>ERZ857629.403-NODE-403-length-62519-cov-22.931849_pt1 | contig 62519 bp, 52 predicted proteins | sample MGYA00519700_ERZ857629 | MGnify/ENA primary metagenome ERZ857629 (study PRJEB31778, sample SAMEA3449351) | human gut metagenome | biome: human gut; feature: human-associated habitat; material: faeces | place: United Kingdom | collected 2010/2012 ... | reverse complement strand
TGAACCGGGTAAGGGATACTATGTCTCTACTTTTATCTTAAATGAAAGAGCCGTGCCCCCACCCCACCCAAAATCACACCCAGCGGTTAGCGATAAGCGAGTTTGAGTCTCAGCAATCAGAGTGCTCCGAGTGATTTATAGTTCGTACAAATCATCTAATTGAACTTCTACTTGAATGTCCCCCCAGTATTCATTCCGAGTTAAGCCATCAGTAGTAACCATAATGGAATGAATTGCTTTTTTCGTGCCGGTTACAGCCTGGAACACATTACGTTTACGGGCAAGTTCATCTGAATAATCCGAAGTGATGGTGTATGAATTCTTCGAGTATTTCATTTCGCATACATCAATTATCCCATCGCTACGGTCTATAAGCAAGTCTATCTGAACTCCAGGTCTGCTGATGCTCTCATCCGGCAAGCAGCGCCATGCATATTCATTTGTCAGGATTCCACTAATACCAAGTTTCTTCTTAATTTGGTCAACATGCCACAGGCAAGTGCGTTCAAATGCCAAGCCGCACCATGTATTATACTTTGGAGTTCCCAACATTGATCTCCAATAATTTGATCCTTGACGCGTTCCATCTATGAATTCGTAGTAGAATAATGTATAGTGGTCTATCAACTGGAAAATATCAGATTTTGTCCGATACCCCATCATGGTGTAACTACGAATAAAGCCGCACCACTCCAAATCTTTCAGAATGTCAGAGAATGCCCCGTTGTCTTCGAATCTGCCTGCCGTCAACAAGTCTTTTCGAGTCATGCCCATCTTTTTCTTGGCCAATAACTCAATTACACGAACGTATGGTTCTGGTTTTTTGAATAAAGAAGCATATAGCATCTCAAATTCGTCATGTAACTCTCCGTTAGGCGAAAAAATCAATCTATCAATCTCGGCTGTTATGCTTGTTCCTTTTTGCAACAAACTCCAATAATATGGCACACCACCAAATATCATATAGGCTTCCAGAATCTGCTTGCGATTCAACACAATGCCTCTTGACCGAGCCAACTTCTCGCATAATCCCAAAGGGAAAGGATTGAGGGATATACGATGGTTCAATCGATTATGAAGCCCGCCTTTATTCTTTATTATTTTTTTTACCATCCATGAGGTGCTACTTCCGCATACCACAAAAACGATATCCTTTCTTGCAGATGCCCATCCATTCCAAAAAGATTCCAGTTCGGAAAGAAACCCGGAGCGTGGAGCATCCATCCATGGCAATTCAGCAAGGAATACGACTTTCTTTCCTTCTGATTGATTAGCGATGAATCGTTTGAGTTCACTAAAGGCATCGCCCCAGTTAGTCAGTTCTGGAGTGTCTTTTTGTCCGTGCTCCTTAAGTGCACGACGGAAACGCACCAACTGCTTTCTTGCTGTTAAATTCGCTGCACCAGTAAATTGAAAGTCGAATCGGTTTTCGAAGGTTTCTCTGATTAGGAAAGTCTTACCAACACGACGCCTTCCATACACTGCAATAAACTGAGAATACTCTTCATTTAGAGCATTCAGTAATACTTCTTTTTCTTTTTCTCGACCAATTAGCATGGCACCCATTATTTTTAATTCACGCCACAAATATAACACTTTTTCGTGAGTAAACAAGCGGAAAGTTGACACAATCCACACATTCCGCAATTTTACTAACGAAATACAGTTTTAGGGTGTCTTTAATGGTCACAAAAAAAATTCGTGTAAAATTTGTGGTGATTTGTGGCTGATTTTTGACCACGAATTTCACAAATTACACGAATATTTTTTCTATGTTGAATCTGTTGAATTTTGTGGGTGAGGTTCCCTGCCCTTACCCACAAAATTCTAATTTCTAACTTCTAATTCCCAACTTCTAACTTCTAATTTCTTAAAAAGACTACTGTCCGGTTTCGCCGTTGGCGATGGCGGATTCGTCGGACTCGGTGGTTTCGCTGTGGACTACGGTGATTTCTTCTTCGCATTCAACGGCATCGGGCTGGGTGACTACGGTCACGTTGTAGTAGGTGGTTTTGTCGGCTTTCACCTCCAATTCGTAGTCTTCCACACCGTCGATAGCGACCAAATAGCGTCCGGGACGCACACGAGTGAAGCAGTAGAAGCCATTGTTGTAGTTGTCGATTTGATAGGTTTGGATAGGATTTCCTTCCAAGTCGCACAACTCCACAGGCACGCCGTTGAGAGGCTGATAAGCATCTTTACCGAAAGAAGTGAGTCTTTTGCCCTTGCGTGGATAATCGTAGCGCACAATGCCAGCCACCATGCCGAACTGCTGCGCTGGGCGGTTGAAGAATTTATCCAGCGAACGGCTGTTGATGGTAGCCAACAGTCCGCAATAGTCTTTGTTAAGCAGACGTTCACGCTCTATCTGATAGTCGTGGAAACAGTTCTCAACCAAAATGCCGGGCAATTTGTTCCATCTAAACACGCCCAAGCCAGAACGATTGCGATAGAACGACCAGTCGCCATGAGTAAGACCTCCACGGCTCCATGAAGTGGCCTCGCAGTCGGCGAGGTTCGATGCCACGATTCCAGCAAGTTCTTCACTGCCTTCAGCTGTGCCTCCACCGTCGTAACCACGATAAATGGCAAATGGGAAATTCACACGGCGAGTGGCAGACCCTGATGAATTGCTATGAATGGCGAAAAACACATCAGCACCGCTATTGAGCGCCAACTGGTGAATTTCGAAAAGGTTCAAATCGTCGTCAGTAGTGTTGTTGACACGCGACATAAACACCTCGTAGCCACGACTACGCAGAATATCCTTCATAGCCATAGCGCCTTTCAAATTGCTGTCAGACTCGTAGTATTCCACACGAGCCTGCATACCCTCGTTGTAGAATGGGCATGGACGGTCGTCGCTGTCGTGTCCACCGTGACCGGGGTTCAAAAACACGCGTGGACGAATCTGCCCAGCCACCACACCAGTGTTTTGTGGGCGGCGTTTTTTTGAGCGATGTGGAACGGTTTGCTCCTGCGCTGCTTTTTTTGTTTTTGGAAGTGGCACTTCACCTTGGCTACGAGTGCTGCGCTGTGCCACGGCTGGCACCGACAGGGCGAGGCAAGTGATGAGTGCTATTGAATATTTTATAAATTTCATTATTCCTTATATTGTTTTGAGCAAGTCTTTAGGAGCAGCCTTTATTGGTTTGCCTCCTGATTTTCGGCAGCCTGCTTCTCTGCTTCGATTCGTGCGGCCTCTTCTGCCTTTTCCTTCGCTATGCGCTCTGCTTCCAAGCGCTCTTGTTCCAAGCGCACCTCACGCTCTTCTGGAGTTTCGAGCGTAAGCAGTTTCACGCTACCGCCCTTGGTGGTGTAGATCACGTGGTTGCCGCTTACGGAAGGCATCACACACTCGCCACTGGCAAGCGACTGAATGCCCCCAGTGCCATCAGCACGGAAAATGATGATGTTGTAGCCCAGTCGGCCACGACCTTGAGCCACAATCAAATCGTTGTTATACCACTTTGGCATCAAGCAACCACTGAGTTTGTTGAGCACGCGCCCATTAGTGGCGTCGCAGATGTAAAGTCCCATAGCAGGCACATGGAAAAGCACCTTGCTGCCATCGGGCGACACATCCACCCACAGATAGCCTGTCTGCACATTCACTGGCGAATAGGTGTGCTTCTCGCCATTGCGATAAATATAGAGTTTTGAGCCAAGTGCCCAAGCAAAGGTGCCGGCATCACGAGTGTTCCATTCCTTCTGCTCGCCAACCACGGCTGTACCATCGGTGCCATTAATGGCATGAACTGCGCCATGCTGAGGCGAAAGCACCTCTCGGTCGGAGCCAGATTCGGGATCGTACTCCCTGCCCGAACGGAAAATAAGGTGGTCTTTGTTGATTTTCATCGACACATAGTACACCTTGCCGTTTTTGCCGAAGATAGCCTCAAATCCAGGCACACCTTCATCGGCAACCACGTCGCGCTTTTGAGTGTCGAGGTCGTATATGTAGAGTTTTTTCGCATCAGTGGGAGCAGAGATCACTTTTTTGCCATCGGGGCTGAGTTGTGGGAAATATCCCTCGCATCGCAAATTCTGCTTGCTCCTCACATACACATGGTTAGCGGCTGTGGCACAAACCGCTAAAAATGATAATGCGATAAACAAAATTTTTCTCATTGTTTCTTTTTTCCTTAATAAAATACTCACAAAGTTACGAATAAATGACCACAATGCCAAAAACCGAAAGCGTGCCACCACGTTCACAGAGCGACTTTTAACGCAAAAAATCGCACCGAGAGCATGGCAGAACAAGCACATTTTGCAAAGTACAAAATTAGTTTAAAAAATAATAATAAGGAGAGTCAACAGGTCAACGAGCCAACGAGTCAACGAGGGATTGAGTCAACGAGCCGACGAGCCAACAGGTCAACGAGCCAACAGGTCAACAGGTCAACGAGGACATAAGGGTGCGCAATTCGAAAATTCGAAATAACGATTCTTCGAAAATTCGAGGATTCAAGAATTAGTGGATTCAAGAATTCGTGGAGGTGGATAGACAAAAAAGGAGGAGAAATCTCAAAAATTTCTCCTCCCTACAGTTATTCAATCACTTCTTTTCTATTCTCTTGTCAGTTTTTGAACACCGTCAACCCAAAGATTGGTCTTGTTGCCCATTTTCTGGTTCCAAAGTGAATTGCCACTTACGTTACCGAGATCAAATCCGGTTTCAACACACTTTTTGATATACACATCGTAAGTTGTACCCAAACTTGAGTCTATTTCGATTGCTGCTTTACCTGCTGCTTTTGCGGAAGCATTGAATGTACAGTGGTCGAAAGTGGCAGTTTGTCCAATAGTTGATCCTTCGTTGTAAAGAAGGGCGCTCTTGCCTTTACAATTGAATGTGCAGTTGGTAAACTTAATTATTTTACTGCCGTATGTCCAGATGTTGTAGTTAACTTCGTTTTGAGTGAATACGCAACCCACAAACTCTGAATTTTCGGCATAGCTGAACATCATTCCCACGATTTCACAGTTTTCATACTTAATGGTTTTTGCGTGCTGAATGCCCACATAATTACTCTGTCCATACACAAGTTCCACATTGTGGAATGTAGCAGTCTTATCATGCCATGCTACAGCAGCTGGCACTTCAATCTTAGCACCCTTGTTGCCAATGATGTCGATATTGTCGCCCACAGTAGCTGGCAACTTATAGGTGGTGTTAGGAGCCAATTTCACAACTGCACCGTCGGTAGCGAGTTTTGTTGCAAGTTCGGCATTGTCGGCAACTATCAATTCATCTTCAATAGGGTCTCTGTAGTCGGCATCGCTGAAAGCAGGGTCAATTTCCACATTCATATCTGTGGTAGCAGTAAGCAAGTTACCATAGATATTGGTACGGTAGTTGCCTCGCAATGGCACATTGGTGAAAGTGCGGTCAACGGTAGTTACGCCATCGGTAATCTGCCACTTTACATCCACCACGGTCTTTGTTTCCTTACCCACGAGCAGATAGTCCATGCTCAAATAGTCGTAACCCTCCTTTGGGAACGTTTCACCAGTTGGAATGGCGTTGAGGTCGCAAGTCACATCTGTCTCACCGCTCACTTCACCAGTGAGCAAGTTGAGAGTGTTGGCAATGCCACTAACCTGCACCTTAGTTTTTGCATCATCTTTTTTAAGCCAAGTTCCACAGCCTTGTCCATATCCTTTGTACCCACGTTGAGCTGAGCAAACGGACGGTAGAGCTGTACAGGATTCTCAACTTCTGCACCAGCAGTATATTCATAGCAGCGGCAGAATGCGTCGAGAGATTCATCATTGGTCTTCATGCCTTCGTAGTTCACTGTCACCTTGCCAGTTTCGTCGATGGTGTAAGGTGCTTCGGCATTAGCTGCCCAGAACACTATTTTATACTTCTTGCCAGTGAAAAGCGAAAGCTGCACATCAGTGCTCAAATTGATTGCCTTCTCACCTGTTGGAATTGTGGTAACACGATTGTTGTTTTCATCAAAAACCATGTATTTCAACACGGTTGCAGTTTTTCCATCGGCAAAAGCCTTCTTGGCTCCCTTATTTGGGCGTGTGCCAATACTGTTAGGCAGTTGCACTTTAAATGATGTGGTCACAGGTTCGCCACTAACGAGTTCGTTAGTCTCGTCGTTTGAACACGATGTCGTCAGCAGCATGGCTACTACGGCAAGCATTGAAAATAATTTAGTTTTCATTTCGGTTAATTGTTGAGTTAATTGTTGAGTTAATTGTTTATTAAAGAGAATTATTTTATCCAATTACATTTTCATACTACAGCACTTCATAGTTGTATTCCCCGTCAAACTTGGTAACTACGCCTATACCACCCGAAGCACTCGTGGTGAGGAAATGCCCTCGCACCACAGTGAGCTTGTTGCGCACAATGGGCACATCTATCGGATTGGTGCTGCTCAACAGAGTGCCATCTCGGTCAAACACCTCAAGACGCACCGACACACTCGACCCGTGTCCATTCACGAGCACCATATCATGCCCCAGTTCTGTATCGCTCTCCGACAGCACTTTCATACCGCTGTCAAACGAAATGCCAGTCCATGAATCGTTGGGACGATTAGTCCACACATTGAATGAGAATGGGAGGAAACCTGTGTAAATAAACCGTATCTTGAAATCGGCAATGTTGATTTTACTCATAGCCACCTCAAGGTCAGTTTTCGATATAGGTGCATTTTTGCCAGCCCTCGACACCACCACCATAGCAAGGAACTTTTCAAGGTCGGTGCTTACAAACTTGTATTTAGCAAGCGGACGCTGCATAAATGCTGTGGCAGTATTCACTCCCTCGGTAATAGAATTATGCACCACAGCATCACACTCGCCACGGAATGCTTGACGAAGGTCATTGTTACCTGTATAGCCTTCGCGGTCGCAATAGGTCACTTCCATGAAGTTGGAGGGATCGTAATATAGGTTAGTCAATTTGCCATGCTCCACATAGTCGGTCCACACAAGGAACTTATATGCGCCAGGGGCAAGCTGGAGGGTGACTGTATGGTTAAGATTTGTGGTGTCGGTGCCAGCCTCCATCACCACTGCAGAAGGCTCTGAGGCGACAGAGCCGTTAGCGTCAACACGATATGCCTTCACTATATAGCGAACATCAATATCGGCAGGTCGCAAAGGGAGCATCGATGGCACACGGTTTTGCATATAGTCGATTTCGGTGTGAAATCCCCATTTCAGGGCATCGGTAAAGTCAAGAAGAAGTACAAATTCCTTCGTTTCGCCACCACCTTGCTCACCTTCGTCAGGAAACTCGTGGACATCACACGACACAAGTCCTGCCACAGCCAATATGGCGATGCACATATAGAGCAATATGTGAGACATGTGTTTCATTTGATGTATCTACACACGTCAAAGCGATAACTGATGGCGAGCGACACACGGTCGAGCCCGAAGAATGTGCGATGGCAAGTATCCACGAGTTTTCCGTCAGGGCAATTCTCGAATTTATCGTAATTCAGCCGATATACTCCCACTCCCAGCGACGGTTCAAGCCACCAACGATGATTCTTGCAGAGGGGAATGCGCACGCCTATACCCAAGCCACCACCTAAAGCAGGGGTGTTACCATTGCGGTCCTGATAGCGCCATTGTCCGCCTTTTGCATAATTGAAAAAGCCCAAACCAAGATGCGCATCAGCCCACCACTGCACATTTTGCACAGCAAACCACCACTTAAAGGTTGGCATTAAGGTAAACGTGCGAAACTTAGTGGTGCGGTGGAAATAATTCAAGGCTGAGTAATAAATCCACAATTCTGCCGAAAGACGCTGGCTAAACTGATATTCCACTCCCACATTGCCAATGAGCATCCCCCACCCCACAGGATTGGTTTTCACAAACAAAAAATCAGCGCCCTTCGCCAAAGAATCAACTTCTGCAAAGCACGCCTTATGGCAATGACACAAAGTGTCGGCATCAAAAGCCATATCAGATGGCACAATGCTTCTACTACTACCAGCTTCGGATTGAGCACCCATTCTGCCAGTATTTGCGCATAAAATAATCAATATTATCATCCACAGGCTTCTCATGTTTGAGATAAATTAAGTCTCAAAAACTCATTGCTGTAATGCTGACCGTTTTTCGCTATTAGTAATTATACCTCCGAGGTTAATCAATTAACCTGTAATATAGACTTTCGCATGTTAGTCCATGCTATGGTTATTCACAAGTCGTTGATAATTTAGTAATAACAGTGTTATTTTTTCTAAAATAACGATGCAAATATATAGAAAAAAGTAAAAACCACAATGTTAATTTATATGTATTATTAAGTTGTAATAGTTAATTTAAACTAACGTCTAAACCAAACGATTATAGATAGAAAAAGGAGGAGAAATTTTTGAGATTTCTCCTCCTTTGAGTTTTAAGATAATTGTTGTAGTAAGGTTTTTTAATGCGTCAACGTATTAGTTGGAAAAGTGCGTCGGAAGCCGAAGCGAAATCTACAAGCGATGTGTAAACGCAGCTTGCGATACCCAACAACACGATACCCATCACGCAGATAATCATACCTGCCTTCTCTGTCCAGTGTGACTTGAACGTTGGGATTGCACATTCGTCCTGACGGATGAACATGGCTTTTACCACGAGCAAGTAGTAGTACAGTGAAATGATGGTATTAATTAAAGCAATCAATACAAGTACGTAAATAGCCACATCTGCTCCGTGAAGCGCGCCAGCAAATACGAAGAACTTGCTGAAGAAGCCTGCGAATGGAGGAATACCAGCCAACGAGAACATAGCCACCATCATAGTGAATGAGAGCCATGGGTTGGTTTTGAAGAGGCCATTGTAATCATCTGTGGTCACCTTGCCAGTCTTGCGCTCGATGGCTGCAATCACGCCGAATGCCGCAAGGTTGGAGAAGATGTAAACCACCACATAATACATCATTGAAGCCATACCGAGCGTGTTGGCAGCAATCACACCAAGCATGATGTAACCAGCTTGTGAGATTGAAGAGAATGCCAAGAAACGCTTGAGGTTGCGCTGACGCACTGCGAAGAGGTTACCAATGGTGATGGTGAGCACAATCACTGCATAGAGCATCCATTTCCAAACGTCGGCGTAAACGGCACCGAACACTTGGGTGAGAATCACAAGGAATGCGAATGCGGCTGCACCCTTAGAAATCACTGAAAGGTAACTGGTCACAGCGGTTGGAGCACCTTGGTAAACGTCGGCGGTCCAGTTGTGGAATGGCACAAGCGAGAGCTTGAAGCCCACACCAGCAATCACAAACGCCACTGCCACGATGAGCAGAGCCGACTGCTTCGACACGAGCACTTCACCGATGGTGGCGAAGTTGAGCGAACCGCTCAAACCGTAAACGAACGACACGCCGAGCAGCATGATGGCTGACGAGAAGATGGCTGTGAAGATGTATTTGGCAGCGGCTTCGCGCGATTCGTAATGGTTCTTCTCAAATGCTGCAAGGGCTGCGAGTGGCAATGAAGCCGTTTCGAGGCCGATGTAGAACAAGAGGAAGTTGCGCGCCGATACCATGAGGAACATACCGAAAAGTGTGAGCATAATCAACTCGTAGAATTCGCCACGGCGAACGCTTACGAAGTCGCTATTAGTCCACTTCACGGCTTGAAGAATCACAAGGAATGTACCGATATTGAGAATGCCTTTCATCGCCCAAGTGGCCTGGCTTTGCTCAAACATACCTGCAAAGGCGATGCCTGTGCAGCATGGAATAAAGCTGAAAGCAGTGTAGAGAGCGAACGCAGCCGCAGTGAAAAGAGGAAGCCCTTTCTGGCACTTGGCTGGCATAAAAGTGTCATAGAGAAATACTAACAAGAATGTAGCCAACAGACCGATTTCTTGAGGCATCATTAAAAATTGAGAATAATCCATTTTGTATCTTATCGATTTTTAAATTCAACACTTTTATTAAAGAACATTCTTAATAGCGTCAACTACAGGGAGGAAACTATCGCGAATGATGTCGCCGAAAAAGTTAGGGAAGCAACCGATAGCCGCCACAGAGCAGATGAGCACAGAGGTGCTGAAACGCTCATACCATACAGCGTCGGTGAGCTCGCGGTGATGCTCGTTTTGAACCTCACCAAAGAGCAGCTTGCCTACCACACGCAAGATGTAAACCGCAGTAATCACGATTGATGCGCAAGCAGCCACGGTGAACACGCGTTGGAGCAAACCAGCCTCTTGGAACGAACCGAAGAAGATGGTCATTTCGGCAGCGAAACCGCTCAAACCTGGCAAACCAAGCGAAGCCAAACCTGCAATCACATAACCTACACCAAGGTAAGGCATGATGTGCATCATACCGCCCATGTCGCGAATGTCGCGGGTGTGGGTACGACCGTAAATCTGACCGATGAGGGCGAAGAAGAGTGCTGTCATCAAACCGTGAGAGAGCATTTGGAGCACAGCACCAGTCATAGCAGTCTGGTTATACATCAAAATTGCGAAAAGCACCATACCACAGTGGCTCACTGATGAGTAAGCGTTGATGTACTTGAGGTCGGTCTGCACACATGCACTGAACGCACCATACACGATGCTAATACCAGTGAGTGTGAGGAAAATCCAACCGAGTTCGGTAGCGGCGTAAGGCATCAAGTAGATAGCGATACGGAAGCAACCGTAACCACCAAGCTTCATCAACACACCTGCGTGGAGCATCGACACTGCTGTAGGGGCTGATGCGTGACCATCAGGCGACCAAGTGTGGAATGGGAACATAGCACCCAGCACACCGAAACCAACGAACGCCATTGGAAAGAGGTAGAGTTGCCAATCGTGAGGAATGGCATTGTTCCGAGCCACTTCAAGGAGGTTCATGGTGAGGTTGCCGTCGGCAGAAGAATGATAGTAGATACCGAGAATGCTGAGCATCAAGAATGCAGAGCCACCCATCAGCATCAATGTAAGTTTCATTGCAGAGTAGTTCTTGTTGCCCGAACCCCATACACCGATAAGGAGGTACATAGGAATAAGAGCCACCTCGTAGAACATAAACATGGTGAAGAGGTCAACAGAGATGAAGAAACCAAACACACCAATAGAGAGGAGGAAGAACCACATGAAGAACTGGCGAGGCAGTGGGTTGATTTCCCATGATGCAAACACACCGGCAAACACGATGAACGCAGAAAGCAGAATCATCACCACCGAAACGCCATCAACGCCAAGCGCCAGATTAATATTCAGAGGGGCATACCAGCACCAGCTGTCGGTAAGAAGCATTTGAGCATCGTTACCGGCACCGCGCTCTTGCAAGAAGTAAACCACCAGATAGACGGCCATAGCCACCAGCACAGTGGCACCTGTAGCAGCAACGGTTCTAATCGCCTTGATGCCCTTGTTTTGACAAAGAGCCAGTCCCAGAAGAGTAAGGAGTGGGACAATTACGAAATAAATTAATATATTATCGAAAATCATAATCAATTTAAATTAAAGAACCATTGTTTAGATGAGTACACACGCCATAGTCACCACAGCAAGGAGAAGGGCTCCCATGAGGTAAACATATACATAGCTTTGAACATTGCCCGATTGCAAACGGCGAATTGCGAAGCTGCAACTGTTGGTGAGGTCGCCAAGCAGATTGAAGAAACCGTCGATGCAGTGGCGGTCGAACCATGCGATAGGTTTGCAAATCTTTTGGAAAATCACCTTATGGGTAAGGAACTGATAGAACTCGTCCATGTAGAAACGGCGATAAGCTGCTTCCCACAAGCCACTGCAAGCATTCTTCATGCGAGTTGGAAGCGGATTTTCCTTATAGTAGAGCTTGAATGCGAAACCAATGCCCACGAGAGCAACGCACACGCTTGAGATTGCCACAGTCCAGTTGGTGTGGGTGTGGAGCGCATGACCGTCAACGGTCACGAGTTCACCGAATGGCACCAAACCGCAGACCACAGAAATAGCAGAAAGCGCAATCAGAGGCAAACTCATGGTCCAAGGACCTTCATGTGGGTGTGCATGGCCTTCATGCACTTCGTGTTCCTTCCAGTGGAAGATGAGGAAGTAGATACGGAACATGTAGAACGCTGTCATACCTGCTACCATCGACATCCACAAGCCCCAAACGGTGCCCTTTTCGTAGCAAGCCACCAAGATTTCGTCCTTAGAGAAGAAACCTGCGAATGGAGGAATACCAGAAATTGCCAAGCAACCGATAAGGAATGCGATATTGCTGATAGGCATGTATTTGCGCAAACCGTGCATCGCGCTGTTTTCATTGCTGTGAACAGCGTGAATCACTGCACCGGCAACGAGGAAGAGCAATGCCTTGAACATTGCGTGAGTGAAGAGGTGGAACATTGAAGCCATGTAGCCAAGACCGCCTTCTTCGCCTACACCAGCCGCGGTGCTCACACCGAGGGCTGTCATCATGTAAGCAATTTGAGAGAGTGTGGAGAATGCGAGCGCACGCTTGATGTCGCTCTGCACGCAAGCCACTGCAGCAGCGTAGAATGCTGTGAAAGCACCTGTCACTGCCACCACGTTGATAGCCACGTCGCAAATCAAATAGAGTGGGAACAGACGAGCCACCAAGAACACACCTGCCACAACCATGGTAGCAGCGTGAATCAACGCTGATACTGGGGTTGGGCCCTCCATTGCGTCGGGGAGCCAGATGTGGAGTGGGTACATTGCCGATTTACCAGCGCCACCGATAAAGATGCAAATCAGTGAGAGTGGCAAAGCAGGAATACCGAAGAACTCAACAGCGCCAAGCTGTGAAGCGATGGCTTCGGGATTGCTGAGCAATGTAGAGAAACTCAATGCGCTACCTCCTTCAGGCACGAGATTGGTGAGGGTGCTGACAGCGAAGCCGAGCACAATCACACCAAAGAGGAAGAAGAAGTCGGCCAAACGAGTGACGATAAACGCCTTCTTCGACGCGTGGATAGCCGCAGGTGAGCTATAATAGAATCCGATGAGCAGGTAAGATGAAACACCCACCATTTCAAAGAATACGAAAATCTGGAAAATGTTGGTGGCAACCACCATGCCGAGCATTGAGAATGTAAACAATGCAAGGAAAGCATAATAACGTTGGAAACCCTTTTCAGCATTACCATCGTGGTCGCTCATATAGCCCAAGCTATAGAGGTGCACGAAGAATGAGATAGTAGTAATCACAATAAGCATCATCGCCGCGATTGGGTCGAGTTCGAAGCCAATGTTAGCCATCACCTTATCACCAAGGTTAAGCCAGCTCCAATCAGCCACGATTATGGTTTGACGAACGCCATCGACGATTTGACCCTGACCTGTTCCAAAGAAGTAGGTGAGCGCCAAGCCATAAGCCAAGACAGTGGTCACACCCTGTCCGATTACGCCAAGCACACCGGTCAGCTTTCGGCCCATCTTCACACCAGCAAGTCCCAAGAAAAGGAACATAAACAGTGGCAGGGCTACAACTGCAATAGTAAGATTAAAATCCATAATTCTTAGAACTTCAATTTAGAGATTTGATTAATGTCCACCTTCTTGGCAATGCGGAACACATTGATTACGATGGCCAGTGCAATGGCTGTTTCGGCTGCCGCAATGGCAATCGCAAACAGGGCAAAGAACATACCGTCCATCTGATCAGGGAACAAATATCGGTTAAACACAGCAAAATTAATATCCACAGAGTTGAGCATTAACTCAAGTGAAATCAAAATTGCAATCATATTCTTACGGGTAATGAAACCGTAGATGCCACAGCCAAACATAATGAGGCTGGGAACAAGATACATTAAAATATTGATATCCATCATTTCCTCCTCCTACATTAACGACGGCGTGCAACCACTACACCACCAATAATACATGCTAATAACAACACACTCACAGCCTCAAACGGAAGCAAGAGACCGAATTTATCACTGTTGAGCAAAGCCTTACCAATCTGCTCGATGCTGTAGTCGCCTGCTGGCAACAGCTTCTGAACGCAGAATTGGCCATAGCTAAACAATGCGTAGCCACACACGGCTACACCGGCAACGGCTGCCGACAGTCCTAACGCGCGCTTCTCTGAAGAGAGAGGCTCAGATTCCTTGCCAGGCTTATGCGTAAGCATGATAGCAAACACAAACAGCACAAGAATACCACCCGCGTAAACGGCAATTTGCACGGCACCCAAAAACTCGAAATCGAGCTGGAAATAAACGAATGCAGTGGCAAAGAGCACAAACAGCAGGTAAGTAGCCGCACGTGAAATCTTACGAGTAGTGACCGCCAGTACCGAGAACACGATAATTGCAAGCGCAATTATGAAATACAAAATAATATTTCCTACTGAATCCATGTTTATTTGTTTACTTTATTTTCTGATTTGTTTTCTGGTGCCTCGGCACTTGGAGCTGTGGCAGCAGGCTTGGTAGCCTCGTCCGCCTTTTGTGCTGGAGCAGGGGCGGCTGGCTTAGCTACTGGAGCAGGAGCTGGTTTCTCCTTTTCGGGGAGATAGTTCAATTGCTTAACCAACGCTTCACGGCGGAACACCGATTGTTCGAAGTCGTTGCTGAACTCGATAGCCTTGAAAGGACAAGAGAGTACGCAAAGGTCGCAGAAAGTGCAGCTTCCGAGGTCGTACATATATTTTTCGAGTTTCATTTTCTTTTTGCCATTAGGCAAGTCCACCATCTTGGTGGTGATTTGGATAGTTCCGTTGGGGCAGTTGCGTTCACACGTTTTGCATCCCGTACACTTGTGGTAACCCTCCTCATCATAAACAAACTGTAGAGTGGCCCTAAACCTTTCTGAGATTTGCAAAGTATCTCGGTTTTCGGGGTACTGTTCAGTAACTTTTTTGGTCACGAGTTCCTTACCCGTCACCTCCATACCCTTTATCAGGCTGTAAAGACCCTTAAAAAGAGAAGAAAAATACTCCTTAATGCTCATAAGTAATATAAGTCAATATCAAATCTATATCCTATACCGCTCAATTCTTATTAGAAATTGGACCTATCCCCGACCGGTATAGTATCGGGGATAGCCCATAGTGTTACAAGTATCTTTTCTGTTAGCGCTCCACCTGACCGCCCAAGATGTCGAGCAGCTCGGTAGTGATGCCCTGCTGGCGCAACTTGTTGTACTCAAGGTTGAGTTCTTCAAGCAGTTCCTTGGCATTGTCGCTCGCAGTCTGCATAGCCATCACACGCGAAGCCTGCTCCGAGGCACAGCTTTCGGTGAACACTTCCTGCATCATTGAGCGGATGTAGAGAGGCAACACGCTATTGAAAATCGAGTTTGCGTCGGGTTCGAAGATGCATGGCTGGTTAGCCGCCTTCTTATCGGCGGTAGCCGCAAGCGCCTCGTAGCTCACTGGCAACATTTGGTCGCAAGTGGCAATTTGGCGACTTGTGCTCTTGAAGTGCATGTACACGAGGTCCACCTGGTCGAAAGTGCCATCGAGGAAACTGGTGCGCAGCATGTCGGTGAAATCGTGAAGCTGGTCGCTATTGCTGCGAGTGTTCACGTTAGGCACATCAAGCACCTTGAATTGTGGATTCTTCACCGAATGAAGAGCCTTTGCAATCTTTTTGCCGACGGGAATAATCGTTATAGCAACATCCTTGCCGAATTTGTCCTGAGTTGCACGAACGGTTTCGAGCAAAAACTTACCTACATAGATATTGAAGGCGCCACAGAGGCCATCGTCGGAGCCAAATGCCACCAACGCCACCTTCTTCACCTCGCGCACATTAATCAGTGGCGATGAATACTCCACATCGGTAGCCAGCAAGTGACCAATCACGCTTTGCACCATGTTGCGGTAAGGCAACAGACGCTGCAGCTGAGCGGTGAACTTGTGCATCTTGGCTGACGAAATCATCTTCATCGCACTCGTGGTTTTCTGAGTGGACGAGACTGAGCCAATTCTACTTTTGAGTTCTCGTAATGTTGACATATAATTCTTTATTCTCCTTAATCAAATGCCAATCCGAACGCGCGGATTAAACTGTGTATTTACCTGCGATTTCAAGTGCCGCATTTTTGAGCTTGGTTTGCACATCATCGTCGATCTTGCCACTCTTGAGCACATCGAGCACATCGGCTTGATGCTTAGCGTGGAGATATTGAATGAAGAGCTTTTCAAACTCAGAAACCTTGTCGATAGGCACATTTTCGAGCAAGCCGTTCACACCGCAGTAGATCACTGCCACCTGTTCTTCCACAGCCACTGGTTCGTATTGTGGCTGCACGAGCAGGCGTTCGTTCTTGCGACCGGTGTCGATAGTGCGAGCGGTCACAGGGTCGATGTCGCCACCGAATTTGGTGAACGATTCAAGTTCGCGGAACTGTGCTTGTGCAATCTTAAGCGTACCGGCCACCTTCTTCATACACTTGATTTGTGCGTTACCGCCCACACGCGATACCGAGATACCCACATTCACAGCAGGACGGATACCGTTGTTGAACAGTGCCGACTCAAGGTAGATCTGACCGTCGGTAATTGAAATCACGTTAGTAGGAATGTAGGCCGAAACGTCGCCTGCCTGAGTTTCGATAATAGGCAGTGCGGTGAGTGAACCACCACCCTTCACCATAGGCTTGAGGGCTTCGGGAAGGTCGTTCATTGCGGCAGCCACTTCCTGGTTGTCGTTGATTTTTGCGGCGCGCTCCAAGAGGCGGCTGTGCAGGTAGAAAATATCACCTGGATAAGCCTCACGACCAGAAGGACGCTTCAAAATCAAAGAAATTTCACGATATGCAACGGCTTGCTTCGACAAGTCGTCGTACACAACGAGTGCATCGCGGCCTGAATCGCGGAAGAACTCGCCGATAGCGGCACCAGCGAATGGTGCGTAATAGCGCATGGCGGCAGAGTCGGCAGCCGTAGCAGCCACCACGATTGAATATGGCATAGCACCATTCTGAGTGAGCTCATTTACGAGCGCAGCCACAGTAGATGCCTTCTGACCGATAGCCACATAGATGCAATATACAGGCTTTCCAGCCTCGTATCCTGCTTTTTGGTTGATTATAGTGTCGAGAGCGATAGCTGTTTTACCAATCTGACGGTCGCCAATAATAAGTTCGCGCTGACCGCGACCGATTGGAATCATCGAGTCGATTGCCTTCAAGCCGGTTTGCAAAGGCTGATTCACTGGCTGACGGAAAATCACACCAGGGGCCTTGCGTTCGAGTGGCAAGCGGAACAATTCGCCGTCGATGGGTCCTTTACCGTCGATAGGCTCACCCAGCACGTTGATTACGCGGCCGAGCAGACCTTCACCCACGGGGATAGAGGCGATTTGACCAGTGCGGGTCACTTTCATGCCCTCCTTCACTGAATCCACCTTATCCATAAGGATAACACCTACATTGCTCTCTTCGAGGTTCATCGCAACGCCGGTCACACCGTTTTCGAACTCAACGAGCTCGTTGGCCTCTACATTGTCAAGACCGTAAACGTGTGCCACGCCGTCGCCCACTTCGAGCACTGTACCAACTTCCTCAAACGACACTTTCTGCTGAACGTCGCTGAGTTGCTGTTTCAGTATTTCAGATATTTCACTTGGGTTTATCATCTCACTTTTAACTTAGGAGTTTTAAACGCAGTTTCTTTAATTCATTTTTAATTGATGCGTCGAGCACCATGCCATCGACATTCACCGTGAAGCCACCAATGAGGTCGGCATCGACTCTCACCGTTTGCTCCATAGTTTTGCCTCCGAGCTGACGCTTCACCACATCCATAATACCGCTGATTTCGTCGTCGCCAAGCTCAATGGCAGTGACGATTTCAACGCTGGCGATACCAAAGGCCTCGCGATAGAGCTTCAAGTAAGCCATGGCCATGGAACGCAGGAAAGAGGCGCGATTCTTCTCAATAACGAGCAATATGAAATTCTCAACAGTGCTGCCGGCTTTAGCGCCAGAGGCAGTCAAGAGCACTTTTTCCTTTTCATCGACAGCGATAAACGGATTGTTGACAGCAGCCTTTAAAGCTGGCATTTCGTCGAAACTGGCGACCAGTTGCTTCATCTGGGTGTAGATTTCAGCCTGTTCTCCCTTTTCCACAGCCACCTTAAAGAGGGCTTTTGCGTATCGATTGGGAATAAGTCCGTCGTTCATATTGCTAATTAGTTTTTAGACTCAACGTCATTCAACAATTTTTCCACCAGTGAGCGTTGAGCTTTGTCGTCGGCCATATTTTGGCGCACCACCTGCTCAGCGATTTGAAGTGCGTAGGCACCCACTTCCTGGCGTAATTGCTTCTCCGATTCCTTGCGAGCTTGGTCGATAGCTACCTGAGCGGCATCAGTCACTTTCTTCGCTTCCACAGTGGCAGCAGCCTTCGCCTCCTCGATGAGTTGCGATTTCATTTTGGCTGCGTCGCGAAGTATGTCGGCTTGTTGCTTTCTTGCTTCGGCAATCACTTGGTCTGCTTCAGCCTTGGCATTGTCGAGGTGAGATTTCGCCTCTTGCGCATAAGCCACGCCCTTGTCGATCAAGTCGGCGCGTTCTTCCATCGATTTGATGATGAAAGGCCATGCATACTTTGCCAGGATGAAATAGAGGCACGCAAATGCCAAAAACATCCAGAAAACCAAGCCAAACTCAGGCTTAAACAGTTCCATTGTTAACTATTAATTGATTTATTGATTAGAGGAACAACGCAAGAATACAAACGATGAGTGCGAAGAATGCCACACCCTCGATAAGAGCGGCAATCACAATCATGTTACTACGAATATCGCCTGTTGCTTCTGGTTGACGTGCGATAGCTTCCATAGCTGCCTCACCAATTTTACCAATACCGATACCTGCTGCGATTGCTGCGATACCTGCGCCGATTGCTGCACCGAGAGCTGCGAGAGGGGCAGCTGCTAAAATCATACTTAACATAGTCTTTAAGTTTTAGTTGTTTTTTATTTTTTGTTTTAATTATTCAGTGATTTGTTCGTGTTCAGCACCATGGTGTTGTGGATGTGCCATGAAGATGAACATCGTGGAGAGGATTGTGAACACATAGGCTTGAATGAAGCTCACCAATGTGTCGAGCAAGAGCATAAACAGAGCGAATGCCAGCGAGAACACCGAAGTGGCAGCGCCAACAGCCGCACCAAACATTCCGCCAAAGATGAAGATAAGCGAGAAGAACACGATTACCACCATGTGTCCGCCCATCATATTGGCGAAAAGACGAATCATCAATGCAAATGGCTTGGTGAAAATACCGAAAAACTCGATAACCGGCATCAGCGGCAGTTTGAGCGCCACTGGCACATCGGGCCAGAATATTTCTTTCCAGTATTCTCTGTTGCCTGTGAGGTTGGTCACAAGGAATGTGGCCAATGCAAGCACCATAGTCACAGCCAAGTTGCCGGTAAGGTTAGCACCACCAGGGAAAATCACAATCAAGCCCAGCAAGTTCATCGTGAGAATGAAGAAGAAGCAGGTGAGCAGGTAGGGACCGTATTTTGGAGCCTCCTTGCCCATGATTGGGCGGATAGTGTCGTGGTACACAAATTCCACAAGCATTTCAAGCACGCCGGTGAATTTGCGAGGCGCCTTCATGTTGTGCTTTTTGTACCAGTTCCTAATGCTGAACACCATCAATACCACGAGCACAGCCGAGATAAAGATGCCAGCGGCATTCTTGGTGATTGAAAAATCAAGTGGCCTATATTCTTTGCCGTTCGCATCAGTGCCCACCACTTTGCCTGCATAGTCGCCTTCGTGGGCGATGTAGAAGCCTTGGCAGGTGCCTCCATCGGTCACCTCGCTCGACATGAAGCAGTGAATGCCGTTTTGCTGGTCGAGCACGATGATAGGAAGCGGAATACGAACGCTGTGATTGAATGGCAGCTCCCAGCCGTAAGCATCACCCAAGTGCTCAAAGATGGTCTCCTTGGGGTCGAATTTCTTGTCACCGGTATGCTCACGGTGCTTCACAGCCTCCATATATCCGAATGCCATAAGCGCCACAACCACAAAAGCGACAATTGCTGTAATTACCTTTTTCATCACATTATATTAATACAGACACACCGACACCACATTGCTATTGATATCAGCCACCCCACCTGCAATCTCGCGCTGCTGGCTTTCGCCACCTTCAAGCACATAAGTGAGTGTGCCGGGCACGAGCGACGAGATGAGGGCTGCGTGACCCTTCAGCACCTGGAACAAGCCAAGCGCACCGGGCAAAGTAACCGATTCAACGGTTCCTTCAAACTCAATCTTTTCAGCTGATATGATTTTGAGTGTCATGTGAAATGAGTTTTCGTAAAATTATTACTTAATGCTTTCAAGCATCTTCTTACCCTTGGCAATCGCATCGTCGATAGTGCCGACGTTGAGGAATGCCTGCTCGGGGAGGTCGTCGACCTCGCCATCAAGAATCATCTTGAAGCCACGGATAGTTTCGTTCAATGGCACCATCACGCCTGGCACGCCAGTAAACTGCTCAGCCACGAAGAATGGTTGAGAGAGGAAGCGTTGAGCACGACGTGCGCGCGACACTACCAGCTTATCGGCATCGCTCAATTCATCAACACCGAGGATGGCGATAATGTCTTGAAGCTCTTGATACTTCTGGAGCAGGTGAATCACACGTTGAGCCACATCGTAGTGCTCTTGACCGATGATGTGTGGGTCCATAATACGTGAAGTTGATGCCAGAGGGTCAACGGCTGGGTAGATACCGAGCTCGGTGATCTTACGGCTCAACACAGTGGTAGCGTCCAAGAAGTTGAACGTGGTGGCAGGAGCAGGGTCGGTCAAGTCGTCGGCAGGCACATACACTGCTTGCACAGAGGTGATAGAACCGCTCTTGGTAGAGGTGATACGCTCTTGGAGCTTACCCATTTCAGAGGCAAGGGTTGGTTGGTAACCCACAGCCGAAGGCATACGGCCAAGAAGTGCCGACACCTCAGAACCTGCCTGAGTGAAACGGAAAATGTTGTCCATAAAGAGGAGGATATCCTTACCGCCACCGTCTTGGTCGCGGAATTGCTCTGCCACGGTCAGACCAGAAAGTGCCACACGCAGACGTGCGCCTGGTGGCTCGTTCATCTGGCCGAACACGAGAGTAGCTTGCGACTGCTCCACAGCGTTCATGTCCACATCTTCGAGGTTCCATTCGCCCTTCGCCATGTTTTCCTTAAACTTGTCGCCATACTTGATTACGCCGCTCTCGATCATTTCACGAAGCAAGTCGTTACCTTCACGAGTACGTTCACCTACACCGGTAAACACGGAGAAACCATTGTGTCCGCGTGCAATATTGTGGATAAGCTCCATAATAAGCACGGTTTTACCAACACCGGCACCACCAAACAAACCAATCTTACCACCCTTGGAGAATGGTTCGATAAGGTCGATTACCTTGATACCTGTGTACAAAATCTCTTGCGAGATAGAAAGGTCGGCAAAAGAAGGCGCTGGTTGGTGAATAGCGCGACGATCGCCACCCTTCATTTCCTTGAGGTGGTCGATTGGCTCGCCAATCACATTCAGCAATCGTCCTTTCACCTGTTCGCCAGTGGGAACAGAAATGGGCTGTCCAAGGTTTTTCACCTTAGTGCCACGTTGCAGACCGTCGGTACTGTCCATTGCAACGCAGCGCACGGTGTTTTCACCAATGTGTTGCTCCACCTCCAAGATGACTTCAGTTCCGTCGTGACGCTCTACCGACAAAGCGGTATAGATTTCGGGCACCACCGAACCTTCACCATCGAAAGTAATGTCCACCACTGGACCAATTACTTGGGTGATTTTTCCATAATTATCAGCCATAATCACGAAAATGCTTTTGTTATTTGTTTATAAATTTATGTATTTCTTATAAATCAGAAATGCCATTCGAACGACACGCACAATGCCATCAACACGAGGTTGAACAAGCCGATTGGCATCAAGTATTTCCATTCAAGCTTGAGCATTTGGTCGATACGCACGCGTGGGAACGACCAGCGAATCCACATAAACACGAACGACATGAAGAATGCCTTGCCCAAGAACCATACTGGCGATGGAATGTAGTCCATCACATTGTTGAACGCGTCGAAACCTGAAATGTGCAATGGCATCCAGCCGCCCAAGAAAAGGAGTGCGGCAATACCACTCACGATAAAGAGGTTGAGGTATTCAGCCAAGTAGAAGAAACCGAAGTGGATACCAGAATACTCGGTGTGGTAACCTGCGGTAAGTTCGTGCTCGGCTTCAGGAAGGTCGAAAGGACCACGGTTGTTTTCAGCGTTGGCTGCAATGATGTAGATTACGAAAGCGATAATGGCAGGAATATGACCGGTGAAGATAAACCAGCCATCGGCTTGCGCTTCCACAATGCCTGTAATGCTCATAGTGCCTGCAAGGCAAATAACGGTCATCATAGCGATGCCGGTAGAGATTTCGTAGCTCACCATCTGTGCACCGCTGCGCATAGCACCGATAAGGGTGTATTTGCTGTTACTTGACCAACCAGCGAGCAGAATACCGAGCACACCGATTGATGAAACAGCGGCGATGAAGAACACGCCAATGTTCATATCGATTACCTGAAGGCCATTACCCCATGGCAGGCAGGCAAACATCAGCATTGATGCCACTACCACGAAGTAAGGAGCCAGCGAGAAGAGCAGACGGTCGGTGTCCCAAAGAACGATCAACTCCTTGGTGAGGATTTTAAACACGTCGGCAAACACCTGGAGCAAGCCCCATGGGCCAACACGCATAGGACCAAGGCGGCATTGAATCCAACCGCACACTTTGCGCTCGTAGAAAATGTAGATGATTGCGATCACTGAATACATCAGCAAGAGCGCCACACCCACAAGTGCACATTCGATAGTGGTTGCCAACCATTGAGGCATCACGCCCAAAAGAAGGTCATTAATCCACTTGGTGACTATTCCAAAGTCAAACATATCTGTAAAATATATTTTTGAGTTTCTATATTCGAGTTAATAATTAGCGGTCGATATCAGGAATCACATAGTCGAGCGACGCTGTGATGGTGATAAGGTCGGCGATGAGGTTGTTCTTACATGTCAAGTCCACCACACCCACGAGGTTGAAGCATGGGCTCTGGAAGTGAATGCGGTAAGGGTGCTGGAATGGCTTGCCTTCGCCGTCGCTTTCGAGATACACACCGAATGCACCACGGCTGGCTTCCACTTGCTGGTACCAGTGGCCTTTTGGAAGTTTGATAATCTTTGGCACCTTTGCGCAGAATTCGCCTTGGTGACCTTCCTTGTCCATCATATCGCAGCACTGGCGCAAAATCTTGATACTTTGCTCCATTTCCTTCATGCGCACCATGTAGCGGTCGTAGCTGTCGCCGTTTTCATACACCACTTCGTCGAATTCCACTTCGTTGTAGAGTGAGTAAGGGTGAGTTTTGCGAACGTCGCAGTGGAAACCTGATGCACGGCCTGAAGGACCGGTGATAGCGTAGCTCTTGGCGTCTTCAAGCGAGAGTGTACCCACGTCTTTCATACGTCCGAGGGCAATCACGTTGCCAGAAAAGAGCTTATGATATTCAGGAATTGCCTTTTCAATAGCGTCGCAAGCCTTGCGCACATCGTTCACGAAGTCGGGGTGAACGTCGCGAACTACACCACCGATGGTGTCGTAGCTCATCGACATACGCGCGCCGCAAGTCTTGTCGAAGATGTCGTAGATGTATTCACGCTCACGGAAGCCATAGAAGAATGCTGTGGTAGCGCCCTGGTCCATGGTCAAACAGCCGTAAGAGAGCAAGTGGCTCGACAGACGCATCAATTCGTCCATCATCATACGAATCACCTCGGCACGGTGAGGCACCTCAATGCCAAGAGCCTTTTCAATACAGAGGCAAGTGGCGTGGCGGTTCATGTGCGCGCCCATATAGTCCATACGCTCGGTGTAGAGCAGCAGTGATGGGTAAGTGAGGTCTTCACAGAGCTTTTCGATACCACGGTGAATGTAACCCGAAACCACATCCACCTTCTTCACGGTTTCGCCATCGATAGCGGCACGATAGCGCATCACACCGTGGGTGGAAGGGTGCTGTGGACCCACATTGATTACATATTCTTCAGGACCGAACACTTTCTTGTCGATGCGCTTGAGCTCACCGTTCTCGTCTTCCACGAGTGAGTAAGTGTCGTCTTCATTTTCTTCTGCTTCAAGGCGAAGAGGGTTCAATTCCGGACTTGCGTCGTAGTCCTTGCGCAGTGGGTAGCCCACCCAGTCGTTGCGAAGGAAGAAGCGGCGCATATCAGGGTGATTGATAAACTCGATTCCGAAGAAATCGTACACTTCACGCTCCTGATAGTTGGCAACTGCCCAAATATCGCTCACAGTGTGCAATCTTGGGTGTTCACGGTCGGTGGTTGCCACTTTCACGTGAATCATTTCTTGAGTCTCGGTATTGGTCAAGTAATACATGCAGCCCAATGCCTCTTTCCAGTCAACACCAGCCACAGCATTGAGCATATCGAAGTGGAGTTGTTCCTTCAATGCCTTAGCGAGGGCGTGCCAGTTTTCATCGGGCACATTTACCAGCAGCAATTCACCAGTTTCGTCGAAGGTGGCGGCTGGGCAAAGAGCGCTGATTTTTTCTTGTATATTTGCCATATAAATAATGTATAGTTCTTGTAATCGTAATTATTATATATCAAGCAATGGTGCTTTGCTCTCTTCAGCCAGGCGCATTTGCTCGGCACGGAGTGCGAGGTCTTTCTCTGCGGCTGCTTTTGCTTCAAAGAATTTGGCGCGTGCTTCCTTGCGGTTGTCGCCACCGAAGAATTTCGAAGCCTTGATTTTGCGCTGGAGCTGCATCAATCCATAGAACATGGCTTCGGGGCGTGGAGGGCAACCTGGCATATACACGTCGACAGGGATAATTTCATCTACACCCTTCACCACACAGTAGCTCTTCTTGAATGGACCACCCGACACGGTGCAACCACCACAGGCAATCACATACTTTGGCTCTGCCATCTGCTCATAGAGGCGAACCAGCGCTGGAGCCATGCGATAGGTGATGGTGCCTTGACACATGATATAGTCGCTCTGACGGGGTGAGTTACGAGCCACCTCAAAACCGAAGCGAGCCATATCGTAACGGGCAGCGCCCAAACACATAAACTCGATAGCGCAGCAGCTTGTACCGAAGCAGAAGGGCCACAGCGAGTTGGCGTGTCCCCATTGCATCAACTGGTCGAGTTTACCCACCACAATGTTAGCACCTGCAGCATTCAATTCTGCAACAAGACTGTCGATATATTCGTTGTCTTTGAAATCTTCGTACTTGATACCTTTTATCTTTGGACTTTTTATTTCCATTCAAGAGCTCCTTTCTTCCAGGCATAAGCCAGACCTAAAACTAAAATCACGAGGAATGTCCCTACCGCGAGTAATGCTGAAGCAGCAAGTTCCTTACAGATGGCAGCCCATGGGAAAAGGAACACGGTTTCGACATCAAACATCAAGAAGAGAATGGCAAACAGATAGTAGCCCACATGGAACTGAGCCATGTTGTCGCCACGAGTGGGCATACCGCACTCGTAAGGCTCGCCTTTCTTCATTGTGTAAGAGCGTGGAGCTATCAGCCACGCAATAATCAATGCCGCCGCCACCAGCACCACGCCGGTGAGAGCGGCTGTCACCGCTAAGGTAGTACTTTGAATACCGATTAAAACCATAATTTTATATTCGTATCAATATTTAATTATTCTTCAACAAAAAAGAAATGAGCCCGACGCCACTATCCAGCCGTGGGCCTGACTCATCACACCATTATGGAATCTCCAGCTCTGCAATTATAGCAAGCACAAGAAACCTTCGCAGATTTTACGAAAATCTCCATTACCTGTCTGTTAAAATTATAGCTTTGCTGCATCTCCAAACTCATTTACAATTCGCACAAAAAAACACTGAACATCAGCACTATACGCATCATATCAATGCGAGAAAGTGCCGATACCACGATTTTGTGCTTTGCAAAGTTAAGAAAAACTCACCGATTACCGAAGGAAAAATGCAACTAATTTTCTCATTTATAATAGAGAAATTCAAAAGAAATTCCACTTTCATCACACCAACTCCCCCATAAAAAACTCCCCCACCCTTTTTTCCTCCAACACCGAAAAACGGAACACTTTTGGCGAAAATCCATATCCACTAAGTCAAAATACAAAAAGCACCCACTGAAAGCAATGCAACCTCGTGAATGCACAAAAGTTATCCAACCAATCAAATTCTTGAAAAAATGATAATGACACAATCTATTGCAGTCAATGCCCCCCCAAAAAAAACGACGCAAACGACACACCACCGCAGTAAGTGAAAGTGTATTTCGTCAGCGAACATTACCATATTCAGAAGCCCACAAAAAGAAGCTCCAGCCAAAAAGCCACCAATCGGTTATCGCCATATATCTCAGTAGAAAAAAATAATGCAAATAATATGTGTTATCGGTTTTTCAAGTGTTTATTGATTTTGCGGTCGTTATAAAAAATTGTTGCTAAATTTTGCTATGAAATAAATAATTCGTAATATTGCAATTGCAAACACTAACATTTACTTTCAATGCCCGTTACATTTAAAACCACAGAGCCTTTCTACCACAATTTTGACCTAAGCGTGGTAATCCCTTTCTACAGAAAGATGAGGGAGTTTAGGAGCGTGTTCCCCAAAAACAGAAAATATCTTGAGCGTAACGGCATAGAGGTGGTGATTGTTCTCGACACGCCCGAAGAATCTCAGGAATTGCAAGACTTTATATCACAGTATCCATTTGTGAACTGGCGCATTGTGATGAATGACAAGCCTCACGAATGGCGCAATCCTGCCAAGCCACTGAATGTGGGCATAAGGTTCGCAACGAAGCGTTTTGTAATGGTCTGTTCCCCCGAATCGGAAATGGTTACCGATGTAATAGCTATTTTGCGTAAGTCGTTTGACGACTACTCCGATTTTCCGCATTATGCTATCGGCAGAGTTTGTTTCGCCGACGAGGAAGACGTGACTGAAGCAAATTTCAATCAATATCAGTTTATTCCTTTTGGCAGCATTATGTTTGAAAAGTGCCATGCCGAGCAAATTCATGGGTATGACGAGACCCTCTCAAAGTGAGGTGGCGATGACAATAATTTTCGTTCTCGCCTTGACATGATTGGCGTAAAGGAACTTTATTTTAATGAGGCGATGATGGCACATCGCGATATTGATAACCAGGAGGGCAAGGTGAGAAGGGGAAAGCCTTTTGAAAAAACGCCAAATGATGTGTTACGTCATTTCTTTTTCCCCGAGAAGGCTATAGCTAACGAAGATAACTGGGGAACGGATTTTGACAAGCTGGTGTATGATTGGCGAAATAAACCATCGTCATCAGAGGGGCAATTGGAGAACTTTTGCTGTAAAAACTTCACAGAGCATAGTATAGCCACCCATTTTGGAGGCAAGTCATATCCAATGCTTCTGCTGGTCCAGAGCTATAATGAGAGTGGCAGAATCATATCGTTTCTTGAGAATGTTTCGCCCTTGTTTGATGGAATCATATTGCTTGACGATGGCAGCAACGATGGTACTTATGAGCTTGCGCGGAGCGACAAGTTGCTTTTCAAGTGCAAGAAACGCCGCACAGAATTCAATGACTTGCAGAACAGGAATTTGCTGCTTAAGTTGGCATCATTCGTTAACCATCAAGTCGCTTTTTTCCTTGATGTGGATGAAATGCTCGATGAACGGTTCTGCGATGTTCATCAGTATGTGCGTAGAGATGTCGCAGACGCTTATATGGTTCCATATATTCATCTTTGGGATTCCTCGGACACTTTCAATGGGCAATACCCCAGCTCGATTGATGGCATATGTTTCCGGTATAAGATGATGCGAAACATCGGTCATACACAAATATTCTCCAATAGAGGCAAGCTCCATTTCCATCAAGCTCCCACGTTGGCGAAATCAGCTATTGCCGATAGTCTATTAATTTTGCATTATGGTCTTTTGTCTGCAGAAGATAGAAAAGCGAAATATAAGTTCTATATGGCTGAAGACACAGATGGGTGCCAGAGTAGTTATGAGCATTTCGGCGAAAAGGCACACCCCTCATTAAACAATGTGAATGAAATAACTATACAAAAGTTGCGCCAGCTGTCGCAAAAACTAATATCCAGGTCATTATGAAAATATATTTAACGGCAACCAGCACACTGGCAAAGTACAGTATGCTTTATGAGAATCTATATCAAATCTTCTCAAAGGAGAATGCTTTTGAAATAATTGATGTGTGCTGTGAAGCAGATTGCGTTGTGAGCGTTGGCGACATAACAAATGAGATTATTGAATGTAAACAAAAGTATAAAAAGGCGGTTGTCAGATTCCTTTTTAGGTCTGATATATCCCAATACTTTTACACGGATGTCACTCTGGTCGACCATACATTTTGGCTTTGCGACCTTGATATCAACATCCTTTGTCCGTATCAACAGACATCAGAAAAAATGGCAGTGCCTTTTGACTTCACTTTATCAGAAAATGGCAGGGGCGATGTGACTAACGAGTTTGACATCTATGTGAATACCGGTGAATTTTTGTATGCTGACAGTGCGTTGTTTAAGATCCTGCGCACATTGAACAGGCTCACGCAATTGAAAATTGATGTGTGCAGCAAAAGCGAAAGCATCAAGCATCTTACGAATGCCAACATCTGCATAACAGATAGCTACAACGACATTGAAAATCATGTTAGACAAGCAAAAATAGTGATAGGCTCCGGCTTTGCAGTGCTTTTCGCCATAAAGCACCATAAACCGTTTATTGTACTTGGCGAGCGAGGCTATGGTGGTATACCAACTCCAAACAACATCGTGCAGTTTTATAATGAATTTTTCCAAGGGACAATAGGCGGTAGGCTTGACGGAGCATTGCCAGATAACCTTGTTTATGAAGATATTGTCAGCATCCGAAATAATATGACAATACAAGACTTTTCAAGTGCCTTGTCACAGGAACTGCAGAAAAACATGGTCAGACTTATTGGGCGGATAAATCTCGTTGTGGCACAAAACAAGAATGCAGACTTTGACAATTTGGTTTTCAACACAGACAATACGATAATTAATGGTAATGGAAAATATTGGTTGCTCAACAGATTCACGCGATTTATAATTAAAAAATTATCTCTACAAGAAGTGGTTATTTTAAAGACATCGCTTGTATCAAAGACCAAAATGATTGCAAAGTCAGATGAAGAGCTTGAAATATTGTTAGAGTTTAATCGAAAGAAAATACTGAAGTGGGAACAAAAATGTTCACACAATGTATGAGTAATATATTTTATTAACAACAAACAAAACAAAAAATGAAAGGAACAGATGAACTAAAAGAATTTGTCGAAGGTCTTGAAATGACCGTTTTGGCAGAAGAAGATTCTATCTTATTAGATGGGATGGTAGGAACAAGTGGACTCAATGGTCTATGCAATACAGATGCAAACTGTACAAAATCAGGGTGTGCAAACAATTGCCATGGAGCCAATTGTGTCGCAGGTTGTGGGGGAGCTAAATCACATTGAATCATTAATCAGTGCCACTAATAACTTATTAGTGGCACTTATAAAAAGAGATATGAAATATAGTAAATATAATATTCCTATAAATATATCTAAAGATACTGATATAATTTATAATAGTTTATCAGACAAATATATTTTTCTAAAGAAAGGGCTATTGGAAAATAACCTAAGAAACATCAATAATTCATGTTATGATAATCTTAAGAAGGGCGGGTTCATTGTTGATGACAATATAGATGAAACGAAGCAGTATATCGAAAAAGCACGCCAAATTGAGAAAGATGAAACAAGTACTCATCTAATAATTAATCCAACAATAAATTGTAATTTCAGATGTTGGTATTGTTATGAAAAGCATGTTCCCTCAAAAATGTCTGAAACCACAATAGAAAACATAAAACGATTAATCGATAAGTCTTGTAAGAAATCGGGGAATTTAACAATTTCGTTCTTTGGAGGAGAGCCATTAATCTATTATAATGATGTAATGCTACCGATAATTAAATATGCAAAAAAAATAGCATCAGCAAATAGCGTAAATTTTACGACTAATTGCACAACCAATGGCTCTTTATTTAATAAATTACGAATTGCAGAGCTAAAAGATTTAAATTTCAATTTTGCACAGATTACATTAGATGGTAATAGAGAGGTTCATAATAAGACCAGATGTTATGCAAATGGAAAAGGATCTTACAATAAAATCATTGAAAACATAAAAGAACTTGCAAGAAATCATATATCTGTAACATTACGAATTAATTATACTCAAGACAATATACATAGTATAGCAGATATACCTTCAGACTTTAGTGAAATCACATATGAAGAAAAACAGTTTATAAATGTGTCATTTCACAAAGTTTGGCAAGAGGGAGAATTCGAAAGTAGCGAAATTGAGAAATCAATAAACGCCTTTATAAAGGCTGGATTTGTAGCATCAAAATTTGTGCTTGGTTCTTATTGTTATGGTGATTTAAGAAATAGTGCAGTAATAAATTATAATGGTGATGTATATAAATGTACAGCAGTAAATTTTGAAGAGGCGAAGCGAGATGGCTATATAGATGCAAATGGAGATATAATTTGGGAAAACAATAGCTTAGAAAATCGTATGGCAGCAAAATTCTCAAATAAACCATGTATAGAATGCAATCTAATGCCAATATGCCATGGAGGGTGTTCGTCAAAGCCGCTAGAAATAAGTGAGGCTTATTGCATTTTTGGTTTTAGTGAAGAAAAAAAAATGAACGCAGTAAAGGAAAAAATTCTATATAATATAAATTTCAAATGGAAAAGAATGTTATATAAATTCAATGAATAATGCAACGCGTAATTTATATAAGTAGCCGACACTCATGGGTTTCCCCACCCCAAAAAACATATAAAATCAACAGAAATTAGATCTATTTTATGTATCTTTGTGGAGGAGATCTTTAGTAGTTTTGGAGCATTTAATAGAAAAAATGCTACTATTATGACATGAGAAATTTTTTCCACATTTAAAATCATAAGTTATGTTAAAAAATATCAACAGAACAATTTTAGCAATGTTTTTCCTGTTACAATCCGTATGCTCATATGCTTATGTAATAAAAGGAACAATCGTGAGTGAAACAGAAAAACCTATACGAAAAGCAGTTGTAATCGGTCGCAATAGTGCAAATAAAGTAAAGATTGGCATTGAGACCGACGAATTTGGACAATTTGCGTCTGCAAATGTAAATGACTCTACTTTGCTAATAGAAATAACCAAAGAAAATTATACTCCGGTTTATATGTCTGTAACAGGAACAACAGATGAGTTTATAGATCTCGGTACAGTGAAACTCAAACCATACTCAGTGGAATTGGGTGAAGTAACAGTAACTGCACAGTCAGTAATTCAGAAACCAGACAGATATATTATAATACCGTCAGTTGGTGAAATCACACAGTCATCAAATGGATTATCATTGCTTAATAATTTGCAATATAAAATGCCAGGACTTGTTGTAAATGAAACATTACAAAGTGTAAAGGTTGACGACAAAATTCCAGTCTTTAAAATCAATGGAAAGCCAAGTAGTTTAACTCAATTCTTGTCATTGGATCCACAAGATGTTTTACGAATAGAATACCAAGATAATCCTGATGTTAGATACGGAAACCGGCAAGTTATTAATATGTTATTAAAACCTCGAGAAGATGGAGGCTCTATAACCAGCAATTTGAGTTCCGCTGTTACAACCGGATTTCTAAACGGAAATATAGGAGCAAATTATCATAGCAAGAAATCGGAATGGGATTTAAATTATCGTGTGAATTGGCGAGATTATGACAAACGGGAAATCAGTTCTAAAAGTGAATTTATCGGTCGCGATGAAACAATCAGTAGAAATAGAATTGGCATACCGAGTGATTTCAACTATTTAAGTAATGAATTGTTATTAGGATATACGTATTTATACAATCCAAAAACAATTTTTATGGCTCAATTAGGAATGGGATTTGAAGACCAAAAATTTGATGATGATTCGTGGAATATACAAACCGACAATGACGAGTTTCTAAGTTATAAAAATTTGACACATCGAAAAATTGATTTCAAATCACCTAATATCGACTTATTTTTCAGGAAACAGATTGATAAAACACAATATCTCGAAGCAAATGTTTATGGCAGATATTCAGCTGGTGATTATGGCAGAGATTATGTCAATGTGTACGATGATGTAATGAACAATGACACAACAATATCATTAACTCAAAACAAATCTTGGCGTGTAGGTTTTGAATTTATGTATTCTAAAGCATTCAAACAATTTACTACAAATTTTGGAGTACAGAACTATTTTAATAGTGCAAGAAATGAGCAGATTGAGAATGGCATATTAGCAAAAGACAAGATTAATCAAAATAGGCTATTAGCATACGGCCAGATTTTAGGTAGAATAAGTAAGTTGAGATATTCACTAAGTGCTAATGTGGTATTTAATCATAGTAATAATAATTCTTCATATATCGTAAATGCTGTTAGGTTAAAGACAAACCTTAATATGAATTACCCTCTATCACGGTATGTCACATTAAATTATCTTTTAATGTATGATCCGTCCATGCCATCTATTTCCCAACAATCAAATATGGTTCAAACAATTGATGACATATCGGTGCGTCAGGGAAATCCGGACTTAAAACCGTCTGAGTATCTACGTAATAGATTATATATAAGATATGCCTATAAGAAATTCACAGGTTCATTATGGGCTGCACATAGCAGAACTTTTAATCCAATTTATTATGAATATAGTTACATTAGTGATGTATCAAGTCCATATTATGATAAATTCATGAGTAAACCGATAAACGGAAAGCATGATGATTTAATAAACATGGAATTAAATCTATCGATTCAAAATCTATTCGGATTTGCTACATTATGGGGTAAATTTGGTTGGGACAGCTATAATATAAATGTTTCCAATGCGAGTTATGATAATAAATTATATGCGTCAATAAATGGAACTTTTAAATTTGGAGATTGGTTGATATCTGCAAATTATGAAATCGTTCCGCGATATAGCCTTTCAGGTAATGTATTTACATCAGCAGATCGATGGAATACAATATCAGTTCAATACCATTATAAGAATTGGTATTTCTCTGCAACAGGCGTAAATCTGTTTACGAAAAGAGGTAGTACTTATGAATGTTTAACTATTTCAGATGTTCACCCTGAAAGATATACGCAGAATATTAGGAGTAATGCTAATATGTTGTTGTTGGGTGTAAACTATAGATTTGACTTTGGAAAACAACACAAGAAAGCAAATCGAATATTAAATAATGGTGGAGTCGAAAGAGGAGTAGACCTTAATTATTAAAACTTTATATTTTGAATAAGTTTAAATTATTTTGGCAAATGGAAAGCACAGACTGTGGCCCAGCATGTCTGCAAATGGTTTGTGCTTTTTATGGAAAATCTGTATCACAGCAATATATTAAAGATGGCATGAGCATTTCTCGTATTGGTGTGACAATTAGGGATATCAAAGACCGTGCCTCAGACATAGGCTTTGATACTGTGGTCGCAAAAGCGAATTTAGACCAATTAACTAAAATCAAATCTCCCGTAATAGTACATTGGAACAATAATCACTTCATCATATTATACAAAATAAAGAAGCACACAAATAGAACATACTCGTTCTATATTGCAGATCCTTCAAATGGAAAGATAAAATTTTCACAAGAAGAATTTGAAAGGAATTGGCTTTCTGGTAAAGAATTTGGGTTGGTTATGTTTCTAAAACCAACAAATGCGTTTTATAAATTAAATTTATCCAAATATACAAATGATTGGTCAATTGCAATTACACTTCTTAAAAAATATATACCAAACAAAAAGAAAATATATAGTTCTGTAACATTATTGATTATCTCAATGATGTGTAGTTGGGTGATTCCATATTTATATAAGGCTATAATTGATCGAGGAGTCGCAAATAAAGATATTCATTTGGTCTTAAAGCTATTTATGATTCAACTTTCTTTTTTCATTGGATATACGATATCAAGTACACTTAGTTCAATAATATTAAGCAAAGTCAATTTAAATGTCGGAATAGATTATGTCGGTGAATTATTAAGAAAAATCATGCGATTACCTATGAAATATTTTGACACTAGATTAAACACCGAGTTTATACAACGATTAGATGATTTTAACAGAATTCGCACCTTTTTAACCGACAATTTAATCAATATAGTATATTACTTAATAAATGCGATAGTATATTTTATACTGTTGTCTTATTATAGTTGGGAAGCAGTATTTATATTTATGATAATGTCTGTATTCGTATCATTATGGGATCTTTATTTCTTACACGAAAGAAAATTCATGGATTATTCACTTTTTACGGAAAATGCAAAAAATAGAAATTTATTACATGAGATAATCAATAATATGCCTGATATAAAAATCAATAATGCACAAAAAACAGAAACCCAAAAATGGGAAGAAAATCAAAATCGAATAAATAACTTGATATTAAAACAGATGACAATAAATTACAAGCAAAATGTCGGACGAAATACGATGAATCGTCTAAGAGATATTGTAATAATTTGTTATTGTTGTATAATTGCGATTGAGGGGAATTTAACTGTTGGGGTATTAATGAGTATAAGTTATATATTAGGACAGTTAGGTGGACCGATTGGGCAAATACAGTCTCTACTCACACAATACCAAATGTTTAAAGTATCTATGGCTCGATTGTCGGAGGTTCAAAGAAAGGAAAATGAACAACAAGGAGCCCAAGAAATGCAAATAGATAAATTTAGGCACGAAATATTATTTTCCGAAGTTTCATTTAAATATGAGGGAAGTTTTAGTCCCAATATATTTGAGGGCTTGTCAATTTCATTTCCGGCAAATAAAATGACAGCAATTGTTGGCAATAGTGGAAGTGGTAAGACAACTCTTTTGAAATTAATTATGGGATTTTATTATCCGCAAAAAGGGAAAATAACAATTGATGAAACACCTCTAAATGAAATCGATATTAATTCATGGCGAAATTGTTGTGGAGTTGTATTGCAAGATGGGAAGATTTTCAGTGGAACAATAACCGAGAATATTACATTAGGTTCAGAAATTATTGATGAAAAGAAAATTGAAACTGTTTCGAAATTGGCTTGTATAGATGAATTTATACAAAAGCAACCAGGAAAATATAATATGAAAATAGGTTCAACAGGGATAGAATTGAGTCAAGGACAGAAGCAGCGAATTTTAATAGCAAGAGCTTTATATAAAGACCCCCAGCTTTTGATTTTTGACGAAGCTACATCTTCGCTTGACACTGTCAATGAGCGTAGAATTATGGATAACCTTAAATACTATTTTATGGGTCGAACTGTTATAGTGGTGGCTCACAGGTTAAGTACTGTAGTTAATGCCGACAATATCATTTTCTTGGAAAATGGAAAAATTGCCGAGCAGGGCACACATAAAACGCTTGTGGCGAAGAAGGGAAAGTATTACGAATTGATTAAAAATCAGCTTGAATTGGAAAACTGAAAATGAAGGCGTTACTGTCTATTATTATCCCAATGTATAACTCCGAGAGATACATTGTAAGGTGCATCGAATCATTGCGTAGACTGAAAATCCGGAAAGAAGTTATTGTGGTAGATGATGGGTCTTCTGATGGTTCGTATGACATAGCGCGAAAATTTGCTTCAAATGGAGAAATCAAGCTTTTTCATCAAGAAAACAAAGGCGTTTCAGAGGCTCGAAATCTTGGTTTGGACAGATGCAGTGGGGATGTGGTTGTATTTGTTGATAGCGATGACTTTATTATTGGCGAAGGCTTTCTATCTATGTATAATAACTTCACCTTGTCCAAAGCGGAAATGGTGATGGGTGGAGTGAGAATAAAATTTGCCGACCAACATATAGAAGCAAGAATGGCATACGGTGAAATGGCAGGAAGGTTATGGAAAGGAGATGACTGTTTCGCAAAACTTATGCACACAAACACATTCACCCCATTGGTGTTTTGCTATATGTTCAAGAAGTCGTTTCTTGATAGAGTTAAGTTAAGATTTCAGCATAGAATGTCGGAAGATGACTTGTGGACAAGCATAGCCATGTGTGAAGCCCAAAATGTGCTGGTGACAGATGACCTTCATTATGTGTATTGCAAAAATTCGGATTCTATAACAAGCACAAATGTCTCGACCATATTTCGAGCAGACAATCACTTGGCAGTCGCCAACGATTTGTATGACTATTTGCGCAACCACACACTGAGTGAAAATGCGGAAGTATGGCTATGCTGTAAAATTCTGTATATAGCCTCAATAGCTGTGAAAATATACATCGAAAGCGACTATTATACCTTTAGCCTAAGTATAGATATGTTTCAAGATTTGTTTCGTCGTGTGCTTCAATCTTCTAATGAATATGCCAAAAAGGTTGGGCTCATGTTTGGAAAAAGGCTATTAGACACAATAAAATCAATGAAATAAAGATTTTGATTGTTTGTGCCACATTGCTGATAATGCCACTTGTTCGGAAGATGCATATACAAAAAGTGAACAAGCACAAGTTTTGGTCATAAGTACTGCGAACCCACTCACGAATGTCTTCAATATTCACAGCCTCGTTATAAAATAACAGATGTCGAGAAAGGGAATGTTTCTCGGTATGGAAACTTTTCACAACCAATGTACAATGTATCAAACGCATCAGTTCCATCTGTTCTATGTTCCAACAAATCCTCCTCGCTTTCTGCTATTTTTTCTCCAGCTTTGTCCACTCTCCGCTATCTTTGTTCCCCATAAACCACCAATCTCTATTTTCTAACTTCTAATCTCCTCCTGCTTTTCTAACCACTTCGGAGTGAAAAATCACTACCTTTAGTGATTGCTGGCTATGATGGAATGATGTAATTTTGCACCTATGAAAAAACGTTTGGTTCTCACAGCAACAACTATCGGCGCAATGGCACTCACAGCCAGCGCATCAACCACCGCCGACACACTCAACCTGCAAGAGGTGACCGTGACGGCTATCAAACAAGGCACCGACATTCGCAACCTTGCCATTTCGGCAACAGAAATCCGACGTGCCGACTTGGAGCGCAATGGAATAACTGGCACAAAGTCGGCAGCCGACATGGTGCCCAACATCTACATTCCCGACTACGGCAGCCGCATGACCTCCACCATATATGTGCGTGGATTGGGCACGCGCATCGACCAGCCTGCTCTGGGCTTGAACATCGACAATGTGCCTGTGCTGTGCAAGGAAAACTACGACTTCGACATGATGGACATCGCCAAAGTGGAAATGCTTCGTGGTCCGCAAAGCACACTTTTCGGCCGCAACACTATGGCTGGCGTGATGAACATCTACACCCTGTCGCCACTGAGTTATGCTGGCACCAGGGCACTCATTGAATACGGCTCGCACAACACCTACAAAATCGGCGCAAGCCACTATATGAAATTAGCCAACAATTTGGGTATCGCGTTCAACATTCTGCACAATGCCACCGACGGCGAATTTCGCAACGCGTACAACGGTCAAAAAACCGACTGGGAAAAGCAGACAGGAGCGCGCGTGAAAGTGGAGTGGATGCCAGCCTCCGACCTGTTTGTGAGCAATGTGTTCTCGTTTGTCCACAGCCGTGAGGGCGGCTACGCCTACGAGCAGCTGGGCAAGAACGTGATTGCCTACAACGACACCTGCTTCTATCGCCGCACCGGCATTCTCGACGGCTTGACCATCAAGCGGAATTATGAGAATTTCTCGATAAGCGGCATCACCAGCTACCAGTATATCGACGACAATATGACGCTCGACCAAGATTTCACCATAGATCCGTACTTCACCCTCACCCAAGAGAGAAAAGAGCACGCCGTGACCGAAGACATCGTGGCTCGCTCCACATCGACAGGGGCATATAGCTGGCTGTTTGGCACTTTCGGTTTTTACCGCCACTACAATATGGATTCGCCCGTTACCTTTAAGGACAAGGGCATCAGCCAACTGATTGAGCGCAACCGCAACAACGTCATGCCCTCCTACCCCATTTCGTGGGACACAAGAGACTTTGTGCTTGGCAGCGACTTCAAGAATGACACCTACGGCGTGGCACTCTACCACCAATCGAGCTACCAATTGGGCGACTTCACTTTTGCTGGCGGTGTGCGCCTCGACTATGAACATGCGTCGCTGAAATATCACAGCAAAACGCACACTGGCTACACCATCACCTCACAGGCTACTGGCGAAGTGTTTTCGCACGAAAATATCGACATCAACGAACGAGGCCGCATCTCGAAAGAGTTTTTGCAACTGCTGCCTAAAGTTTCGGTCACCTACCTTGTGGGCGGCAACAAGACGAGTTCGCTCTATCTGAGCGTGGCAAAAGGTAGCAAATCGGGCGGCTTCAACACACAGATGTTCAGCGATGTGCTTCAGCAGAAGCTGATGGGCCTTATGGGCATCGGGGCAAGCTACAACATCGACGAGGTGGTGGGCTACAAGCCCGAAACGGCGTGGAACTACGAGCTGGGCGGACACTTCGAGTGCTGGAACCACCGAGTGAAGACCGACATCAGTGCTTTCTACCTCGACTGCCGCGACCGTCAGCTCACCGTGTTTCCCAACGGCACCACCACAGGCCGTGTGATGACCAACGCCGGCAAAACTCGCTCCATCGGCGCAGAGTTTGCCATCGCGGTGAATCCTTGGCGTGGCACCAACTTCAACGTGAGCTACGGTTACACCAATGCGAAATTCGTGAACTACAACGACGGCAAAGCCGACTATAAAGACAAATATGTGCCTTACAGCCCCAGCCACACGCTGTTTGTAGAAGCCCTGCATCAATTCGACTTCAACAGTGGCAACAAGTGGTTGCGCACTCTCACCATCGGCGCCAACATGCGTGGCACAGGCGAAATCTACTGGAACGAGGCAAACGATGTGCGCCAACCATTCTACTGCCTGTTGGGCGCGTCAGCCACTCTCGCCGGCGACAAATATTCGCTGGAATTGTGGGGCAAAAACATCACCGACACCAAGTACAACTCGTTTTATTTCGTGTCGATCGGACACACCTTCCTCCAGCGTGGACACGGTGCATCAATGGGTGCCACCCTGCGCGTAAACATCTGATAACTCAACAATAATCTACAAATAACACAGAATTTCAAAACTATGATGAAAAAAATCTTATTTGCATTTGCAATGCTCGCTATGGTTGCCGGCTTCACTTCATGCGGCGACGACAACAATGGTAACAATAAAGGTGAAGACATGACCACCACCCAATTCCTTGCCATGAGTGCTAAAACGCGCATCAACAGCGTACTGATTTACGACTGCGACTTCACCGCAAAATTCACCGCAAAATATGCCGACAAAACCGCGACTCTCGCGCTCAACAATGTGAAATTCGCTGAAAAAATGCCAGCGGTCGATTTTGTGATTGATGGCATTAAGTTCACACAAGAAGGCTCGGTGTTTACATTTGAGGCTTCGTCGGTAAAGGCTTCGGGAGGCTACACCGTGGGTGGATTGAAAGGTAAAATCGACACCGAGAACAACGTGTACAACATCACTTTCTATGTTGACGCCACCTACGAAGTGCTGCTCACCAGCCCATACAACTGCTCCGACAATCTGCCCTCTGGCACCGACACTCAAAAGAGCTACGCATTCAAGCAATCGACCGAGGGCGCACAGAAGAAACTGCGTTTTTCCATTATGAATGTGAAATTTTCTGATAAAATGCCTTTCCCGCTCAAAGAAATGGCAGTATATTTCAACGACGGAGATGGTTGCACCATCACCAACACCGCCACAGGCTACACATTCGAATGTGCGCAAGTAATTCCTTATTATAAGACTGGAACTACCGAAATTCCTGGTGGCGAAAAGTTTACCATGACCAACGTGAAGGGTACTGTGGACCTGGTGAACCGCAAATTCACCATCGATTTCGACTGCATGGGCTCACACTACACCGATAAAGGCTCGCTCTATCTTTGAAAAATAATTAAAAAGAACTGCCACAATGCAAAAATGTGTGATACGCTCACACATTATTGTGGCAGTTATATTATATTTGCGTGATATTAAATTAACGCACTTTTATACATGATGAAGAAATTTTTTAGCATACTGTCAGTTTTTGCCCTGATTTTCGCAGTGGCAAGCTGTGGCGACGACAATAAAGAGCCACGCCCCGACACGGTTACACGCTCTGCGCAAATGATCAACCACATTGTGAAGTCGGCGAGTGGCGAGGTGCTGCCCCTGTCGGAAAGCAAAATCGACTATACCATCGACCGCAACAATCGCAAAGTGACCGAAGTAACCCTTCGCGTGGCTATCGACGGCGCGGCTGAGACCACTGTGAAACTCACCGACATTAAGAGCGAGACCAGCGACCAAATTTGCACTTTCAAGGGCAGCGGCAACGGCGTGCAAAACCTGGTCGGACGCTTCGACTTCAACGAGGGCACCATTCGTGTGAACTATGATTTAGACGGCACTTACCGTGTGATTTCCACCATGCCCGAAATTTTCAGCACCGAGTGCGCCACCTCATGCGTCTATACCGACGGCACCACATCGAAGAGCGACGGCACAATGTATCAATTCAGCATCGACCCAGCTTCGCTCACCTCAAACATGACCGTGATGTATCTTCTCGACCAGTCGAAAAAGCGCACGCTCACATCCGTAAAAACGCTGACCAAGGCTAAGGTGACCGTTACCAAAGAAGGCTATGTGGTTGAATCAGAAACCACGATTCCCACTACCACCACCTATAAGTTTAACGGTAAGCTCACCACCACCATTCAGTATCCAGTTTCGAAATTGAAAGCCACTATCGATTTGGAAAACGACAAGTACGAAGCCACCATGCAGTTGGGCAGCATCGCCGTAACAGCAAATGGCAAAGTGACTAATTAATAAATTTATAGAAAACCAATACTACAATGAAACAAGCAACTATCATTCTTGCAATTCTCTTGGGCTTCGCTGTCACATCTTGCGACAATGGAGGCGACAAAACTATGTATCTTCAAGCACAAATGGTGAACCACATCGGCATCGCCGCGTTTGAAAGCGAATACACTGGCACATATCGTGCCGACGCTGCTGTATATGAAGTGGTTCTCGACACCGAAAATGGTAAAGCCGACGTGGCTTGCCGCATCACTCTGCCTACTGGCAAGATGGGCTCAATCGACCTGCGCGGCATGTCGCTGAGCGTTGACGCTAAGACTGGCGGCTACTACATCAAGCAAACCGCCGACACTCGCTCTCAAGGCTCATACACCGTGACCAACTTTTCAGGCATCATCGACCTGACAAGCAACACCACATCAAAATCGCACTTCTCGTTCATCGTGGAGAATCACTATCAGGTGAATGCCACTATCGCCGAAATGCGATTCACTGGTGTTACAGCCGATATCAAGGATGCCGACGGCAATATGCGCACACTCTCCAACGGCACTGTCGTGACCAAGCTCAACCCTACCACCAAGAAGGCGTCAATCACCATCACCGGACTTGACTACGACGGCAATCTTGGCAAGGAGCGTACCCTCACATACGAAAACCTCGACTTCGCACCTTGCGACAATGGCTACAAGATTAAAGCCAGCGTGGCATCGCCCACCACAAATGGCGATGTGGCACTCGCTAAGTACAAGTTGAAGGATTTCGAGGCAGAAATCGACTTTTTCGACGACTTTGATGCTTCCTACACCATCGACAACATTGGCGAGGTGAAGTTGGATCTAATTAATAGGAACAATAACTAAAATCACGACTATAAATTATGAAGAAAATCTTTTCAATGCTCTTAATGGGCATGATGCTGATGGGCATGACTTCATGCCTCGACAACAATGAAAACAACGAAACAAACTTCACCCTGTCGATGTACAACCGCACCGTAACAATGGGTTCGGAAGACGTTTCTGAGTTTAATGTGAACAACGCCGCATTCAAAATCAACTACACCAATAGCACCATCTCTGTGAATGCAATGGCTACCGTGGGTAAAGACAACACTATCCAATTCAAGATTGATGATATGCAACTCACCGCCGACCAAGGTATGCAAGCTTATCGCTTCTCTTGCCCAGCTGCCACTACCCAAGGTGTGGAAATCACCAACTTCAGAGGTATCATCGACCTGCAAGTGGGTGTGCTGTACATGACTTACAATGTGGGTGCCGACAAGACTGTGCACGCCACCGCCGCTCTCCCATTCTTGCGCTGCAAGACCAACATCGACCCTACCGATGAAACGAAGCAAGACTTCTCAAGCGAAAAAACACAATACGACTTCCGCATCAACAAGAGCAACATGACTGCTACCGTCACCATCGTAGGCTTTGCTAAAGACGCCGACCAGAAGGAAGCATCCGAAAATATTGCAGTGTTTGAAGGCTTGAACGTGAAGTTCACCCGCAGCGGCTACAAAATCACCGCCCCAATGGTGAAATCAACCACCACTGGTGTAGGCAACGTGTCCGACGCTACAATTAAAGACGTGGAATTCAACATCATCGACCAAGGCATCCGCTTCAACGGCAAATACGAAACCAACACATACGAAGCCGAAACCGCCGGCACAATGTTCAACGAAAAAACAGTCTAATCCCCCCTCCCCGAACAACAACAAAACACCCCCAAAATAAAAAGCCCTGCAACTCCCCAAAAGTCGCAGGGCTTTATTTTCACCCATCATCCCACACCCACTAAAAAGTGAACTTATGCACCAAAGACAAAAACTCACACGCCTGCATCTAAATCCAAAAATATTTAGTATCTTTGCTTTTATTTAATGTAAACCATTTAATACAAAATTTCTTATTATGAATAAGATTATTATTTCATTTATTTTTGCTTTATCTTTTTTTACTGCTCAAGCTGTTTCACAAAATGACAAAAAAGACATTAGTACAATTTCTCTTTCACAAAAGGTTGACTCAATTGAACATGAATTGTCTTACTTAAAAATGTCATATGAATTAAGTTCTCTAAATAACGACATAACCATGTTTGTAAATGAAATTTATACAAAATCCCTTGCAATACAATTAAATATCCAAAGTCGATACTTAGACAGACGGTTGACAAAAAGTTATACAGAATATTATGATGCTTGTAAATACAAACAGAATTCAATTTCTGAACTAATAACAGTTAAAAAAACATTTTTCAATCTAAAATATATCACATCTGACTTTTCAAAAGAAGAATCAAATGTTTTATTGAAAAGCATTGATGTTATAGATAGCGCATATGATAGCTTAGAGAGTTCCATGAGTTTATTAAAAGTTTCCCTTGAAACATATAATAGCCTTTTTTAGTGTCTTTGCTAAAGAACAAAGAATGAACTAAAATCTGATAAGAAATTTGTTTATTTTCATATATCGCAATAGCAAACTTTCCGCATTAAAAGAAAACAAGGCCTCCATACGAATCCGAAACCGCCGGCACAATGTTCAGCGAAAAAACAGTCTAATCCCCCCTTCACGAACAACAACAAAACACCCCCAAATAAAAAGCCCTGCAACTCCCCAAAAAGTCGCAGGGCTTTATTTCCACCCCCACCCAAAAAAATCGGAGTCGGACAAGTCTGACAAGTCCGACGCGTCCGACAAGTCAGACCCCTGATTCCAAAGGCGAAAAATATCCTTTGGAAATTTATGGGGATTAGAGGGATTAGAGGGATTGGATTTTGGATTGGGTGGTGTGGAAATCGGTGATGAGTTCGTGCATGATTTGGGCTACGGGCTTCACCTCTTTGATGGTGCTGGCTATTTGGCCGATTTCGAGTTCGCCGTGTTCCAAATCGCCTTCGAAGATGCCTCGCTTCGATGCTGCGCGTCCGAGCAACTCGCGGAGTTCGTCGGCTTCGGCACCACGGTTTTCGGCTTCGGCAATTTTTGCGAACAGTTCGTTTTTAATCAGTCGGGTGGGCGAAATTTTCTTCAACGCCAACATGGTGCCGTCTTCGCCAAGATCCACGCAAAGTTGCTTGAAGGCATCGCTTGCCGAGCTTTCCTCGCTCACGGCAAATAGTGTGCCAATCTGCACGCCCTCTGCGCCAAGAGCCATAGCCGCCAGCATCGCCTTGCCTGAGCCGATGCCACCTGCCGCAATCAATGGCAGGGAAATGGCATCGCGCACCTGTGGAATGAGCGCCAAAGTGGTGGTTTCTTCCCTACCGTTATGGCCGCCAGCCTCAAAGCCCTCAGCCACCACGGCATCAACGCCAGCCTCCTCACATTTCTTGGCAAACTTACTGCTCGACACCACATGCGCCACCTTTATGCCAGCCTCGTGGAAGCGTGCGGTGTACTTCTTTGGGCTGCCAGCCGAAGTGAACACGATTTTCACGCCTTTCTCAATGATAATTTCAATGAGACGCTCAATTTCGGGGTACATCAGTGGAATGTTGATGCCCCAAGGCTTGTCGGTGGCGGCGTTCATCTTGTCGATGTGCTCGATAAGGGTTTCGGGGTGCATACTGCCAGCCCCCAGCAGTCCCAAACCACCGGCATTGCTCACAGCGGCAGCCAAACGCCAACCGCTACACCATACCATACCACCAGCAATCACTGGATATTGAATTCCGAAAAGTTCTGTTATTCGATTAGGTTTCATAACTATTATTATTTTATATATTCATTTCAATATTTTCACATTCAGACAGTTGCATCCATTATTTAAATGGCTGACCAAGAAACAAAAGAGCGGTGACCTTACTACGCTTGAGCGCATAAATCACCAACAGGGTTACGCCAATCACACAAAACGCCACCACCATCGACAACGCAGCCAATGGCACCACAGCCATGCCCACCTCTTTCAGCGGCTCTTGAAGCGCAGTGAGGGGGAACAGGAAGAAATAGTGGAGCAAGTAGATGCCCAGGCTCTCGTGACCGAGGAAATTGAAGTATCGGGCTATCGCCGACGGCGTTTCACCCTCGGTGCGATATTCTTTGAGCGACCACGGCTCAACGAGGGCGATTGCCACCAAAATGAGGGCAAAGTGCATCACTGGAATGGTGGCGAAACCGATTACCGGCCACATGCTTGCCATATCGGCTCCCCAAATATCCCATGGATAAACCACGCTGTAAAGCGATACGCCAAACACCACCATGGCAATAGTCAATGCCCACTGGTTGTGCACAAGGCGATTGAACGCCTCTTTCATGTGGTTTGCCATCACGCCCATCATAAACACAGGGAAGAAGCGCGCAAGCAGTCCGAAGCCCACATAATCCACATTCGCTTCCTCATCGGCAAAGGTCATCGACAGGGCGATGAGTATGCCGTAGGCGGCAAGCAGCACCACAATTTGAGGGAATATGCCTTTAAGGCGTTGGAGAATGGCGCTAATCGGAATGTAGATCAGGCACAGTTCAAACAGGCACAGCGTGAACCAGTAGCCGTCTTTCCAATAGGCGCGCAAGAGGTCGGGCAGATTGTCGCTCAATGGCGATTGCAGTCCGCTATGTGGAAAATACCACACCCACAGTGGCGTGATGACCAAAAATGGGATAATGAGTTGTATGAAGCGTTTTTTCAGTCCTGGGGTAATGAATTGCTTGTCGGTATTGGCCTTATAGGTGAGATAGCCGCTGATAAAGAAGAACACAGGCATGTGAACTTGGCCTATCAACTTAAACAGGAAGGCGGCATCAAGCCCTCTAACACACATGGTGAGCGCATGTCCCATCACCACCATGAAAATAGCGATGCCCTTCAGTAGGTCGAAGTATTCAATTCGTTGTTTCTTTAGTCCAATACCATTCATTATGTTAATTAGTTTGTGTAGATTTTGTTTCTACAAAGATACGCAAAAATCACTTTTTTTTGATGTTGATAGATATGAAATTGCTAAATTTGTAGAAAAACATGTACTATGGCAAAAGAAATCAAAAAATGGGCAACTCTGGAATCGCGCTACATCATTCAGAGACCATGGCTCACCGCCCGCGTGGATAAGGTGCAACTGCCCGACGGACGCATCAACCCCGAACATTATGTGCTTGAATACCCTGCGTGGGTGAATGTGATAGCCGTCACCAAAGATGGGCAGATGGTGATGGTGCGCCAGTATCGCCACGGATTCGATGAAGTGCTGGTGGAACTGTGCGCCGGCGTGGTGGAAGATGGCGAAGCACCTATCGAGGCCGCAAAGCGCGAACTGCTTGAAGAAACTGGCTATGCCGGTGGCGAATGGCGCGAAGTGATGACCATCGGACAAAACCCCAGCATCTGCGACAACCTCACCCACTGCTTCGTGGCTGAAGGCGTGGAGAAAGTGAGCGGTCAGCACCTCGACGCAAGCGAAGACATAGAAGTGCTGCTGATGAGCAAGGCAGAAGTGCTCGACATGCTCATCAACGACCAACAAAAGCAAGCCCTCATGGCAGCCCCCCTCTGGCGCTACTTCTACACCCAGAAATAAAAATTACCACACACAAAAACGCTATAGCGTAAACATAACAAAATTAGGCTCTCTGGCTTTTTTGCAAAGTTTAGAGAGCCTAATTGTTGTTATGGGAAATCACCTTTATGGTTGAGGGTGGTTATTTGATGAATTTTGCGGTTTTGGTGGCGGATTTGATGATGTAAACGCCGTTGGTGAGCGATGTGGTGATGTTGGCAGTGCCGTTGGCTTGTGCCTTGGCCACCATTTTGCCTGTCACATCGTATATCACAACTTCACCCACCACATTGCTCACCACGATGTTGTTGCCATTCACAGTCACAGCCAGTGGACTATTCTTTACTGCGGTAATGCCTGTGGCTGGAGTTTGGGTGATGGTAAATTCCACATCTTGGCAAGTGGGGTACGACACTTTCACCTTTGCCACGCGTTCTGACGCGCCTTCGGGCAGAGGTCGCGCTGTGGCAGTAATCACAGCATCAGTGTCTTTGCCTGCACCTACGGTAGTGAGCCAAGTGGCTTCTGCTCCTTGCTCGTCGGTCACAGCCACGGTGAGTTCCGACGCATCTTTATAGCTATCGAGGCACAACTTCACATCGCCACCTACAGCACCAACGGTAAGGCTTGTTTCTTTAATCGCCTTGAGCCATGGAAATTCCGTTTCGAGTTCCATAAAAAGATGGGTCTTCAACTCGTTGCCGTTATTGTCGGTCAAAGATGTGGCTGGTAGCACGGCAGAAGTGGGCGAACCATTTTTCATGCCAGAGAGATAGAAGTACTGCGAATTAGTGTCGTTTTTATCATAAGAGATAGTTTGAAGCAGATAGATAGTGTTGTTCTGGTCACAGTCGAGACCATACACAAGCCCAAACACATCACGGTCGATTACCACAGGATTGGTTCCTTCGGTTGGAGCTACATCAAATGGAATGGCGTAGTAGTTGAAATTGCCCATTGGCACCTTCACAATGTCGGCATACGCACATTCAGCTCCAGCAAAGCCAGCATACGGCATATTGTTAGGCGAACAGCGGTAGAACGCAAAACCAAACTTCGAGGTTTCGCTAATCATACCATAAGCGAGCACCCAAACACGCTTCACGATGTAAGGTTTGGTTGGCTTCTCGTATTTTGTCATAAAGCCAAATGGCGCATAATAAGCGGAATCGGTAGGATTCTTTCCTAAAAGCATTTGGGTCCAAATATTCTTGGTGAATTTGTGGAAACCGCTCAATGGAATAGACTGGTTGTTGAAAAGGAAACTTACCTCATCTTTTTGCACATTCGCCAAAGTGAGCGGATAAGTTTTGCCATCCATTTCAGGGGCACCACCGGCATACACGTCCAACACAGGAAGTTTATAGCTTTCGTCGGCAAAGTCTTGAGCCTTAACCGTAAGTTCTGGAGTAGGATACAAACCTTCGATACTGCGCGAGGGAATAAAGCCTGACACCAAATCCTTGTCGGTAGAGGTTTGGGCTGTACCATCGTCAGCCAGATATTGCCACGACACAGATTCCACATTAGCCGACGAACGGTTAGTCCAAGTCAAATCGGTGTAGGCTGGAACGTGGAGGAAAGTGCGGACCGAACCGCCATCGGTAGCAATCAATGGATATTCAATATTCTTGCTCAATCCCCAATACATAGTACCAGCTGGGCGCTGATACAGGGCTGTGAGTTTCGCCTTGTCAACCACCACTTTATCAAGTTCCATCGTGTTGCCACGAATACCCACATATCGGAACGCGATTTCCACTTCCTTACCATCGTAATTCTTCAGCGAAATCACCACATCTTCGCTTCTTTGGTTATAGTAGTTGTTAAACAAATCGTTGAGCGTGTAGTTTCGCCACGCTGGCTCAATGTCGTAGATTTCCTTCCATTCACCACCATTTTCACGAATATACACCTTCAGCGTAGCCGAAATAATTTGATGGATAAACTCCATGGTGCCGAAGTTGATGTTCTCGTTCGACATGTCGTAAAGATAGAGCGGAGAATAGCTGATGTTGAACGAGAGTTGCTCATTAGTGCGCAACTTCATCTTTGGAGTAACGAGCCACTCGTCTTGTGGAAGGTCTTCTTTCTTGTTATCGGCACGTGTCACCCTTGCGTAAGGGATCACGCAATAGTATTTTCCCTCCACAGGAGTTGGGAGCGAGCCTGCCTGTCCGCTCACAAACCATGTGAACGCGCCACCATCGTAACTTCCAGCCTCGCCTTCAGAATTGATTTCGCTCCAAGTGGCAGGAATCCAGTTTTTAGTAGTGCCGTCCCATCCTTCAAAACCTTCATTGAGCAATGCGCTCTCGGCGTCGGCTTTCGATGAAGGCGCTTTCAGCACCTTAACAGGCTGGGCATCGGCTTTAACAATGCGCTTGTATTTCACACCGTTTTTAAGTACGCACTCCTGTTCGGAAACACCGGGCGCAAGCACCCTTTCCGAGAGCACAGTGGCGTTGGCATCATGCGTGTCGACTAACTGGCGCGACACACTTGCGTTCACTTTGTAGTCTTGACCCTTGGAATTGGCAAGCGGATTCACTTCGACACCAGCGTGTGCCATTACCGCCATACCACAAAAAGCAATTGCTGAGAGGAGGATGGTTTTCTTCATAATTGGGTTGATTTATTTTTAGAGTTAGTAATCAAGTGAATTTACATCTGCAAAGATAAACAAATATTAAAACAAAATCCACTTTTGCCGCAAAAATGAAAGAAAAATTTCATTTTCAAAACAAAAGTGGATAAATTATTTGGTTTTTGATTTATAACAGTAACTCACCACAACCCTATGGCTGCACGGTGATTTGGGTGCCGGAGGTGTGGGCGGAGAGTTGGGGAGCGTATTGGCATTGGGCGGTGGCTATGCCTGCGCTGAAATGGCCCTCAGCCATCACATACACATCGTAACTGATGATGTGTGTGCCCTTGTCGAGCGAGGTGAAGAACAGGTTGGTTTGGGCATCTTTCGTCTCTTGGAAGAAATAAGTGCCGTCCATGTAACGGCTGCCCGAAAGTTGGTCTTTAGGCTCAAAGCAAGCCGCACGCTGGTCGGTGACGGTGAGGAAATCGAGGTCTTTGTTGTTCTTGATCACCACACGCACTTGCACCTTGTCGCCCACCTTGAAATTGCGGTCGGAGACAGGGATGAGTTTGCCGTCGGCACCATAAACGAGGTATTCCTTTCTGATGCTCATTTCGGTGATTTCTTTCGCCTCAACCGAAGCCATAGGAGCCTTGTATTGGCAATACACAGCACCCCATGCCGGACTTGCGCCCTTGCGGTCGATTTTCAGCGTGGCACCGCTCTGGGCAGGGATAGTCTTGCGGCAGTAGCCCACATATTCATCAATATGGCTAAACTGCACCGCCTCGCCATCGATGGTGATACTTGGCTTTTCGCTGCGTTCGAGCCACTGGCTGCCTGTGGAAAGAAGGGCATACACCGCATCGGCTGCAAGGCTTGAACTGCCCCAATCGTTGGATTGCTTCATCAGCAGAATCCACTTGCGGATTTGGTCGATTTCGGTCTGCGACGCACCCACCTCGTGCATAGCCTCAAGAATGGTAGCGGTGACTGCCACCTTGTCGAAGTAGCGCCAACCCACTTGTAGATTATCCCAATACATGCCCAACTCTGGTTTCACAATAGCGAACTGGCGGAGCGATTCCACGATGCGGCTTGCCACTTTCTTGTAGCCGCCACGGTTGAGTGCCATGGCAAAGTAAGCCTTTTCGCCCATTGGCAGCCCCTTCCAATCCTTGGTCATGGCAGAGAGTGCCTTTTTCATCATCTTATCGTTGCCCGATGGCAATTTCACGCCAGGGAACAGCGAGCGCACATACACATACGAACTGAATCCGCTGTAATTCTTCTTATTGATTTTCTGCTGTTCGTTCCACAGTTTGAGCATTTCGCCATCGTAATAGGCAAGCGCCTTTTTCGTCATCTGATTGATGTCAGCATCATCTAAGGTGTAGCCCAAGTGCTGCAATTCGCCTATGAGTTCGAGCACCACTTCGGTGGTCCACAGACTGCTTCGGCAACCATTGTACTCATACCATGGGAATCCACCATCGGCACGTTGCAACTTCTGCAAAGCACCCACAATCTTCTTGTGCTCGGCGCTCATCTTCTTCTCGTCGAAAAGTTCAATGAGTTTCGACATACGAAGGGACTGGCGGTCGGCTTCGTTCACCCATGGCGATGCCAACAAGTCGGTAATCTTCAAGTCCTTATTTTTTTCGAGCATTGAAGTGAGTGTGCTGTCGGCACCGTCGACTGTCCATTGCTGAATGGCTGTTTTAATGAGCGGATTCGACTTAGCCACACCCTGCGCCAGCACTTCGGCAAAAAGATTGTGCGCAAGGCTGGTGGCAATGTGATAGTTGGGTTCATAGATGGTGGGCAGAGCCGTAACGCAATACCACACAGGATTGTCGCAATATTCGAGCGTCACGCGGCTATCGAGTGGGAACGATGGCATTTTCACCTCGAAATGAGGTTTGGCGGCATCCACGAAAAATGGTTCGGTTTCAATCACTGGAGCAATATCACTCAGCACAGGAAGCATCACCTGCTCACCATCGCCGAAAGTGGCATTGGCGGCTTTCACACGGAAGCCTACAAATGGAATGGAGTCGGGCACGGCAAATTCAATGCCCACCACCTCGGTGCCTTTCGCAGCGATATTGCCATCAAAACTCTTGGTCGCCACCACCTCTTGGGTGCGAGGGTTAAACAGTTCGACCACGGCAGAGAATGTGGTAGCCTCATCGGTGGCGTTCATCACGCTTGCCTTCAGTGCCACCTTGTCGCCACCGCGCACAAAGCGTGGCAGGCTCGACTTCACCATAATGGGCTTTTGAGTGAGCACCTCACGACTGATGCTGCTGCTCACCATATTGCCAGTGTAGGCAATGGCTTGCATCACCCAAGTGGTGTTGAACTCTGGTGCTTCAAATTCCACCACCAGATTACCACCTGTATCGGAAGTGAGCATTGGTTTCCAAAGTGCGGTCTTGATGTCGGCCTCACGGAGCTTAATATCGTTGATCTGCGGTTTCTCCTCAGCTTTGCTCTCTTTCGAAAGTTCAGCATTTGCCCTATCAAAAGTCTCAACCTTACTTTCTTCCAACACACCTTGTGATTTCGCACTCATCTTCATCGCACTGCCATAGGCTATGCCGTGAACACTGCCCATCAACAAGATTTGTGGGAAAAATTGCTGGCCATACATATTAAATTCGGGCCACTCTGGCGAGTAACCTTTCACTTTCACCTTATCTTGATATGAAGCGGAAAGGTAACGACTATATACGAAAAACGATGTGCCGATAGCATAGCGGCGAGCATCGAGATATGCCGCATAAATGCTCCACTTATTGCTACTGAGGCTTTCGAGTGCCTTGTCGTACATTTCAAGCATCATCGCCGTCTGCACAGGATTGCCGTTTTTATCAACAAATTGCATCGTCCACTTTTCCTTTTCGCCTGGCACAAGCTTGTCGCGGAAAAAGTTGAGCTTGATGTTCAGTTTCTGCTCGTTGATGGTGGAGATGAATTTGTGGTAATATCGGCAAACTTCCCCTTTATACACATTGATAAATTCCACCGATATATATTCGTCGGGGGCATTAGGAATTTGCAGCGCGAAATCGTGCATACCTCGCTTATAGTGCAACCAGCCCTCCTTCACAATGCCTGCTCGGCTTGTTGCCACATAGTAGATGTGAGATTCCGGTGCCGAAACACCGATGGTGGTGTGTGCCACATTCTTTCCGTCAACACGGTAGGCCTCAGTAGGAATCCAGATAGGGCAGTCTTTCACTGGTGCACACTTGTCGGTGCTACGGTAAACTACGACTTCTGCTTTTGAGGTGATGTTGGGTTCATCAGCCACTTGCACCTCAATGCTATATACGCCCGATGGCACCTCGGAGAAATCGGCTTCGAGGGCATCGGTTCTGAAAGAACTTGCTTTCACCACATTGCCGCTCTCATCTTTCAGCATGTAGGTGCACACCAAACTCTTATCGGCATCGTCGGTGGAATTGAAAATCACAGGCAGTTTTGCCTTTTTGCTGTTTTCGTGGGTGAAATCACGAATTTCGATACTGCGGATTCTGCCTACCACAAACGAGTGATAACCCTCACGGCTTTCGCCAGCGGCGGTAGTGACCTTGGCACAGAGCGTGTAACTGCGCCAATCCCAAGCATATTTAACTTCGCCATTGCCAAACAGACTGGCAGGGTATTCGATGGTGAAGCGTCCGTCGGCATCGGTGGTGACGGTGGTATCGTTGAGCGTGGTGCCACCTTCGCTTTGATAACGCCAATACCAACTCCACTCCCTCTTTGAGAGCGTCAGTTTCACCTCAGTGTTGGCGATAGGCATACCTGAATAGGTGGTGGCTGTGCCTGTAATCTTCACAGGCTGCTTGCTCACGAAATTATGGCTTGCGTCGGGAAACTCTACGGCGAAAGTGGGCGTTTTGTATTCGCTCACATCCACATATTGCCTGCCGTAGAATCCGCTGCCAGAGCATTTTACCAGCCATCTGCCATTCATGCGGTCAGTGGGAATGGTAAATTCACCTTCAATGCGCCCGAAAGCGTCGGAGGTGAGTTTGAGTTTTTTCACCGATTTGTAGTTGGCGTCTTTCAATTCCACCTCTATCGCCTCGCCCGAAGCCACCGTTTTTGAAGTGGTGCCTACACGATAGAGCACAGCGGCAAACTTGATGGTTTCGCCAGGACGGTAAATCGCCAAGTCGGTGTAAACACTCATTGATTTCTGAATGTTGTCGGTATCGTCGAATTGGTAAACCGACACCTTAGGAGCGTATTTGTCGATGCCTTTGGTGAGGCTCACTTCACGGTCGTAATCAAATTCCACAGGCAGCGCACACGAGCCATCGGCAGCAGTCACGCCATCGATGTTCTCACCCTTCACGCTCACGCCCTTCATGGGTGCGCCTGTGGTGCGGTCCACCGCAAATATTCTGGTTTCCTTCTTTTCGCGAACCACAGTGAATGAGGCAATGTCGTAAACGAGGAGCAAATCGTTGGTCCGCGAGGTGGATTCAATCGTTTTGCTTCCGTTCTTAAACGCCACCACAAACGCATACTGCCCATAAGGGAGCGGATTCAGCACCGCTGTGGTTGCGGTGTCGGTGAAAGATGGCATCGCACCATCTACATGCTTATCGTAAGTGGCGATAAATTTGCATTTTTTTGTGTCGATTTTGGTTTCTCCACACTTTTCCAGTGCTTCCACATAACTGTCGGGCACCTGATAGACGCTTATTGAGAAATCGTTCACATTCCTCACTCGGCATTCCACACGAATGGAGTCGCGAGAACTGACGCTGTTGGCGCGTATGATGTCCACCTTCTTGCATTCAATTTCTGCCAACCGCTCGCTCACTTGATAGGCATATACCCCATTAGGGTATCTCTGCAAATAATCCTTCAGCTGCTTATAGCTCTCGGCGGAGGTGGACAATTCAGTGAGCAGACAGCCCGAATGTTCGTTGTCCTTGTATTGGTCGTAAAGTTTGAGTTTTTCCGCCGTATTGAGGCCTTGGCTTTTGCTGAAGAGATAGGCTGGCACATATCCTGCCCGGAGCAAATACTCGCATTGGTCAGTTTGCTCATCAGTAGATTCTGATGCAAATTCACCCTTTTGCGCCAACACGAAATCGTAGAGCGTGGGCTGGTAGAGCGCGCCCAATTCGTTATATTTCAAAATGTTGGCATAGTCGATGATGGCACACTTGCGCAATGCTTCCTTATCGCTCACGGCTTCTGTCATCAGTTCTTTAATCTTTTCGTTGAAATCGTTTCTGCCCCATTCCGAGTAATCGGCAGGGCGAGCGTCTTCCTTCGTTTTTCGCCAACCGGCATACACATTCGAATATGAGCGGAAAACCTTGGCTTCGAGGGTGAGCAACAGCGCCTTGAAATCAGGGCGATTTTCCTTTTTCAGCACCGACTCGATTTTGCCGATAATGGCAGGCATGTTTTCTTGCGACACATTGCCTTCTGCTATACCGTAACGCACCAGAGCGTCGATCATCTGTTCGCCATTGTTGGCTTTCAATGCGGCGGCGAGGTCGGCAGTTGCCTTTTTCGAAACCTCTTTCGGGAAATCAAAATCAGGAGTTTCCACTTTCTGATTGGCAAACAGACTGAATGGGAAAATAGCCATAACTAAAGCAATAATAATATTTGACAATTTGGTTACTTTCATAGGTCACGCGTTTTTTCCTCTTTGGTTATGAGGGTGAATAAAATGGACTGATATTTAAATGCAAATATAACGACAACTTTCTAAAAATCAGAAATTAGATGTTAGAAATTAGACATTATACCGTAAGATAAAAACAAATTTCCGTAATATATTTCATTTCAGGGAAAAATGACATATACTACGGAAATTCGAGATGTGTATTTGTGTAAGTTAGTTTATCTGATTGGGATTGAGGTCGTCGGTGATGGTTTCGAATGTGGCGTTGCTGTTTTCCACACTGTCGCGGTAACTGCGTGCAGTGGTGTCGGAATCGGCGCCTACCACGATTTCTGTGCCACCAAACTGACCATTAGCCATTGGATTTTGGCTACTTGAGCTGCCATTGAACAAATTAAACACCTGAATCATACAGAAAACACCGGCAAACATGGCTGCCATATACACATAGGGACGGAATCGCACCCATAGGTTTGGTTTTTCTTTCTCTTCAGGAGCGGCTGCTTCTGGCAACTTCTCTGCGAGGTTTTTGGCAAAATCGTTGAAGTAGTTTTCCGGGGTGGTAAACCCGGATTTTTTACCCAACTTGCTCAATATTTTGGAATCTTCTTCTTGTCTCATAGCGCTTGTTTGACTTGTGTAAATAGAAAAGGTTTAATCCTCCTCTCCCAAAAAACTTTCAATTTTTTTAACAGCGTGGTGATACGACGCTTTCAGTGCCCCTACCGATGTGCCGAGAATTTCACTCATATCCTCGTATTTCATCTCATCGTAATAGCGCATGTTAAACACCAGTCGCTGTTTGTCGGGGAGTGTGGCAATGGCCTTCTGAAGTTTGAGTTGAGCCTCATCGCCATCGAAATACCTGTCGGCTTCAAGGTTGCTGGTCAAGAACGACGAATCGTCGTCGAGCGAGATGTTGTTTTGCACCTTTTTCTTGTTGATGAAGGTGATGCTTTCGTTCACGGCAATCTTGTAGAGCCATGTCGAAAACTTGGCATCGCCACGGAAACTTCCAATGTTGCTCCACGCCTTGATGAAAGTGTTTTGCAGCACATCGTTTGCATCGTCGTGATCGATAACCATGCGGCGAATTTGCCAGTAAAGCGGTTGCGAATAGTGCTCAATCACTTTACCGAATGCGGCGTTCACCGTCTCCTGATGATGGAGTTGCTCAACAATCAGTGCCTCGTCGTATGTATCTTTTTGTCCCATATATTACTGTTACAGTCCTACAAAGATAACTATTTTATTTCATTTCGGCAAACACTCCTTACTTCTGCCATCGCTCCCCCCACCCGCACTTTTCGCCGCCATCTTCCACACTATTAAAGGGTGGATTTGTGAGGATACAGATTTTTTGGTATCTTTGTGGGTTATAAGGATTACAAGATATTATCAATATATGAACGAAAACAATCGCAAAGTGGCCCTTATCACGGGCATCACTGGTCAAGACGGCTCTTTCTTGGCTGAATTTTTGCTTGAAAAGGGTTACGACGTGCACGGTACCATTCGCCGCTCGTCGGTAGATTTCCGCGAACGCATTGCCCACCTCGAGGGCAAACCACATTTCCACCTCCATTATGCCGATATGAGCGACTCGATGAGTTTGATCAAGGTAATCGGCCAGGTGCGACCTACCGAAATCTACAACTTGGCGGCGCAAAGCCATGTGCAGGTGAGTTTCGACTCGCCCGAATTTACCGCCGACGTAGATGCCACCGGCGTGCTGCGTGTGCTGGAGGCTGTGCGCCAATGTGGGCTCACTAAGGAATGTCGCATCTACCAAGCCAGCACCAGCGAACTTTACGGCAAAGTGGAAGAAGTGCCGCAAAACGAGAACACCCCTTTCCACCCCTACAGCCCCTACGCTGTGGCTAAGCTCTACGGCTACTGGATTGTGAAAGAATACCGCGAGGCTTACGATATGTTCTGCTGCTCTGGCATCTTGTTCAACCACGAGAGCGAACGCCGTGGCGAGACTTTCGTGACCCGCAAAATAACCCTTGCGGCAGCGCGCATCAAGGCTGGCAAGCAGGAAAAACTGTATTTGGGCAATCTGTCGAGCCTGCGCGACTGGGGCTACGCTCGCGACTATGTGGAGTGTATGTGGCTCATTCTTCAGCACGACACGCCTGAAGACTTCGTAATCGCCACCGGTGTGCAACACAGCGTGCGCGAATTTTGCACCTTGGCGTTCCACCATGTGGGCATCGAACTCGAATGGCAAGGCGAGGGCGAAGACGAGAAGGGTATCGACAAGGCCACAGGCAAGGTGCTTGTGGAGGTGAGCCCCGACTTCTACCGTCCTACCGATGTGGTGAACCTCTGGGGCGACCCCACCAAGGCAAGAGCCGAACTCGGTTGGGACCCACAGCGCACCTCATTTGAGGAACTCGTGAAAATCATGGTTGACCACGACGTGGCAAAGGTGGCTATCGAAAACGCCGGCGACCAAATCCGCGTCAACCTCGCAGAATACCTCGAAAAAGGAATTGTAAAATAAAGTCAACAAGTCAACGAGTCTACAGGTCAACAAGTTTTTTGAGACTACATGTATTTTAAAGGTCTACGAGACCACAAGAGATTTTAAGACTATGAGTGGTTTAAAATTTAACAGGTTTTTCTGAGTGATGGAGAGAGGAATTGAAACATTGTATATTTGGCAAGAGGCCAGGGCGTTTGTTAACAACGTCTATGGCATGATGGCGAAATGCAATGACTATGGATTCCGTGACCAGATGCAGAGGGCTGCAGTGAGTATCATGAATAATATCGCTGAAGGCTCAGAATCGGGTTATGATGCAAAATTTATTCATTTCCTCCATATTGCCAAAGGGAGTTGTGGCGAAGTAAAAAGTATGCTTTACCTCTGTGAAGATTTCAACATCTGCACCACAGAACAACGAACCGAACTCCAATCGCAACTAAAAAAAATCTCCTCTGGAATTATGAACCTCATAAATTTCCTCAAAAGCCACTCACCCACCCCATTGACCAAATAAACTCATTGACTCAAAAAAAAACTCGTTGACCTGTTGACTCGTTGACTCGTTGACCAAAAAAATAAAAACAATGGATAAAAATGCGAAAATATATGTGGCTGGGCACCGTGGACTGGTGGGCTCTGCCATTTGGAAGAACCTCGAACAACGTGGCTACCACAATCTGGTGGGCCGCACACATGCCGAACTCGATCTGACCGACCAACTGGCTGTCAGAAAATTCTTCGACGACGAACGCCCCGACGCAGTAGTGCTGGCGGCGGCTTACGTTGGCGGCATTATGGCTAATTCGCTCTACCGCGCCGACTTCATCATGCAAAACATGATGATGCAGTGCAACGTGATTAGCGAGAGTTATGCCCACGGCGTGAAAAAACTGCTTTTCCTCGGTTCCACCTGCATCTACCCCAAGAATGCGCCACAGCCTATCAAGGAAGACGCATTGCTCACCTCGCCACTGGAATACACCAACGAGGAATACGCCTTGGCTAAAATTTCGGGCTTGAAGATGTGCGAAAGTTACAATCTGCAATATGGCACCAACTACATAGCCGTGATGCCTACTAACCTCTACGGCCCCAACGACAATTTCCACCTCGAAAATAGCCATGTGATGCCTGCGATGATGCGCAAGGTGTATCTCGCTCGCATGATTGGCGAAGGCAACTGGGACGCTATCCGCAAAGACATGGACAAACGCCCAGTGAACGGCATCGACGGAAAGGCATCGGAAGAAGCCATTCTTGATGTGCTGAGCCACTACGGCATCGAGAACAACAAGGTGAACCTTTGGGGCACAGGCTCTCCATTGCGCGAATTTCTCTGGAGCGAGGATATGGCTGATGCCAGCGTGCATGTGCTGCTGAACGTGAACTTCAGCGACATCATCGGCATCGACAAATACTCGTCGGTGCATTTCGGCAACAGCACCGATGGTAAGGTGGACCGTAACAGCAGCGAAGGCCGTGGCGGCGCCATTCCATCGCTGGGCGAAATCCGCAACTGCCACATCAATGTGGGCACTGGCAAGGAGGTGACCATCAAGCAGCTTGCCGAACTCGTAGCGAAAGCCGTGGGCTTCACTGGCACTATCGCCTTCGATTCTACCAAACCAGACGGCACACCACGCAAACTCTGCGATGTGTCGAAACTCCACAGCCTCGGCTGGACCCATAAAATGGAAATTGAAGACGGTGTGAAAGCACTCTTCAAATGGTATATCGAAAACTAAACAAGACACTATAAATCCACAGTCTATGCCAACTCCAAAAACTAAAGGCGGCTCAGCGCTGAAAGAAGTGATAAGAATCAGTCTTGACGAGCCAAAAATGTTTCATGTGATACTGCACAACGACGATGTGACCACTATGGAATTTGTGGTGCATTTGCTCACCACCGTGTTTCGCAAGTCGCAGCCCGCTGCACAGGAAATCATGCTCACGGTGCACCGCAAAGGCTGCGCCACTGTGGGCACTTACACCTACGATGTGGCTTACACAAGAAAGTCCAAAGCCTTGAATATGGCGAAAAATGCAGGTTATCCACTGAAAATAACAATGGAAGAAGCAAACTAAACACACACTCTTAACACTCAAATGGAACAAAAGAAAATCACATTCAACCGCGATTTGAACAAGGCGATGAAATTCGCCTCTCAAAAAGCGCTGGTGGAAAATAGCGATTTTATCACTCCGGAGCATTTGCTCTACGGCATGATGACGCTGCCACAGATGCAAGACTTGATGTGGTCGTGCAACGAAGCCTTCGACCTCGACAATTTTTTGGATGAACTTGACGAGCACATTGAGGAATCGACGAAAGACGACTCGCAAGGCGCGAAACCCAACGACATTTGCGAGCCATCCTTCCAGTTGCAGCAGGTTTTCACCGATGCCGTGCGCCAGGCCATCATGGCTGAGCGCAAAGCCATAGATATGCCGATGGCAATCAACGCCATTCTCTGCCTTGAGAATTCATGGGCGGCATATCTGCTTCGCAAGCACGCCAATGTGGAAGACTTTGAGATTATGACTGCGACCGAAATTCATTTTCACGAACGCTCCACAGGTGTAGAAGAAGACGACGACCAATATTCAAACGGTGAAGGTGATAATCCATTTGGACTTTTCGACGATGACGACGAGGATCTGCTGTTTGGCGATGAGGACGACTTCTCAAGCCCCTCCCACAAAAACGACAAGTGGAAAAAATATGTAACTTGCATCAATGAGCACCTCGCTGAGAAAAATCCGCTCATTGGCAGAGAGAAAGAACTCGACCGCACCATACAGGTGCTGTGCCGAAAAGACAAGAACAACCCTCTACACATCGGCGAGCCGGGCGTGGGAAAAACTGCGCTGGTGTATGGCGTGGCACGCCGTATTGAGGAAGGTAAAGTACCCGACCGACTGAAAGGGTGCAACATCTACCAGCTCGACATGGGCACACTGCTGGCTGGCACTCGCTTCCGTGGCGACATGGAGCAACGATTGAAGCAAATTATGGAGGGTGTGACAAGTGAGGCACACTGCATCATCTATCTCGACGAGATTCACAACATCGTAGGGGCAGGAAAAGGTGCAGAGGGTGGCAGCGATGTGTCGGACTTGCTGAAACCTTACCTCGACGACGACCGAATCAGGGTGATAGGTGCCACCACCTACACCGAATATAATAAGAATTTCACCCGCAGCGTGGGTATGATTCGCCGCTTTCAGACCATCGATGTGGAAGAACCAAGCATCGACGAGACTATCCACATCATAAAGAGTCTGAAGCCCATCTACGAGAAGTATCATCATGTGAAATACGATGCCGCCGCCATTGAATATGCAGTGACATCGAGCGCAAAGTTTATCACCGACCGTTTCTTGCCCGACAAGGCCATCGACATCATCGACGAAGCCGGTGCGCAAGCCGAGATGGAAGGGAAAAAGTACAAGAAAATCGGTAAAAAACAAATTGCCGAGGTGCTGGCGAAAGTGGCGAAAATCGACGCGCTTGCCATCAAGCAAGACGACAACAAGAACCTCGCATCGCTCGAAAGTCGCATGAAAGACGTGATTTATGGTCAAGACCGCGCTATCCAAACCGTGGTGGAAGCCGTCCAACTCTCCAAGGCTGGACTTACCGACGAAAACAAGCCGCTGGCAAGTCTGCTGTTCGTGGGTCCCACAGGCGTGGGCAAAACCGAAGTGGCGAAAATGCTGGCGCAGGAATTGGGCGTGAAACTCGTGCGCTTCGACATGAGCGAATATGTGGAGAAGCACACCGTGGCAAAACTGATTGGCGCACCTGCTGGCTATGTGGGCTACGACGACGGTGGCTTGCTCACCGATGCCGTACGTAAATCACCCGACTGCGTGCTCCTGCTCGACGAAATTGAGAAAGCGCACTCCGACATCTTCAACATTCTGCTACAGGTGATGGACTACGGTGTGCTCACCGACAGCAAGGGCCGCAAGGCGCATTTCAAGAATGTGATTCTGATTATGACCAGCAACGCCGGCGCACAATACGCCTCACAGGCAAGCGTGGGATTCGCTTCCACAGCCACAGCCGGAAGTGCCATGCTCAAGCAAGTGAAGCACACATTCAAGCCCGAATTTATCAACCGCCTCAACGAGATTGTGGTGTTCAACGATATGGACGAGCAGATGGCGAAACTCATTCTCGGCAAGAAATTGCGTGAACTCAACGCCAAACTGGCAGCGAAATCGGTAAGCATCACGCTCACCGACGAAGCACACCAGCATCTGCTCAAGAGCGGCTACTCGAAGGAGTACGGCGCACGTGAAATGGACCGTGTGATACAGCAGCAACTCAAAACCATGCTCATGCGAGAAATCCTGTTTGGCAAACTGAAAAAAGGCGGTGAAGCCACTGTGGATTTGCAAAACGGCACATTAACTATCAAGCAATCATAATTCTAACTATGGTTTTTCAACTCGACGACGACGATATTTGGTTTCCAGAGCCCATATTCGGTGAAGACGATGGATTGCTGGCTGTGGGCGGTGATTTAAGCACAGAGCGGCTCATCATGGCTTATTCCAACGGCATTTTCCCCTGGTATCCCTACGATGCCGACTGCCCTATCATGTGGTATTGCCCACTGAAGCGATTTGTGATTTTCCCCGACGAGATTCACATTTCGCACTCGATGCGCACGCTCTTAAACAAGCACACCTACCATGTGACGTGGGATAAGGATTTTGATGGCGTGATTCATGGCTGTGCCACCGTTTCGCAACGCAACGTGACCGAAGGCGCATGGCTCGGCGATGATATGATTGAGGCTTACACACGCCTGCACCACGAGGGCATCACCCACAGCGTGGAAGTGTGGGACGGCGACAGACTGGTGGGCGGACTGTATGGCGAAAGAATAGGCAACGCCTTCTGTGGCGAGAGCATGTTCTCGCTCGTGCCCAGCGCATCAAAACTGGCGCTCATCTATCTTGCACGAAAAATGCAAGCCGAGGGCGTGGCAATCATCGACTGCCAGTTCGAAACACCCCACCTCGCATCAATGGGCGGAAAATTCATCACCTACAACCACTACATGACCCTCCTAACCGGCCACGAATACACCACCCTCAACCTCGACGACTAACCACCCCCACCCCAAAAAGGCAGAAAGTTATAAACTATCCGAGTGCTCCGAGTACGGATCAGTGGAAAATTTGTGGGGATAAATTATGCTTTGTTGCCGAATCGTCAATGGAAT
>ERZ857629.402-NODE-402-length-62562-cov-6.629178_pt1 | contig 62562 bp, 59 predicted proteins | sample MGYA00519700_ERZ857629 | MGnify/ENA primary metagenome ERZ857629 (study PRJEB31778, sample SAMEA3449351) | human gut metagenome | biome: human gut; feature: human-associated habitat; material: faeces | place: United Kingdom | collected 2010/2012 ... | reverse complement strand
GTGGGCGGCTCGGTGACCCAGAAGGTCTCCTGAGTGGGCGCTTCCGTGGCCTGGGTGGGGGTATAGGGGTCGGTGCCGTCGGAGCTGCGGAACTCGATGCGGTTGTGGAAAGCGGTCTCCAGCTGCTCGATCAGGGACACCGGCCAGGGATTGGCGGCGGAATAGACGATGGTGCAGCCCGTATCCCACAGGCAGTTCTCGTCAAACCGGGGGAAGCCACCGCTGCAATTGATCTGGGTCAGATTCTTGCAGGAGCGGAAGCAGTTCTCGCCGAATTTCTTGAAGGTGGCGGGTAGAGTGACGGAGGTCAGCCCATTGCAGCCGGAAAAAGCGTCCTTGCCGATGCTCACCAGGCTATTGCCGAAGGAGACGCTGACCAGCGCGCTGTGATTCTGGAAGGCATAGGCCCCCACGCTGGTCACATCGTCGGAGAGGATCACCTGGGTGATGCTGTTCTGGTAGCTCATCCAGGGCGCGCCGCTGGGGAAATCGTACATATCCCCGCTGCCGGTGATGTACAGGGTGGAGCCGTCCAGCGACCAGCCCAGATTGTCGCCGCAGGTCGCGCCCTGCCCCTCCCAGGTGATGTTATAGCCCTCCGCGGCGGCGCTGCCGATCAGCAGGAGCACGCACAGGAGCAACAAAACGGTTTTCTTCATAGCCGTAAATTCCTTTCCGTGATATACTGTGGGTGTCATTATAGCACAGATTTTTCTGTTTTTGCGGGCCGTAATAAAAAATTAATGTTTTTGTGTGAGATATCCGCCCCAAAATCCTGACTGAATAGGTGAAACGGAAAGGAGATGGCAATCATGGAGGACCAGAAGATCGTCGCTCTGCTCTTTGAGCGCTCGGAGCAGGGAATGACGGAGCTGATCGGGAAATACGGAAAGCTGCTTTACCGCATTGCCGGGAATATCCTGGGCAATGCCCAGGACGCGGAGGAATGCGCCAGCGATACATACCTGGATGTATGGAACGCCATTCCGCCGGAGCAGCCCCGGTCCCTGGCCGCCTTCTGCTGCGCCATCGCCCGGAACAACGCGCTGACCCGCTATCAGCGGGATACCGCCCAAAAGCGCAACAGCCACTATGACGCCGCCCTGGACGAGCTGGCGGATACCATCCCGGCCCTGGGCACCACAGAATCGGAATATGAAGCCAAGGAGCTTTCCCAGGCCGTCAACCGATTCCTGGAAAAGCTGCCGAAGGCGGACCGCCGCCTCTTCGTCCGCCGGTACTACTTTGGCGACAGCCTGCGTGATCTGGCCGCCCAGGCCGGGCGGACGCCCCACAGCGTTTCCGTGCGATTGTTCCGCATCCGTGAAAGACTCCAAAAATATTTGAGGAAAGAAGGTCTGCTTTTATGAGCCGGGAAAACATTTCGAAAATTCTCAGCGGAATTGACCCCTCCTTCGTGGAAGAATGCGCCAAGCAGCCTTCGGAAAGGAACAATATGAACCATTCTACACGACGCATCGCGGTGATCATCGCCGCCGCCTGTCTGCTCTTCGCCTTAGCCATTACCGCCTACGCCACGGGAGCGCTGCGCTCCATTCTGGGCAGCTTCTGGGGCTCCTATGGGGACGCACTGCAAGATCCCCAGGAGCAGCGCGCCCTGGGGCGGGACGATTACGCCGACTGGCTGGAAGGGGAGCACCAAATGGTGGACGCCATGCTGGACATTGCGGGCAAGACCACGGCCCAGGATACCTTCGTCCCCATCGAGCCGGGCAGCAAGGCGGGCATTACCCTGCTTGAAAGCTACTATGACGGAGAAAAGATCGCCCTGGGCTGCCAGTTCCAGCGGATCAATTTACAGGAACCCATTCAGTATGACATCGACCTGAATGACCCGGCCTACACGGAGCTGGATGAATTCCAGACCCTGGAGTACGCCGCCGAATTCATGGAGTATGGCTGCGGATACCAGACCACCGAGGCAGACCGGCAGGAAATGAAATCGCGGCTGGAGCGGGACGGGAAGGTCACCCTCATGACCTGGGACTCCTGGCTCAGCGACCACGTGTACGCCAACGACGAGGATCTTGGCTGCTGCCACGGCGACATTGACCCGGACGGCTACTTCACCGTCGACCCCATGGTAATGGGCATCGGTGAAGTGGAGCTGCCGGAAACCTGCCGCAACCTGCCGGAAATCACCGTGACCCTGAACTACTGCGTAGAGCGGATCGTGTACGTACTGGAGGGAGATTCCATCCGCTACGCAAGTCTCCCCATCGTCCGCTACCCGGTAAACCTCACCGTGAAGAACACCAACGCAGGTTAAACGTCTTTGGCTCCCCTGAAAGGGGAGCTGGCAGCCCGAACGGGCTGACTTAAGCGCCCGCAGGCGCTATGCAAGCGAGCAACCGCCGTCAGGCGGCTCTTGGCGAGTCGCAGAGGGGTTGCGGCAGGCACTCACTCCTTTGTAAAATCCCAGGCGAATTCGCAGAATGTTGATCTTGGCCTGTACGGATTCGCCTTGGTGCATTCCAATTGATATTCTGCGCACAGCGCGGCTGACCCCTCCGCCGCGCTATGCGCGGCACCTCCCCTTTCAGGGGAGGTTAAAAGGGCTGCCTCGTTTTCGGGGCAGCCCTTGGCATTTATTACAGGATCAGGCAGATCAGGCCGGAGGCGCCCTCGTTGACGATCCTTGTGAGGGTGCCGCGGAATTTGCCGCGGACATCGTCGGGCATGCGGGTGAGCTTGGCGTTCAGGCCCTCCTGGATCAGGTCGTATACCGACTTGCCGAAGATGTTGCTCTGCCACAGGTTATCCGGGTTCTCGTCCTTCAGATAGTCGATGAGCTGCTGACTCTGCTTTTCGTCGCCCACCATAGGGCTGATCTCCGTGTCGATGTCCACCCGCATCATGTGGATGGAGGGCGCGCCCGCCTTCAGCCGCACGCCGTAGGAGCCGCCCCGCTTCAGGATCTCCGGCTTTTCCAGCTTCATCTCCTCCGCTGTGGGCATCACCACGCCGTAGCCCGTAGCCTTGACGGAGGCCAGGGCGGCGGAAATCTTATCGTACTCCCGCCGGATATCCGACAGCTCGGACAGCAGCTTTAAAAGCTCCGCGTCAGTCTTCACCTGGATGCCCGCCCGGGCGCTGAGGATCTCATAGAACAGAGCGTCCGGCAGCACCAGGGCGCAGCTGACCACGCCGCTGCCCAGGTCCACGCTGCGCAGGGTATAGTCCTGCACCTGCTCCAGCTCCGCCAGGGTGGAAAGGACGCTCTCCGCCTGGCCCAGGTCGGAGATCTCCGCCGCCCGCTGGAGCAGGCCCTGATACAGCGCCGCCTTGACCGGGTGCTCCGGCTCCAGGGCGTCCAGCCACCGGGGCAGATGCACCCGCAGCTCCGTCATGGGAAAGGCGGCCAGCACCGCCTGCAAAAGCCGCGCGATCCCCGCCTGGTCCAGGCTCTGGCAGTCCGCCACATAGGGCCGGACGCCGAACTCCTTGGCAATGTAGGCCGCCACCGCCGCAGCCGTCTCGCTCCCCGGCTCCCGGGTGTTCACCACCACCAGGAAGGGCTTGCCCGTGGCCTTCATATCCTGGATGGCCCGGCGCTCGGCGCCGACATAATCCGCCCGGGGGATATCCGCGATGCTCCCGTCGGTGGTGATCACCAGGCCGATGGAGCAGTGCTCCTCCATTACCTTTTTGGTGCCCAGCTCCGCCGCCTGGGTCATGGGAATCTCCCGGTCGAACCAGGGGGTGGTGACCATCCGGGGATTGCCGTCCTCCTCCGCTCCCACAGCGCCCTCCACCATGTAGCCCACGCTGTCGATCATCCGCACCCGCAGGCGGGAGGTGCCGTCGGGGGAGATCTCCACCGCCTCCTCCGGCACGAACTTGGGCTCCGAGGTCATGATGGTCCTGCCGGAGCCGCTCTGGGGCAGCTCATCCCTGGCCCGCTCCCGGCGGTAGGGATCATCGATGGCCGGGATCACCAGCTCCTCCATGATCCGCTTGACCAGGGTGGACTTGCCGGTGCGCACCGGCCCCACCACACCGATATAGATATTGCCGCCGGTGCGTTCGGCAATCTCCGAATAGATTTCTTCCATAGCCAGCCTCCTCATCCGGCAGGAGACGGCTCCTGCCATGGTTTGATTCAGCATATGCCCGCCCGGCGTCCAATAGAACGATCAAAAGCGCACGACCGCAGTCATGCGCTTTTGTATCATACGGTGCAGTTCCCCGGCAGGGGGACACTGTCTACATAGCACCCGTCCGGGCACAGATCAACCTTGTTGTTCCATACCCTGCTGCTGTCCACCTTGGGATCAATATCCCAGGCGACGCAATGGTCTTCATCCAAATATACCCTGCGGAAATTATCCCACTGCCGGAAAGGCGCAAACACGGTTCCCGGCTGAAGCAGGGGGCGCACATCATACAGTCGCTTTTCTCCATTGTCAAAGCTCAAGACCAATGTGAAATCATTCCTGGGAATGACCTCAGTAATCCGTCTGCGGCCGGAAGCAAAATACTCTGCCATCTTCTGATCGAATCCCTTGGATAAATAGTATTCTACGTCTTTCCCCATCATCTCACATCCTTTTTTCACGATTTGGCTTATTTCAGGGGTTCAATTGCGAACAGCTCCTGCTTTCTGACGGCCAGCTCCCAGTTGTCCATAAGCTGATCCTGCCGAATCGCCGCCCACCCAAGGAGCATTTTTAATTGCTTACCAGTTATATATTATAACAGTTCAACCGCAAAGAATCAATCAAAAAGTATCCGGCAGCCCGGTATCAACATTTTCAAACGCTTCGGCTTGGATGTGTCGAAATATGCACAAATATTAATGAATTTCATAAATTTTATTGACAAGGATTCCCATGTGATGTATAGTTACCCCCGGAATGTTATGGACATATGGGAAAGGAGTTCCATTCATGGTTACGATCCAAGAGCTTTACGATCTTGAGCATACGCTGGCAAAGTCCTATCTGGCAGGGTTCACCTACCCCTGGGAGGCTTTGAAAGGGATCAAAGATTTTATTTTGCGGCTGGGAAGCGGGCTGGGCGAGGATTATGTCCAGGTCAGCCCCCAGGTCTGGGTGCACCGCACCGCCACCGTGGCCCCCACGGCGTTCCTGGGCAGCCCCTGCATCATCGGCGCGGGCACCGAGGTGCGGCACTGCGCCTTTGTCCGCGGCAGCGCTCTGGTGGGCGAAAACTGCGTGGTGGGCAATTCCGTGGAGCTGAAAAACGTGATCCTCTTCGACAATGTGCAGGTGCCCCACTATAACTACGTGGGCGACAGCATCCTGGGCTACAAGTCCCACATGGGCGCGGGCAGCCTGACCTCCAACGTCAAGTCCGACAAGACGCTGGTGGTGGTCAAGTCCCAAACCGAGCAGGTGCCCACGGGGCTTAAAAAGTTCGGGGCCATGCTGGGCGACTTCGTAGAGGTGGGCTGCAACAGCGTGCTCAACCCCGGCACCGTCATCGGCCGCCACACCAATATCTATCCCACCTCCTGCGTCCGGGGCGTGGTCCCCGCGAACAGCATCTGGAAAACCGGCGGCGTGGTCGTCGCCAAGCACGAGTAAAGGAGCTTCGATCATGGGAAAATATTTCGGAACTGACGGCTTCCGGGGGGAAGCCAACTGCACCCTTACCGCCGACCACGCTTTTAAAGTCGGCCGCTTTCTGGGCTGGTATTACAGTCAGCTGAAGCTGCGCGCCGGGCTTGACGAGCCGGCCCGGATCATCATCGGCAAGGACACCCGCCGCTCCAGCTACATGCTGGAATACAGCCTGGTGGGCGGCCTGGTGGCCTCCGGCGCGGACGCCTATCTGCTCCACGTCACCACCACCCCCTCCGTCGCCTATGTGGCCCGCACCGACAGCTTCGACTGCGGCATCATGATCTCCGCCAGCCACAATCCCTACTACGACAACGGCATCAAGCTCATCAACGGCTCCGGCGAAAAGATGGATGAATCCGTCATCCGCCTGGTGGAGGCGTATCTGGACGGCGACCTGTTCGCCTTCGACCGCCACTGGGATGAGCTGCCCCTGGCCAAGCGGGAGCGGATCGGCCGCACCGTGGACTATGTGGCCGGGCGCAACCGCTATGTGGGCTACCTCATCAGCCTGGGGATGTACTCCTTCAAGGGCAAGAAGATCGGTCTGGACTGCGCCAACGGCAGCTCCTGGAACATTGCCAAATCCGTTTTTGACGCCCTGGGGGCCAAGACCTACGTCATCAACGCAGAGCCGGACGGCTACAACATCAACAAAAACGCCGGCTCCACCCACATCGAGGGGCTGCAGAAGCTGGTGCTGGACAAGGGCCTGGACGTGGGCTTCGCCTTCGACGGCGACGCCGACCGCTGCCTGTGCGTGGACGAAAAGGGCAGCGTGATCACCGGCGACCACATCCTGTACATCTGCGGCAAGTACATGAAGGAAAAGGGTTTGCTGCTGGGCAACACCGTGGTCACCACCATTATGAGCAATTTCGGCCTCTACAAGGCCTTCGACGAGCTGGGCATCGACTATGCCAAGACCAAGGTGGGCGACAAGTATGTGTATGAGCACATGATGCTCAACAACAACCGCCTGGGCGGCGAGCAGAGCGGCCACATCATCTTCTCCAAGCACGCCTCCACCGGCGACGGCATTCTGACCAGCCTGATGGTGATGGAGGTCATGATGGATAAAAAGCAGACCCTGAGCGAGCTTTGCCGGGGCTTCACCTTCTATCCCCAGGTGCTGAAGAACGTCCGGGTGGCCAACAAGGCCAACGCCCAGGCGGACGAGGACGTGCAGGCCGCCGTGGCCGCCGTGACCGCCCAGCTGGGCGGCAGCGGACGCATCCTGGTGCGCGAATCCGGCACCGAGCCGGTGATCCGGGTCATGGTGGAGGCCGAGGACCACGACACCTGCGAAAAATACGTCGATCAGGTGGTGGAGGTCATCCGCCGCAAGGGGCACACCGTTTAACATCCCGGCGTCCGCGGGTGCATCATTCTTCACAATGCCTTGGGCAGCGCCGGTTTCTTCGGCGCGGCCCTTGACAATGGGAGGCTTTCCGCTATAATGGATAGAAGATGAGCTGCCAGCGGGCGGGGGACAAAAAAACGGGTTTGCTTCCTCCGCAATTTTTATGGCTGCACAGAAAGGAATATTTATCATGCTGAAAAAAGTGATCTCCCTGCTTCTGATCGTGGCTTGCTGCTTCACCACCACTGCCTTTGCCGAAGGCAAGCTGAAGGCGACGGAAAAGAACCTCATTGTCTACGGAACCGAGAGCTACTTCTTTGCCAAGGTCGAAAACGTGGGCGACGCGCCCATCGCCACCGGCAACGGCGACCTGGTGGTCTTCACCGAGGACGACGAGATCCTCTTCTCCACCAACTACGTCAGCACCCTGCCCTCCGACGTCGTTCTGGAGCCGGGCGAATCTCTGTTCGTGCGGGACTCCGAGTGGGAGGACGCCCTGGAGACCAACCCCGTGACGGACTACAAGTTCTCCATCTCCCCGTCGAATTACAGCGCGGACACCATCATCCAGGTTCCCTCCGAGGCCACCTTTGAGTACAGCGAGGAGGATATCTATGACAATTATGTCTACGTCACCCTCACCAACACCACCGACGCGCCGGTGTCCAACTTCTATGTGGTCGCCGCCCTGCGCGACGCCGACGGCGCGCTGATCTACGTAAGCAACGACTCCCTGTACAACGTCGCCGTTCACCCCGGCAGCACGGTGACGGTGCAGCTGAGCATCGACAGCGACCTGTGCCGTTACTACGCGGAAAACGGCGTGACCATCGCGTCCGTGGAGTCCATGGCCTGCGCCATCAGCGAGGACTGACAAAACAATTTCCCCCAGAGCCGCCCCACCCGGGCGGCTCCCTTTTTTTGCCGGGGCGGGTCGCTTGCATTTTTCAAAATGGTGTGATAGACTAAAAGGGATTATAATTTGGAGGATCGCCATGGACGACGAGAAGGTTAAAAAACGCATTGGGGCAAATATCGCCTATTACCGCAGGCGCGCCGGGCTGACCCAGGCGGGGCTGGCGGAAAAACTGAATTACTCGGACAAGGCCGTCTCCAAATGGGAGCGGGGCGATTCCATCCCCGACGTGCTGACGCTGATCCAGATCGCCGCCCAGTTCGGCGTCACCGTGGACGCGCTGCTGGGGGACGTGAACGCCCTGCCGGAAAAGCTGGGCACCCTGGAGCGGGCCATGAACCAGGTATCCGAGAAGGCGCTGAAGCGCAAGGCCAACAAAAACATCATCCTGGCCCTGTCCACCACCCTGGTGTGGTTCGTGGCGCTGCTGGTATTTGTGATCCTGTCCACCCTGGATATCGCCCACAGCGCTCTGGCCTTCCTGTACGCCGTGCCCGCCAACGCCATCGTACTGCTGAGCCTGCGCTCGGCCTGGCACGACTTCCGCTGGAACAAGGCGCTGATCTCCGCCATCATGTGGGGGAGCCTGGCCAGCATCCATGCCTCCATCTGCGCCTTCGTCAGCTTCAACGCCTGGAAAATTCTGCTGCTGGGCATCCCGGGGCAGATCGCCATTTTCCTGTGGTTCCGCATGTTTCAGCACCCCAAGGAGGAAGATCATGAATAAGCAGGAGCTGCGCCAGGCCATCCGGGCGCGAAAGCGGGCCATGACGGAGGAGGACATTCTCCGCCGCAGCGAAATTCTGGCGGAGAAATTTGCCCGGAGCAACGCCTACCGGGCCGCGAAAACCATCTATGGCTACCTCCCCTACAACCAGGAGGTGCGCACCGTGCCCATGCTCCGGCGGGCGCTGGAGGAGGGCAAGCGGGTGGCCGTGCCCAAGGTATACGGCGACGACATGAAGTTCATCTACCTGGACGATCTGTCCCAGGTCGCCAAGGGCTACGCCGGGATCCCGGAGCCGGTGGCCGACGGGCCGGTGGCACAGGATGAGACCGCCCTAGTGCTGATGCCGGGGCTGGCCTTCGACCGGGCAGGGCACCGCATCGGCTACGGCGGCGGGTTTTACGACAAATTCCTGGCAAGGGAGCCGCACCACCCCACGGTGGCGCTGTGCTACGACTTCCAGGTGATGGACCGGCTGGAGACGGAGGAATTCGATATCCCCGTGGATCTGGTCATTTGGGCGTGAGCAAAGGAGAAAGATATGCAGGCTTTGGGAATTCTGATCGTCGCCGCTGTGGTATTCTTCCTGTGCTGGGTGGTGGACAAGCTGTTCAGCAGGCTCTTCCGCAGCAGGGCGCAGCAGCGCTCCGGCATGGCCGTGCGGGCCAACAAGCGCTACGGCGTGTTCGGGGTGATCCTGTCCGTGCTGGGCATTCTTGGCATCGTCGCCGGGATCCGGGGAGAGCGGCTGCTGCTTTGGTGCGGCATCATCGTGCTGCTCATGGGCGCGGCGCTGGCCGCCCACTATCTCAGCTTCGGCATCTTCTACGACGGCGAGAGCTACCTGCTGTGCCGCTTTGGCCGCAAAAGTCAGGAGCACCGCTTCAGTGAGATCGTCAGCCAGCGGCTCTATGCCGTCACCGGCGGCAGCACCGTCATCGAGCTGGCGCTGAAGGACGGCTCCACCCTCACGCTGCAATCCACCATGGACGGGGTGTATCCCTTCATGGACACCGCCTTCGCCGGCTGGTGCATGCAAACGGGGCGCAAGATGGACGAATGCAGCTTCTATGACCCCTCCAAAAGCTGGTGGTTCCCCCACGAGGAAGCGGACGGCGAAAAGGAGGAGTGAGCATGCACATCCCCTCCGGCGACACCGCCCAGCTGGAGCTGGTCACCTTCCGGCAGGCGCTGGAAGCGGCCGACACGCCGAATGAAGAATACGACGTCCGCAAGTGGCTGTACGCCCCCAATTTTTACTGCGACTACCGTTACATCCTGGGCACCCGGGGGAAAAACCCGCTGATCTGCATCGGCATCAATCCCTCCACCGCCCGGCCCGGCGCGCTGGACAACACCCTGAAATCCGTGGAGCGGATCGCCCTGGGCAATGGGTACGACAGCTTCATCATGTTCAACGTCTACGCCCAGCGGGCCACCGACCCCAATTCCATGGAAAAAACCGTGAACCCCCGGCTGCACCGGGAGAACATGGAGGCCTTCCGCTATGTGCTGTCCATCTCCCCCGCTCCCGCCGTGTGGGCCGCCTGGGGGAGCATCATCGAAAAGCGGAAATATCTGCCCGAATGCCTGCGGGACATGCTGAAGATCGGCAATGAATACGGCGCCCGCTGGCTCTGCGCCGGTCCCGTCAGCAAAAAGGGCCACCCCCACCACCCCCTGTACCTGCGCAGGGACGAGCCCCTGCGCGACTTCGACGTGGCGCGGTATCTGGATACCTTCTAAAAGCTTCCCCTGCCATCAACTTAACGCAGCATCAACTTGCTGCCCCCTCTGGGGGAAGTGCCGCGACAGCGGCAAAGGGGGTGTCGTCGGTAACTTTGAGCTGTTACCATTTATCGAACAACACCCCCTCTGCGACTCGCTAAGAGCCGCCTAGCGGCGGTTGCTCGCTTGCATGGCGCCTGCGGGCGCACAAGTCAGCCCTTGCGGGCTGCCAGCTCCCCCATTGGGGAGCCAAGGATGCTTAAATTGACAACCTTACCCCTGAGATGGGAAGATCAATTTCTACAAACAGGAGAAAAATATGAAGCTTTTTATTGCGTCGGATATTCACGGCAGCGCCTATTGGTGCGGCAGGATGATGGAGGAAATCAGGAAGGAGGCCCCGGACCGGGTGATCCTGCTGGGGGACCTGCTGTATCACGGGCCCCGCAACGACCTGCCCAGGGACTATGCGCCCAAGCAGGTGATCCCCCTGCTCAGCAGCATCAAGGATAAGATCGTCGCCGTGCGGGGCAACTGCGAGGCGGAGGTGGACCAGATGGTGCTGCCCTTCCCCTGCCTGGCGGATTACGCCCAGCTGCTGGTGGACGGGACGCTCTTCCACCTGTCCCACGGCCACCACCAGAACCCCCAGGCCCTGCCCCCGCTGCCCCAGGGGAGCGTGTTTCTCTTCGGCCACACCCACATGAAGCTGGATCAGGTGGTGGACGGCATCCGCTGCCTGAACCCGGGAAGCGTCTCCATTCCCAAGGATGGGAGCCATAGCTTCCTGATCTACGAAAATGGGGATTTTTCTTTCAAAATTTTGGAGGATTGACCGTGGATTCAACAGAATGCGACACCTGCTGGTATTATGATTATGATGAGGAGTACGACTGCTGGTTCTGCATGATGGATCTGGACGAGGACGAGGTCTACCGCATTTCCACCTCTCAAAGCCGGCACTGCCCCTACTACCGTCAGGGTGACGACTACACCCTAGCCAGGAGGCAATGAATGAACATCAAGGGCAGCATTCCCCGATTCGGCATCATGGCAGCGGCAATGCTGCTGGGCGTTCTGCTGCTGGGCTGCGGCGCGGCCCAGAGCAGCCCGGACACCCCGCCGCCCCGGCTGTCCCCCACAAAACAGACAGAAAACGACGATCTGCGATGCTATCCGTTGGATACCGCAAATTGTCGTTTTCTTGCTTTCGGAACGGATCTTCTGCTGCTGCGCCCGGGAGAAAATGCCGCTCTCAGCCGCTACGCGGGCCGGGGACTGACCCTGAGCGCCTGGGCGGACGTGCCCCGGAATGGCGTACCGTGCCACGGCGGCGAAAGCATCGGCTGCTACGACCCGGAGGGGCAGGCCCTGCTTCTTTTTGATCCCGACCTGACGCCGGGGGACAGCTTTTCTCTGCCCGGCTGCACGGACACGCCCCGGCTTCTGGGGACAAAGGCATACTACTGCACCCCGGAGGCGCTGATAGAGCTGGACACCGAAACCGGCCTGCGCCGCACCCTGCGGCAGCAGGAGGGGCTGCGCCTGTGCGCCCTGCTGCCGGAAGAGGATATGGCCGTGTGCGCCCTGGACGGCGCGGCGAAGCAGCTGTGCATCCGCGTTGCGGACGGGAGCCTGGCGGCCGAAGCGCCCCCCATCCTGGCGGCGGCGGAATTTGGGAACGGGGAGCATGCGGCACTGAAGCTGGGCTTTCTGCACTGCCTCTATCTGGGGCAGACGGAGCTGGTGCTGCCCGCCGGATGGGAATTTCTGGAATTCCTCCCCACCATGAACGCCGCCCTGCTGTGCAGCCCGGAAAAGGAGCTGGGCATCTACGACCTGAGCACCGGCAACTGCATGGCCTCCCTGCCCCTGGCGGAACGGCCGGAGGCCGTGGCCGTCACCACGGACGGCCGGGTATTCTTCCAATGCGGCAGCAGGCTCTTTCAGTGGGAGCCGCGGATACGCTCCCGGCGGGACAGCCGCATCAGCATCACGCCCCTGTATACGCCCCGGCAGCCGGACGAAAAGGGCCTGGCCCAATGCCGCCAGCGGGGGGCCTATCTGGAAAACCAATATGGCGTCCGGGTGCTGCTGAACGCCGAGGCCGTACAGGTCGCCCCCAAGGGCTGCATCCTGGAGCCGGAGCATCTGCGCCCCGCCATTGCACAGGCCCTGGCCGGGATTGAGACCGCCCTGGGCCGGTTCCCCTCTGCCCTGGTCACATCCGCCTTTTCCGGCACGGGCCGCACCTATCTGTGCCCCGTGCGCAGCATTCTGGTAGGCGGCGAGTCGCGGGAATCCCTGCAATTCTGGAGCGGCCGGGACTGCTACATCGCCGTCACCGCCTCCGCCCACGGGGAAAAGGCAGCGCTGGAGGCCTTTCTGCCCCTGGTGGACCGGCAGGTGCTGATGAAATGCGACGCCTACGACGCCTGGACCGCCGATACCCCCCAGGCGGCGGAGGACGAGCGGTGCAGCCTGCTGTACCAGGCCATGCAGCCGGGAAACCGGGAGCTGTTTCTGGACGCGGTGCTGCAAAACAGGCTGCGCACGCTCTGCGCCGGGCTGCGGCAGACCTTCGGCCTCAGCGCCGGCCAAACCCTTGTCTGGGAGCAGTATCTGTGGGCTGCCGGATAGACATACATCCTTTACATTTTCGACACACTTTGTTCATCCTTTCGGGCGGATACAGGGTATAATTTTTGAATAGTTCATTTTTGAAATGTTCAAAAACGATGGCTGAATCGAGATGATTTTCATGGATTCCAAGCTTACCCTGGGCGCGCTGAGCACCTTTATGGAGGCCTACGGCGACTACTGTAAACCCATCTGCCGGGAGATCGGTCTGCCCCGGACGGCCTTCGACATTCTGATGTTCCTCTCCAACAACCCGGAGCACTGCACCGCCAAGGAGATCAGCCGCCTGCGGGGGCTGAAGGAGAACATCATCTCCGTCAACGTGAACAAGCTGGTGGCAGAGGGCTACCTGGAGCGGGAGGGCGACGCCAACGACCGGCGGAAGGTCCACCTGAAATGCACCGGGAAGGCCGACGCCATCATACAGCGGGGCCGGCAATTGCAGGAGGATTTCCTGCGGGAGATGCAGCAGGGGCTGAGCGCCCAGGAGCTGCGGGTTCACTACCACTGCCTGGAGACCATCGCCGCCAATGCCAAGCGGCTCCTGGCGCACAAGGCCTGATTCCAGGGATCCTCCCCAGAAAGAGAGATTTTTTTATGGAAAAACGAACCATCAGCGCCGGGTTTATCGCCCTGATCTGCTACTCGATCCTGTACTATTCCGGCACGCCGGTGGTGATCCAGGGGGCGGCGGCGGCCCTGTGCTGCTTCTGCGTGTATGAGCTGGCCTGCGCCACGGAGGCGATCCGCAACGAGGCGCTGTTCACCCTGACCATTCTCGGCGCCTTTCTGCTGAGCTTCTGGGATGCGGCGGAGGAAGCGCGGCTGGCGGGGATCTGCCTGGCCATCTCCCTGCCCTTCTTTGCCCTGCTGATGGTCTATCAGCCCAAAATGCAGCTGAAAAACGGCTGGAGCTTTCTTGTGCTCTCCATTCTGGTTTGCACCCAGCTGCGCTCCATCGTCGCCCTGCGGGCGCAGCCCTTCGGGGTGCACCTGACGGTGATCTCCGTCACCGAGTGCTTCGCCACCGACGTGGCCGCCTATCTGGTGGGCAGCAAGTACGGCAAGCGGAAGCTGCTGCCCGCGGTCAGCCCCCATAAAACCGTCCTCGGCTCCGTGGCCGGGATGGCGGCGGCGGTGATCTTCTGCCTGCTCTATGGCCTGGGGCTGCAAGTCTGGCTCCACGCGCAGGTCAATTACCCGCTGCTGGTCCTTTACGCCGTGCTGGCCAATGTGCTGGCCCAGTTCGGCGACCTGAGCATGTCGGTGGTCAAGCGCATCACTGGCATCAAGGACTACGGCAGCCTGATCCCCGGCCACGGGGGACTGCTGGATCGGTTTGACAGCCTGATCTTTGTGCTTCCCTTTACCCTGCTCTTCTTCTGGCTCACCGGCGGGTTCCTCCGCTGAGAAATAAAATTCGGGCAACAAAAAGACAAAATGGAGGCAGCGCTATGAATCTGTTTTTGACATTGGCTTTTCTCTTCTTCATCGGCTCCACCTTTGGGTGGGTGCTGGAGCTTTTTTACCGCCGGTTTATTTCCAGCTCCAACCCGGAGCGCCGCTGGATCAACCCCGGCTTCTGCACCGGGCCGTACCTGCCCATTTACGGCAACGGGCTGTGCGCCCTGTATCTGCTGGCCAGCCTGGAGGGGCTGCTGCCCTGGATGAACAAGTTCGTCATGTTTGCCCTGATGGCGGTGGCCATGACCGCCATTGAGTACGTCGCCGGTCTGTGCTGCCTGAAGATCGCCAAGGTGCGGCTGTGGGACTACCGGGACCAGTGGGGCAATATCCAGGGCATCATCTGCCCGCTGTTCTCCCTGTTCTGGGCCGTGGGCGGCGCGCTGTACTATTTCCTGATCCATCCGCGCATTCTGGGCGCGCTGGACTGGCTGAGCCGGAATCTGGCCTTCAGCTTCTTCATCGGCATGTTCTTCGGCGTTTTCCTCATCGATTTTGCCCACTCCGCCCAGCTGGTCACCAAGCTAAAGGCCTTTGCCGACGAGAACGACGTGGTGGTGCGCTACGAGGCCGTCAAGCTCCAGATCCGTCAGGCCCAGGACAAGGCCAAGGCAAAATACCATTTCTTCCGCCCCTTCGATTCGGAGACGCCCCTGCGGGAGCATCTGAAGCAGATGGCCGACACCCTGGAAAAGAGAAGGCCCCGGAAAAAGGCCTGATCAAAAGCATAACAAGCACCCCGACAGACGGAGCCGCAAAACCCGCGGCACTCCCTGTCGGGGTGCTTTTAAGTAAATCAGTCTTCCGGGAACAGGGTCTGCTTGCAGTACTGGACGATGGAGGAGCGCTTGACGATGCCGATAAAGGCCTCCTTATCATCCACCACGGGGACAAAATTCTGGGTGGAGGCCCGGTCGATCAGCTCGTGCATGGAGGTGGTGACCCGGACGGGCACATTGTCCTTGCGGCGGTAGATCTCCATGATGCGGTGCGCCTCGGCCTGGCGCATATCCATGTAGCATACGTTCTTCATGGCCCAGAGCAGATCCCCCTCGGTCAGGGTGCCCCGGTATTCGCCCCGGCGGTTCAGGATGGGCAGGGCCTGAAAGCCCGCGGCCTCCATTTTTTCCAGTGCCTGGCGAACGGTGTAGTCGTCATACAAAAAAGCGCACATGGCCTTCGGCAGTAAAAAAAACAATACATTATTCATACGGTTCTCCTTCTCGGCTGCTGGCTTGCCCCAGCCCTCCGTTTTTATATTATAGCACAAGCGGCAGGGAAAAGCATGAACATTATTTGTCGTTTTCGCTGTGTCAATTCCAAAAAAACGAGGCGCATTTTGTTCATAATGACCATCTCTATGAATTCTACTCCCGGGAGAGTGGCTCTACCGCCGCCGGGAGAGCCGTTTGGGGGCGTGGTAGGGTGCTTTTTGCCCCGGCGGGGGTATAATGATGGCAGAACACGCGAGGGCCCGGCGCAGGCCGAAGCCCCCCGGCAAGGAGGAATACTTATGACAAGAGTGCAAAGGACCCGGCTGTGCGACCGGGTGCTGCCGGACTATACCCACGGCGAAGAGCTGATGAATACCGTCACCCACATTGTTGGCGGCGGGTTCGCCATTGTGGCGCTGGTGCTGTGCGTGGTGTTCGCGGCCCGGAACCACAATGCCTACGGCATCGTGTCCTCCGCCGTCTACGGAGCCAGCATGATCGCCCTGTACACCGTGTCCAGCGTCTACCACGGGCTGAAGCCCGGCACGGGCAAAAAGGTGATGCAGGTGGTGGACCACTGCACCATCTATTTTCTGATCGCGGGCACCTATACGGTGATGGCCCTGTCCGCCCTGCGCCCGGCCCATCCGCGCCTGGGCTGGGGACTGTTCGCCTTTGAATGGACCATGGCCGCCATCGCCACGGTGCTGACGGCCATCGACCTGCGCAAATACCGGGTGATCTCCATGGTCTGCTACATCGGTCTGGGCTGGGCCATCATCCCCTTCGCCCGCCAGACCTACCAGGTGCTCACCCGCCCCGGATTCCTGTTCCTGCTGTGGGGCGGCATCGCCTACACCATCGGCGCGGTGCTCTACGGCATCGGCTCCAAAAAACGCTGGATGCACTCCGTCTTCCACATCTTCGTGGTCCTGGGCAGCGTCCTCCAATTCTTCGCCGTGCTGCTGTACGCGGTGTGATCCCTTTCCTCCCCTTTTAGGACAATACTATCATCAAGGAAGCACTGACTTGCTGCCCCCTCTGGGGGAAGTGCCGCGCAGCGGCAAAGGGGGTGCCGTCGGTAACTTTGAGCTGTTCCCGTTCAACCGACGACCCCCCCTCAGTCAGCCCTTATGGGCTGCCAGCTCCCCCATTGGGGAGCCAAGGGCTTGAATTGACGACATTGCCTTAAAAGGGGAAGTTTTTTTGCGAATCCGTCGGAATGGCTCTTGACAATGCGGTCTATTCATGATAGACTATCTATGCTGGTCGATTAGTAATAGACTAACAAAGAACAGGAGGAAATGCGCTTGGATGATCTCAGATTGGGGGCCGTTGAGGCGAAGTTTGCCGATATTATTTGGGAAAATGCCCCGCTCAGCTCCGGGACGCTGGTGAAGCTGTGCGGGACGCGTCTGGAATGGAAGAAATCCACTACCTACACCGTGCTGAAAAAGCTGTGCGACCGGGGGCTGTTCCAAAACGAGGGAGGCATGGTCACCGTGCTGATGACCCGGCAGGAGTTCTATGCCCGCCAGAGCCAACGCTTTGTGGACGAGACCTTCGACGGGTCGCTGCCCGCCTTTATTGCCGCCTTCGCGGCCGGAAAGAAAATCTCCGAGCGGGATCTGACGGATATCCGCCGGATGCTGGACGAATTTGACAAGGAGGATGCCAAATGAGCAACGTGTTTTATCAGTTGGTCCGGCTGAGCCTTACCGCCGGGTGGATGACCCTGCTTCTGCTGCTCCTGCGCCCGCTGCTGAAAAAAGCGCCCCGGCGTTTTTCCTGCCTGCTGTGGGCGATGGTGGGGGTGCGGCTGGCGCTGCCCTTCTCGCTGGAGAGCCGGGTGAGCCTGGTGCCCCAGGCCATTGCCGCGCCGCCCCAGGTGCTCCCCGTGAGCACCCTCTCGCCGATTGCCGCTCCTACCCTCACGCAGACCGCGGCGGCCCAGGCTGCTCCGGCGGCTCCCGCCGCCTTCCCCTGGCAGACGGTACTGTCCCTGCTGTGGGCCGTTGGAATGGGCGTGATGCTGCTCCACGCTTTGGTCAGCTATATCCGGCTGCTGAAGCAGGTGCAGGTGTCCATCCGTCTGAGCAAAAATGTATACCTGTGCGACAACATCAGCGCGCCCTTTGTGCTGGGCATCGCAAAGCCCCGCATCTATCTGCCCTCGGACATGGACGGGAAGCTGGCCGACGATGTGCTGGCCCATGAGCGCTCCCACCTGCGGCGGGGGGATCACATCTGGAAGCCGCTGGGCTATCTGCTGCTCAGCGTGTACTGGTTCAATCCCCTGTGCTGGCTTGCCTACACCATGTTCTGCCGGGACATGGAGCAGGCCTGTGACGAATCGGTGATCCGAAACATGGACGACAGCGGCCGCAGGCGCTATTCCGCCGCCCTGCTGACTTACAGCATTCCCCGCAGCGCCGTGACCGCCTGCCCGCTGGCCTTTGGCGAAGTGAGCGCCAAGGCCCGCATCCGGGGCGTACTTCAATACCGCAAGCCCAAATTCTGGGTGATCCTGGTGAGCCTGGTGCTGTGCGTCGTGCTGGCCGTGGGCCTGCTCACCGACCCGGTGGCCCAGGCGGAATCGCCCAGCGGCACCGAGGATATAAGTGCACAGACGGAGGAACCGATATTCGATCAGTACCCGGCCAGGCTTAACGTGCTGCATGAATTTCTGTATGCGTCACCCCTGGAAATGACACTTTACAATTCCCCCAGCGAAGCCGACACGGTCATTGCGACCCTGGAGGCCGAGACGGAGGTTCTGGTGCTGCGGGGGGGCTACATCGACGGCACGCTGTGGCTCTACGTTCAGTATGAGGATATGACGGGCTGGATGAAATGCGGCGAGGAGTTCTTCGGCGGCCTGCATGAGGGCCAGGACGGCGCCTCCCCGGCGGAGCCTGTCGAGGATTCCGGCCTGCCCGGCACCGGCGTGTGCACCCTCTTCCAGGGCGGCACCCTGTACGGTTCTCCCAGCGAGACAAGCAAGGTTCTGATGACCCTGGAGGCCGGAGCCAGCGTTACGGTAAAGCGCCGGGAGAACATCGGGCAGAATCAGTGGGCCTACGTCCAGTACGGCGACACCCTGGGCTGGCTGAAATTTGACGACGACGGCGACACCGTCCCTGCGGACACGCAGGACACGATCATCCATCAGGGCCCGGATGGATCCACCGAGTACATCCTTCCTGCGGGAACTGCGATTTACAATTCCCCCAGCGAAAATAGCCGGGTGATCCTCACCCTGGATGCCGAAACAGCCGTTACGGCGCTGCGGGTTGACAATATCGGCGGCAAGCAGTGGGCCTATGTCCAGGCTGGTGATAGAACGGGCTGGACGAAATGTGGCGGCTTCCTGCCCGACGCCCAGCCCGCCGCCGATGCGGCGGAGCAGGGCCTGCCGGACTACGTTCTGCCCCAGGACGCCACGGTGTACATTGCCCCCAGCGAGGCCAGCCGGAGCCATGCCACCCTGCAGGCCGGAACCACCGTCTCCATCTGGAATCTGGACAGCGTGGGCGGGAGCCAGTGGGCCTATATTCAGTGCGGCGACACCCTGGGCTGGATCAAATACGGCGGCGATGAGGCCCAGCCCGTCTCCTACGTCGGCCTGCTGTATTCCCCGGCGGAAAGCATATCGCTTCTGCGCGCGCCCACGGACAACGCGGCCACCGGCGCGACCCTGGAGGCCGGAGTGACCCTTCAGGTGATCCGCCAGGATACCATAGGCACGGAAGAGTGGGTATACGTCCAGTGCTATGACCCGTCAGTCTGCGGTTGGCTCAGGGTCACCGGCGAGGGTGCCGCGCCCCTGGATAGCTGGGCCACCCCCGGCACCAACGACCGGCCGTAATTCCTGGCTCCCCGGTGGGGGAGCTGGCAGCCCGTAAGGGCTGACTTAAGCGCCCGCAGGCGCCATGCAAGCGAGCAACCGCCGTCAGGCGGCTCTTAGCGAGTCGCAGAGGGGGTATCGTTCGTTGAATGATAACAGTTCAAAATTACCAACACCACCCCCTTTGCCGCTAACGCGGCATGAAACAGCAGTATGATTGCCACTGGCAATCATCGCCATCTTGATTCGCTGCGCGGAGCACCACCCCCAAAGGGGGCAGCAAGGAAGCGTCTCGCAAAATTGAGCAAAAATTCACCCCGGCAAATGGATTTGATCCCTGATTTGATCCCATTTGCCGGGGTCTTTTTATTCCTTGGGAAGCTCCGGCTCCTCGAAGCCGTCGGTGAGGGAAGTGCGGGAGGCTTCGCCGATCGCCTTGCCCTCCATCAGGTTGGCGAACTGCTCGCCGGTGATGGATTCGTTGGCAAGCAGATAGTCGACCAGCGCCTGGAGCTTGTCGCTGTCCTTTTTCAGGATGTCCAGGCACTGGGCATAGGCCCGGTCGATGAGGGCCTTGACCTCCTGGTCGATGGTCCCGGCCACCTGCTCGGAATAGCTCTTGGTGCTCTGGTAATCCCGGCCGATAAACACCTCGCCGTCGTCCAGATAGCTGACGGTGCCGATCCGCTCGCTCATGCCGTAGCGGGCGACCATGTCCTTGGCCAGCTTGGTGGCCCGCTCGATGTCATTGGAGGCGCCCACGGAGATATCGCCCAGGAACAGATCCTCCGCCGCCCGGCCGCCCAGCAGGGCCACGACCTGCTCGTACATCTCGTTGCGGGTCATGTTGGAGGAATCATCCTTGGGCAGCGACCAGGTCGCGCCCAGGCTCCTGCCCCGGGGGACGATGGAGATATGGCGCACCGGGTCGTGGGTGGGCAGGCGGTACATGGCCACGGCGTGGCCCGCCTCGTGGATGGCGGTGGTCTTCAGGTCCCGGCGGGAGGCCACATGGCTCTTCTTGGCGGGGCCTGCCAGGATCTTCATCATGGCCTCGTCCACATCCTCCATGGTGAAGGCGGGGCGATTGTTTCGGGCAGCCAGAATGGCGGCCTCGTTGAGCAGGTTGCTCAGGTCCGCGCCGGTGAATCCGGCGGTGGAGCGGGCAATGGTGTGCAGGTTCACGGACTCGTCCAGGCGCTTGCCCTTGGCGTGGACCTTCAGGATGTCCTCCCGGCCCTTCACATCCGGGCGGTTCACCTGGATCTGCCGGTCAAACCGGCCGGGGCGCAGCAGGGCGGGATCCAGGATGTCCGGCCGGTTGGTGGCCGCCAGGACGATGATGCCCTCGGTGGTGCCGAAGCCGTCCATCTCCACCAGCAGCTGGTTCAGGGTCTGCTCCCGCTCGTCGTGGCCGCCGCCCATGCCGCTGCCGCGCTTGCGGCCCACGGCGTCGATCTCGTCGATGAAGATGATGGCGGGAGCCAGCTTCTTGGCCTGCTCAAACAGGTCCCGGACGCGGCTGGCGCCCACGCCCACGTACATCTCCACAAAGTCGGAGCCGGAAATGGACAGGAACTGCACCCCCGCCTCCCCGGCGGTGGCTCTGGCCAGCAGGGTCTTGCCGGTGCCCGGGGGGCCCACCAGCAGCAGGCCGTGGGGGATGCGCGCGCCCATGGCGGTGTATTTCGCCGGATCCCGGAGGAAGTCCACGACCTCCTCCAGCTCCTGCTTTTCCTCGTCCGCGCCGGCCACATCGTCAAAGGTGACCTTCTTGTTGTCCGGCACGCCCAGGACTGTCCGGGCCTTGCCGAACTGGGCCATGGGATTTCCGCCGCCGTTCATCCGCCCCATGAGGAAGGACCAGAGCAGCAGCAGAACGCCCCCGGCCAGCAGCAGCGGAATGATAAGGTCATAGGGGGTATAGCGCCGCTGGGCCACAAAATCATAGTCGGTGAGCACGCCGGAGGCCGTCTGCTCGTCAAACAGGCTCTGCATCTCGCTGCGGAAGCCCGCCGGGTCGGCCAGGCCGGAGGTAATGCTGGTTTTCCCGTTATAGGGGCTGTGCAGCACCAGGGTGATGGTGTCGCCCGCCACCAGGAACTCCTTGACCTGCTCCTGGCGGAACAGCTTTACCAATTCGGAATAGAGTATGGTGTTGGTTTTCTGGCTGAATTGATTCAGCGCCCAGGTAAGCGCCAGCACCAGCACCAAAAGATAGATAAACGGCGCAAAACTCCTGCGTTGCTTTTTCAATCGTATAACTCCTTATTTTTCGTAAACGTCGGCCTTCAGGATCCCCACATAGGGCAGGTTGCGGTACTGCTCGTTGTAGTCCAGGCCGTAGCCCACCACGAAGGCATTGGGGACGGTAAAGCCCACGTAGTCGGGCTTCAGGGTGATGCCGGGCCTGCGGCGCTCGGGCTTGTCCAGCAGGGTGCAGATCTTCAGGGAGGCGGGCTGCCTGGCCATCAGGTGGCGATAGGTAAAGTCCAGGGAATTGCCGGTGTCGTAGATATCCTCCAGGATCAGCACATGCCGGTCCTTCAGGTCGGCGGTCACATCCCGCTTGACCACCATCTCGCCGGTGGAGCTGGTGCCCTCGTAGCTGGAGATCCACATGAAGTCCATCTGGCAGGGGGCCTTGATCTGGCGTACCATGTCCGCGTAGAATACCACCACGCCCTTGAGCACCCCGACGATGACGGGATTCTTTCCGGCGTAGTCCTGGGTCAGCTGGCGGCCCAGCTCCTCAATGCGGGTGCGAAGCTGTTCCTCGGTGATAAGAATCTGCTGAATATCCTGTTCCATTTTCTTTCTACTCCTCCCGGACGTTTGTATCTGGACGAATTTTTTCTATAACAACGTAGCACGTGGGCGGGCCGCTGAGCCGGTCCAGGTGAAAGCCGAAGCCCTCCACCCATATCACGCCGCCGCTGTCCGCCAGCACGGGGATGCGGCCTCGGCGGTCGGCGCTGATCTTGCGGTCGATCATTCGCTTTTTCAGGCTCTTGGTGCCGCCGCTCAGGCGCAGGGAGTCCCCCTCCCGGCGGCCGCGCACGGTCAGGCTGCCCTGGGTCCGCACCCCCACGCCGCCGTTGGGCGTCGGGCTGCACCGAACGCGGATGCCCCACCGGGGCAGCTCCCGCTCCCCGGGGCAGGGAATCTCCGCCGCCTCCGGGGCGGCGGTTTCATACTGGCGGACAAGCCGGTCGTAATCCCGGGCGATCACCGCTCCGCCGGGAAAATCCATCCGGGCGGAGGGCTTCTCGGAGGCGATCAGGGCAAGCACGCCGGTAATATGGGCCTGCTCCGGCTCCGGGATGCCGTTCTGCTTCAAAAAGCGCTCGGCGTAGCGGCATTGCAGCGCTGGGGGCAACTGCCGCAGGCGGCTCACCGGGGGCATGTCTTCTTCCAAAAGGGATTGCAGGAACGCCTCGTCCTGCCGCACCCGCCGGGCCATGGCGGAGATCGCCAGGGCCGCGCCGGGGTTCTCCTGACGCAGCAGGGGCAGAACGCCGTGCCGGATGCGGTTGCGCAGGAAGGCGTCGGCGGCGTTGGAGCTGTCCTCCCGGTGGGGGAGGCTGTATTCCGCCAGGAACGCCTCCACCTCCTGCCGGGTGATGGCCAGCATGGGGCGGATCACATTTCCGCTGACGGGACGGATGCCCCCCAGGCCCTTCAGGCCAGTGCCCCGCAGCAGGTGCATGAGCACGGTCTCGGCGTTGTCGTCGGCGGTGTGGGCGGTGGCGATCTTGCCGGGGAGGGTGCGCAGGAACGCATACCTTGCTTCCCTGGCCGCTGCCTCCAGCCCCTTGGGGCCGGGCTGCACCCGCGCGCCGCCCACCTCCAGCGGAATCCGGTAGCCCGCGCAGAAGTCCCGGACGAAATCCTCGTCCCCGTCCGATTCATCACCGCGCAGGTGATGGTTAAAATGGGCGGCGGAGAGGGTAACGCCCAGCTTTTCTTTTAATAGATACAGTCCGAACAGCAGCGCCACGGAGTCCGCCCCGCCGGAGACGGCGCAGACGATATGGTCACCGGGCCGGACAAGCCCGTCCTCCGCCAGGGCGGCGCACAGCTTATTCAGCATGCTTCCACTCCCGGTCGGCGAAGAGCTGGAACTGGGGCATCCACTGGAGCTTCACCGCGCCGGTCTCGCCGTGGCGGTTTTTGGACACGATGCACTCCGCGATCCCCTTGTCCTCGGTATTGGCGTTGTAATATTCGTCCCGGTACAGGAACATGATTACGTCCGCGTCCTGTTCGATGGCGCCGGATTCCCGGAGGTCGGACATGATGGGCCGCTTGTCGGTGCGGCTCTCCACCGCGCGGGACAGCTGGCTCAGGCAGATGACAGGGACGTTCAGCTCCTTGGCCATGATCTTCAGAGCCCGGGAAATTTCGCCCACCACCGTCACCCGGTTTTCGCTGTTTTTACCGTAGCCGGAGCCGGTCATCAGCTGGAGATAGTCGATGATCACCAGGCCCAGGTTGTCCAGACGGCGGCATTTGGCGTTGATCTCCGCCACGGTGACGGAGGGGTTGTCGTCGATGCGGATGTCCGTCTGGCTCAGGGCGGCGGAGCCCATGCAGAGCTTGCTCCACTCCTCCTCGGAGAGCTTGCCGGTGGCCAGCTTCTGGCTGTCCACAAAGGACTGGCTGGCCAAAAGGCGCATGGCCAGCTGCTCCCTGGACATTTCCAGGTTGAAAATGGCCACGGTCTTGCCGTACTGCCGCGCCACGCTCATGCCCAGGTTCAGGGAGAACGCGGATTTACCCATGGCGGGGCGGGCGGCAATGAGGATCAGGTCGGATTTGTTCAGGCCGTTGATCTTGGTATCCAGGTCCCGCAGGCCGGTGGAAAGGCCGGGGATGGCGGAATCGGACTGGCTCAGCTCGGCCAGCCGGTCGAATACCTTGTGCAGGGTGGTGCCGATGTGCTCCAGGCTGTCGCCCCGCTCGCCCTTGCGCAGGGCGTAGATCTTCTTCTCGGCGGATTCCAGAATTTCCTCGGAGGAGCCCACCTGATCGGATACCATCTCCGCAATGTCCGTGGCCGCCTGGCCCAGGCCGCGAAGCATGGCCTTTTCCTGGACGATCTTGGCATACCGGCCCACGTTGACGGCGGTGGGGGTGATCTCCATGAGCTGGAGGATGTAGTCCCTGGAATTGTCGTGGTAGACGCCCAGCTCCTTCATTTTGTCCAGCACGGTCACCGGGTCGATGGTCTGGGAGAAGTTGAACATGGTATAGATGGTCTCAAAGATCTCCCGGTTCTGCTGTAAATAAAAATCCTCCGGCTTCACCGTGCCCACCACGTCGGTGATGCAGCGGCTGTCGATCAGGATCGAGCCCAGCACCGCCTGCTCCGCCTCCAGCGACTGCGGCACCTGGCGGGCTGTCAATTCCTCATCCATGGGCTTCCCCCCTTTCTCTTTTATTTCTTGACGCCCTTGGCTCCCCAATGGGGGAGCTGGCAGCCCGAACGGGCTGACTGAGGGGGTGTGGTTCGTTGAATGGTAACAGCTCAAAACTACCAACAGCACCCCCTTTGCCGCTTACGCGGCACGAAACAGAGGTATGATTGCCACCGGCAATCATTGCTATCTTGATTTGCTGCGCGAAGCACCACCCCCAAAGGGGGCAGCAGGGTGGGGCTGTCTTAAATTGATGTTTCTTACGCTTCCTCGATCTTGACGGTGAGGGGGGCGGTAATCTCGTAGCCCAGCTTGCAGGTGACGGTGTAGGTGCCCACGGTCTTGATGGTATCGGAAATGACAATCTTCCGCTTGTCCAGTTCGATGCCGCTCTGGGCCTTCAGGGAGTCGGCGATCTCCTGGTTGGTGATGGAGCCGAACAGGCGGCCCGCTCCGCCGCCCTTGGCCTTGACCACCACGGTCAGGCCCCGCAGGGTCTTGGAAATTTCCATGGCCTCGGCCTTCTCCCGGGCGATGCGCTCCTGGGTGGCCTTGTCGTTCATTTTCATGGTATTCACGGCGTCGGGAGTCGCCTCGATGGCAATCTTTCGGGGCAGCATGAAATTGCGGGCGTAGCCGTCGGAAACCTCCAGCAGCTGGCCCTTCTTGCCCTTGCCCTTCACATCCTGAAGCAAAATCACTTTCATCTTCTGTTTCTCCTTTTATCCTTCGTAGAATTTATCGATTTCTTCCACCAGGCGCTCCAGCGCCTGCTTGACCTCGGTATCCTTCATCTGTGCCCCGGCCACCATGGCGTTGCCGCCGCCGCCCAGGGCCTCCAGGATCACCTGCACGTTCACCTTGCCGATGCTGCGGGCGGAGATGATGGTCTGCCCGTTTTCCGGGAAGAGCACGAACGAGGCGGTGATGCCCGCGATGTTCAGCATATCGTCCGCCGCCTGGGCGGCGAGGATGCGGTTGGTCTCATAGCTCAGCGCGGCGATGGCCAGCTCGTCCCGGTACAGCCGGGCGGACTTGACGATCTGGTACTTGGCCACGGTATTCTGGAAGTCATTCTGCATCAGCAGCTTGACCTCCGTGGTATCCGCGCCCATCCGGCGCAGGGCGGCGGCGGCCTCAAAGGTGCGCTCGCCGGTGCGGACATTGAAGAACTTGGTATCCATGCAGATGCCTGCCAGCAGCGCCTTCGCCTCGATGGGCAGCACGTCGCTGCTCTCCGCGCCGTAGGTAATCAGCTCCGTCACCAGCTCGGAGGCGGAGGAGGCATAGGTCTCATGCAGATTCACCACCACGGGGCTGATGTAGTCCGCCGCCCGGCGGTGATGATCCACCACGCACACCTTGGGGATGGCCTCCAGCAGGGGCTTCCACTCCACCTGGTCGGGGCGGTTGGTATCCACCACCACCAGGATACTGCCGTTGTCGCAGGCCACCATGGCCTCCTGGCCGGAGAGGAACACGCCGTCGTACTCCGGCACCTTCGCCACCTGGTCCAGCAGCTTTTCCACGGAATTTTTTTCCAGGTCGATGACGATGTTCGCCTGCTTGCCCTTCTTGCGGCACAGGCAGCAGATGCCCATGGCCGCGCCCAGGCTGTCCAGGTCCGCATTGGCGTGGCCCATGACGAACACCCGGCTGCTCTGGCCGATCAGCTCCATCAGGGAATTGGCGGTGACCCGGGAGCGGACCTTGCTGGTATACTCCGCCTCGATGCTGCGGCCGCCGAAGAAGGTGAAATTCATGCGGTCCTTGATCACTGCCTGGTCGCCGCCCCGGCTCAGGGCCATCTCAATGCCCAGGGCGGCAAAATTGTAGCTCTCCTCAAAATTGCTGCCGTCCACGCCCAGGCCGATGGACACGGAGGCGGCCAGCCCGCCGGGGCTGGTGATGCTGTGGATATCCCCCAGCAGGGAGAATTTATGGGCGACGGCGTCCTCCAGGTCCCGTTTTTCAAACACGAACAGGAAGCGGTTCTTTTCCAGCCGCCGCAGCAGGCCGCTGTACGGCTCCGTCCAGCGGGTGATGACCTCGTTGAGCTTGGCGTTCAGGGTGGAGATGGCGCCCTCGGTCAGATTCTTGGTCAGCTCCTCGTAGTTGTCCACCATGATGATGGCCACCACCGGGCGGGAGCGGATGTATTCGTCGCGCACCTGGTACAGCTCGGTCAGATCGTTCAGATAGATCACGCCCACCAGGGCGGGGCCCGCCTTCTCCTTCACCGCCGTGCCGAACAGGCGGTAGCGGCGGCCGGACAGCTCCAGCTCCTTGGGGCACTCGGTGCGGCCCGCGATCAGCCAGTCCACGCCGATGCCGGGGAGCACATCCTCCAGCTGGTGATTGACGGAGGTGAGGGTCAGCCCCGTCAGCTCCGTGAATCTGGCGTTGCACCAGACCACGTTCTCATCCCCCAGCTGCACCAGCACCGCCGGGAAGGGGCTTGCGCCCTGGCCGGTGCTCTCCAGGGTATCCGAGGCGCGCTGCAAATACTGCCGGATGCGCCGGTTGCTGGCCCGCTGGTGACTCAGATGCACCAGAAACGCCGCGCCGGTGGCCACCAATTCCGCCCCGGCCAGCAGATACTGCTCCACCATCAGCGAGCCGACCGCAAACGCCACCATCAGCACATAATAAATGGTCCTGGATGGCCGAAACAGCCGCATCAGCTTTTTATCCACGCGCCGCGCCCTCCTTACAGATAGTCCAGTTTATTGTAGCAAAAAAGCTGCCGTAATTCAAGTAAGATTTCCCTCATTATTGACATTCCCCTTAAAATTAATGCACCCGCGGCCTTTTGGGCCGCGGGGAAACATTTTCAGGCCGGGTGCATATACTGCTTCCTGTGCGGGATCACACCGTCTCCACCTTGATGGTGTTGGTGTTGCCGGTCTTGCCGTTGATGGGGCCGCCGGTGAGCACCACCCGGTCGCCCTTTTGCAGGTGCAGCGCCTTTTTGGCGCTGGCCATGGCGTAGAAGAACATCACATCCTGGGAGTTGAATTCCTCCGACAGCACCGGGGTGACGCCCCAGCTCAGGGCCAGGCGGCGGTAGATGCGCTCGTCGGTGGTCATGCCGATGATGTCCACGGGGCAGCGGAAGCGGCTGACCATCCGGGCGGTGGTGCCGGAGACGGAGCAGACCACGATGCCCTTGGCCTCCACGTCGATGGCCATGGCGCACACCGCGTGGGACACGGCGTCCAGGGTGTTGCGGATGCGGAAATCCGCCTTGTAGAAGCGGGTGTTGTAGCTGGTGTGCTGCTCGGTGAACTCGCAGATGTCCGCCATGGTCTTTACCGCCTCCACCGGGTACTTGCCGGCGGCGGACTCGCCGGAGAGCATCACGGCGCTGCTGCCGTCATACACGGCGTTGGCCACGTCGGAGATCTCGGCGCGGGTGGGGCGGGGATTATGGATCATGGATTCCAGCATCTCCGTAGCGGTGATCACCCGCTTGCCCAGCATCCGGCAGGTGGAGGTCAGCCGCTTCTGGATGGCGGGCACCTCCACAAAGGGGATCTCCACGCCCAGGTCGCCCCGGGCGATCATCACGCCGTCGGCCACCTCGCAGATGGACTCGATGTTATCCACACCGGCCCGGTTCTCGATCTTGGCGATCAGGTCGATGTTGCCGCCGCCGTTGGCGGCCAGGAACGCCTTCAGCTCCTCCATATCGCCCTTGGTGGAGACGAAGGAGGCCGCCACAAAATCCACCTCGTTCTGGATGCCGAACAGCAGATCCTGCCTGTCCTGCTCGCTGAGGTAGGGGCCGGACATCACCTTGTTGGGGAAGCTCATGCTCTTGCGGTTGGAAAGCTCGCCGCCCACGATCACCCGGGTCTGCACGTCGCTGCCCCGGATGCCGGTGACCTCGAACACCACCAGGCCGTTGTTCACCAGGATGCGGTCGCCCGGCTTCAGGTTTTCCGTCAGGTGCTTGTAGTTCACGCTGACCCGGTGCTGGTCGCCCTCCACCTCGTCGGTGGTGAAGATGAAGTCGTCCCCCTCGTTCAGGGTGATCCTTCCGCTCTCAAAGGTGCGGATGCGGTATTCCGGCCCCTTGGTATCCAGCATGATGGCAATGGGCAGCCCCAGCTCCTGCCGGACCTGCTTGATCAGGTCGATCTTGGACTGCTGCTCCGGGTAGGTGCCGTGGGAAAAATTCAGCCGCGCCACGTTCATTCCGGCCTTGCACATGGCGATCAGGGTCTCTTTGTTCTCGGAGGCCGGACCGATGGTACAAATAATTTTCGTTTTGCGCATAAGAAAAACGCTCCTTTATCAGGCTATTAGGCTTGCCCTATCATAGCAGGCTTTCCATGAAAATACAATTCCTTTTTCCGGCGGGCCGCTCCCGTTTCTTGTCTATTTTGCACAATGGATCAAAATCCTGTTTTCCCAGTGTTTTAATATAAAATTAACAATTCCAGCGCTCGTTTTCTCAGATTATCAAATGGATGTGATGTTTGACAAATAAATTTGATATTCGTTTTTGACATTCTCTGCTATACTTGCGCCGCAAACAATCAAAACCCCTATGGAGGATATCGCAATGAAAAAGCAACTGAAAATCAAGGTTCAAACCAACAAGAACGCCCGCCCGGACACCGGCAAGGCACGCTGCTACGCCTGCGTCAACGGCATCGTCATTCCTGTGCTTTGAGCTGCCGCTCCGGGGCGTACCGGCTGCGGTACTGTCTCGGCGTCAGGCCGGTCTGCCTGCGGAACACACTGATGAAGTGGCTCTGGGAGCAGAACGCCAGGAAGCTGGAAATTTCGGAGCAGTCGTAATCGGTATAGCGGAGCATTCCCTCCGCCGCCCGGATACGCCGCTCCCGGATATAGGAGGAGACCGCTTTGCCGGTCTCCTTTTTGAATAATACGGACAGATAATTCTCGTTCATCCCCACGTATTTTGCCAGGTCGCGGACGTGGATCGGCTCATGGAGATAGGTGTCGATGTAGCTCAGGCATTCCCGCACCGGCTTGGCGCAGCTGCGGCGGCGCTTGACGGCAGTCATTTCCTTCAGATAAAAGGCCAGCATTTCCCGGTGCAGGTCGATGACCTGCTGGGAGCCGTCCAGCGCGTCCATTTTTTGGATGAACAGGTCGCTGATGTTGTAGGCCCGTTCCTCGTCCAGCCCGCCCTCGATGCAGCTGCGGCAGCACAGGGTCACGCTGGCCACGAACAGATACTTGTAATTGCGCACCGGGTCGCGGGATACCCGCCCCTGAAGCGCCTCCCGGAAGGTCTGGTCCCCGTGCTCCACCGCCTGGGGGTTGGCGTCGCGCAGCAGCTCCATTTCCAGCAGCTCCTGCCCCCGCCCCGCGTGGCGGAAGTGATTCTCCCGGTTCACGAATTCCAGATAAAACAGCTGCCGCTCGTCGATCCCCAGCTCTTCCATGGCTTCCTCCTTACAAAAAGGCGCGCTTGCGGATGGCGTTGCCCAGGGGGCGGATGATGCCCGCCAATATCCAGAACAGGCCGATGGAGCCAAGCAGCGCCACCGGGTACAGGCTCCACACAAACATCCGCTTGTCAAAGGTGATGCAGATGAAAAATTCCAGCAGCATGGTCGAGCAGCCGAAGGCGATGCAGATGCCCCCCAGCTGGAAGAAGCGCCCCCGCCGGACGTACTTGACGATGGCGGCGGAGCCGGTGACCAGCGCGCCGTAAATACCCGTCACCGGGAAGGCCAGGGACAGATACCAATGCCCGCCCACGGCCAGATCGATGTACAGCAGCATCAGGTTCACCGCCACAAAATCGATGGCCAGCAGCACCACCGCGTTGGGCCGGGCAAACCACAGCGGGAGCACCAGCAGCACATAGCCGGTGAGCAGCCCCGCCAGCACAAAGCCCGACCAGGTGACCTGGTCGGCCAGGAGGAAATCGATCAGCAGGCACGCGCCCACGGCCACCAGGAAAAACACCGTCAGCAGATACCGCAGGCCGCTGCGCTCCGCCTCCGGGGCGGTCCACTGCCGGGGATACAGGCTGGGGCCGGGCGTGCGCTGCAAATCGGGATGGTAGGCGCGCAGGCCGCACAGGGGGCATTTTTCCTCCCCCGCACCCAGCTTCACGCCGCAGTTCATACAATACATTTATGTCGTCCTTTCGTTGCTGTCCACGGTGACCTCCAGGCCCAGCTCCACCAGCCGGTTCAGGAAATCCCGCTCCAGTCGGGGCTGCCGGGTGGAGCGGATCAGATCGATGCGGGTCACGCCGCCGTAGGACACCACGCTGCAATTATTGGGATAGGTGGCCTGGGGGCCGATGGTGAAATCCAGATAGCGCACATAGGGGCGCATTTCCTCCGGCAGCTCCGATTTTCCCAGGTTGGAGATATTCAGGCTGCCCTTGCATTCCCCCACCCGGTTGTATACCATGCGCATGACCGCGTCCTTGACGGGGCGGGGCATGATGCGGATAAAATAATTCTGGGACGGCTGCACGTTGGCGGCCACCCGCGCCGCCATCTGCTGGCGGGTGACCTGGGTATCCAGCTGGCTCTGCACCGCGCGGATCAGGTCCTCCAGGGTATAGGCCCCCAGCCGGGGGTCGACGCCCACATTGACGGCCAGCGCGAAATTGCGCAGCGTGGAGCCGCCCAGCACCCGGCGCAGGTCCACCGCCACGGTGACCTTGGCCCAGCGGCCCCGCTGGGGGAGCTTGGCCAGAGCCAGCACGGACTGGAGCATCACCGCGCTGAGCAGGGCGGTGACGGTGCAGCGGTGCTGATGGGCCAGATCCAGCAGCTGCTCCTGGGGGACGGAGGCGATGATCAGATGCAGAAAGCCGTCCTCCTCCCGCGCCCCCCGCAGCCGCAGGGCGTTTTCCTCCCGGCGGCTCAGGGCAATGCTCCCGGCGGCCTGGTTGAAACGGTCCTCCAGCTCCTCCGCCGTTGGCTTCTGACAGATGTCCAGCACCCCGAAGCCCGGGGTGATTTTTATTTCGTGGGCCAGCGTCAGATAGGCGGCGGTGAGGGTTTTCAGAAAGCACATGCCGCCGCTGCCGTCGGTGACGGCGTGGAAGCACTCCACAGCAATGCGGTTTTCATAGTAGAGCACCCGGAAGCAGCACTGCCGCAGCTCCCGCCCGGTCATGTGGATCAGGGGGCAGGCGCCCTCCGGCCGGACCTTCGGCGGGCGGGAGAGCCGCTGCAAATAATACCAGAACATGCCCTTGCGCAGGCACACATAGACGGAGGGAAACCGGGGCAGCAGCATGTCCACCGCCCGCTGCAAAATCTCCGGCCGGACCGTCTCGTTCAGCGTGGCAGACACGCGGAACGCATTGGTCCAGTCCCGCCGCCGCACGGCAGGGAAGATCAACGCGGCATTGTCCAACCGAAACCAATCCGCCATGGGCGGCCTCCTTTCTGGGGCATCGCTGCCCCGTTATTTTTTCTTTTTCCGCTTTTTCAGGCCCTGGGCGGCCAGATAGGCAAGGATGCCCACCCAGCACACGGCCAAGGCTGCCAGCAGGGCAACAGACTGGGCCGGCAGCGGTCCCAGATCCCGGGTCCCGGCATCGGACTGCTGGATCTGGTCCAGACGGTACAGGGAGCGGGTATCGGCATAGAGATTTGTAATAAAGTCATCGTCCACGGTCTTCTTCCGGCGGACGGATTTGGTCACGTTTTCGATCAGCTCCCCGGCGGCGCTGCGCAGTGACGCGGAGCCGTTGAATACCGGGGTGGTGAAGGTGTTTTCCGTGTTGGCAAGCAGCAGCTTCACCGCCTCCAGCTTGACGGAATAGTGCTCGCTGTCGTCCTCGCCCTCCCGGCTCAGGTAATCCTGATAGGCTTCGCTTCCCTGGGCCTTGGTGGTGACGGGAACATAGCCCTCGGTGCAGGAGTAGCGGATCTGCACGCTGTCCGTGAGCAGATACTGCATGAAGAGCCAGGAGGCCAGCACCTCCTGGGGGTCCTCCTTGTTGAACAGACACATGGAGGGGCCCTGGGAGATCATGGTCGGGTGCTCCGGGTCATACTGGGGAACGGGCAGCACCGCCGTCTCGAATTCCACCAGGGAATCGGCGCTGATGTCCAGCAGGGGCGCGTGGCTGCCCATCCAGGTGGAGCCCGCGGTGGAGTCCACAGCGAAGATGCACTGCCCCGCGTTCAGGAAATTGGCCGGATAACTGGAGATGGCAAAGGTGGAAAAGGCGCGGGTCTTGGCATGCTCCGCCACGGTTTTCAGAATTTCCCTCGTGGTGTCGTTGAACAGGCCGATGCGGCCGGTGGCGTCGGCATAGTCCGCGTCCAGCTGGCGGAGCATCTGGATCATCATATTATCCGTGGACTTATAGATGAAGGGGATCATCACCTTCTGCCCGTTGACCTTGAACAGCTCCCCGTCCTTTTCCATGGCGGCCTCGCTGACCTGCCAGACAAAGTCCCAGGTCAGCACCTCCGGCAGGGTGAAGCCCAGCTGCTCCACATAGTCCTTGTTCACATAGCAGGCCTCCGTGGAGCGCATATAGGGCAGCGCGTACTGGTGCCCGGCAAAATTGCATTCGCTCAGGAATTCCGGCACGATCTCGTCCTTGGTGGGGGCGTCAAAGTTCACCTTGCTGCCCCCCAGGCCGTAGCCCGGATCCGTGAGCAGCTCGTCCAGGGGCACCACCACATTCTCGCCGGTGAGGTAGGTGGCGATGTGGTCGGGATAGGTGATGCACACATTGGGAGTGGTGGCGGTGGCAATGTTGGTAATGACGTCGTTGTAGATGCGGCTGTAATCGGTGTACAGCCGCATTTCCACGGTGATGTTGGGGTACAGCGCGTGGAACTCGGCAATGGCCTGCTTGTAGATATTGGCCTGGGTGATGTTGGTGTCGTTCTTGGCCCAGAAAGTGACGGTAAACTGGCGGCTGGTATCCAGCTCCTGTGGCAGCTGGAAGCCGGAGCGCTCCCGGGCCCCGTGGCAGCCGGTAAGGGTCAGCAGCAGGGCGGCGACCAGCAGCAGGGCAAGCATTCTTCTTTTCATCCTTTGGTGCCTCCTCTCGCCACGCCGGCCATGATCTTCTTGTGGAAGAGCAGGAACAGCACGATCAGCGGCAGGGAGATCACCACCACCGCCGCCATCATGGCGGGGATGTTCTCCCGCCCGAAGCCGTTTTCCCGGATCTCCTGAATGCCCACGGACACCAGGAAGTGGTCCGGGTCCGTGGTCACCAGCCGGGGCCAGATGTAGCTGTTCCAGCACTCGATGACCTTCAGAATGGTCACGGTGACGATGGTGGGCTGGCAGATGGGGATCATGACCTTCCACAGGTATTTCAGATCGGAGGTGCCGTCCACCTTGGCGGCGTAGTAGAGCTCGTCGGGGATCTGGGCAAAATTTTCCTTGAGCAGATAGATGTAGAACACCGAGGTCACCGAGGGCAAAATCAGCCCGGCGAAGGTATTGCGCAGGTTGGCGTCGGTGACGGTGACGTAATTGGTAATGACCACCAGTTCATTGGGAATCATCATCAAAGAGAGGAACAGGGTGAACGCCAGATTCTTCCCCCGGAAGTTGAGCCGGGCAAAGGCAAAGGCCGCCAGCACCGTCACCACCAGCATCAAGGCCGTGGTAATGACGGTGAACACAAGGGTGTTCAGAAAATACTTGGCCAAAGGCACCGCCCGGAAGGCGTCGGCATAGTTTTGCAGGGTGGGGGTCAGGGTAAAGAGCTTGGGCACATACTCGCTGTTGTAGCCGGAGTAGCTTTTCACGGAGGTCAGCAGCATCCAGTAGAAGGGGAACAGCACCAGGATGGCCCACAGGATCAGCAGCGCGTAGATCAGGCCGCGGCGGAAACCGTCTTTTTTCATATCCGTCACCTCACACATAATGCACGTGCTTTTTGCTCACCAGCAGATTGATGCAGGTGATGGTCAGCACGATGGCAAACAGGATGATGGCCGCAGCGGAGGCATAGGAGGGGTAGCCGCCGGAGTTGCCGTAGAGCATGTCGTACACATAGCCCACAATGGTGTTCATCTGGGCGTTGTTCAGGTTCACGCCGAAGAGGGCCACCGCGTCGCTGTACGCCTTGAAAGCTCCGATGAAGCCGGTGATCACCAGATAGAAGATTGACGGGGAGATCATGGGCAGGGTGATGCGGGTAAACATCCGCCACCGGGAGGTGCCGTCCACCTTGGCGGCGTTGTAATAGGTCTGATTCACCGAGGCCAGGGCGCTGGTGAGAATCAGGATCTTAAAGGGCATGACGATCCACACCGTGTAGAAGCACAGCACGAACATCTTCGCCCAGTAGGGCCCGTCGATGAAGTCCACCGGGGCGATGCCGACGACCCCCAGCAGCAGGTTCACCAGCCCGTCGGAATAGGGCGTCTTTTTAAAGAGGATCATGAATACCAGGCCCACCGCCAGCGTGTTGGTCACGTAGGGCAGGAAGAACACGGTCTGGAACAGCTCCCGCAGCCGCCCGACGGAATTCAGCGCCACGGAGATCAGCAGCGCCAGGCCGGTGGACAGAGGCACGGTGATGATGACCAGAATGAAGGTATTTTTCAGCGCCTGCAAAAAATAGGGGTCGTGAAGCACATAGGAGAAATTGAAGGTGCCCACCCCGGAATAGGTCTGGGAGGCGAAGTTGAAGCCCTCCTCAAAGGAGTACACAAACACGTCGATGAGGGGGTAGACCATAAACGCCCCCAGGAAGGCGAACGCGGGCAGCAGGTACAGCCAGCCCTTTTTGCTCTGTTGTTCCATGCCGCTTCCCCCTTACACCGCCTGGAAGGGGATGCGCCGCTCGGTCTGCGGATCGAACAGCAGCACCTTATGGGGCTTCAGGCGGAAGCGGACCTCTGCCGCCTCCCGGCTGACGGGGGCGTCGGAAGCGATGATGGCCCGGATAGCCGCCCCCTGGAACGCCGGATGGGTGCCCACCACGCTGACATCCCGGCCCATGACCTCCACGTTCAGCAGGCCGCATTTCAGCGTGCCCTCCGGGTCGGGCACGAAGCCCTCCGGCCGGATGCCCACGGTGACCTTCCCGTCGGCAGCGCCCCGCAGCTGCATCACCGCGTCCTCGCCCAGGTAGAGCGTGCCGCCCCGGACCTCGCCGTCGAACACATTGATGGGGGGCGTGCCCAGGAACTTGGCAACGAAGAGATTCACCGGGTCGTCGTACACCTGCTGGGGCTTGCCGATCTGGTGGATCACCCCGGCCTTCATCACCACGATGCAGTCGGAAATGCTCATGGCCTCCTCCTGGTCGTGGGTGACAAAAACAGTGGTGATGCCGGTAGCCTTCTGGATGCGGCGGATCTCCTCCCGGGTTTGCAGCCGCAGCCGGGCGTCCAGGTTGGACAGCGGCTCGTCCAGCAGCAGCACCCGGGGCATCTTCACCAAAGCGCGGGCGATGGCCACCCGCTGCTGCTGGCCGCCGGAAAGCTCGCTGGGTTTGCGCTCCATCAGGCCGTCGATCTGCACCAGCTTTGCCGCCTCCTGCGCCCGACGGAGCATCTCCGCCTTGGAGAGCTTGTCTTTCCCCTTCCGATTTTCCAGGGGAAAGAGGATGTTCTGCTCCACGGTCAGGTGGGGATACAGGGCGTAGTTCTGGAACACCATGCCCACCCCCCGCCGCTCAGCAGGCAGCTCGGTCACGTCCTCGTCCGCGAAGAAGATCCGTCCCTCAGTGGGAGTTTGCAGGCCGGAGATCATGTAAAGCGTGGTGCTCTTGCCGCAGCCGGAGGGGCCCAGCAAGCCGATCAGCTTGCCGTCGGGGATCTCAAAATTGAAGTGATCCACCGCCACGGTGTCCGCGCCGCCCCGCTTGCGGCTGGGGAAAATCTTGGTCAGGTTCTGCAAAACGACTTTCATGGTCTCTGTTCCCTCCTGAGGTGAGTGGGCCGGAAAAATCCGGCAAAGGCGGTCTTATTGGTGCCATTATACTCCCCCGGCCTTTTGGACGCAACAATAATTTCACATTTGCGCCGCTTTTTGTTCATCCCCGCCGCCAATGAGGAATTGACAAGCGGGCCGGATATGATAAAATGGAGACGTATGATTTTCACTTCCGCCCCACGGGGCGTGATCTGCCGCGATAACCCGAAGGAGAAGACACTCTATGAAAGAAACGCTGGAAAAAATCAAAGGAAAAATACGTCTGGACAGCCGCTATGTGCTGCCCGGGATCGTCGTGGGCGCGCTGCTGGTGATCATTCTCATCTGGGCGCTGGTCGCCAGGGTATTCATCCCCGGCAATCGGTACAACGGCGCGCAGGCGCTGCTGGCCGCCGGGAAGTACCAGCAGGCCGCCGAGGGCTTCACCGCCCTGGGCAGCTACCGGGACGCCGCCGACCGGGCCAAGGAATGCCGCTACGCCTATGCCGAGGAGCTGCTGAGCCAGGGGCTTTATACCGAGGCCACCGCCCAGTTCAAGCAGCTGGGCGACTACTCCGACGCCAAGGCCCGCATCCAGGACGTGCGCTACGCCGCGGCGGACGAGCTGCTCCAGGAGGGCAAGTATGACGAGGCGGCCTCCGCCTTCTATGCCCTGGGCGGCTACTCCGACGCCGCCGACCGCATTCTGGCCGCCCGGTACGACAAGGGCGAATCCCTGCTGGCCCTGGGCAAATTCGACGAGGCCGAAGCCACCTTCGAGGCTCTGGGCGACTACTCCGACGCCGCCGAGCGGGTGAAGGAGGTGCGCTACCAGCGGGCCGAGACCCAGCTGTGGGCCGGTCGCTACAACGAGGCCCGGGACGGCTTTGCCGCCCTGGCCGATTACTCCGACGCTGCCCAGCGGGCGGCGGACGTGGACCTGGAGATCTCCTATGCCGAGGCCGCCCGGCTGTTCAAGGCGGAGGACTACGCCGACGCCGTGCAGACCTACGAGAAGCTGGGCAGCTTCAAGGACAGCGCCCAGAAGGCCCAGGAGGCCCGCTATGCCTGGGCGCAGGCGGAATTCCAGGCGGGCAGCTACGACCAGGCGGAGAGTCTGTTCCAGGCTCTGGGGGATTACTCCGATTCCGCCGAGCAGCTGCAAAAGGTGGTTTATGCCCGCAATGAGCTGAAATACGCCGACGCCCAGAAGCTGCTGGACGTGGGCAGCTACGAGGCCGCCATTCTGGCCTTTGAGCAGCTGGGGGACTTCGGCGACGCTGCCCAGCGGGTGCTGGAGATCACCTACGCCTGGGCCCAGGAGCGCTACGAGGCCCAGGACTATGACAAGGCGGAGGAGCTGTTCATCAGCCTGGGCAATTACTCCGATGCCGCCGACCAGGCCGCTCAGGTGCGCAGCTCCCGGCTGTTCCACACCGTGGTGCGCGACACCACCCACACCCGCAAGTCCATTGCCGCCGGAGGCACCCTGACTGCGGCGGTGCGGGAAAACGGCACCGTGCTGATCGCCGGTACCGGCAAGGAGGATGTGTCCCAGGCGGAATCCTGGCGGGACATCTTCGCCGTTGATGTCGGCTCTGCCCACATCGTCGGGCTGAAAACCGACGGCACCGTGGTTGCCACCGGCTTCAACAAATACGGCCAGTGCGATGTGGCCGACTGGACGGACATCGTCAGCGTGGCCGCCGGTGCTACCCACACCGTGGGTCTGCGCTCCGACGGCACCGTGGTGGCCGTGGGCTACAATCTGGACGGCGAATGCGACGTTTCCAACTGGAAGGATATCATCGCCATCGCCGCCGGAGGCTACCATACCCTGGGTCTGCGGGCGGACGGCACCGTGGTCGCCACCGGCGAAAACTCCAACGGCCAGTGCGACGTGGCCGACTGGGGCAACATCAGTGCCATTGCCGCCGGGTTTGACCACACCATCGGCCTGCGCAGCAACGGCACCGTCATTGCCGCCGGATCCAACGGCAACGGCAAGTGCGAGGTGGGCGAATGGAAGGATATCGTGGCCGTGGACGGCGGCTTTGACCACACGGTGGGCCTGAAGGCCGACGGCACTGCGGTGGCCACCGGGTTTGCCATCTACGGGGCCTGCGACGTGGAGCAGTGGACGGATATCACCGAGATCGCCTGCGGCGACGACCACACCATCGGCCTGCACTACGACGGCACCGTCATTGCCACCGGCAGCAACAGCAAGGGCCAGTGCGACGTGGAGGAATGGACCAAGGTGCGGACCGGCGGCGAACAGGAAGCCGCGCCGGAGGCCACCGGGGAGCCCGAAGCCGCTACGGAGGAAACGGAGGCGCCCACGCAAGCCCCCACCGAAGCAGACACGGAACCGGCCCCCGAGGCCATCGAAGACGGAGACGAGAAGTCCTCCGCCGTGGCCGAGAGCCAGCCTGAAAAGACTGTATAAAAAGAGGCATCATCATGCGCATTGAAAAGGTCACCCCGGCAGACGCAGCGGCGCTGCTGGAAATCTACGCTCCCTATGTGGAGCACACCGCCATCACTTTTGAATATGAGGTCCCCAGCCTGGAGGAATTCCGGCAGCGGATCGAGACCATCTCCGCCCGCTATCCCTATCTCAAGGCCGTGGGTGAGGACGGCACCGTCCTGGGCTACGCCTACGCCACCGCCTTCAAGGGCCGGGCGGCCTACGACTGGTCGGTGGAGGCCACCGTCTATGTGCGCCGGGACGTCCACCGTCAGGGGGCCGGGAAAGCGCTGTATCTGGCCCTGGAGAAGAGCCTGAAGGGAATGGGCATCTGCAACCTCAACGCCTGCATCGCCTACACCGGCACCCCGGACGCCCATCTGACCAACGACAGCATGCATTTTCACGAGCACCTGGGCTACCGCCTGGTGGGCACCTTCCACCGCTGCGCCTACAAATTCGGCACCTGGTACCACATGATCTGGATGGAAAAGGCCGTCGCCGACCACACAGTCCCCCAGCCCCCCGTCCGCTTCGGCCAGTGGGAAATATAACCTTGGCTCCCCAATGGGGGAGCTGGCAGCCCGTAAGGGCTGACTTGTGCGCCCGCAGGCGCCATGCAAGCGAGCAACCGCCGCTAGGCGGCTCTTAGCGAGTCGCAGAGGGGGTGCCGTTCGTTGAATGGTAACAACTCAAAATTACCGACGACACCCCCTTTGCCGCTGCGCGGCACGAAACAGAGGTATGATTGCCACCAGCAATCATTGCTATCTTGATTCGCTGCGCGGAGCACCACCCCCAAAGGGGGCAGCAAGGTAGCGCCGCCGCAATATTACCCTAAAAGGAGCTGAACGAGAGCTTCGTGGCAGGCGCTTGCAATTTACATAAAAATCTGGGCGAATTCGTAACAGTCCCGTGTGGAATCGTGCGAATTCGCCCATCATTTATTCTTTTGGCCTTTTACCGAATAAAGTGCGTGGAGACATGCTCTTCCTTTTCCGGCAGGCCGTAGGTCTGCTTGCCCAGGGCGATGGACTTCATCAGGAAGCTCATGTTCCGGGCCAGGGTGCGCATGGTCTGCTTGCCCTCGCCGTCCTGGTCGGCCTCGCCCTTGGCCCGGCCGTGGATGCTGTTCCAGTACTGGCTGGAGGCAATGGGCATGCCGGAGATGGTGAAGAATTTGTTCAGCTCGTCAAAGGTGGCCGAGCAGCCGCCCCGCCGGGCGCACACCACGCTGGCACCCACCTTCATGGTCTTGTCAAAGCCGGTGCTGTAAAACAGCCGGTCCAGCAGCGCCACCAGGGTGGGATTGGCCGAGGCGTAATAGACGGGGGAGGCTATCACCAGGCCGTCTGCCGCCTGGAATTTGGGGGCAAGCTCGTTGACGATATCGTCAAACACGCATTTGCCCAGCTGGCCGCACTTGCCGCAGGCAATACAGCCGCGGATATCCCGCTGCCCCACCTGGACGGTCTCCGTTTCGATCCCCTCCCGGGCAAACACCGCCTCCATCTCCCGCAGGGCCACCGCCGTATTCCCGTTCACTCTGGGGCTGCCGTTGAGCATCAATACCTTCATTGAAATTCCTCCTTGCCGAATATACCATATGCCGGTCTTTCTCTCACATAGAACCCGCACCCCCGCCGGGGATGGCTCCATCTCTATTACACCACAACCCCGCCCAAATAGCAAGCACTTTTTTCCGCCCCGCCGCCTCTCTCAGAGCAATGTCCCTTGGCTCCCCGATGGGGGAGCTGGCAGCCCGTAAGGGCTGACTGAGGGGGTGTGGTTCGTTGAATGGTAACAGCTCAAAGTTACCAACGGCACCCCCTTTGCCGCTATCGCGGCACGAAACAGAGGTATGATTGCCACCGGCAATCATTGCTATCTTGATTCGCTGCGCGGAGCACCACCCCCAGAGGGGGCAGCAAGTCGGAGTAGTTCGTGGATATTCTCGTAAATATTATGCATAAATATTCATTCAATTTTCTGTATAGCTCCATGAATATGCGTATATTCACAGTGTATTTGAATACTTTTGTGACTTATCACATAGTAATCCCTTGTTTTTCCATTGTGATATTGTATGAAAATACAGTTGACATTGAATAATAAACAAGTTATAATTCAACCATCAAAAATCCCCATAGGGAAAACAAAATCAACTGAAAAAGGAGATTGGTTTTATGAAAAAGATCATCGCTCTGGTAATGGCACTGGCCATGCTCTCCAGCCTGTTTGTAATGACGGGAAGCGCGGAGGAAAAGACGGAAGTCAAGACTGTAACGCCCGGTGTGCTCACCGTAGCCACCAGCCCGGACTTCGCCCCCATGGAGTTCGTTGACGCCACCAAGGAAGGTCAGGACATGTTCGTCGGCTTCGACGTCACCCTGGCAAAATACATCGCTGAGTGCCTGGGCCTGGAGCTGGTGATCATGCCCATGAGCTTCGACGCCTGCCAGACCGCTGTTTACGCCGGCACCGTGGACATGGCCATTTCCGGCTTCAGCTGGACCGAGGAGCGGGCCGAGAACTACAACATCTCCAATTACTATCACGCCGGTGACAACGAGGATCAGCAGGCCCTGATCACTCTGGCCTCCAACGGCGACAAGTATTCCACCGTCGAGGGCCTGAAGGGCGCGAAGATTGGCGCGCAGAACGCCTCCCTGCAGCAGTCCCTGACCACCGAACAGCTGCCCGACAATGAGCTGATCCTCTTCACCGATCTGGGCACCGCCGTGCTCCAGCTGAAGAACGGCGACTTCGACTGCATCGCTGTGGCGAAGGGCAACGGTGACGCCATCATCGCCAGCAACCCCGAGATCGCCCAGTCCGGCTTCTTCTTCGAGGTGGATGAGAAGTACACCGGCAACGTGGTCCTGCTCCAGAAGGGCAACGACGCCATGACCGAGGCCGTCAACGAAGCGCTGGACGCTTCCAAGGACGAGTGGAATACCTGGTATGAAGAGGCCAAGGCCATCTCCGGCATCGAAGCTTCCTACGACGATGAGGGCAACGCCGTCGAGTAAGCGCCGAACCGCAAAATAACCGGCAGCCCCCGCGGCTGCCGGTTTTCCCCGCAGGTGCTTTTCTTCTGAACGCGGCCCAGCGCGCCGCACTGAGAAGAAAAGCACATACAAATTGATTTGAAAGGAATAGATACTATGGATTTTAGCTTATTTCTTCCCAACCTGGCAAAGATCTGGAGCAAATACTGGAAGCTGTTTTTGATTACCGGCCTGGAGAACACCCTGATCCTCACCATCATCTCCGTGTCCCTGGGCACGGTGCTGGGCACCCTGGTGGCCATGCTGAAAATGTCCCGGCTGCGCATTGCCCGGTTCATTTCCTCCGTATATGTAGAGGTGATCCGGGGCACGCCCATCCTGCTCCAGCTGTATGTGTTCTATTTTGTGCTGCCCAATGTGTTCACCTTTATGAAGCTGAGTCAGTTCATGTGGGTGTCCGTCGCCCTGTGCATCAACTCGTCCGCCTATGTCTCCGAGGTCATCCGGGCCGGCATCCAGGCCGTGGACAAGGGGCAGACCGAGGCCGCCCGCTCCCTGGGCCTGAGCGAGGGACAGACCATGCGGAAGATCATCCTGCCCCAGGCCGTGCGCAACATTCTCCCCGCCCTGGGCAACGAGTTCATCATGATGCTGAAGGAGACCTCCCTGGCCTCCACCTTCTTCCTGGGGGACATCATGACCTCCTACCTGATCGTGAAGGGCGCTACCTTCCTGACGCTGGAGCCGCTGACCATCGTGGCCGCCATTTATCTGTGCGTCACCTACCCGCTGAGCAAGCTGGTTGATAAATTCGGCAAGAAAATGTCCAACCCCAACAGCTATCGGAATCGGAAAGTGAAAGCAGGAGGCAAGGTTTAACCATGGAAATGATCAAGACTGTTGATTTACATAAGAGCTTTGGCGACCTGCACGTGCTCAAGGGCGTCAGCCAGACCATTGAAAAGGGCGAGGTCGTCTCCATCATCGGCCCCTCCGGCGGCGGCAAGAGCACCTTCCTGCGGTGCCTGAACCTGCTGGAAAAGCCGGAGAGCGGCAAGATCTACTTTGAGGGCGACGAGATCACCGGCAACCTGACCAAGGAGGAAAAGCAGCTGATCCGCCAGGGCAAGCTGTCCAAGCCCGCCAAGGTGGACATCGACGTGCACCGCCAGAAGATGGGCATGGTGTTCCAGCACTTCAATGTATTTCCCCACCTGACGGTAGCCAAGAACATCACCCTGGCTCCCATAATGCTGAAGAAAAAGTCCGAGGCCGAGGCAAACCAGATGGCCAAGGACCTGCTCAGCCGGGTGGGCCTGCTGGATAAATACGACGAAATGCCCGGCAACCTCTCCGGCGGGCAGAAGCAGCGGCTGGCCATCGTCCGGGCCCTGGCCATGGAGCCGGACGTGATGCTGTTCGACGAGCCGACCTCCGCCCTGGATCCCGAAATGGTGGGCGAGGTGCTGGACGTGATCAAGGGCCTGGTGGATACGGGCATGACCTGCGTCATCGTTACCCATGAGATGCGCTTTGCCAGAGAGGTGTCCGACCGGGTGCTGTTCATGGCGGAGGGCAATATTCTGGAGCAGGGCAGCCCGGAGCAGATCTTCGGCAGCCCCACCCATCCCCGGCTGAAGGACTTCCTGGCCAAGGTGCTGTGATCCCCCGGGAGCGCGGCAAAAGCAATTACTCTGATTACTCTGAGGTGACCTGATATGATCGACAAACAGAAGCTTTATAATACCATCGACGAAAACGCCCCGGAGATCATCGCCCTCAGCGATGCCATCTGGGAGTACGCGGAGCTGTCCATGGAGGAATACAAGTCCGCTGCCTACTACTGCGAGCTGCTGGAAAAAGAGGGCTTCACGGTGGAGCGGGAGCTTTGCGGCATCCCCACCGCCTTCTCCGGCAGCTTCGGCTCCGGCAGTCCCCGCATCGGCATTCTGGGCGAATTTGACGCCCTGTCCGGCCTGTCCCAGGTGGCCGGGAGCACACAGAAGCAGAGCCTGGTCCCCGGCGGCAACGGCCACGGCTGCGGGCACAATCTGCTGGGCGCGGGCTCCTTCGGCGCGGCGCTGGCCATCAAGGAGGCCATTGAAGCCGGGGCGCTCCAGGGCACCGTGATCTTCTACGGCTGTCCCGGTGAGGAGGGCTGCGCAGGAAAGACCTTCATGGCCCGGGACGGCATGTTCCGCGACCTGGACGCCGCCCTGACCTGGCATCCCGGCAGCACCAACGAGGTCACCGTGGGCTCCAACGCCGCCTGCATGCAGGTGGAGTATTCCTTCCACGGCGTTGCCTCCCACGCGGCGGGCAGCCCGGACAAGGGGCGCTCCGCGCTGGACGCGGCGGAGCTGATGCACGTGGGCGTTCAGTTCCTGCGGGAGCACATGCCCCCCCATAGCAGCGTCCACTATTCCATCACCGACGGCGGCGGCGTCTCTCCCAACGTGGTCCAGGCGGAGGCCAAGACCGTGTTCATGGTGCGCAGCGAGACGGTGCGCAAGGCCAAGGAGCTGCTGCACCGGGTGAACAACATCGCCCAGGGCGCGGCGCTGATGACCGATACCCAGGTCACCACCCGGCAGATCGACGGCACCGCCTCCACCGTGTCCAACGAGGCACTGGAGCAGGTGATGTACGAGAACATGCAGCAGGTGTCCATCCCCGCCTACACCCAGGAGGAGCTTGCCTTCGCCCAGGCGCTCCACGACACCTGCCCCGCCGCCCTGCCCGGCACCCTCTCGGCGACCAACCGGGACATCCGCGCCTTTGTGGAGGAGAAGACCGACGGCGGCAAGCGGGCGATGAACGACTTCATCATCCCCTACGTGCCCTCCACCATATTCACCCCCGGCTCCACCGACGTGGGCGACGTGAGCTGGCTCACCCCCACCGCCCAGTTCACCACTGCCACCTGGGTCAGCGGCACCCCCGGCCACTCCTGGCAGAACGTCTCCCTGGGCAAGACCGGCATTGCCTACAAGGGCATGCTCCAGGCCGCCAAGATCCTGGCAGGAGCCGCCGCCGACCTGATGGAGTCCCCGGCGCTGCTGGAGAAGATCCGCAAGGAATTCAGCAAGAACGCCGCCGAGGGCTACGACTGCCCCATCGACAAAGAGGTCACATTCTAACAGATACATAAAACATCTGCGGCTGTAAGCGAAATGCTTACAGCCGCAGTCGGTTTTTTATTTATTCTTTCTTTTCTCCGCCCTCGGGATCGCCGTTGGGATTGGCATTGGCGTTCTTCGCGGCGGATTTGCTGCTGGGCTTGCCGCCGTTTTCATAGTACTGCTCCAGGAAGGTGCCGAAGTAATCCTTCTCGGCCTCCTTGCGCACCCGGATGGCGTCCTCCTTCTTGTCGAAGATGCCCAGGTAGTGCACCTTCTTCTTGAAGGTGATCACGGCGATCCACTTGTCGCCCCGGGACTGCACGCCGGTGCAACCGCTGGTATTGTTCTTTTGCAGGCGGCCGCGCTCCAGGCAGTCCACGCAGGTGCCGTCCACCAGGCGCATGCGGTCGGCCACGGAGCCGTGCTTGGCGTTGGTGCGGCGGATGGCCTCGATGCGCAGGCAGCCGCAGCTGCGGGTGTTGCCGGAGAGCAGGGAGTTGGCGCTGGTCTCCACGGTCTTGCCGCAGTCGCACTGGCAGCGCCACAGGAAGCTGCTGCCCCGCTTTTTGTTCAGGCGCTCCAGCGCCACCAGACGGCCAAAGCGCTGGCCGGTGATATCCTTGATCTTCTTTTCGGTACGGATGCAGCCGCAGCTGGCGATCACCTTGTTGCGGATCTTATAAGGCTCCGCCAGGATCTCCCCGCCGCAGTCGCATTTACACAGCCACAGCACACTGCTGCGCCGCTTCTGATCGGTGGGACGCACCGCCACCAGGCGACCGGAGCGCATGCCGGTGATATCGCCGCAGTGCAGGCGCTTTCTCCCGCAGCCGCAGGAGCGCTTGGTGCCATCCAGCAGCTCCTTGCCGGATACGCTCACCTCCCTGCCGCAGCCGCAGCGGCAGCGCCAGAAGTTTTCCTGCTCCTTGTCCTGCTCCAGCACCTGCAGGCCGCCGAACACGCGGCCGGTAAGATCTTCCATTTCATTACCTCCTCTGTATCGCATTCCGGGAGGTAAATATATTGCCTTCCCGTGCTTTATTGTTATCATACTATCAGACACTCCATGACACAATAATGACAAAAAGCGTCATAAAACAGCATTTATAGAAAATTTTCTTTCGGACATAGCGCAAAATAGGGCTTGCCGTTTTGGTCAAAATCCGATATGATGTATACGACGCATTTTTTGCCGAAAATACACGCGGAGGGACGGGAAGAAAACGTTCGCGTCCCCAGAGGAATCGATTGCTATGAGGCTTCTTTCATTTAATACGGCAGCGGATCTGACGGGCATCCTGGGGCTGATCTTTATCATTTTCAGCTTTTCTTTTAACTCTGCCCTCAAATCCAAGAAATCCAAATGCCTGTGCAGGCTGCTGCTGATCTTCGTGGGCGTCATGATGTCCGACCTGGTCGCCGCCATCTATCGGGGAAAGCCGGATATGGTGGATACGCTGTATGCCGCCCATGCGGTGAACATGGTGCTCAATTACTGCATGGTCGCCACCTTTGTATACTATCTTCGGATGGATCTGCGGCTGAAGCCCAAGGAATGGTGGAGCGAGACCGTCGCCATCCACGGCGTGCTGGGGATCATGCTCCTGGTGGCGGCGCTCAACCCCATTCACCGGCGGCTGCTGACCGTCTCCGCCGAGACCGGGCTTGTCTACCAGCAGAGCCTGTATCCCCTGCCCCGCTTTCTTATCTGCATCATTCTGGTCGAATGCCTGTACAAGATCGTCCTGCAAAAGGATGTGCGCTGGAAAAACCGGCTTGCCCTGGGCTTTTTCTGCCTGAGCCACATCATCGCAATCCTGGCGGAGTTTTTCCTGCCCGGCTGGGACCTGGTGAACATGGCCTCACTGTTTTCCATGCTGGTGCTGTACACCAGCTTTTACGCCGAGCAGAACCTGAAGTATTCCCAGCAGGAGCTGGAGCTGCAAAATGCCCGGGCGGCGCTGGTGCTGTCCCAGATTCAGCCCCACTTTCTGTTCAATTCCATCGCGGCGGTGATGGACCTGTGCGATACCGACCCCAAGGAGGCCAAGGCCGCCCTTCAGGAGCTTTCGGATTACCTCCACTTCAAGATCACCGCCATGTCCAGCAGCTACATGGTCAGCTTCGCGGAGGATCTGGAATTTCTGCAAAACTATCTGAAGCTGGAAAAGCGCCGGTTTGGAGACCGGCTGACGGTGGAATACGACGTGCGCTCCACCGGCTTTGATATTCCGCTGCTCACCTTGCAGCCCCTGGTGGAGAATGCCATCCGCCACGGCATCAGCAAGCGGCCGGACGGCGGGACCATCCGGGTCAGTTCCAAGGAGATCGCAGGCTATTACAGCGTCGTGGTGGAGGACAACGGCGTGGGGTTCGACCCCAGCAAGGACTTTGACAGCTCCCGGGAGCACATCGGCCTGTCCAACGTGCGCACCCGCCTGGCCGCGCTGTGTGGCGGCCGCATCACGGTGCGCAGCACCCCCGGCGTCGGGACCCGGGTGGAGATTACCATCCGCAAGAAGGAGGACAATCATCATGAATATCCTGGCCGTTGACGACGAGCCCAACGCGCTGCACCTGCTGACCAAGAACATCCGGGCCGTCGTTCCCCAGGCCCAGGTGGCGGATTTCACCAACCCCGCCGCCGCCCTGGAGTGGGCCGCCGCAAACGCCTGCGACATCGCCTTCCTGGACATTGAGCTGGGCAGCATGAACGGCATCGAGCTGGGCAAGCGCCTGAAGGAGCGCAACCCCAAGACCAACCTGATCTTCGTCACTGGGTATCTGAACTACGCCGTGTCCGCCTACGCGCTCCACGCCAGCGGGTATCTTTCCAAGCCTGCCAGCCAGGATGCCATCCGGGTGGAGCTGGAAAACCTGCGCTATCCCATGCCCCGGCCCCAGACCGGCAAGCAGCTGGTGGTGCACTGCTTCGGCAATTTTGAGGTATTCTTCTGCGGCAAGCCCCTGATCTTCAAGCGCAGCAAGACCAAGGAGCTGTTCGCCTTCCTGGTGGACCGCAACGGCGCGCGGGTCACCTCCGGCGAGATCTGCGCCCGGCTGTGGGAGGACGAGACCGGCGACAAGCAGCAGAAGGACTACCTGCGCCATCTGGTGATGGACCTGTCCCAGACGCTGGAGAAGATCGGCGAATCCGAGGTGTTCGTCCGCACCCGCAGCGGCTACAACATCAATCCCAGCCTGTTTGAATGCGACTATTACGACTATCTGAACAACGTTCCCTACGCCGTCCGCGCCTACCAGGGCGAATACATGCAGCAATATTCCTGGGCCGAGGAGCGCATTGGCAGCTTCGAGGGTAGGGGCTGAACCACTTGGCTCCCCAATGGGGGAGCTGGCAGCCCATAGGGCTGACTGAGGGGGTGTAGTTCGTTGAATGATAACAGCTCAAAAAATACCAACGACACCCCCTTTGCCGCTTCGCGGCACTTCCCCCCAAGGGGGCAGCAAGGGAGCGGTGCACCACCCCCAAAGGGGGCAGCAAGCTTGTGCTGCCTTAAGTTGACGGCATTTGCCGCAGGGCGGCGGGGCTGGGGCGGTGCTTGGCGGTGTAGTCCGAGACGTCGATGCGGATGACGCTGACGATGGAGACCAGCCGCTCGCTGAATTCAAAATCCTTCCCCGTCTGGGTCTTCATCAGGATGGACATGGCCTCCATCTTCTCGCCCACATCCTCCACGATCACGGCCCTGCCCCGGCCCATCAGGGAATAGTAGGAGACGCCGTACTGACAGGCGATCTTCCCCTCGAAGGGCTCCAGGCCGCACTCCATCTCAAAGCAGCATACCGGGTTTTTGGCAATCACATCCAGCTTGTAGCCCCTGGAGGCGCTGTGCAGATACAGCGTCAGTTTGTCCGCCTCCCATTTGCAGCCGTAATTCATGGGCACGATATAGGGCATCCCGTCGTCCACCAGCCCCAGGTGCAGCACCTTGCTTTCGTCTAAGATGTGCCGGATCACGGCGGGGTCGGTGACTTCAAGTTCACGTCTGGTCATGGCTGATTCCTCCTTTTTTCACCATCATAACATTGCCGCGCTCAAATTGTATGAACAGTATGTGAACGTCCAACCTTCCGCACTTGACACCGTTCCGGGAACCGATTATGATAGGCAGAAAGATATAATAGGAGGAGTATCATGTCCAGAAAGAAGGAAAAGGGCGGCGGCCTGCGCAGCGCGCTGATCGTACTGATTGCGGTGCTGATCGCGGCCACCGGCGTTATGATATGGATGTGCGTCCGGCTTGCGACGGCGCCCCAGGATACCCAGGCCCCGGCGATCCAGGAAACCGTGGCGATCCCCACGGTGCCGCCCACCGAGGCCACCGTCCCGGAGACGACGGTGCCGAAAGAGCCGGAGCATGTGGTATCCACCGCCACCATCCTTTCCATCGGCGACCTGCTGATGCACGGCCAGCTGATCACCGACGCCCAGCAGGCCGACGGCAGCTATGATTTCAACTATATTTTCCCCTACATCACGCCGTACGTCACCGCCGCGGATTATGCGGCGGCCAACCTGGAGGTCACCCTGGCCGGCCCCTCCCGGCCCTATCAGGGCTACCCCATGTTCAACTGCCCGGACGCCATCGTGGACGCGGCAAAGAACGCGGGCTTCGACATGCTGCTCACCGCCAACAACCATATGTACGACAGCGGCGAGGACGGCTTCCTGCGCACCGTGCGCACCATCCGGGAGAAGGGCCTGACGGTCCTGGGCACCCGAGAGGCCCCGGAGGAACCGGCCTACACCGTGCAGGACATCAACGGCATCAAGGTGGGCATGGTGTGCTACACCTATGAGCAGCGGCCGGAAAATTACAGGTCGGACCGGGTCTACCTGAACAAGAACATTCTCTCCGCCACCTGCTCCGCGCTGGTCAATTCCTTTGTGGGCACCGAGCTGGATCCCTTCTACACAGAGATCGGAGGGATCCTGGAGCAGATGCGCAATGACGGAGCGGAGGCTACGGTGATGTTCATTCACTGGGGCGTGGAATACCAGCTCACCCAGAACGCCGAGCAGCAGCAGATCGCCCAGAAGCTCTGCGACCTGGGCTTTGACGTGATCGTGGGCGGCCATCCCCATGTGGTGCAGCCGGTGGAGCTGCTGGAGAGCACCGTGGACCCGGAGCACCGCACCGTATGCCTGTACTCCATGGGCAACGCGGTGTCCAATCAGCGGCAGGGAGAGCTGACCAGCATCACCACCGCCCACACCGAGGACGGCGCGATGTTCAGCATGACCTTCTCCAAATACTCCGACGGCACTGTGTACCTGGAGGATGTGGCGCTGATCCCCACCTGGGTGCGGGCCATCGACGTCAATGGCAACACCGTGGTACGGCGCAGCGGCACCATCCGCCGCTACGAGATCCTCCCTCTGGACGACAGCCTCCGCAGCCAGTGGCAGGAGCAATTCGGCATCGACAGCAGCACGCTGGCGCAGTGCGCCGACTCCTGGCAGCGCACCATGGACATCACCGGCGCCGGTCTGACCCAGTCCCAGGATTACCTCCGGGCCGAGAAGCTCGCCCGGGAGGCCAACTACGAATGGCTCGCAAAGAACGCCGCCTGACAAAAAAACGCGCCCCCGCCTGAGGCGGGGGCAATCGTATTTTCGCCCTGGGCCGCTCAAAGAGCAGGCTCTACCAGCGCTTCATGTTTTTCTCAAACTTTTCGGCATAGGCGCGCTTCAGCTCGACAGCGGTAATGCCGTAGCACAGGAGGACGTCGTTGTAGTACATCAGGACATCCGCCACTTCCTCCACCAGGTCCTTCCTCAACGCTTCATCCGCCAGGACATTTGCCGCGCCGTGCTTTTTGATGATGTCGATCACCTCGCCGGTCTCCCCGATCATCCAAAGCAGCTTGTTCTGCCCGGCCGCCGGGCCGATGGGCTCCCATTTGTCCTTGTACTGATCCTGCAAAGCCCTTTGCATTTCCTGCATTTCGCTGATGCCAAAATCCGTCATACCGTCCGCCTCCCAATTCAAGTTACGCCCAGAGTAGCACGCCCTGCGGCAAAATGCAAGTCAAGCCATTGACAAACCGACTGACCTGCGGTATAGTAAGCGTAGAGAAGGTGCTACCGGCAGACGGTCAGCCCTCTAAGTTAGTCAGTTGTGACCGCACTCTTTGGACGGAGGGGCGGTCACTTCTGGTTCTTGTACATCATAAAGATGCCAATAATGCCAACGATCAATATTCCAATCTGAATCAGGTCGGAGTATGTAACCATGAGCAGCACCCCCTTTCTTTCGATCAGGGGCAGAAGCTGCCCCCGAAAGAGGGGCAAACCGCCTACCGTTACTGGTAGCACCACGGTCAGAGTAACACATACCGCACTAAAATGCAAGCAAAAAAGGCTGTTTTCCATTTCGCTCCCCCCTGGGGAGCGGATTTTTTCTTGCAAATGGGGCGGCGTATGATATAATGGCCCTGAAAATGCGCAAAAGAGAGAAGAAAATTAGGGTCTATCTGAAATCCGGAAATATGACCAACAGCGAGGGATTTTTCGTCTGATGAAGTCATTTTTCCGCAGGAATACTTTGTGTATTGCAAGGAAAAATGGCGTACAGCAGGCGGAAAAGACCCGCTGTTTGGGCATGTTGACGGTTTTCAGATAGACCCTAAAATCAGGAGGGAAAGAAATGTTTTTTGACGGAAAAATCTGGGTCGGTCTGTCCGAGGGAGAGCGGGTTTCGGTGCTGCCCCGGATGGCCAATCGCCATGGGCTGATCGCGGGAGCCACCGGCACGGGCAAGACCACCACGCTGAAGGTGCTGGCAGAGAGCTTTTCGGACGCGGGCGTGCCGGTGTTCGTGGCGGATGTGAAGGGCGACCTGTCCGGCCTGTGCCGGGCGGGAGAGGACAGCGCGGATATGCGGCAGCGCATTCAGGACTTCGGCCTGGCGGAGTGCGGCTTCCAGTATAAGCGCTACCCGGTGGCCTTCTGGGATGTATTCGGCCAGACGGGCATCCCCCTGCGCACCACCATCTCCGAGATGGGGCCGCTGCTGCTGGGCAAGCTCCTGGACCTGAACCCCACCCAGACGGACATTCTCACCATCGTCTTTAAGATTGCCGACGACGAGGGACTGCTGCTGGTGGACACCAAGGATTTAAAATCCATGCTGCAATATGTGGCGGAGAACAACGCCCAGTATTCCGGCCAGTACGGCAACATTGCCAAGGCCAGCATCAATTCCATCCTGCGCGGCGTGGTGGCCCTGGAGAGCAAGGGCGGCGAGCAGTTCTTCACCGAGCCCGCGCTGAACATTGCCGACTGGTTCCAGACGGAGGGCGGCCAGGGCACCGTCAACATCCTGGACTGCCGCAGCCTGATGAACGACGCGTCGCTGTACACCAGCTTCCTGCTGTGGATGCTCTCGGAGCTGTTTGAGGTGCTGCCGGAGGTGGGCGACCCGGAGAAGCCCCGGATGGTGTTCTTCTTTGACGAGGCGCACCTGCTGTTCAAGGGCGTTTCCAAGGCGCTGCTGGAGAAGATCGAGCAGGTGGTGAAGCTGATCCGCTCCAAGGGCGTCAGCATTTTCTTCATCACCCAGAATCCCCGGGACATCCCCGACGGCGTGCTCAGCCAGCTGGGCAACAAGATCCAGCATGCCCTGCGGGCCTACACCCCCGCCGACGAGAAGGCGGTGAATGCCGCCGCCAAGTCCTTCCGGGTCAATCCTGCCTTCGATACCAAGGAGGCGCTGCTGAACCTGGGCACCGGCGAGGCGCTGATCTCCGTGCTGGATGAGCAGGGCATCCCCACGGTGGTCCAGAAATGCCGCATCCTGCCGCCCCAGAGCCGCTTCGGCCCCATCGGCGAGGAGGAGCGCAAGCAGATCTATCTGATGAACAACCTCTATCTGCGCTACCAGAACGCGGTGGACCCGGATTCCGCCTATGAATTCCTGACCCGCCGCAGCGAGCAGCTGGCCGCCGAGGCCAAGGAGGAACATCGCCGCCTGGCGGAGGAAAAGGCCGCTGAGAAGCAGCGCCTGGCCGAAGAAAAGGAGGCCCAGCGCCAGGCAGACCGCAAGGCCAAGGAGGAGCAGAGGGAAAAGGAGCGCCAGCAGCGCGCCATCCGCTCCAGCGTCCGCAGCGTGGGCAACTCCGTGGTGGGCACCGTGGGCCGCGAGGTGGGCAAGAACCTGGGCGGCGCCGTCGGCGGCAGCTTCGGCAAGCGCCTGGGCGGCAATCTGGGCGCGTCCCTGGGCAGAAGCATCCTGGGCACCTTCCTGAAAAAGTAAAAATTTCGCGGGCGGCCAATGGCCGCCCGCAGTTCATTATTCCGCTTTTTCGAATTCCTTGGCCACGTCCTCCAGCAGCTGACGGATGGGCAGGTGCTGGGGGCAGACCTTCTCGCACTTGCCGCACTTTAGGCAATCGGAGGCCTTGCGGCCGGGGCCGGTGTAAACATCATCATAATAGTAGTCCGCGTTCCAGTCGTGGTGAATCTGCTTGGTATTCATGACGGCGAACAGGTCGGGGATGGAGATGTGCTGGGGGCAGCCGTCGGTGCAGTAGCGGCAGGCGGTGCAGGGGATCAGATTCTTGGTCTTGAAGATCTCCTGTACCTGACGGATGGCCTCCATCTCCTGCTCATTCAGGGGCTTGAAGTCCCGCATGAAGGAGATATTGTCCTGCATCTGCCGGAGGCTGCTCATGCCGGACAGCACCATCATCATGCCGGGGAAGCCCGCGGCAAAGCGGATGGCGTAGCTGGCGGGGCTGCCGCCGTGGAGGTTTTCCAGGATGGCCTTGGCCTCCTCGGGCAGGTTCACCAGGTTGCCGCCCTTCACCGGCTCCATCACCAGCACGGGCTTGTTGTACTTCCGGCAGACCTCATAGCACCTGCGGCTCTGGACGGCCAGATCGTCATAGTCCACATAGTTGAACTGGATCTGCACCGCCTCGATCTCGGGGTACTCGGTGAGGATCTGCTCCAGGAACTCGGCCCGGTCATGGAAGGAGATGCCCACATGGCGCACCTTGCCCTCCTTCTTCAGCTCAAAGGCCGTCTCGTAGGCGCGGCACTTCTTATAGTGGGGATAGCAGCCCTCGCCCTGGGCATGCATCAGATAGAAGTCGAAGTAATCGACGCCGCAGGCCTCCAGCTGGCTTTCGAACAGGGGGCGGATATCCGCCTCGGTCTTGAAGAAGCCGCCGGAAAGCTTGTTGGTCAGGATGTACTTGTCCCTGGGGTAGCGGCTGGTGAGGCAGGCCTTCAGCGCCGTCTCGCTCTTGCCCTGGATGTAGCCGTGGGCGGTATCAAAATAATTGAAGCCCGCGTCCAGGAACGCATCCACCATCTGCTTTGTTTCCTCCAGATTCACCTCATCGCCGTTCATGGGCAGGCGCATAAAGCCGAATCCAAAATTTCTCTTTACATTTTCCATTCCGGGTACTCCTTCCTAATTCCGTTTTTAAGTACACACATGCCCCGGCTGAGTCACGCGAGGCCAGGGTACCGTCTGTTTCCATTATAATCGTGGGGCAAATGCCTGTCAATTCCCTTTTCCTCGTCCCAGCCGTGACACGTTTCCCCGATATGGGACAATCCTCATCTCAACTGAGCCGATAATTACAAGGAAAAGTGCTTGCATTTTGCACAAAAATATCCTATACTATCAGGGTATAATCATTTAATTACTCCAAAGCGGCTGTGCGGCGGGGAAATGTGATTTTTGTTCGTTTTTGGGGTATTCCAACCCCTGTCTTTTATTTTTGTGCTTCCGCCGTTGGGAATACCTGGATTTTCCGGGTTTTCCCGCCGAAACCGGGCGGAGGAAAGGAAGTGTTTCTTGATGGCTGCTCTTCAGCAGACCTTAGCCCAGTTGCCCCAGGTGCCCACCGTGATCATCTCCGTGGCGCTGATGCTGTTTTCCGGCTTTCTTCTGACCCGGATCACCAAGCTGCTGCGGCTGCCCAACGTGACGGCCTACATCGTCGCCGGTATTCTCATCGGCCCCTACTGCCTGAATCTGGTGCCCCAGCGGATCATTGACGGGACGGATTTTCTCTCGGACATTGCCCTGGCCTTTATCGCCTTCTCCACCGGCGAGTTCTTCAAGCTCTCGGTGCTCCGGCGCAACGGCATGAAGGTGGTGTGGATCACCATTATGGAGGCGGTGCTGGCCTCGGTGGTGGTGTTCGTGCTGACCTACTGGGTGCTGGGGCTGGAGCTGGCCTTCTCCATTGTGCTGGCGGCGCTGGCCTCGGCCACCGCTCCCGCCTCCACCATGATGACCATCCGCCAGACCGGGGCAAAGGGCGATTTTGTGGACACCCTGCTCCAGGTGGTGGCCCTGGACGATGTGGTAGGCCTGGTGCTCTATTCCGTGGCCATCTCCGTGGCCCTGGCCTCCATGCAGGGGGCGGAGGGCTTCACCTTCGGCACCCTGGCAAAGCCCATTTTGCTGAACCTGCTGGTGATGGGCCTGGGCGGCATATTCGGCCTGTTTATGAAGCTGCTGATGCCCAGCAAGCGCTCCACGGACAACAAGCTGATTATCTCCATCGCCCTGCTGTTTTCCTTCTGCGGGGTGTGCGCGCTGCTGGATGTGTCCCCCCTGCTCGGCTGCATGGCCATGGGCACGGTGTATACCAACATCGCCGAAAATGACAAGCTCTTCAAGCAGCTGGGCTATTTCAGCCCGCCGATCCTGCTGCTGTTCTTCGTCCACTCCGGCATGTCCTTCCAGCTGGACGCGCTGGTATCGGCGGAGGGCGCACTGAACGGCATCCCGCTGCTGGTGATCGGGGCAAGCTACTTTGTCGTGAGGATCCTGGGCAAATACCTGGGCGCCTGGCTGGGCTGCTGGATGGTTGGCAAGGATAAGCTGGTGCGCAATTACCTGGGTCTGGCCCTGATCCCCCAGGCGGGGGTGGCCATCGGCCTGGCCGCGCTGGGTGCGCGGACCCTGGGCGGCGACATGGGCAGCGACCTGCAAACCATCATTCTGGCATCCTCGGTGCTCTATGAGCTGATCGGCCCCGGCTGCGCCAAGCTTGCCCTGTACTTATCCAAATCCTATTCCACCCGGCTGGAGGATGTGGCCCCCGTGGAGGAGGTCACGCAGACCGGCCAGCGCAAGAGCGACGTACAGCTGCTCATTGAGCGGATTCAAAAAATTCAAAAGGAGCTGCCGGAGCATGAGGCCGCCATGGCCATGAGCGAGGAGGAGGCAGCCTTCACCGAGGCCGCAGAGGAGCACCTGGCCCAGACCCAGGCGCAGCGGCGATATTTCTTTATGCGGAGGTAATGACATATGAAAACAGATTGGATTGCCCTGAGGCTTCTGGGGCAGTGGAGCGTTGAGCTGGGGCTTGGCTCCGTGCTGCTGCGGCTGGCGCTGAGCCTGGCGTTCTCCGCCATCATTGGCTGCGAACGCTCCAGCAAGCGGCATTCCGCCGGTCTGCGCACCTTCATCCTGGTGAGCCTGGCGGGCACCGGCACCATGCTGATCGACGAATATCTGATGCAGCAGTTTGGCGTTCCCGCCCCCCTGCTGTCGGCGGCGGCGGTCATCGGCACCGCCATCATCAGCAGCAACTCCATCCTGTACAGCTCCAAGAGCCAGATCAAGGGGCTGACCACCTCCGTGGGCCTGTGGTGCTGCGGGGTGCTGGGCATGTCCGTGGGTGCGGGCTTCTACACGCTGTCGCTGATGCTGTTTTTCAGCATGCTGGCCTGCATGTCCGGGCTGCCGGTGCTGGAAAAGCTGCTGAAGGACCGCTCCAACCACTTTGAGGTCCACCTGGAGCTGAAGAACAAGGGCGACCTGCCCGACTTTGTGTCCACCGTCCGCGCCCTGGGCATCCGCATCGACGACATCGAATCCAACCCCGCCTACCTCAATTCCGGCATCAGCGTCTTCTCCGTCTCCTTTACCGTGGCAAGCAAGGAGCTGAAGCAGTACAAGAAGCATGAGGACATCATCAACGCCCTGCGCTCGCTGGACTATGTGTATCACATTGAGGAAATGTAACCGATAAAAAATACCGCAGCACCGCAAACGGCGTCGGCCGTTCATGGTGCTGCGGTATGTGTTTGGCGTCTGGCCTTTATTCGATTGTTCCGTCGCCGCCCATCAGGGCGGTGAGCTCCTCGATGCGCTCCAGCGGGAAGGCCGGCTGGGCCAGCGGGCGCATGGCAATGCTCATCAGCTTCATGGGATTGTCGTCGGCCGCCGCCCGGTTGGAGCTGAGCGCGCCGCACCGGCGGCAGCGGTGGATGATGGCCCACTCGCCGCCCTTGCGCACCCACACGGCCACCGGCTCCATGATGCCGCCGCAATCCGCGGCGCGGTCACCCGGCTCGATGTCCACGTGGAGGCTGCAAAGGCAATTGCTGCAATGGTTGCGGTGGTCGGACCCGGCGTTTTCCGGGGTCATCAGCCGCCCGCAGACCTTGCAGGTAAAGCTGTCATTGCAGGGATGCGTCTTGAAATAACCTTTTTCGTACAGTTTGCGCTTGTTCTCGCGGTTCATGAATTGTTTCCTCCTGAAGATTTGGACCGAATCCTCCGGGAGGAATGGCGGTATGTGGATTTGCCAACCTCCCGGTCAGCCCACAATCACCTTTGACATTGTTTTAATAGACAAAAACATTCTCCTTTTTTCAGTCCGGCCGCGGCGGCAGATTTCAAATCCGCCGTTGCGCAACCTTTGTTTCCAATTATATGCGCTTCTGCCTCGGTTGTCAAGCATCCCGGCGGGGCTTTTTTCAGCCGGTCAGAGAATTCCCATTGACAAAACGGGAAAGATATTATATTACAATATTACACACAATAAGGGAACCTCTGATTCAATCGGCAAGAGCTGGCAGCGAGGGATTTTGTTCCCAGGCAAGGGATGGGGGCAAAGGACCCGCTGTCCAGCCGCAGACGATTGAATCAGAGATCCCCAAAGGAATGGAGGAACCAGCAATGGCAGCAAGCAAATACGCAGGAACCCAGACGGAAAAGAATCTCCGGGAGGCCTTCTCCGGGGAATCCCAGGCACGGAACAAATATACCTTCTTCGCCTCCGTGGCCAAGAAGGAGGGCTACGAGCAGATCGCGGCGCTGTTCCTGAAGACCGCTGAAAACGAAAAGGAGCACGCGAAGATGTGGTTCAAGGAGCTCTCCGGCCTGGGCGACACCGCCCACAACCTGGGCTCCGCCGCCGACGGCGAGAACTACGAGTGGACGGACATGTACGAGGGCTTCGCCAAGACCGCCGAGGCGGAGGGCTTCCCGGAGCTGGCCGCGAAATTCCGGGCGGTGGGCGAGATCGAGAAGCACCACGAGGAGCGCTACCGCGCACTGCTGAAGAACGTGGAGACGGCTCAGGTATTTGAAAAGAGCCAGGTGAAGGTATGGGAATGCCGCAACTGCGGCCACATCGTCGTGGGCACCAAGGCCCCGGAGGTCTGCCCCGTGTGCGCCCATCCCCAGAGCTATTTCGAGATCCACGCAGAAAATTATTGATGCACAAAAACCCGGGCGGGTCCGTCGTCTTGTACGGACCCGCCCGGGTCATTTTTATGCCTGCAACGCGGGGGCTTAATCCTTCTCTTCCTCGCCCTCGGGCAGGAGGTTGGTCATGCTCTTCAGGCTGATGCCCAGGGTGGACATGTTGTGCAGCAGGGCGGCGGTGGTGTGGGCGTAGACCTTCTGCGCGTCCTTGCTGCTGAGCAGCTTGACACCCACGGTCCCGGCCAGGAAGCCAAGACCGGCCAAACCGATCTTTTTCATAATTCGGTCCTCCTGTAACAGAAAGTAAATATTATTATGTACGTTCGCTCTGAAATACAGCACGGAAGCGCCTAAAAATCAACTGTTTCCCCGCTCTTTTCACAAATTTGTAAAATCTGCCCGTTACCAGTCCGCGTCCAGCGCGGCGTTCAGCGGCAGGGCAAAGATCCGGGCGGTGATGGCCCGGTATTCGGCCAGGTCGGTGGTCTTGCGCAGGGGCTTGGCGAACTGTTCGCCCCCGCGGAACCGGCGCAGCAGGTAGCGCCAGTGCTCCTTCAATCGGAACATGGCGTTCCGAGAGCCGCCGAAGGCAGCCAGGTACTGCTCCAGCAGGGCGTCGTAAAATTCCGCCAGGCGCTTGGCGTCCGTGCCGCCGGGGGTGAGCATTCCGGGATCGCCGATCAGCCCCCGGCCCAGCATCACGGCGGGGACAGTGGGGAATTCTTGATGGAAGGATTGGATTTGCTCCGGGCTGCACAGGTTGCCGTTGAAGCACACGGGGAACGGCGCGGTATCCAGGGCCTGCCGGAAGCATTCCATGTGCAGTCCGCCCTGGTAAAAATCCTTTCGCACCCTGGGGTGGACGATCAGCTCCGCCATGGGGTAGCGGCGGTAGATGTCCATGATCCGGGGAAACTCCTCCGGCTCCCGCAGCCCCACCCGGGTCTTTACGGAGACGGGCAGGGGCGACCGGGCAAAGATCTCATCCAGGAAAGCGGATAGCGCATCCAGGTCGGCCAGCATCCCGCTGCCCTTCCCCTTGGCTACCACCGTGCCGGAGGGGCAGCCCAGGTTCAGGTTCACCTGGTCATAACCCCGGTTCCGGAGCAGCCCGGCCATCCAGAGGAAGTCCTCCGCGCTTTTGGTCAGCAGCTGAGGCACCACCCGGAAGCCCGTCCCGTCCGCCGGGGGCAGCTCCCGCTCCTCCTTGGCCGTCAGATGGCGGTGCACCGTGGGGGAAAGGAAGGGCGTATAGTAGCAGTCCACCCCGGGGAAAAAATTATGGTGGAGCCGCCGGTAAATGCTGTCCGTCAGCCCCTCCATGGGGGCAAAGTAATATCTCATGGGACCTCCTATCTCATTCCTTGGCTCCCCGATGGGGGAGCTGTCGAGCGTCAGCGAGACTTAAGCGCCCGCAGGCGCTATGCAAGTGAGCAACCGCCGTCAGGCGGCTCTTGGCGAGTCGCAGAGGGGGTGTCGTTCGTTGAATGGTAACAGTTCAAAGCTACCGACAGCACCCCCTTTGCCGCTTCGCGGCACGAAGCAGATGTATGATTGCCACCGGCAATCATTGCTATCTTGATTCGCTGCGCGGAGCACCACCCCCGAAGGGGGCAGCGAGGGCCAAAGGGGGCGGCGCTGCGTTTTGCAGTGCCGCCCCGAACGATTTAAAAGATTTAGATTTCCATGATAACGGGCAGGATCATGGGGTTGCGCTTGGTGGTCTTGTAGAGGTAGCCGCTCAGGTCGTTCTTGATGGCGGACTTGATGGCGCTCCAATCCCGCACCCGCTTGCGCTGGCAGCGCTCGATGGCCTCAATGGCAACCTGGCGCAGCTCCTCCATCAGCTCGTCGGACTCCTTCACGTAGATGAAGCCGCGGGTGATGATATCGGGGCCGGAGATCAGCTCGCCATTCTGGCTGGACAGGTTGACGCACACCACCAGCATACCGTCCTGGGCCAGGTGCTTGCGGTCGCGCAGCACCACGCTGCCCACGTCGCCCACGCCGGTGCCGTCCACAAATACCTTGCCGGCGGTGACGGAGGGCGCTTCCTTGCAGCTCTTGGAGGTGAACTCGAATACGCTGCCCAGCTCGCCGATGTGGATGTTCCGGGGGCTCATGCCCATGGACTGGGCCAGCTTGCTGTGCAGCTGCAAATGCCGCTGCTCGCCGTGGACGGGCAGGAAGAACCGGGGCTTGACCAGGGCGTGGATGATCTTCAGCTCCTCCTGGCAGGCGTGGCCGGAGACGTGCAGGCCCTCGCTCTTCTCGTAGACCACATCCGCTCCCTTGCGGTAGAGCTCATTGATGATGCGGGAGATCGCCTTTTCGTTGCCGGGGATGGCGGAGGCGGAGATGATGATGCGGTCACCGGCGGTGATATCCACCTGCTTGTGGGTGGAGAAGGCCATGCGATACAGGGCGGACATATTCTCACCCTGGGAGCCAGTGGAGACGATGACCAGCTTGTTTTTGGGAATGCTCTTGATGGCGGCAATGTCTACAATGGTGCCGGGCTTGACATTCAGGTATCCAAGCTCCTGGGCGACCTTGAGCATATTCTCCATGCTGCGGCCGGTGACGGCCACTTTCCGCCCGTAGCGCTGGGCGGTGGCCAGCACCGCCTGGATGCGGTGCATGTTGGAGGCGAAGGTGGTGACGATGATCCGCTGGTCGCAGCCCTTGAACTGCCGGTCCAGGCTCTCGGCCACCACGTTCTCGCTGGGGGTGTAGCCCTGGCGCTCCACGTTGGTGGAGTCGGCCAGCAGCGCCAGCACGCCGTCGTTGCCCAGCTGGCCGAAGCGGGCCAGGTCGGTCATGCCGCAGGAGGCGGTGGGGTCGATCTTAAAGTCGCCGGTCATGACCACGGTGCCCACAGGGGTGCGGATGGCGAAGGCCACCGCATCGGCAATGGAGTGGTTCACATGGATGAATTCCACGCTGAAGCACCCGGCCTTGACCACGTCGCCGGGCTTGTGGGTCACCAGCTTGACCTTGTCGTCCAGCTTGTGCTCCTCCAGCTTCAGCTTGATCAGCCCGTTGGTCATGGCAGTACCGTGAACGGGGCAGATGACCTCTTTCATAAAGTAGGGAATGGAGCCGATGTGGTCCTCATGCCCGTGGGTGATGAACATGCCGCGCAGCTTCTTGGAATTGGCGACCACATAGGAAAAATCGGGGATCACCAGGTCAACGCCGTACATATCCTCGTCCGGGAAACCAACGCCGCAATCGACGATGATCATATCCTTGCCGTATTCCAGGACGGTCATGTTCTTTCCGATCTCATCCAGACCGCCCAGAGGGATAATTTTCAGTTTTTCTGCCAAATGTTAAAATCTCCTTTCGGTAAAAACATAAGTAATGATAAAGTGGGCGCGGGAGCGCCGCAAAATGAACGCAAAAAGCAGGCAGCCGATCTCAGAAAGTCCAGCCCTGAATCGCCTTCTTCCCGAAAAACGCCTGCATTCTCTCTGTAAAAAGCCGGGGAAATATCCGCCCCCAACGGAAGGCCGGGTCTGCCCACCCGCACCGAATGAGGAAAGTATAACACATTTTCCCAGAAAAGTATACAACAATTTTTGAACAATTGAAATTTCCGTTTTCCTAGCGCCCCTGAAAGGGGAGCTGGCAGGCCCAACGGGCCTGACTTGTGCGCCCGCAGGCGCCATGCAAGCGA
>ERZ857629.400-NODE-400-length-62685-cov-6.397988_pt1 | contig 62685 bp, 53 predicted proteins | sample MGYA00519700_ERZ857629 | MGnify/ENA primary metagenome ERZ857629 (study PRJEB31778, sample SAMEA3449351) | human gut metagenome | biome: human gut; feature: human-associated habitat; material: faeces | place: United Kingdom | collected 2010/2012 ... | reverse complement strand
TTTCCCATTTTTCATCCTGCGGCATGGGGGCAAAAGGCCCGCTGTCCAGCCGCAGACGATTTATTCAGAGGTTCCCAAACGCTTGACGCGGATGGCCGGTGGGCTGTCCGCGTTTTGCTTTTTTGAGGCGGGCGCACCTCCCCCATGAAGGACACAGCATCCGTTTGTCAACATTAAGATTTTCAAAACATTCGCCGGATTCCTTGCAATTTCGAGCGCCCTGTGATATAGTTTAGGTTACACTGTTTTACTCGGAGGCCGTGGGTGGATGAAACGGATTCGATATGTCTTTTTTTTGCTCTGTCTGCTGCTGATGCTCACCGGCTGTGCGGAGCTTTTTCCGAAATCGGGGCAGAATGCCGATGCCACGGCGCCCACCGCCCCGGCGGACCCGGAGGGGGAGACGGTTTCGGTGATCCCGGAGGAGTGGAATGTATCCACGGAACCGATAGAGGTGGATAAGCTGAATGTAGAGATGCTTTCCATGGTGGTCACCGAGAGCACCATCCGGGAGCTGGAGGAATACCCCAATCTGAAGACACTAGATCTCTCCGGCAGCACCTGCTACACGGCAATCATGGTATATATTCAGAATCATCCCCAGGTGGAGGTCACCTATTCCGTGGATTTCGGCGCTACCTCCGCGCTGAACTGGGCGGAAAGCATCTCCCTGCCCGGCGAGGGGCTGACCTTCCAGACGCTGCGCGCCAATCTGGTGTATCTGCCCTATCTGAAAACCCTTCAGCTGCCCCGGACCACGCTGACTTATGCGGAGATCGAAAATCTGCGTGCCACCTATCCCAATGTGGAGATCAGCTATACCGTCGCCTTCCGGGGAATGGAATTCACCGAGGACACCGAGAGCGTAAACCTGGCCGGAATGACGGTGGACGAGATCACCTCCGTCATTGGGATGCTGGAGGCGCTGCCCAACCTGAACTACGCGGAGCTGATGAACGACTCCGGCACCTGCGCCCTTTCCCGGCAGGATGTGAAGCAGCTGGTGGAGGCAGCCCCGGATGTGCGGTTCCACTATGTATTCAGTCTGTTTGGCCGGACGGTATCCACCACCGACGAGACCATTAGTTTTGAAAAGCTGAGCCTGACCCCCGACGCCGAGCCGGAGATCCGGGAGGCGCTGAGCATCATGGCTCCCGGCTCCAGCCTGATCCTGGACCGCTGCGGCCTGAGCAGCGAACTGCTTGCCTCCATTCGGGAGGATTTTACCGAGGTGGACCTGGTATGGCGGGTGTATTATGGGACTGACAGCCGCTACACTGCCATGACCAATACGACCACCATCCGCTCGGTGTACAATGTGACGGACACCACCTGCTCGGAGCTGAAATACGTCCGCAGCGCCAAATACATCGACATGGGCCACAACGACACCCTGACGGACCTGAGCTTTATCGGCTATATGCCCGATCTGGAGATCCTGATCCTGTCCGGGTGCGCCGCCAGTGATTTGTCCGGCTTTGAAAACTGCAAGAAGCTGGAATACCTGGAGCTGGCCAACTGCCTGAAGCTGTCCGACCTCACGCCCCTGTCCGGGTGCGCCAGCCTGAAATATCTGAATATCTGCTATACCAAGGTCAGCAGTCTGATGCCCCTGGACGGGCTGCCCATCCAGAATTTGTTCTGCAAGCGGACCCGGGTGGGCGCGGACGAACAGACCCAGTTCAAGCAGATCCACCCGGATGCCACCGCCGTCTTTACCGGCAAAGATCCCTACGCCGGTCCCGGCTGGCGGTATGTGGACAACGGCTACACCTACTCCGAATTCTATAAAAAGGTCCGGGAGGTCTTCAACCTGGACCAGGTGGACGCCCTGCTCCGCGCCCAGGAGAAGGCCGCCGGAAATTAAACGCCCAAATTTTTCAGCCAGTGCAGGCCCTGCACTGGCTGATTTTTTCGGCCGCGCTTGACAAAGAAAGTGCTCTGTGGTAGGGTTAGGCCATCCAGGACAGACAAAGAGGATGTATTATGGCTTATCGGTACGAAACACATATGCACACCATGGAGGGAAGCGCCTGCTCCTCCTCCACGGGGGCGGAGATGGCGCGGGCACACAAGGCGGCAGGGTATACCGGCATTTTCGTCACGGACCACTTCTTCAACGGCAATTCCGCCGTGCCCCGGGAGCTGCCCTGGGAGGAGCGAATCCGCCGCTTCTGCCTGGGCTACGAGCGCGCCAAGGCGGAGGGGGACAGGATCGGCTTGCAGGTCTTCTTCGGGTTAGAATACGCCTATCAAGGGGCGGAATTCCTGGTGTACAATCTGGACAAGCAGTGGCTCCTGGACCATGAGGACATTGACAAGGGCGACCCCCGCAAAGCGCTGGCGCTGATGCGGCGCGACGGCGGCTTTGTGATCCAGGCCCACCCGTTCCGGGAGCGGAACTATATCGACCACTTCCAGCTCTTTCCCCGGGATATTGACGGGGTGGAGGCCATCAACGCCGCCCACCTGGGCGAGGAGGGCCGGAAAATAAACCAGCGGGCCTTCGCCTACGCCGAGATGTTCGGCCTGCCCGTCACCGCCGGGTCGGACAGCCACAAGACAGAGCTGCTCTACGGCAGCGGCGTGGAGTTCCCGGAGCCGCTGAAAACGCCCCTGGATTACCTCCGCTTCCTCCGCGCCGGGCAGGTCAGACTGGTCGAAGCTCCTGATAGAGACCCACGCTGAGCGCGACTCCCAAGCGTTCGGCGTCCAGAATAAGGGCAGACAGGTCCTCCCGGGTCCGCCAGGTGCGAAAGACGACAGCGTCCTGCTTTTCCTCGATGGAATAATGACAGTGCAGCGCTCCGTCCGCCATTGCGGGGGCATCGGCGGGGAACGGATTGATGCCGTAGGCTGCACCGCTTTCGGTCAGGGTGATGGTTTGTCCCTCCAGGGCAAGCTCCAGCCAGAGCTTCTTCCCCCTCCACCGCTCAAGATAGGCGGCGATGGGCGTATCCGTGGGCACCGGCGGAATAAATACCGCAGCTGTGCCGGCGGCATAGTCCGGCGAAGCACCCATGGGAAATTTTAGCTTTTGGGCAAGGTGCTCCACCAAAAGCGCGGCCTCCCGGCAGGGCGGATTCTGAAAATCCAACAGCAGTCCCGCGCATTGCAGACCCGCCAGCGCCTCGGTCAGCTCCCGGCAGATGCGCTCCGGGTCATGGCCGTGGATGGGCGTGCGGTCATTGAGGATCAGCAGGCTCCCCGGCGGCAGAGCGGCGGGCAGATTGCACAGGCCGGTGGAATAGGGGGAAAAATGGCAGGCCATCCAGGCGGTCTTCTCCGGCAGAGGAGCGCCGCCCATCATCTCCGCCGCCGTCATGGCCAGGTATCGCGTCATTGCCATGGACAAAAGCTCCTTTCCATGGTATAATATCTTACCGAATACTTATGAATCCACGGAGGCTGATATGTCCATTTCCCTGCTGCCAAAGCTGATCGCCCGGGAGCTGCCCCAGCTCACCCCGGAACTGCTGCACCGCCTGGGGGTCCGGCTGCTGATGCTGGATTTTGACAACACCATTGTCCCCTACACCACCGACATCCCCACGGAGGAAATGCGGCGGTGGCTGGAAAGCATGAAGCAGTCCGACATTCAGCTGTGCGTCGTCTCCAACAGCAAGCGGGAACGAGTGAAGGTATTCTGCGCCGCCTACGGCCTGGACTGCATCACCCACGCGACGAAGCCCTTCCCAAAGGGGATCCGGCATTGCCTGCAAAAATACGGCGTACCCGCAGGCGAGGCCGCGCTGGCAGGCGACCAGATCTATACGGACACCCTGGGGGCAAACTGCCTGGGCGTCACCTCCATTCTGGTCAGCGCCATCAACAATCACAATTTCTGGCTGAAGGCCCGGCATGTGCTGGAGCTTCCCTTTATCGCCATGGCAAGGGGAAGAAGGATATAAGCTTTTGGAAGCGGGAGATAAAAAAGAGCGTCTGCCCTCAAAAGAACTGTGGATTCTGTAAAAAAGTGATATTTCCCCTTGAAAAAAGCGGCGCAATCGGTTAAAATAAAGCGATGCAATTTTGTACATACTTTTCTTGCCCTACGGGGAAGATAACTTAGGAGGATATGAAAGATGATTTCTGCAAGTGAATTCAGAAACGGCGTTACTTTTGAAATGGACGGCAAGGTCATGCAGGTGATCGAGTTCCAGCATGTCAAGCCCGGCAAGGGCGCTGCGTTCGTGCGCGTGAAGATGAAGAACGTCATCACCGGCGGCGTGACCGAAACCAGCTTCAACCCCACCGCCAAGTACCCCACCGCTTACATTGAGCGCAAGAAGATGGAGTACTCCTACAACGACGGCAACCTGTACTACTTCATGGACGGCGAGACCTACGAGTTGGAGCCCATCGACGCCAGCGTGCTGGACGATTCCTTCAAGTTCGTGAAGGAGAACGACACCTGCGTCATCATGAGCTACAAGGGCTCCGTGTTCGGCGTGGAAGCCCCCAACTTTGCCGACCTGGTGGTCACCAAGACCGAGCCCGGCTTCGCCGGCAACACCGCCACCAACGTGACCAAGCCCGCCACCGTGGAGACCGGCGCAGAGGTGAAGGTGCCCCTGTTCATCAACGAGGGTGACAAGATCCAGATTGACACCCGCACCGGCGAGTATCTGGGCCGCTCCAAGGCCTGATCCAATCCTACATTTGAAGGAGCAAACGCTATGACGATTTCTGAAAAGTCCGCCTATCTCAAGGGCTTGATGGATGGCCTGAAGCTGAACACTGAGTCCGATGAAGGAAAGATGATCGCTGCCATTGTGGACCTGCTGGGTGACGTGACCAAGAAGGTCGTGGACATCGAGGATACCACCATCGCCATCTCCGACGAGCTGGATGAGATCGAAGAGGATCTGGACGCCATCGAGGATTACATCCTGGATGAAGAGGACGACGACGATTACGACGACGATGAGGATGATTACGACGACGAGGACGAAGACGAAGACGAGTCCGATGAGGACGGCGAAGAGGGCTTCGACTTTGGCGACGAGGACTCCACTATCTACGAGGTCCAGTGCACCTGCGGCAACATCATCGACTTCGACGAGGAGGTCCTGGAGTCCGGCAGCATCGTCTGCGACAAGTGCGGCGAGACGCTGGAGTTCTCCTTCGACGACGAAGAAGACGACGGCGACGAGGAATAATTCCTGAATATGACGATGCCGGAGAGGGAAGGCCCTCTCCGGCAGTTTTTATTTGGGAGACAGCATTACAGCTTTGCGGCATCGCGCTCCTTGACCAGCTTGACGACCACGCCGGACAGGAGGAACAGGGCGATCAGGTTGGGGATGGCCATCATGCCGTTGAAGGTCTCGGCAATGTCCCACAGCAGCCCTAGATCCATGGTTGCGCCCACGATGGACACCAGGGAATAGGCCACCAGGAAGGGCTTGACCGCCTTGGTGGTCAGGATGAACTCAATGCAACGGGAGCCGTACAGGCCCCAGCCGATGATGGTGGAGAAGGCGAAGCAACACATGGAGACGGCAGTGAAGATGGACACCCAGTTGCCATAGCTGGAAACGAAGCCGGAAATGGTCAGCTCCGCGCCGGCTGCCTGACCGTAGGCAACGGGCACACCGCTGCACAGGATCACCAGGGCGGTCATGGTGCAGATGACGATGGTATCCATGAACACCTCGAAGATGCCGAAATAGCCCTGCTGCACGGCGTCGTCGGTGTCCGAGCAGGCGTGGGCGATGGAGCCGGTACCAAGGCCCGCCTCATTGGAGAAGATGCCCCGGGACACACCCTTTTTCAGGCTGACGAACAGGGAACCAACCAGGCCGCCGGTAATGGCCTTGGGGTTGAACGCCCCCTCAAAGATCATTTTAAACACGTCGGGCACACTGCGCCAGTTGAGCACGATCACGCCGATGGAGAGGATGATGTACAGCAGCGCCATGAAGGGCACCAGCTTTTCCGTCACCTGTCCGATGCGCTTGATGCCGCCCAGCAGCACCACCGCCACCAGCAGGGCAATGATGATGCCGATCATCCACTTCATCACGATCACCTGGTCGGGATCGATCAGGTTGAAGCTGGTCAGAGCCGTATCAATGGAGGAGACGATGGTATTGACCTGAGTAGCGTTGCCGGTGCCGAATACCGTCAGCACACCAAAGAGGGCGTACAGCACCCCCAGCCACTGCCACTTCTTGCTCAACCCGTTTTTGATGTAGTACATGGGGCCGCCGATGTATTCGCCCTGGGAGTTCTTCTCCCGGAAGTGGATGGCCAGCACCACCTCGGAAAACTTGGTGCACATACCCAGGAACGCGGAGCACCACATCCAGAATACCGCACCGGGGCCGCCGATGGCCACAGCGCCCGCTACGCCGGCGATATTGCCGGTGCCCACCGTACCGGCCAGGGCGGTACACACCGCCTGGAACGGGCTGATAGAGCCCTCTTTGGCGTTTTTGCGCTCAAACACCTTACCCAAGGTATCATGCATGGCCTTTCCGAATCTGCGCACCTGGATTACCCGGGTACGGCAGGTGAGCAGCAGGCCCACGCCCACGATGCAGACGATCGCGGGGACGCCCCAGATAAAATTATTCAGGGCGGTGTTGATTTTTACGATCCAATCCATCATATCATGTTCTTCCTTCTGTTCTTCCTTCTTTTGCCTCAGAAAAACGCTTTCAGCGCGTTCTCCTGGGCGGCGATCACCCGGTCGCACCAGGCGTCAAACTCCGGGTCCTCCTGTTGAAGCTCCGGGTGGGCCAGCACATTCTCAATGGTCTCCCGCACCCCCTGCTCAAAGCGGACGGTGGGGCAGAAGTCCGGCACGGCGGCTTTCAGCTTGCGGTTGTCGAACACCACGGAATTGGCCTTGTCCCCGATCAGGCTGCCCAGCATGTCATAGCAGCCCGTGGCGGCCAGGAAGTGGGACGAGACATAGTAGGGCTTCAGCTCCACCCCCAGGCAGGCGGCGATGGTGGAATAGATCTGGTTCCAGGTCAGTGTCTCATCGTTTGTGATCTGGAAGGCCTCGCCGATGGCATGGGGATTGCCCATCAGGCCCACATAGCCCTTGGCGAAGTCCGAATTGTGGGTCATGGTCCACAGGGACGTGCCGTCGCCGTGGATGATGACGGGCTTGCCCTGCTGCATCCGCCTGATGACCTGATAGCTCCCGTTTTTGCCGTGCACGCCCAGAGGGACATTGCGCTCATCATAGGTATGGCTGGGGCGGATGATGGTCACGGGGAAGCCCTGCTCCCGGTAGGCGCGCATCAGGACCTCCTCGCAGGCGATCTTATCCCGGGAATACTGCCAGTAGGGATTGGCCAGAGCGGTGCCCTCGGTGATGCGGTAGTCCTTGGCCGGCTTGTGATAGGCGGAGGCGGAGCTGGTGTACAGATACTGCCCCGTCCTGCCGGAAAACAGCCGGATATCCCGCTCCACCTGCGCCGGCACAAAGCCGATAAACTGGCACACGCAGTCAAAACGCATCTCCCCCAGCGCCGCCCGGACTGCCGCCTCGTCGTTCATGTCCGCGCGGATCAGGTGCACACCCTCCGGCACCTGGGAATTGCGGGAGCCGCGGTTGAGCAGATAAACCTGCCACCCCTGCCGGGCCAGCAGCCGGGTCACCGCCAGGCTGATGGTGCCGGTGCCGCCGATCAATAATGCTTTCATCATATCACTCCCATTAAAAATATAGATGCTTTTATGTTACCAGATAGATGGTTATCCGTCAAATAAAACTTTCCCGGTCCTGCCGGTTTTTCTCCGCAGATGCCGGGTGGGCTGTTCCCGGTTCCTTGACCGGGGAATACGGGAGTGCTATAATGACGGTATCAACAAACAAAAAGGAGACAAAAAATGGAACCTACAACCCTTTTGGATCTGCTGCACACCGCCGGGCGGCTGAAGGACACCACCCGCCACTGCTATACCCCCGGCGGGCGGCATGAGAGCGTGGCGGAGCACAGCTGGCGGCTGGCCCTGATGGCTTTTTGGCTGAAGGATGAATTCCCGGAGCTGGACATAAACCGGGTGATCCAGATGTGCCTGATCCACGACCTGGGCGAGGCTTTCACCGGCGATATCCCTGTGTTTGACAAGACCGACATCGATGAGCAGAAGGAAGAGCAGCTGCTCTTTGCCTGGGTGGATGCCATGCCGGAGCCGCTGCGCACCGACATGCGGAGCCTGTATCAGCAGATGCAGGCCCGGGAGACCACCGAGGCCAAGCTCTACAAGGCGCTGGACGGGCTGGAGGCAGTGATCTCCCACAACGAATCGGATATTTCTACCTGGGAGCCGAACGAGTATCAGCTCCAGCTAACCTATGCTGCCGACCGCATGCATTTCAGCCCCTATATGGTCGCCCTGCGGGAGCAAATCAGGCAGGACAGCCTGAAAAAGATTCAAGACTCCCAGTGAGCCGTACCCTGCCCTGGGTGGTTTGCGGTTGACGAACCCCCGGATATGTGGTATTTTTATGGTGTGCACGGTGTCCTCTTCAAAAGAGGACGGCACAATACAACGCCTGTTTGGAGCTTAGAAAAAATGGATAACCGTCAAACGATCTGTCTGCTGAACGATTCCTTTCCTCCCGTGATCGACGGAGTTGCAAATGCCGTAAAGAACTATGCCGAGATCATTCACCAGGCGGGGCAGGACACCCTTGTGATCACCCCCTCCCACCCGGACAGCGACGACACCGTCTTTCCCTACCCCGTCGTCCGCTATCCCAGCCTGGATTTTCGGAAGGTGACCGGGGGCTATACCGCCGGGATTCCCTTCTCCCCTGCCATTACCCGGCAGCTGGGCGGCCGGAAGGTGGCGCTGCTGCATTCCCATTGCCCGGTGGTCTCCACCATTCTGGGCCGGGAGCTGCGGCGGGTGGTGGACGCGCCGCTGGTCATGACCTATCACACCAAATTTGACATTGAGATCAACAAAAAGGTAAAGGGCCGGGCACTGAAGGCCGGGACCATGAAGGCGCTGGTGCAGAACGTCAGCGCCTGCGACGAGGTGTGGGCCGTCAGCGCCGGAGCAGCGGAGAATCTGCGCTCCATGGGCTACGAGGGCGAATGCGTCGTCATGCCCAACGGCGTGGATCTGCCCCTGGGCCGGGTGAGCCAGGAGGCCATCGACCGGGCCATCGCCGGATACGACCTGCCCCAGGGCGTGCCCCTGTTTCTGTTCGTGGGGCGGATCATGTGGTACAAGGGACTGAAAATCATTGCCGACGCCCTGGCCATGCAGAAGGCCGGCGGAGCGGATTTTCGCATGGTGTTCATCGGCTCCGGCGCAGAGCAGGAGGACGTCAAGGCCTATATCGGCCGCTGCGGCATTGGGGATAAGTGCATCTTCACCGGGCCGATCCGGGACCGGGAGACGCTGCGGGCCTGGTACTGCCGGGCGGACCTGTTCCTCTTCCCCTCCACCTTTGATACCAACGGCCTGGTGGTCCGGGAGGCGGCGGCCAGCTCCCTGGGCGCGGTGCTGATCGCGGGCAGCTGCGCCGCCGAGGGCATCACCGACGGGGTGAACGGACTGCTGATCGAGGAAAACGCGGAAAGCCTCAGCGCCTGCCTGACCCAGGTGCTGCGCAGCCCGGAGATCATGGCGCAGGTGGGGCAGCGCGCGGCCCGGGATCTGTACATCTCCTGGCACGACGCGGTACACAACGCCCTGCGGCGCTACGAGGTCGTCATTGACCGCTATCGCAGTGGCCAGCGTCCGGCACATCAGGAGCCGATGGAGCAGCTGCTGGAGACCACCGGCATTCTGATGGAGGATCTGGCCCAGCTTCCGCCTCTGCCGCCTCTGCCTCCGCTGCGGCGGGACCGGGAAAATGAGGACGCTTCCAAGCGCCTGTAAACACAAACGTGCTTCCCACTTGACCTGAAAGGAGCCACATTATGTATCGTATTCTGGAACTGAACCCCCAGCTTGCCCCCTTTGCCGGGGACATCGATCTTCGGATGTACCTCTACCGCGCCACCCGCGACCGGCTGCTGAAGGAGGGGCAGACGCTGAACGACTTCGCCAATGCCCATGCGTACTTCGGCTTCCACCACGTTCCCGGCGGCTGGTACTACCGGGAATGGGCGCCGGGTGCCTATCAGCTGTACCTGGAGGGCGACTTCAACGGCTGGAATCAAACCAGTCACCCCCTGACCGCCATCGGCGACGGCAACTGGGAGCTGTATCTGCCCGGCGACGACGCCCTGTGGGACGGGTGCAAGGTCAAAACCGTGGTGGATGCCAACATGACCCGCACGGAGCACATCCCCCTGTACGCCCGCCGGGTGGTGCAGGACAAGAAAACCGTCACCTTTACCGCGGAGGTGGTGGATGACCGCAAGGAATTTGATTGGACGGATCAGGACTTCCGGGGCGAGGATTCCCTGTTTATCTACGAGGCCCACGTGGGCATGGCCCAGGAGGAGGGCAAGGTTGGCACCTACCGGGAGTTTGCCGACCGCATTCTGCCGCGCATCAAGCGGGGCGGCTACAACACCGTGCAGCTGATGGCCATCATGGAGCACCCCTACTATGGCAGCTTCGGCTATCAGGTCTCCAGCTTCTTTGCCGCCTCCAGCTGGTTCGGAAGGCCGGAGGATCTGAAATACCTCATCAACACCGCCCACAGCATGGGCATCCGGGTGCTGCTGGACGTGGTGCACTCCCATGCGGTGAAGAACACCGCCGAGGGCATCAACATGTTCGACGGCACCACCTGGCAATTCTTCCACGACGGGGCCAAGGGCGACCACCCCGCCTGGGGCACCAAGTGCTTTGACTACGGCAAGACCGGGGTACTCCACTTCCTGCTGAGCAACCTGAAGTTCTGGATGACGGAATACCACTTCGACGGCTTCCGCTTTGACGGCGTCACCTCCATGCTCTACCACGATCACGGCCTGGGCACGGACTTCAACTCCAACGATAAATACTTCTCCTTCAATACCCACACCGAGGCCATCACCTATTTGCAGCTGGCCAATGAGCTGATCCGCCAGGTCAATCCCAACGCGGTCACCATTGCGGAGGATATGTCCGGCATGCCCGGCATGTGCCTGCCCATTTCTGACGGCGGCATCGGCTTCAACTACCGGCTGGGCATGGGCCTGCCGGATATGTGGGTGCGCACCGTCAAGGAGCGCAAGGACGAATTCTGGGACATCTTCAAGATGTGGTGCGAGATGTGCATGCGCCGCCCCGGCGAGAAGACCGTGGCCTATGTGGAGAGCCATGACCAGGCGCTGGTAGGCGACAAGACGCTGATCTTCCGTCTGGCCGACGCTGCCATGTACACCGACATGGAAAAGCGCACCCACAACCCGGTGATTGACCGGGCCATCGCCCTGCACAAGATGATCCGCCTGTTCACCCTGGCGGGCGGCGGCGAGGCGTACCTGAACTTCATGGGCAACGAATTCGGCCACCCGGAATGGATCGACTTCCCCCGGGAGGGCAACGGCTGGAGCTTCCACTACTGCCGCCGCCAGTGGAGCCTGCGGGACAACCCCGACCTGAAATATGAGTGGCTGGGCCAGTTTGACGAGGATATGATCCACCTGGCCAAGAACGCGGATCTGTTCTCCATGAACATGGGCGACCTGCGGCTGATCGATTCCGACCGGCAGGTGATCGTGTTCTACCGCAAGGGGCTGCTGTTCGCCTTCAACTTCAGCCCCTGCAATTCCTATACAGACGTGACCGTCTCCCTGCCCGCCATCGCGGACTACGAGGTTGCTCTGTGCAGCGATGACGGCAAATACGGCGGATATGACCTGATTGCCCACATGAAATACAAGGCACAGGTTGCAACGGATGGCAGTTCCTCCGTAAAGCTGTACCTGCCTGCCAGAACGGCAATTGTTTTGAAGGAAGAGCCGATTCGGCTTGAGCAAAAGAAAAAACAGATATAAAGATACGCCGCAGCCGGCGAAAACCGGCTGCGGCGCGTTTATTGGAGCATTATATTTCTTTACCTGCCAGGAAAACGCGTTTCTTTGTATAATCCCCGTCGGTAACAATAAAGTCGGCTGCTTTGCCGGGCTCAATGGAACCAACCTCTTTTTGTGCGCGGATGGCGCAGGCAGGATTCCAGGTAGCGGCGCGGACGGCGTCCTCCTCCCGGATGCCCCAGCGGAGCACATTGGTCAGGCATCCCCACAGGTTCGCGGCGGAGCAGGCAATGGTGCCGTCCGCCAGACGGCCCACACCATCGCGCAGCCAGGCGTCCTGGCCGCCCAGAGTAAACGGGCTGCCCTCCGGCAGGCCGGCGCAGCGGCCGGAATCGGAGATCAGGATCATCCGCTCTCCGCCAAACATGGAGAAGGCCAGCCGCACGGCGGCGGGATGGATGTGATAGCCGTCGCAGATGATTTCCGCCCGCACCTTGGGATTCTCCACCGCCGCCGGAATCACGCCGGGGTTGCGGTGGTTGATGCCGGGCATGGCATTATACAGGTGGGTCAGGTGGGTGGCACCGGCATCGAAGACCGCCTTGGCATGCTCATAGTCGGAATCCGTGTGGGCAACGGACACGGTGCAGAGCTTGCTGGCCTGGGCGGTAAATTCCGCCGCGCCGGGCAGCTCGGGAGCCACGTCCACAATAGAGATCAGGCCGCCGCAGCCGTCGTAAAGGGCCTTGAAGCCCTCGAAATCAGGATCTTTCAGATAGTCCGGGTTTTGCGCGCCCCGCTTCTTGTAAGAAAAGTAGGGTCCCTCCATCTGGATGCCCCGCAGCACCGCGCAGCCCTCCGGCTTTTCCTCCTTCAGCTTTACCGCCGTGGCAAAGGCCTTGGCCAGCACCTCATAGGGCAGGGTCATGGAGGCAGGCGCAAAGGAGGTCACGCCGCAGCGGGCATAAAAGTCCGCCATCTTTTTCAGGCCGTCATAGTCGCCGTCGGAAAAGTCCGCCCCGGAATTGCCGTGGCTGTGGACATCGATCATGCCGGGGATAACGGTTGCACCCTGCAGATCCACGGCATCATCGGGGACATTTCCCGGCAGGACTGCACCGAAAACGCCGTCCTTCACCTCGAAGGCGCCATGGTGAAACCGAAAATCCGCACCATAAATTCTGGCGTTGGAATAGAACATATCACTCACTCCTTGTCGGCTTTCGCGGGTTCGATCCCGCCGCCGTATTTTTTGAAAACAGGCTCCGATACCAGCGACCAACCAATCACTGTCACCGCCGGAGCAAAAACCAGGCCCAATGGATAATGCGTAACAAACCAGACCGAAGCCCAGCTCAATACCGCGATCATAATGGACGCCAGCATATGGGCAGGCAGAAACTGAATCGCGTTGGCCGTCAGATCCCGAAAACGATAGGCAAAGCGGGACAGCAGCATGCACGACCATGCCGCTGCACTCATGAGAAGCGCCATCAGCACCCGATAGCCACCGGCCATCAGCGCCGCCTGGGTATTCCCGGCAGCCGCCTCATCCAACAGCGCCAGCACATACACACCAAAGAGCAGCAGAATCCCCCAAAGCAGCGTGCTGAGCAGGGAGGTTTTCAGTTCAGCCTTGAACGTGCGGAAAAAGCGGCGGTAGGTGCCCGGCTCCCGGTAGCGGACACCGCGGACAGCAGCGTCATACAGTGCGGCAGTTGCCGCGCCCGTGGTGAGGATCGGCAGGCTGCACAGGCACCACAGCAAACTCAATCCCAGCGTATCAGTAACGACATTGCAGAAATTCCAGACCGGCCCCTCGTAGCGAAAGATAGAGCGGCTCATTTTACAGCAGCCCCGGGATAACTTCCGCCAGCTTATCCGCCAGACAGCGGTGTCCCTTGGCGGTCAGGTGCATTCCGTCTACACGGTTAAATTTCGCAAATTTCTGGGCATCCAGGAAGGAAGCGCCCACCAGCTTGGCAGTCTCCCGCAGGTAACCGGCCAGCTCCTGGGATTTTTCGATGCAACCCTGACCCATGGGCACACCGCAGGGATTGTCATACATCTCCTTTAGAATGTGGGGCGGGCAGACAATCAGAACCTTCGGCTCCTTCGCCCAGCACATGACGCTCTGGGCCTTGCGCACCAGCCGCTCCATGCCGATGGCAATGCAGGCGGCATTGACCCCCAGGCGCTCCTTGGTGTCATTGGTACCCAGCATGATAACCAGCAGGTCAACCGGCTCGTGGCTCATGAGGGTGGAATAGAGAACGCTCAGGCCGTCCATGCTCTCGTGGAGGGCATCGGGGAACACGGTGGTGCGGCCGGACAGGCCCTCTTCCAGCACCAGGTAATCGTCGCCCAGCTTTTGTTGCAGCAGGCAGGTCCAGCGCTCGGTTTCGTCAAACCGCGCACCGCCGGTGACGGTATCGGTGGGGTCGGCGCAGTAGCCGTGGGTATTGGAATCACCAAAACAGACAATATGCTTTTTCATCTTTTTGTCTCCTTATATGATATTCTTACTTTCTCAGCTCCGGCAGGGATGCTGCAATGGCGGACTGGCCCACCCGGCGGAATTTTTCGTCCGGCAGCGCCACATGAATCACCTTTGCCAACTCGGGGTATTCGCTTTCCATTACCTTGTTGTAGGTTTCCAGCAGCAGGTCGCCGCCCTTGCCGGACATGACGCGGCCCAGCAGCAGCACATACTCAAAGCCATAGAAATCATAATACAGGGCAAAGCTGTGGGCCAGGTAAGTGCCGATGCTGCGGTAAATGGCAGCGGCGCGGGGGTCGCCCTGCTCCATGAGGCCCTGCACCTTTTTCAGCTTTTCGGCGGGGGACAGGCTCTCGTCCAGCTGGATTCCGGCAGCGGGTGCCAGCTTGATAACGGCATCCTGGGAGAAGTACTTGCAGCCCACGCCGAAGTCCTTGGACCATTCATCCTGCATGGCTGCGGGGGAAGCGTCCACCGGGCAGAAGGCCAGCTCGTTGAGCCAGCCGGTGATGCAGCCGTTGCCGTCCACGAAACCGGCGGCCTCGCTGGTGCCCATGGCAATGCCCAGCATATTGTTCTTGCCCAGGCTGATGGCACCGGCCAGGGCGGACACATCGCCGTCATTGGCTACGCTGTAGGGCACGTCGCCGAAGGTATCGGTGATGGCCCGGATGTAAATATCCTTTACCTTCTTGTCGTACAGGTCTTTGGGAACCTTCAAAAACAGGGAGGCGTTCATGGTGCGGTTGTTGATAAACACACCGGCGGAGGACACGCCCACCGCGTCCACTCTGGGCATGTGGGCAGCTGCGGATTTCAGCGCCGCTACAATGCCGTCGTAGTGGTAGTCGGGGTCGGAATTGGTCTTGGGGAACCACACAACCTCTTCGGAGTAAACGGTCTCGCCGTCAATCACGGCGCTGACCTTCCGGTCGGAGCCGCCGGCATCAAAGCCGACACGGCAGCCCTCGAAATGGCCGCCCACCTTCTGGGGGGCATCGTGGTTTTCGGGCACCTTGTCCACCAGCAGAATCTCAAAGGGATGCTCAAAGACGTTTGCCATGTAGTCCCAGTCAAATTCCTGCTTGCCGCCGGCGCAGTAGATGCTGCGCAGATAGTCATAAATCACTTCATCACCGCTGACGTAGATGCGGAAACCGCCCTTCATCCACAGGATGAACTTCACCAGCCGGTCAATGTAGAAACAGTCGGCCTCCTTCATCTCCGGGGTTCCGTGGATGAAGGTGTGGAAGCTGGCCATTTCTCCCTTTGCCCGCTCCACGGCGATGGACACCGGCTTCTTTGCATCGGCCAGGAATGCCTTGTTGAACAGATGTAGGGGGATGAACGCCGGGTCAAGCTCCGGGGTATTCTGAACAGAAATGGTTACTCCAAGAAATTTCATGGTATTTGCACCTCTTTCATGTTAATGGTTGGATAGCTGGATTGTAGCATGAAAATCTTTTTCTGTCACTAGCTTTTTTGAAAATTCTACTTGAAAAATGATTGGGATAATGCTACTATTGAAAATGGTAAAAGAATGCCCCCATTTTTTTGAAGGAGGAAACAATATGAACAAAGAGAACTTACTGCAGGCCCAGCAGTGGACCGAGCAGGAGCTGGAACGCTGCGTCAGCTTCTGGCTGAAAAACGGCATGGACCATGAATACGGCGGCGTCTATACCTGCCTGGATCGCTACGGAAAGGTCTATTCCACCGATAAGAGCGTGTGGATGCAGGGCCGCTGCGGCTGGATCTTTGCGTACCTGTGCCATGTGTACGGCGTGAAGCAGGAATGGCTGGATGCCTCCAAGAGTTGCCTTGACTTCATGGAAAAATACTGCATCAACCGCGCTGCCGGAAACCGGATGTATTTCACTGTGACCAAGGACGGCAAGCCTCTGCGTCAGCGGCGGTACTTCTACTCCGAGGCTTTCTATGCCCTGGCCAACGCGGAATACTACGGCGTCACCGGCGAAAAGGAATATCTGGACCGGGCACGCAGTGCCTGCGAGATGTACTGGAACCTGTGGCACGGAATGCCCGACCCCACCGGCCTGGGCCCCAAGACCATTCCCGAAACCAGAAGCGGCCGCTCCTTTGGTCTGCCCATGATCTTCCTGAATGTTCTGACCGTCATGATGCGGGTGGACGAAGAAAAGAAAGCGCTCTATGAGCAGCGCGCCCAGGGCTGCGTGGATGAGATCTTTAAATACAACTACCATCCCGAGCTGCACTGCATTCTGGAAAATGTCGGCCCCAACGGCGAAGCAAACCTGGACTACACCGAAGGCCGCATTGTCAACCCCGGCCATGACATTGAGGGCGTTTGGTTCATGCTGGAGCATGCAGCCCGCACCGGCGACAAGGAATTGGTTGCCAAGGCCGAGCAGATCTTCAACTGGGCAATCAATGCCGGTTGGGACAAGGAATACGGCGGCCTGCTGTACTTCGTCGATGCCCTGGGCAATCCCCCCGAGGCTTATGAGCACGACATGAAGCTGTGGTGGCCCCACGATGAGATCCTGATCTCCTCCCTGATGCTCTACCGCGACACCGGCAAGGAAGAATACCTGGATTGGTACTTCAAGACCCTTGACTACTGTAAGGCTCACTTCTCCGACCCCGAGTACGGCGAGTGGTACGGCTATCTGCGCCGGGACGGCCTGCCCACCATGCCCAGCACCAAGGGCTCCACCTTCAAGGGTCCCTTCCATCTGCCCCGGATGCTGATCATGACTGACATCATGCTCAAGCAGCTCAACGCCGAAAAATGAGTTCGAAGTCTGCTCATCTTCCCGCGTCAAATGCAGGGGCTATGCAAGGAGGTGCTCCCGTGGATCCGCAGCCCAGCGTATTTGTTCACATCGGCAGTGAATACTACACCTTCACCGCGTCGGAAAAAAAGCTGGCTGACTATATTTTGTCCGCCCAGAACTGCATCTCCAGAATGTCCATCTCGGAGCTGGCGAGTGCGTGCTCGGTGGCCGATGCTACGGTTTCCCGGTTCTGCAGGAGACTCGGCTACAAAGGCTTCCCGGATTTTAAGATCGCCATCGCCAACGCCTCCGTCGGCCGCCTGGAGGGCAATCCCCTCTCCGGCGAGATCACCCAGGAGGATGACCTGGAAACCATCAGCCTGAAGCTGCTCAACGCCAGCACCACCGCCATGACTCAGACCCGGGAAGTGCTGAGCCTGGAAGCGGTGGCCGAAGCCGCCTCCGTCCTGCGCAGCAGCCGGAATGTTTACTGCATGGGTCAGGGCGGCTCCATGCTGATCGCGGCAGAGGCGGCCCACCTGTTTTCTACCATCAGCAGCAAATTCCGGCCTGTCGGTGATTCGCACATGCAGGCCATGACGGCAGTGATGATGGAGCCGACGGATGCGGTGCTGTTCTTTTCCTATTCCGGCTCCACCCTTGCCATGCTGGACACGCTGAAATCCGTCCGGGAGCGAGGGGCAAAGGTGATCCTTGTCACTCGGTTCCCCAATTCTCCCGGCGCAGCTTTGGCGGACATTGTGCTGCAGTGCGGCGCCAATGAAAACCCCCTGCAAAGCGGATCCATCCCGGCCAGGATCGCCCAGATGTACCTGACGGATGTCCTGTTCTCGGAGTACACCCGAAAAAATCTGGAAAACGCCAAGGAATGCCGCAACCGCATTGCTCGGGCCCTGTCTGCAAAGCATATCTAAGGAACCTCTGAATAAATCGTCTGCGGCTGTGAGCGGATCTTTTCCGTCCACTCTTCGGTACCTCGATTGGTCGTAAAATCTCTCGCTCACAGCTCTTGCCGATTTCATCAGAACTTCCCTAACTTTCACCCTCTCTGGATCCCGGAAGGTTTCAGAGAGGGGATTTTCATGTTTTTTCTGTTTTGAAAATCCATTTTCATTAAGTTTGCGAAACTTTGCAAAACTCATTGTGAATACTTTCCAAATCCGGCGGGATATTTTTGGGATCGTGGCCGCTCATTTTTGTGTGAATTGCCAAAGTTTTCTTAAAAATCATGTTTTGAAAATTATTTTCATGTCCTGTCCTTGACTTTTCTGTACACTCTGGCTAAGATAGAGACAAGTGAGGACGCGTGAATTACACGAATCCAACAAAACATTTTTGCTAGGAGGATACTTATGAAAAAACTGCTCGCAATCCTGCTGTCCGTCGTCATGGTCATGAGCCTGTGCGCTTTCACTGCCAGTGCTGATGATGTGACCGAAATCTCCCTGTGGACCTACCCCATCGGCAAGTGGGTGGACGAAGCCACCGTCTCCGACCTGCTGGCTGACTTCCACGCTGCCCATCCCGAAATCAAGGTCAATGTGGAATACCTGGACTACACCAACGGTGACGACAAGGTGAACACCGCCATCGAAGGCAAGCAGGCTCCCGACATCATCATGGAAGGCCCCGAGCGTTTGATCGCCAACTGGGGCGCCAAGGGTCTGATGGTTGACCTGGCCGACCTGGTTCCCGAAGGCACCTACGCCAGCGTTGTTGACTCCTGCACCAGCGCCAACGGCGAAGTGTACGAGATGCCCGTGTGCATGATCGCTCACTGCATGGCCATCAACCGGGACGTGTTCGCCGAGGCCGATGCTCTGCAGTACCTGAACGAAGAGACCCACACCTGGAACTCCGTTGATGACTTCTTCAAGGCTGTTCAGGCTGTCTACGATGCCGGCTACGAGTATGTTGGCTGCATCTACTGCGGCGGCCAGGGCGGCGACCAGGGCACCCGCGCTCTGGTGACCAACGTCGGCGGCGGCACCTATGCCAACGCTGAGCACACCGCTTACACCTACGCTTCCACCGAGAACGCCACCGGCCTGTCCCGTCTGTACAACCAGCAGGGCATCAACTTCGACCCCTCCATCGTTGCAGGCGACGAAATCCAGAACTTTGTCAACGGCACCTTCCAGATGGCTTTCTGCTGGAACATCGGCGCTGAAATCAACAATGCCGACGCTCTGAGCTTCGACGTTCTGCCCATGGCCTTCCCCTCCGACACCACTCCCTCCCTGCAGGGCGGCATCTGGGGCTTCGGCGTGTTCAACAACGGCGACGAGGCTAAGATTGAGGCTGCCAAGACCTTCATCAAGTTCATGACCCAGGACAACGACCAGTACGCCAAGGCTGTTACCGCTACTTCCTTCGCTCCTGTCCGTGACCTGGAAGGCTTCGCTCCCAACGAGTACTTTGCTGAGTACTCCCTGCTGAGCCCCCTGATGGGTGACTACTACCAGATCACCCTGGGCTGGACCACTGCCCGTACCGAGTGGTGGAACATGCTGCAGCGTGTTATGGACACCGACGGCTCCGTGGACGCCATCCTGGCTGAGATGACTGCCGCTCAGGACGCTTCCAACGCAGCTGCCAAGTAATCCAAACCTACTACGCCCCCTTCCCTGGGTAGGGGAGGGGGCGTTCCCATTCCCACCACAAGGCAGCAGGCGGTACGGCTGAAAAAGCGGTCCAGCCGCAGCGCCTGTTGCCTTGGTACGCCGAAATTCGAGAGGAGGATACTCCATTGCCTGAAAAAACCATTTCCGTAAGCAAGAAAACCCACCGGCTGGTGGTGCAGGAAAACATTGCCGGTTATCTGTTCATGCTTCCTTTCCTGCTTTTCTTCGTAGGCTTCGTGGTATACCCCATGTTCATGTGCATCTACACCAGCTTCTTCGATGCCACCATGAACCGGGACGACATCTTTATCGGCTTCCAGAACTACGTTGACCTGTTTAACGACCCGGTGTTCTGGACGGCACTGGAAAACACCCTGATTATCGTTGTGGTGTCCGTGCCTGTTACCTGCGCCTTCTCCCTGTGGATTGCAACCCTCATCAGCAAGATGCACGTAACCGCCACCTCCGCTTTCCGCTGCATTTTCTATCTGCCCGTTGTCACCGGCTCCGTGGCCGTTACCATGGTCTGGAAGTGGATGTTCAATAACTACTACGGCATCCTCAACTATCTGGGCAAGGGCGTTGGTCTGCTGGACAAGAACATCAACTGGCTGGGCGACCCCAAGTATGCCCTGGGCTGCATTATCCTGATTCTGCTGACCACCTCTGTGGGTCAGCCCATTGTGCTGTATGTATCCGCTCTGGATAACGTGGACAAATCCCTGGTAGAGGCCGCCCATGTGGACGGTGCCACCGAGACCCAGGCCTTCTGGAAAATCAAGTGGCCGCAGATGATGCCCACCACCCTGTACATCCTGGTGATTACCACCATCAACTCCTTCCAGTGCTTCGCACTGATTCAGCTGTTGACCTCCGGCGGCCCCAAGAACAGCACCATGACCATCATGTACTACATCTATTATAACGCCTTCAAGCAGTACAGGTATGGCTACGGCAACGCCATGGGCGTGATTCTGGCAATCATCATTGCAATTCTTTCCGCTGTCCAGTTCCGCATGGGCAAAGAAAAGTAAGGAGGGAACGAAATATGGCTACTACAAATTCAATTGAAAAAAGAAAGCGCAATAAACGGGCCGCTTCCATCGCCTCCTGGATCATTGTGTGCATCTTTGCCCTCCTGTTCACCTTCCCCCTGTACTGGATTATCACCGGCTCTTTCAAGGTGAAGAAAGAAATCATCTCCTCCACCCCGGTTTGGATTCCCAGCAAGTGGGTGCTGGACAACTACCAGAACCTGATGGGCAAGCGCTCCGCTCCCCTGTTCGAGCTGTTCGGCATCGCCGGTCCCACCGGCCCGGCTGCCATCCGCTGGCTGGTGAACACTGTGTTCATGGCTGTGGTGTCCATGCTGCTGACCTGCCTCACCGCTGCCATGGCCGGCTATGCTCTGGCGAAGAAGCGCTTCTACGGCAGAACCCTTATCTTCACCCTGATTGTCTGCGCCATGGCCCTGCCCAAGCAGGTTATCCTCATTCCGCTGCTGCGGGAAATGTCCTCCCTGCACCTGTATGACACCATCTGGGCGGTTATCTTCCCCATTGTGGGCTGGCCCTTCGGCGTGTTCCTGCTGAAGCAGTTTGCAGAGGGCATCCCCACCGAAATGACCGAGGCCTGCCGCATTGACGGCGCCAGTGAGTGGAGAACCTTCACCGATGTGATGTTCCCCATGATTAAGCCCGGTGTGGGTGCCTGCGCCATCTTCACCTTCATCAACTCCTGGAACGACTACTTCATGCAGCTGATTATGCTGACCTCCACCAAGAACCTGACCATCTCCCTGGGTATTGCCACCATGCAGGGCGAGAACTCCATCGACTTCGGTCTGCTGATGGCTGGCTGTGCCCTGGCCTCCGTGCCCATCATCATCGTGTTCCTGGTCTTCCAGAAGTACTTCACCAAGGGCATCACCATGGGCGCTGTGAAGGGATAATCCGTTTATTTCGCCAAATTGTCCATTTACTTTTTGGCAAGGAGTGATAAAATGATTGTCGCAAATATCCAAAATAAGGCAGAATATTATGGCATCCATCCGGAGCTGGACAAAGCCCTGGACTGCCTGACCCCGGAATTTCTGGAGCAGGCTGCCACGGAGAAAACCCTGCTGGATGGGGAGAACCTGTTTGTAACCAAATTTCACCTGGAAACCGTACCTGAGGAACAGACTTTCTTCGAGGCACACAGGCAATATCTGGACATTCAAATCGTCACCGAAGGCATGGAACGGGTGGAGATCGCGCACCCTGACACTCTGACGCTTACCGAGCACCGGGGCGACTTCTATGGCTACACCGGCCAGGGTGAACAGACTGTCATTCTGAAACCGGGCAATTTTCTGATCGTCTTCCCCGGAGATGCACACCGTCTGAAGCTCCCCGTGGGAGCAAGCGGGCAGGCATTTACCCGTGTCGTGTTCAAAATCAAAGTTTACGACTGATAAAGGAGCATAAAAATGAAAGATTACAGCAAATACGCAGGCATTATCCCCGCCTTTTACGCTTGCTATGACGAAAAGGGCGACATCTCCCCCAAGGCTGTGCGGGAACTCACCGAATACTATATTGGCAAAGGCGTGAAAGGTCTGTATGTAGGCGGCTCCTCCGGCGAGTGCATCTACCAGAGCGTGGCCGAGCGGAAGCTGCTGCTGGAAAACGTGATGGCTGTGGCCAAGGGCAAGCTGACTATCATTGCCCATGTGGCCTGCAACAACACCAGAGATTCCATGGAGCTGGCTGCCCATGCCGAGAGCCTGGGTGTGGACGCCATTGCCTCTATTCCCCCGATCTACTTCCGCCTGCCGGATGCTGCCATTGCAAAATATTGGAATGACATCTCCTCCGCCGCCCCCAACACCGACTTCATCATCTACAACATCCCCCAGCTGGCAGGCGTTGCCCTGAACCCCGGTCTGCTGGCAACCATGCTGGAAAATCCCCGGTGCATCGGCGTGAAGAACTCCAGCATGCCGGTGGAGGACATTGAAAAATGGATCTCCGGCGGTGCCATCGCCTTCAACGGCCCGGATGAGCAGCTGCTCAGCGGCATCGTGGCCGGTGCAACCGGCGGCATCGGCGGCACCTACGGCGCCATGCCCGAGGTGTATTTGAAGATTTTCGAGCTGGCAACCAAGGGCGAGAATCTGGCACTGGCCAGAGAGCTTCAGCTGGCAGCCAACCAGATCATCTATAAGATGTGCTCCGGCAAGGGCAACATGTACGCCATGATTAAGGAGATCCTCCGTCTGTCCGGCGGCCCTGACATCGGCGGCGTCCGCGCTCCCCTGCTGAACCTGACCGAAGACGACAAAGAGATTGCCAAGGAGTGCGTCAGGATGATTGCCGAAGCAAAGGCAAAAATTGCTTAAGCAAGCTCAAAAAGCTGCCGGAAAACCGGCAGCTTTTTGGCTATGATTTTCTTGTCCGGTGAATCAACCTCCCGGAAGTACACATCATCGGTGGTGGGGAGAATATTCCGGACAATGGAGTGCACACATCCCCATATCTGACGGAAACCGCCGCAATTACCTCTTGGAGCGGGAAAAAACAGCGCAAGGCGCTGCATGTCTTCCAATTGATTCACACCTTTGTCTGTAAAGATCTTACGCCCATATAATACGAAAAGGGGCCGCGCGGGAAAAGATTTGCAAAAAGGGACGCAATTCCGTACATGAAGCGGAATGCGTCCCTTCGCCTTATTCTTCTATGCCCAGGTACTGCCTGATCTTTGGCAGCGCGATGGTGGCATCGCAGCGTCCCAAAAGGTAGAGCGCACCCAATTTTTCCATATCGCCTTCCAGCGTGGAAATGGTGACAGAACCGGAGGGGCAGAGCATCAGGAGCCTGCCCTCGCTTTGCAGCTGCTCCAGCTCGTCGCAGGCGGTGTTATATTGCAGGGCCTGGGTGTTCAGCCGCTCCACCAGCTTGGGATAATTCCGATAGAACCGCTCGGACAGCTCCATGAACCGCTTGCCCTCCTGGGGGCGGCGGAAATAGGCCGGACGGGTGCGGATGACCAGGATCTTTTCAAAGCCGTTGTCCATAGCCCAGCGGTAGGGTACCTTTACCACGCACCCGCCGTCCAGGCAGAGGGTGCCGTCCACGTCCACCATATCCGCGGCAAAGGGCATGGAGGCGCTGGCCTGAATGGCCTTGCGGAAATCCTGGGTCACGCCCTTTTCACAATAGATGACCTCACCCTTTTCACAGTCGGTGACCGTGACCAGAAAGCGGCGGTCGGGACTCTCGTACCGCTCCCGGTTGAAGGGAAGCTCCTGCTCAATTTCGTCCAGCAGGAAATCAAAGCCCACCACGCCCCGGTTGCGTGCCAGACTGCCGGGACCGATGTAGCGGCGGTCGTGCCGGTAGCCCAGGTTGATCTTGGCGGAGCGGCCGATCTCTCCGGCCACATAGTTATAGCCGTTCAGCGCGCCCGCCGAGGTGCCGATGGTGGTTTGCAGATTGATGCCGTTTTCCATCAGCACATCCAGTACGCCGGAGGTATAGCAGCCCCGGAAGGAGCCGCCCTCCAGCACGATACAGCCGGGTACGATCCCCTCCGGCGCCTGGGCCAGGCGAATGGTATCGTAGCCGGACCAGGTTTTCTTCTTCTTATCGTCCATCTGCTTCACGGCTTCGTCGATCAGCTTATCCGTCTCTGATTTGATCCCGCTGATCACCGCCTGCCCTCCGCGGACGACCTGTTCTGTCAGCTTGCCAAGCTCCTCTTTCAAACGGATGCTCCTTTCTCATCTGGCTTTTTTTATTTAATTATATTCGCTTTTCGGGAAAAAATCAACGGTGGAATTGCCCGTCTGCCGCTTCACAGCGTCCGCTCGTAACAAACCTCCACCGCCCCCAGGCCGGGCTGCGTTCTGCCGTTGGGTGAAAAGCCGTTCGCCTCATAAAAGCGCCTGGCTCTGGCATTTTTCTCGAACACCCAGAGCATGATTTTTTCGTAGCCCGCAGCTGCCGCGTCCCGCAGGACGGCCTCCATCATCTTGCTCCCGTAGCCCATCCGCCAGCGGTTTTGCAGGCTGTGGATGCAGATCAGCTCTGCATAGCCGGGCATATCCTTCTCCCGGGTGGCATCCCACCATGCGATGCAGTGCGGGCTGCCCTCCACCCGGAGCAGATAGCCGTTGCCGATCCCGGCCTCCAGCAGGCGGCGATACATGGCCGTCGCCCGATCCAGCTGGGTGCACCTTTGCAGGGTCTGCTCGTCCAGGATTTCACGGAATCCGGCCTTCCAGCTCTCCGTTTGAATATAGGCCAGTGTCCCCTCGTCTCCTAATTTGGCCCGCTCTATGGTGTATTCCATCTTCTACCTTTCCTCACAGCCTCAGCGCCGCGATTACCTCCTCGCCGTCTGTTTCTCCCGTTTCCGCAAACCCAAAGGAACGGTACAGCCGCCGGGCCGCCTCATTCTCCGGCTCATAGGACAGCCAGCAGCACTCCGCCGGGCCGCAGGGATATGTCCTGATGAATTTCAGCGCCAGCCGGAGGGCTTCCCGCCCATAGCCCCTGCCCTGAAAGTGTTGGTCGATCATCAGCCGCCAGAGGTTATAATTGCCCCTGGCAATGGCCGGCGCATCCTCCCAGTCGTCATCCGCGTCATAGCCCACCATCAAGAAGCCGACGGGTGTGTCATCCGCATAGACCCCGAAAGGAAACGCATGCCCATTCGCCGTTAGGGCAATATACGCCTCAATAATGCTGATATCGTTGCCCGCCACGAAGCCTTCCTGCGCCCCGGACACACGCAGCTTCAGAATATCCCATATATTCTTCCCGTTTACCTTCTCCAGCCTGAGCATGGTTATCCCCCTGACAGTAAAAAACGCCACCGTAATTCTCCCGAAATTACGGTGGCATCATGGTGCCGGTGACCGGACTCGAACCGGTACGCTGTCGCCAGCGGTGGATTTTGAGTCCACTACGTCTACCATTCCATCACACCGGCATTTACCCGCATACTATATCATATTGGCGGGTAAATTGCAAGAAAAAAGTTTCCTGATCGGGCCGCGCAGCGCCGCCGGGAGATCCATTTGGTGCATCTTAAGAAAAACACAAGGTTTGCACTTTTATGTATTGCTTGACAGAAAGTGGGGGCTGGACTATAATGGACAAAGCAGAATCCCCCTTTGCTGGGGAAGGACATAGAATTTGGAGGATAAACCATGAAAAAAGGACTGTTTGTGGCGCTGATCCTGGTGCTGATTGCCGCTTTTGCGGCCAGCGGCCTGTATCTTGCCGCCTATTTTGCCGACAGCGCCAAGCAGCAGAATGCGGACGACAAGCGCGCCGAGCTGGTGAATTCCACCCGGAATGAATACTCCGCCACCGAAGAGGCCACTGGAGAGGCCACCGTCAGCCCCTACGGCGTTCCCGGCAGCTATGGCCACGAGGACGAGTATTATACCCCCGATGTGATCGACGAGCCGGAAAACGTGCCCACCAAGCCGGAATTGCAGAGCGGCAGCGATTTCCTGCCCTGGTATCAGGAGCTGCATGACCAGAACTCCGATATGGTTGGCTGGCTTCAGATCGAAAATTCCAAGATCAACTACCCCGTGATGCAGACCTCTATGGACAATGCTAACTTCTACCTGTACAAGGATTTTGACAAGAACGACTCCGTCCGCGGCAGCATCTACGCCGCCGAGATCTGCGACGTGTTTGAGCCCAGCGACAACATCACCCTGTTCGGCCACAACATGAAGGACGGCAGCATGTTCGCCTACCTGGGCAACTACTATGAGAAATCCGCCTGGGAAAATAACCCCTTGATCTTCTTCGATACCTTGACGGAATCCCATGTCTATAAGATCTTTGCCGTGTTCAAGACCTCCGGCACCGACAATGTGGGCTTTGCCTATCATCAGATGGCCGACGCCAAGGACGAAGCCGAGTTCAACCAGTTCGTCGCCACCTGCAAGGAGCTGGCTTTCTACGATACCGGCATCACCCCCGTATACGGCGACAAGCTGCTGTGCCTGTCCACCTGCGAATATACCATTGACAATGGCCGCTTCGTCGTTGCTGCCGTCCGCATTACCTGATCGCGTTTCCTTGCTTTCTTTCGGGGCTGCATACGCAGCCCCCTTTTCGTTCAGGGGTTCACGGATTGTTCTTGTTTCGTCTATTTACTTTTCCCGCCGGGAATGGTAGAATAGAGTGAGCTTGATCCCACCTAAAACCGCTTTTTACCGACCGCAGCCGGATTCGGCTCTCGGAAGGAGGATATGCTTTGCGTCGATTTATTGAAGAACTGAAGGATTTCCCGAAGAAGGGCGACTGGGTCCTGCTGATCCTGTGCCTGGTCACCTCCGGCTACGGCGGCATCATGGTCGCCAGCGCCACCAACGCCGCCAAATTCGGCAGCAACACCAAATACATTCTCATTCAGCTGGTGGCCATCATGCTGGGCGTACTGATGTACGCCGTGGTCTCCTCCATCGATGTGGACTTCATGTCGGAGCACCGGGGCGTTCTGGTGGCGTTCAACGTGATCATGCTTCTGCTGCTGATCCCCTTTGGCGATGACCACAGCACCGGCAATAAGAGTTGGCTGACCATCCCGCTGGTGCCCGTGAGCATCCAGCCCGCTGAGATCTGCAAGATCGCGTTCATTATCATCTTGGCATCGGTGATGTCATCCCACCAAAACGATATTTCAAGCATCCCATCGGTGCTGCACATTCTGTTCCACCTTGGTCTGGTGGTAGGCCTGAACATGGTGCTGTCCGGCGACGCGGGCGTGTCGCTGATCTTCGTGTTTATCTTCATCGGCATGGCCTTTGCGGGAGGCATCAGTCTATGGTGGTTCCTTGCGGGCCTTGCGGGGATCGGTGTGGGCATACCGATCCTATGGCCGCATTTGGGCACCTATCAGCAGGAGCGCATCCGCGTCCTGATCGACCCGGAATTTGACAAGATGGGCACCGGCGCCCGCTACCACAGCAAGATCAACCTGCAGTCCCTCACCGGCGGCGGCCTGACGGGCCAGGGCCTGTTCAACGGCACCCGTACACAGGACGGCAACCTGTTCGCCCAGCATACGGACTACATCTTCTCCTCCATGGGTGAGGAGCTGGGCTTCTTCGGCTGCCTGGGCGTGATCCTGCTGGAGTTTGCCATCATCGCCCGGTGCATCCAGGTCGGTTCCCGCTGCCCGGACTATATGCGCCGCCTGATCTGCTACGGCGCGGCCTCCGCCATGATGTTCCAGGTGCTGATCAACGTGGGCATGTGCATCGGCGTTATGCCCGTTATCGGCCTGACCCTGCCGCTGATCAGCTACGGCGGCTCCTCCGTGGTCACCATCTACGCCACCATGGGGCTGGTATCCGGCTCCTACGCCCGACCACAATCCCTCAGCCACGAACGATATATCCAGCCCTACCGGGGCTACAACGTATAAATACAGCCGGTAGTGAAAATGGGTGCGCCTGCAAATGTCATTGCAGGCGCACCCATTGTTTATGTTTCCTCGCTGACCTTGGGCAGATTCCAGCGGAAGTGGGCGGCCAGTTTGCGAAGGACCAGGACCAGGAGGAAGCCCGCGATCATGGCGGTGCTTTCGCTGCCCAGGCAGCGCAGCAGGACAGTCATGAGGATGGCCCCGGCAATGGCTGCCACGGCGTAGATGTGCTTGCGGAAGATATCCGGCATCTGGTTTGCCATCACATCCCGCAGCGCGCCGCCGCCCACGGCGGTCATAAAGCCCAGAAAACAGATCAGAAAGGCATTGCCCCCATGTCCCGCGCGGACCCCCGCCATGACGCCGTCCACAGTGAAAGCGGCCAGGCCCACAGAATCAAACCAGAAGAGCATGGCGTCATAGAACCTTGCCATCTTTTTGGGCATGTGCCGGTGCAGATAGCACAGCAGAAACACGACGTTCGCCACCACCACGGCCACCAGGACAAACACGGGATTCTGGAACATTTTCGGCGGAATACAGCCGATGATCAGGTCCCGGATCATGCCGCCCCCGCAGGCGGTGGTGACGGCCAGGACATTGACACCGAAAATATCCATCTTCTTATGGATGCCCACCAGTGCGCCGGAAATGGCGAAGGCGACGGTGCCGATGAAATCAAACAAGGTCAGCAGTGTAACGGGCATGCTCTCTTCCTCCAGCGGGAAATGATAGTGGATTATACCACAATTCCGGGCAAAACTCAACCGTTTTTCCCGGTCCGCGCCAGAGGTATTCGGTCTCTCCGCCCGCGAAAAAGTTTAAAAATATAAGTCTATTATTGAAATTGATACTTGACAGCCACATCCCACAACGCTATGATAGCATATATTTGAAAAAAGCGAGGTCTTGCTTATGTGCGGAATTGTTGGCTTCTCCGGGAAGCACAGCGCTGCCCCCATCCTATTGGACGGCCTGTCCAAGCTGGAATACCGGGGCTATGACTCTGCGGGGATCGCCGTGCGGGACGGTGCGGCGGACCCGGTGGTGGTGAAGGCAAAGGGGCGGCTGAAGATCCTGTCCGAGAAAACAAACGGCGGTCTAGCGGTGTCCGGCTGCTGCGGCATCGGCCATACCCGTTGGGCGACCCATGGGGAACCCAGCGAAAACAACGCTCACCCTCATTGCAGCGAGGATATGAACGTGGTGGGGGTGCACAACGGCATCATCGAATCCTACCAGGAGATCAAGGAAAAGCTCACCCGCAAGGGCTATCATTTTTACAGCCAGACCGACACGGAAGCGCTGATCAACTATGTGGATTACTATTACAAGAAGTACCACATGGGACCCATCGACGCGCTGGCCAAGACCATGGTCCGCATCCGCGGCTCCTACGCGCTGGCGGTGATGTTCAAGGATTACCCCGGCGAAATCTATGTTGCCCGCAAGGACAGCCCCATGATCATCGGCGTGGAGGACGGGGAATCCTACCTGGCCTCCGACGTGCCCGCCATTCTGAAATACACCCGCAATGTCTATTACATCGGCAACATGGAGATGGCGCGGCTGTCCGGCGGAGATGTGACCTTCTACAACCTGGACGGCGATGCCATTGAGAAGGAGCCGACGCAGATCAAGTGGGACGCCGAGGCGGCGGAAAAGGGCGGCTACGAGCATTTCATGATGAAGGAGATCCACGAGCAGCCCCGGGCCGTGCGCGACACCGTCCGCTCCGTGGTCAAGGAGAACGCCATCGACCTTTCCGCGCTGGCGTTGACGCCAGAATTTGTGCAGGCGCTGGACACCGTCCACATCGTCGCCTGCGGCTCGGCGTATCATGTGGGCGTGGCTGCCCAATATGTGCTGGAGGATCTGGCTCGGCTGCGCGTCCGGGTGGAGCTGGCGTCGGAATTCCGCTACCGCAGGCCGCTGCTGCGGGAAAAGGATCTGGTGATCGTCATCAGCCAGTCCGGCGAGACTGCCGACAGCCTGGCCGCCCTGCGGGAGGCCAAGGGGCAGGGGGTAAAAACCCTGGGCATTGTCAACGTGGTGGGCAGCTCCATTGCCCGGGAGGCGGACAACGTATTCTACACCCTGGCCGGGCCGGAGATCGCCGTGGCCACCACCAAGGCATACTCAGCCCAGCTCGTCGCCTGCTATCTGCTGGCGGTGGAATTTGCCCGGCTCCGGGGCCAGCTGGACGAACAGGCCTATGGCCGCCTGGTGGATGATATCCAGCAGCTGCCTGAAAAGATGGAGCGGGTCTTGCAGGATCAGGAGCGGATCCAGTGGTTTGCCAGCAAGTTTGCCGCCGCGCGGGATATCTTTTACCTGGGGCGGGGTCTGGACTATGCCACCGGCCTGGAGGGCAGCCTGAAAATGAAGGAGATCAGCTACATCCACAGTGAGGCCTACGCCGCCGGTGAGCTGAAGCACGGCACCATCAGCCTGATCGAAAACGGGACGCTGGTGGTGGGCGTTCTGACCCAGAGCGGCCTGTATGAAAAGATGCTCAGCAATCTGGTGGAGGTCAAGAGCCGCGGTGCCTACCTGATGGGCCTGACCACCTACGGCAATTACAGCATCGAGGACACGGTGGACTTCACTGTCTACATTCCCAAAACCGACGAGCACTTCACCGCCTCCCTGGCGGTGATCCCCCTGCAGCTGATGGGCTATTACGTCAGCGTGGCCAAGGGCCTGGACGTGGATAAGCCCCGGAACCTGGCCAAATCCGTCACCGTGGAGTAAGCGGAGTAGATTTTCGGGACGGCTTCTGCTATAATGCGCGGGAAGGAGGGATTCAGCATGGATATCCAGCGGATCAACACCTATTCCGACCGCCGCTTTTCCCAGGCAGTGCTGAACCAGCACGGATGCTTTCTGGTGGACGGGATGCCTTATGAAATTGAAATTCTGTCCGATTCCCAGGCCGTCGTCCGGGGCTCCGACCGGGCGGCCTTCCCCCAGCTGATAGAGGATTTCCGCTTTTACACGCCCCATATCACGCTCTTTTACGACGAGGCCGGGGCCTTGCTCAAGACGTACCCCCCTGCCCCACTCCTGGAGCTTCCCATTGACCGGCTCCAGCCCTCCCAATTCTATGTGGACGAGGAGAAGATCGCCGCCATCGGCAGCTTTATCCGCGCGCCCCAGGACATCATCATTCAGGTCACCACCTGTGATGGCTGCCGCGTATCCCTGGACGGGCACACCCGCCTGTACTACGCGGTGATGCAGGGCTGGGATACGGTAAGGGCCGTAGAAACGGCGGCGGATCCCTATATCCCGGATTTTGTCGCCGAGGCCCGGCGGCGAGGGATCTTCACCCCAAAGGACATGCGGCTAGTCAACCACCGAGAATACGAGGAAAAATGGTACGGCTTCTGTGATGCTTATTTCGAAGGTAAAAACGGCTAGGGCGCGTTGCATTCGCAACGCGCCCCTTAAAATCACAGGTAGAACTCGATCATTTTGGAAAGCTCCGTCTGGCCGAAGATGTCTGTCAGGCGGAAGCAGTAATAGAAGGAGGAATCCGCGCCCTCCAGGGAGATGTACTCGAACACGGGAAGCGTATCGCCCACGATGATGGGGTCGCCCTCGAAGGTGTCCTGCGCCAGCTCGTCGGAATCGGAGCCGTCGTCGTAGAGCATGGGATACAGGGGGATCAGCTCGTCGCCCTCGGTCAGCTGGGTCAGGCCACGCACGGGCAGGCCGTTGGCGTCATAGCCCTCAGTAAAGCCGGCGATCACGCCGTCGGGGTTTGCCTTGGTGAAGATCATCACCAGGTACCCTTCCGTTCCGTTGCGCTTCATCGGGATCACGCTGCGGCGCATGTTCTGGGTGCGCACCTGGTCATACATGACCACGATCTGCTCGTCCAGCATGGGCCATGTGCCGTCAAAGCCGCTGATGATGTCGCCGGTGTCCCAGTCGATGCCCGCGTCCTGCATTGCGCCCAGCTCGATGAGAATGGTGTCCTCGTCGTCGCTTGCGTCCAGATACAGCAGGCCCTCCACCAGGGAGAGGTTTTCCAGCTCGTCCTGGGTCAGGGTCATATAGCAGGCGTAATCCGAATCCAGATCAAACTGGTATTCGCTCTCTGCGTCCGATCCCACATCCGCATCCGGGGTGATCGCGCCGGAGACCACGCTGGTAAAGCCGTTCCAGACGCTGGACTGGATCTGGGACGGGGTGACCGTCACAGCCGCGTTCTGCGCGTCTTCCGGCGCGGTATAGCTGCCGCCGGGGATGTAAGATGTATTCTGCATCGTGCCCGCCGTGCTGGCCGGGGCCCCGGAGGTCTGCTCCGGCTTTTGCAGGGTAAAGGTGTAGTTGCCGCCTGCCAGCAGCGTGGCGTATCCGTAAACGAACTGGCTGAAATTGGGGTACTGCTCGCCGCAGTCGTAGGCGCTGAAATTATCCAGCAGGTCCAGGGTGGTGTCCCCCGGCAGGAGCACGCTCATGCCGGTCAGATAGTCAAACATGTCTGTGCCAGTGCTGTAATAGATGCAGTCCTGATAGCTGGCCTCCAGCTGGCTGGCCATGTTGGGGGCGAACTGCCGGGTGGCATCCAGGAATGCCATGAAGTCCACCTGATCCGACGACGCATCCGAGAATTTGCCGAAGGAATACATGCGCTGGCGGGAGCGGCTGATGGTGGGCAGCTGGCCGTGGCTCAGCGCGTCCGTCAGATAGGCCGCATAGGTCTCCAGCTGATCCCGGAATACGGGAAGGGCGCTCAGGTTGATCACACTCTGGCTCAGATAGTCGTTGGGGTTGTCCTCCACGCAGGCAGCCATAAAGTTGTCGGCAATGGAGACGGCAATGTCCGCGCTGTCCATCTCCGGGTCGGCAGCCAGGTCCCCCAGCCATCCCTCGTAATTCCATCCGATGCCCGGCTCCAGTTCCTCGCTGGCCACCATGTAATCGGCGTAGCCCGCCATGTGCACGGCCATCTCATAGGTGGCCATCAGGCAGGCGTCGAACCCGACGATGTCCAGGCGGAAGTCCGGGTCCTGCTGCTGATAGTGATACAGCGCGTCGTTCACCTCGTGGATGGTCAGGCTGTCGTAATTCGCCGTCTCGTCGTAGCACACACCGCCGGAGCCGCCGCCGTGATCCCACAGCACCAGGATGTATCGGTCAGAGGGATAGGCATCCACCGCCCAGCTGATGAAATCCAGCAGTGTCTGCTCCTGGCCCATATTCTGCCAGGGGAGCACCTGCATATCGTTGAAGGTGTCATAGGTAATGGTGAAGCGATTGACGGCCTCGCCGGTCAGATCGCTGTCATCCCAGCTGTAAGCGCCGCCCGCCTGGACCACGACGGTCATCTCCTCCGGCAGGTCAACGCTGGCCATCTCATACATATCCTGCACGCAGGCGCTTTGCAGGTCCGTGCCGCACATGTACATCATCACAGTGGTGGTCGTTCCCTGTGCCCGCGCGGCAGGGAGAAGAAGCCCCACCAGAAGCGCCAGCGCCAGGAAGCAAAATCCGATCTTTTTCATAATGCCCTCCTTTGATCCATTTTCCCGAATCATTCCCATGTATTATACAGCAGGATCGGGAAGAAATCCATAGAGTATTTTCTTCATTTCAGCCCCGCGCCGCCTCAAGGAGCAGGCTTGAGCATCGTGTATGCAGCATTTCTGTTCGACGTTATTCGACATTTAATTGTGTAAAATTGCAAAAAACGCTTGATTATTTCATGATTATCTGTTATGATTGCCATATAAACCGATCCACGCCCGCCCGGCGGGGCGAAACAAAAAGGAGGAACGATTCATGGCAACGAAACGGCTTCTTTCTCTGGCGCTGGCACTGCTCCTGGCAATATCTCTTCCGCTGTCCGTCGCTGCGCAGGAATATGACCTGGTGAACGGCGATATTACTGTCTCAGCGGATGATTCCGGCCAATATGTATCTCAGGGCGATACCCAAAACGAGCTGCAAACCTCGGATACCGTTATCTCCAGCTCTTCCACCACTGATAATACCATCACCATTTCCACCTCCGGCGGCGCGGAGGCGGATATCACCATCAAAGATCTGGATGTGTCGACCAATGGCGAAACCGCCATCGATGTGGGCAGCAGCAATGCCACCATCCACGTAGAGGGCAAGAACCACATTGACTCGGGCACCACGCCGTCCGACGAATCTCTGATCCACGTCAGCGACGGCAGCCTGAACCTGACCAGCGAGACCGGCGGCGAGCTGGAGCTGACCAATCAGGAATCCGACGGTGCCGTGATTGGATCCGACAAGGATGAGGAATTCTCCGGCAGCATCACCATTGACGGTGATATTGATCTATCCGCCGGAGCCTCGCTGGGCATAGGCGACGGTGCCGCCATCGGCTCCGGCGCAGGCGGCGACTTCACCGGCGACGTGACCATTGCGGGCGAAGCGAATGTTGACGCCATTGCCCAGGATGACGGCGCGGGCATTGGCTCTGGTTCGAAGGGTGAGATGTCCGGCAGCATTACCATTGGCAGCAACGCAGACGTGACCGCCATCAGCGGCAATGATGGTGCAGGCATCGGCTCCGGCGATAAGGGCGAAATGTCCGGAACCGTTGAAATTCTGGACAGTGCCGCCGTCAGCGCCGGCAGCGCGGACGAAGGGGCCGGTATCGGCTCCGGCTACGATGGTGACATGTCCGAAACCGGCAGCATCACCGTCCGCGGCGATGCGAATGTGACCGCCATCAGCGGAGACGACGGTGCCGGCATCGGCTCCGGCTCGGACGCGAATATGGCGGGCACCATTGAGATTTTGGATAATGCAATCGTCAACGCAGGCAGTGACGATTACGGTGCGGGTATTGGCTCCGGCCTTCGCGGCGAAATGTCCGGCGACATCACCATCGGCGGCAGCGCGCAGGTGACCGCCAGCGGCGATCATGAATCCGCGGGTATCGGTGCCGGAGCGTGGTCTAATAACGGAAGCAGTGGCGGCATGACCGGGACGATCATGATCCGGGATAACGCAAAGGTGACCGCCAATGCCGGACGGGAAGGCAGCGCTGCCATCGGCGGCGAGGACGATTCCGATATGAAGGGCATTATTGCCATCCTGGGGAATGCCCAGGTGACCACCGGCGTTGTCAATGAGCTGAAAGCCGAGGTCAAATCTGACGGCAGTGTTTCTCTGACAGTAACACCGAAGGATAATGAAGTTGGCAACATTGGTGGGCAGCAGAACGGTCATAGCGATTCCAACGGAAGATTTATCTTCAGCTCCGGCGTCACCGTGAACGGTGTCAAGGGCGGCGATACGGATGGACTGAATGATTTTGTCAACCTGTACCAGGACGGTGAAGGCTCAAATTATATCAATCTGGAGGTCAGCGTTGACGAAAACGGCGCGTTCTCGGCCGAGGTAAAGGATGGCACCGCCAGTGTACGCAATATCCTTTATAACAGAAGTCTCAGCGTCCCTACCGAACCCGGGCATTATCTTGTAGAATGCAGGATCAGAATCACAGGTGTGGGAATCGATCCCGACGAAGGGCCTATGACCGTTCGCCTAAAGATCGGTGAGCTGATCATCCCGGAGAAGGAGCCGGAAAAGGAGCCAGAGGAAAATCCGCCGAAGGAGCCCAAGCCAGAAGAACCCAAGCCGGTTGGTCCCACGCAGCCCGAAAAGCCGGCCGCCCAAGCCAGCAGTGCGGCTCTCTACCGGGTAAGTGACCAGAATGGCAAGGATGTACCCATCCACGCAGAGAAGAGCGGTACGGTGTACACCATCACCACAGCGGAAGCACAGGCCACGCTCACCGGCAACCTCTACGGATTGAAGGTCCTGCGCAGCTGGGGCGTGGAGGAGCTGGTATTCCAGACCCCGGAGGGTACCTTCACCTTCCTGCTGGATGATCTGCTGAGCCGGGGCACCGATTTCCAGTGCTATTCCCTGACCCACGACGGCAGTGCGGTTTTCTTCACCCTGGACGGAGAGAGCATTGCGGACATTTTGAAGTAAGCGCGCAGCGGGCGGCCAGTGGCCGCCCGCTTGTCGGTCAAAACGGGGCTGCCTCACCAGGAGGCAGCCCCATCAATATTCCGCTTGGGAGGTTACAGCTCCACCGGGCAGATACCCTCGGCTTTGCCGCCGCGCAGGACATCCGCCAGAGCACACAGAGCCGGTTCCTCATAGTCATAGGCGGCCAGCTTCCAGATCTCAGCGGGCAGGCCGGACAGGTCATAGGGGTTGCGCAGGGCAATGACGGCCAGGGGTTTCCCCAGTGCGGCCAGCGCTCTTGCCAGGTCCAGCTGGCCCCGGAACAGGTGGCCGTTGCAGGTGCCAATAACGATCTTGCCGCTGCGCTTCGCCTGCTGCGCCGCCTGGCGGATATCCTCCCGGGTCGGCTCCTTGGGCGTGACCAGGCACTTGGCCCCGAAGGTGCGGGCCATGTATTCCGGGAACGTGACCGCGCCGCCGTCCTCATTGGCTACGCCGGATACCCGGTAATCCGCGCAGCCGCAGAAGAAGGTATCCTCATCCGCCTGGAATGGGGTGCCGCCCAGCTGAGTTACGGCCTGGCGGCTCATGCGCAGTACTGCCTCCCGATCCTCCCGGCGGTTGCACAGCGCTGCCTCCGGGGCGTCGAAGAGCTGCCGCTTGTATTCCAGAATACGCTCCACGGACTGCCGGATTTCCGCCATGTCCAGCTCGCCCCGCTGGGCGGCCTGGTTCAACGCCTGCGCCGCCTGCACCTCCAGCTCGAAGGTGGCGGAGATCTCCGCAATGTCCACCCCCGCCTTGACGGAAGCGACTACCCCCTCCGGGGTGCCGAAGTGATCCCGGATGGCCAGCATTTCCATGCAGTCGGTGAAGATCAGGCCCCGGAAGCCCAGTTTCTTGCGCAGCAGCTCCGTCACCATATACCGGGACATGGTGCAGGGCATCCCGGAGGCCTCGATATTGGGGAAGAGCACATGGCTCATCATTACGGCAGGCGCGCCCGCCTGGATGGCGCGGCGGAAGGGGATCAGCTCCAGCTGCTCCAGCTCCTGCTCGGTCTTGTCCACCCGGGGCAGCCCCAGGTGGCTGTCCACCGCCGTGTCGCCGTGGCCGGGGAAATGCTTGATGCAGCAGTGTGCGCCGCTGTGCGCGTAGGGGGCAATGGAGGCACAGCCAAAGGCAGCCACCCGCTCCGCCCGGTCGCCGTAGCTGCGCACGCCGATCACAGGGTTTGCCGGATTGCTGTTCACATCCAGCACGGGAGCCATATTGAAGTTCGCCCCCAGGCCCCGCAGCTGACGGATGGTGATCTGGGAGGCAAGGCGGGCGTTCTCCGGGTCGCCGGTGGCAGCGACGGCCATCGCGCCGGGGACATTCACCGCATCCTTCGGCAGGCGGGAGACCATGCCCCCCTCCTCATCGATGATGATAAAGGGCGGAATGCCGGTCTCCCGGAGGATGAACTCCCGGATCTCGCCGCAGAGCCTGCGCATTTGCTCGGCGTTTTCTATATTGCGGCGGAACAGGATCACGTTGCCGATCTTGTATTCCCGGATCAGATTTTTGAATTCTTCGGTCAGCGCCGTGCCGTGGAAGCCATATTCCAGCTTCTGGCCCAGCAGTTGTTTCACGCTCAGTTCCATCATGCGTCACTCCTTGGGGTATCGTTCATAGGCGGCCTTTCTTTCACGGAAGGCCCGGCTCTCAGCGTCATAGCGCGCCAGCAGCGCGTCCGCGTCCCAGGCGGGATTTTCAAAATCCCGGTGCCCGGCCAGCAGGGAGATAAAAGGCTTGCCGTCCTGCCGCACCGGCTCCAGAAAACGGAAGTCCGCCGGGTACATCTGCCGGAGCAGATCCAGCAGCTTCACGCCCATGGCTACGGGCCGAATCTCCCTTTCGTCCAGGATGTGCAGCTGAATGCCGCCGCACAGGGTTCCCTGGTGCTTGGAGGTGGTGGGCACAAAGTACATCGGCGTGGCCTCCACGCCGGGGCAGCCCAGGGCGTTAAAGGCCCGGCTGAAGCCCTCCGCCCTGATGAACGGCGCGCCCAGAATGGCAAAGGGGTCGCTGGTTCCCCTGCCCTCGGACAGATTGGTGCCCTCGATCAGGCAGGTGCCGGGATACAGCAGCGCCGTCTCAAACCGGGGAATTCCCAGACTGGGCGTCACCCAATAGTGCCCCCAGTCCCGGAAGGTACACGCCCTGGTCAGATTGGCACAGGGAACGATTTGCAGATCACACCCGCAGCCAAGCTCCGCGTTCATCATTTCCGCCAGCTCGCCGCAGGTCAGGCCGTAGCATACCGGCATTTCGTAGCCGCCGACGAAGCTGGCCGTTTCCGGCCGCAGCAGGCCGCCCTCCACCCGGTCGCCCAGGGGGTTGGGCCTGTCCAGCACCACCAGGCGTTTCCCGGCGGCGGCGCAATCCTCGATGCAGTAGCGCAGAGTGGACAGGAAGGTATAGTACCGGCAGCCCACGTCCGCAATATCATAGACCAGGGTATCAAACAGCGCCAACGTTTCCGCCGACAGGCGCTTGGAGGTCTTGGTGTAAAGGCTGCGCACGGTCAGGCCGCTCTCCGGGTCGGTTTCGTCGGCAAACAGCGCCCCCGCCGCCTTGTCGCCCCGCACGCCGTGCTCCGGGGCCAGCAGCAGCCGCAGGTCGCAGCACCGCTTTAATACATCAATGGTCGGCTCGTTCCCGCTGGTGCGCCCAGAGGGGCCGGTGAGCAGGGCAACGCGCCCGGACAGCAGGTGGGAAAACTCCGCCACCCGGTCGGCACCGAATAGAACCATATTTTTCTCCTTTCTCAGGCCAGGTCGTCCAGGGACTGCACCAGCTTATACTGCTCCTTGGGGATCATGAAGCACTCGCAGTAGCCCTTTCTTCCCTGGATGCCCCGCAGGCGCTTCAGGTGGGAATAATACTCCTTATAGGGGAAGCTGGTGGAGTGGACGGCAAACCAGTGGTGCTCAATGGCCTTTTCCCACAGGGGGAAGCCGTCGGTCACATCCAGGTAGACGTACGGCTCAAAGCCGGGGGCATCCTCCCAGTTTTCGGCAAAGTACAGGTGCCGGGCAAAATGCTTCGGCTCCTCCCGCTGGAAGCCCTCGATGGCGGCATAGAACCAGGCGTCTACCACAATTTTGTGACAGACCATGTGGTCCTTGTGCATGCTGTTTTCGTGGTGGGTGACGATGATATCGGGCTTTACCTTGCGAATGACGTCGCACACGGCGAAGCGCACCTCGTCGTTGTCCGGCAGCAGGCCGTCCTCATAGGGCAGGACGTAGGCCTCTCCCCCCAGGTCGGCGGCGAAAGCCTCCGCCTCCGCGATCTTCCCCCGGCGGTATTCGGCGATATCCGCCCCGGCGGGCGCGCCCTTCTCCCCTGCCGTCAGGGCCAGCGTAACGGCCCGGCCGCCATGGACGGCGCAGGTGGCGAGCAAGGCTCCGGCGGTCAGCTCGGCGTCGCCGATGTGCGCGCCGATGGCAAGGATCGTATGCTTCTTCATATTCTCACAGCTCCTTTATAAGCACGCCGAAGGTACGCACGATGCGGAACCCCGCGCCCAGATAGATAAATCGTGCATGGTTATCCTCCCCGGTGAACAGGGACATGTATTGGGACCCCACCTGCTTTTCCCGCGCCAGCAGGCGGTAGAACAGCAGCGTCCCCAGCCCGTGCCCCTGATACTGGGGCGCGACGCCCAGACCTGCGAAGTAGCCCCGGCCGGTTTCCTCCGGGTAGACGGGGCCGGTAAAGCCCGCGCAGGTATTGTCCTTCAGGCCAACCAGCAAATCCATGTTGGCTTTCCCTGCTGCCGGAATTTCCGATGACCACATGGGGTTTTCCAGCGCAGCCACCATTTCCTCCAGCCCGACGTGCCGGGCGGCGTCATAGCGCGCCACGTGGTAGCCCTGGGCTGCCATCTTCTCCGCCTTTTCCTCCACCCATGCTGGGGTCTCAAAATCGGCCAGGTTCAGGTACATGGCGCACTCCCGGGTGGTTTCCCGGTAGCCCTGGGCAATCATGCGGTCGTGCAGGGGGATATCCAGGGCGATGCCCGGTGCGTTGTTGTGCTGGTGGCCCGGCGTACCGGGGATGATCCAGGGCAGGCGGATGGGGTTGAAAAACGTGACGGCGCTGTAACGCCTGCCTGCCCGGCGGAAGGCATCCTCCAGCGCTTCCAGCAGGCGGGCAGTGTTTTCATCGTTGTCCGCCTCCGGGGCCAGGATCAGGCAGCTGACATAGCCCCGCACATCCCCCTTGGGGATATCCGCGCCGGTGCACCCGTTGACGAAGCCAAGGACGCGCCCCGCCTCCTCCAGCACGAAGGTGTATTCCGGGGAAAAACTGGGATGCCCGGTGAGCAGGCAGTGGAACGTCTCCTGCTTCAGCGGTGCAAATCCCAGGCTTACGCCCGCCGTATTCCACAACTCCAGCAGGCAAGGCTCATCGGATGGTAAATAATTTCTTATCATGGTTCCTCCCTCAGCACGGCGGCCCCCACCATAGCAGTAGGGGCCGCGTTCGTTTGTGTGAATCAGCCCTTGACGGCGCCGATGGTGACGCCTTCCATGAAGTACTTCTGAAGTGCGAAGAACAGGATGAACATGGGCAGTGCGGAGATGGTCGCGCCCGCCATCATGGGGGCGAACAGGGTCTCGTTGGCAAACTTGAACTGCTTCAGGCCCACCTGGATGGTGAACATGGCCGGATTGTTGGTCACAAGGAAGGGCCAGAAGAAATCGTTCCAGCTGGACATGAAGGTGTTGATGGCCATAACGGCCAGCACCGTCTTTGCCAGGGGCAGGATGATCTTCACGAAAATCTGGAACTGATTGCAGCCCTCGATCTTCGCGCTCTCGATCAGCGGCGTGGGCAGGCCGGTGAAGAACTGCTTGCACAGGAAGATATTGTAGGCCGTGCACAGCCCCGGCAGGATCATGGCCGCGTAGGTATTGGTCATGGAGAACTTGCGCACCATCAGGATATACAGGGGTACCTGGGTCACCTGATAGGGAATCATCATGGCCACCAGGATCATGGAAAACAGGATGCCGCTGCCCTTGAATTTGATCTTGGCGAAGGCATAGCCCGCCATGGAGGCGAAGACCACATTGCCGACCACGGCGCAGGAGGCCACGATGCAGCTGTTGATGATCCAGCGCAGAGAATGCTCGTTGAAATCAAAGAATGCCTGGAAGGATTCCAGCGTAAAGCGGGCGGGGAAGATGGTGCGCATATTGCCCGCTGTGGACACGTTGGGGCCAAAGGCAGAGAGGATCATATAGCAGATGGGGAACAGTGTCGCCGCCGCCAGGATGGTCAGCACAATGGCGATGACCGCGTTGCGCAGGTAGCGGATCTTCACATTGTCCAGGTGCTGGGAATAAAGTCCGGTTGATGCCATGTCTATTCCCTCCTTAATACTCGACGTCCACGCCCATCGCCTTGAACTGGAACAGGGACATAATGGCAATGACAATGGTCAGCAGGATCGCCTGGGCGCAGGCCATGCCGAACTCGTTCCGCTCAAAGGCGTTGCGGTAGATCAGCAGGCCGATCATGGTGGTGGAATTGTCCGGGCCGCCGCCGGTCATGATGTAGGCGTTCATAAACACCTGGAAGGAGCCGATGACGCCGGTGATCAGCAGAAACAGAGTGGTAGGCTTGACCAGAGGCCAGACGATATAGCGCACTTTCTGGAAGAAGGTTGCCCCGTCCAGCTCGGCAGCCTCGAAATAGCTGTTGTCAATGCCCAGCAGGGCGGCAATATATGTGATAACCCTTACGCCATGACTGGAAAGCAGCGCCATGATGATCAGGGAAAGCATCGAGGTTTTGGTGGATGAGAGCCAGTTCTGGGCCGGGATGCCAAAGAAGCCCAGCAGCCGGTTGAAGATCCCATCCGGGGAGGAATCGTACAGCCACAGCCACACCACACTCAGCGCCACGCCGGAGGCGATGCCGGGCAGGTAATACATGGCCTTGAAGATGGACTGCACCTTTTTCTTAAAGGGCAGGATCATCACCGCAATGGCAAAGGAGAGCAGCAGCGACAGGGGCACCACGATCACCGTATAGAGCGCGGTGTTGTAAGCCGCCTTGTAGAAAAGATTAAATTTGGAGAACTTCAGCGTATCGGCATAGTTCTTCAGGCCGATAAACTTGGAGCCGAAGGGCTTGTATTTCAGGAAGCTGGTATAAATGGCGCTGATCACGGGGTACAGGGTAAAAACGCAGAAAATCACCATGGCGGCAGCAATAAAGACGTACCCCCAGAGATCGTCATTGGTAAGTCTCAGCCTGCGGTGAACCGTCCGCCGCTTTTCTTTCGTACTGTTCATTATCTACCTCCATGGATAAAATGCCCACCCCACCGAGGTGGGGTGGGCAGGTGTTTGGATTTAGATCTTGCCGGAGACGCAGTTGTCAGCGCCAAAGGCATCCTGGGCAGCCTCGACGATGTGGTCGTAGGCTTCCTGAGCGGTGATTTCGCCAGCCAGCAGAGCCTGGAACTTGGGCACGATCTGCTCGTCCAGCAGCTTCTTGGCGGTGGCGGACATCTCAGCGGTAATGCCCTCGGGAGGAGCCTGCACCATGGCGATGCAGCGGCCAGCGGTGGCCAGGTTGTCAGCGTCGCGGCCCTCGGGCAGAACCAGAGCGTCACGGCCGGACTGGCAGACGGGCTCCAGATACAGGTCGTTCATGCAGGCGGCGATGCGGTCGCCGGAGCAGATGTAGTCCATGAACAGCAGCACGTTCTTCAGGTGCTCGTCAGTGGTCTTGTTGTTGCGCAGGGCGATCAGGCCGTCCACGGTGCCGTAGCAGGACTCTTCGCAGCCGTCCATCGTGGGAACGGGCAGGAAGGCGTAGTCCATCTTCAGGGAGTTCTCAACGGCGGTGCCGTCGTTGGCTTCCAGAGCGGCGTTGTTCTTCTTGAAGTTGTTCTCAAACAGAGGCATCGCCTTGCCGAAAATCATGGCGTTGCCGGTCTGGCACATGACCATACGCTGGCCAGCTTCCACGCCGTAGTTGGGCATGTAGCCGGACTTGGTCATCTCTTCGACGGCCGTCAGCAGGGTCAGCATGTTCTCGGAGGTAAAGGCGTACTTCAGGTCGGGGGTGAAGGTGTTGCTCAGGCCCACGCCGGCGCCGAAGATGGACAGCATGTCGGAAGCGGTGACGCCGGAGTTGGCGAACACGAAGCCGTAGCAGTCGTCAGTGGTGCCCTGCTTGATGACATCCAGGAACTCCTCGTAGGTCCAGCCCTCGTCCTGGATCTTCTTGACATCGATGCCCAGCTCTTCCATCATGGTCTTGTTGGCACCGATGGACTGGATGGTCAGGTACAGAGGCAGGCCGTAGGTGGTGCCTTCCAGGGACATGTACTTCACAGCGCCCTCGTCGTAGTCGGCCAGACGGTCGGCATCCATGTACTGAGCGATGTCAACGGCAACGCCCATCTCCACGAAGGTGCCCAGAATGCCGGAGGAAATCTCGGCGATGTCGGGGGCCTCGCCGGCCAGCGCCATGTTGTTCAGCTTGTCGTTGTGATCGCCCCAAGAGGTCTCGATGATTTCAACGGTCAGGTTGGGGTACAGCTCATGGAAATCAGCGGCCCAGGTCTTCAGGTTTTCCAGATAATTGCCGGTAACGGGGGGAGCCATGATAACGATGGTATCCTCGGCCTCTGCGCTGGCGCCGATGGCAAACAGCCCCAGAACCATGACACAGACCAACAGCATAGAGATGATCTTCTTCATTTATTTTCCTCCTGATGTTTCAAATTGAGCGCGCGGTCTTGCGGTTATTCCGGCAATTCCTTGTGCTTGCGATTATTATAATTTATCCTGCATTTTGTGTCAAGTATTTTATAAAGCGCTGAAACAATTTTTCATGCCATGGTTAGATTTTCCGCAATTTGTTGGATATGGTGAAACATTCCCGTTCTCTTTTCTTGGAAAATATACATATTGCACAAAATCCGTCATCCTTTTTTGTCTACAAAGTGAATGGCCTTTCCCGGCATAAAACGGTACAATGGGGGATAAGAGGCCCTTTCAGGACAGTGTCACCAACTTGAGCCTCTTGGCTCCCCGGTGGGGGAGCTGGCAGCCCGTAAGGGCTGACTGAGGGGGTGTCCCCGGTTGAATGGTAACCGCTCAAAAATGCCAACGGCACCCCCTTTGCCGCTATCGCGGCACTTCCCCCAGAGGGGGCAGCAAGTTGGTGCGCAAAAAAAGAAAGGCAGGGTATCCATGAACAGTGCATTGCTTCGGCTTCGGGAAAGCTCCGAGCGGTTTTCCAGCACGGAGCGCGGGGTGGCGGAACGGATCCTGGCCGATCCGCAGCTGGTGGTGGACCTGAGCGTCCACGAGCTGGCGCAGAGGACCTTCTCCTCCCCCTCCACCATCGTGCGCATGTGCAGCCACACCGGCTATTCCGGCTACAAGGAATTCCGCCGGGCCGTGACCTATGAGCTGGCCCGGCGGGAGCAGACCCGGCGGGATGAGCAGCAGGAGATCCGACGGTCGGACTCCCTGGAGCAGGTCATTGACAAGATCACCTACGCCAACATTCTGTCCCTGGAGGAGACCCGGGACCTATTGGATGTGTCCGTGCTCCGGGAGAGCGTGCAGCTGCTGAAGCAGGCCCGGGTGATCCACCTGTTTGGCCTGGGCGCGTCGCTGTGCGCGGCCAAGGACGCCTATCTGAAATTTCTGCGGCTGAATAAGCTCAGCGTCATCAACGAGGACTGGCATTCCCAGCTGGTGCAGTCCTCCAACGCCACGGCGGAGGATGTGGCCCTGGTGTTCTCCTACTCCGGCGCGACATCGGAGGTGGTGGCCTGCATGCGGAATCTGAAGAAAAACGGCACTCCCATCATTGCCATCACCCGCTGTGTCCAGACCCCGGTGTACGAGCTGGCGGATCACCGGCTGTACATCGCCGCCAACGAGGCGCTGTTCCGCAGCGGCGCCATGTCCTCCCGCATGTCTCAGCTGAACGTGGTGGATATTCTGTTCACGGCCCTGGCCAACGAGAACTATGAGCAGTCCGTGGCCCAGCTCTCCCGCACCCACATTCAAAAGCCTGAAAAGGCCACCCGTTGACATCTTATTTCCTGATAAGGCGGTACCTATGAATTTTTCCTCCGATTCCAAATTTATGGCCCTGTGCGTCCGGCTGGTGGCGCTGTGCAAGATCAATCTGCTATGGCTGCTGTGCAGTCTGCCCGTGTTTACCATCGGCGCTTCCACCTGCGCCATGCTGGCCTCTCTTACCGCCATGCGGCAGGAGGCGGACTGCGGGGCGAGGGTCTTTTTCCGCGCCTTCCGGCAGCATTTTTCAAGGGCGACCGTGCTTTGGCTGCTGATCGTTTTCCTGGGGGCCATGCTGGCGCTGGACTACCGCATTGTGGCCTATCTGGATTTTCCGGGCCGGATGGCGGTAATCGTTCTGATCTTCTTCTGTGCCTTTGCCCTGGTGCTGGTGGGCGGCATCATCTTTCCCCTGCTGGTGCGCTATCCGGGCACCGTAAAGGATACCGTTATCAACGCCGTGCTGCTCAGCATCTCCAATCTGCCGAAAATGCTCCTGGTCACCGCCATGAACATTCTGCCTCTTCTGCTGCTGATCGTGATCCCCCAGGTTTTCTTCTTCCTCAGCTTCCTGCTTCCCATCTGCGGCTTTTCTCTGATCGGCCTGTATGATCTGACCGTCACGGACAAGATCTTCGCCGCGCTGGAGCCGGAGGCGCGGGAGTAAGCCAGAGACAAAACGGGCAGGGAACGCCGCTGTGCGCTTCCCTGCCCTTCATTTTTATACTTCCACCCGGTAGGGATTGTCTCCCACCTGGTGGCCACTGATGGTGCTGCCTTTCTCCGCATACACGGGCACCTGATCCAGCTTGCCGGATTTGATGAACATCATCAGGGCGGCAAACATGATGCCCTGGCGGCGGCCGATCTCCTCCTCCGGCAGGTCGCACACGCCCATGGCGCACATGGTCCCCAGGCCCAGGGCATGCGTCCACATCTGCTCAAACAGGAGCTTTGCCTGCTCCCGGGTCAGGCCGTTGTCCTGCATCACCAGCTGGATGCAGGTCTCGTCCATCCCGTCCAGATCCCGCAGGGCCTGCTCAAAGCTGACGCCTTTATTATGCTCCTGCAAAAACAGGAGCTTGAACAGCTCCGGCTCATGGATGCCATAGCTGACGATCATCATTCCGATGCGCTTGAACGCGGGGGTATATTCCCGGTAGTCGCTGATATAGGACATAAATTCCTGGATGGCCAAGTCCCGGGCGGCCTGCTTCACTTCCTCCATATTTTTGAAGAGGGTAAAAATCGGTCTGGCAGAGGTGCCCAGCTTTGTGCCCAGATCACGGGCAGTCAAGGCAGACACACCGCCCTCCTTGATCATCTGAAACGCGGCGGTGGCAACCTCTTCACGGGTGAATTTAGGCTTTGGGGGCATGATAGCAGCATCCTTTCCTTTTATGTTATGCAACATTGTTTTTATTATAAAGCCTTTTTCGGATTTGTCAACAAAAATCAAATCGGGTGCGAAAAAATCCGCACCCGAAAGCTGTTATAAGGTGTTATTTAAGGCAACACCGCACAATTTGGCAAGAAGCCCCAGCCTGGATTTTTGGCTCAATTCAAAGTTTGGAAAACGAAGGAATACTGTATGTATTTCTCGTTTTTCAAACTGATGAAGTGGGGCAAAAAGACGGCTGCGGCTCGCAGACACAATTGCGCGGTGGTGCCTTAATAGAAAAGCAGATCGGCGTAGGTGGGGAACGGCCAGTATTTCTTGGCGGTCAGCTCCTCCAGGCGGTCGGCGCTAGCGCGCAGGGCGTCCATGGTGACAATGATCGACTGGCGGCAGTAGGCGGCGGCCTCTTTGGCGTCACCGGGGATGGTTTTCAGCTGGTCAGTCAGCTGCTGGATCCGGGCATACATTTCATCCTGAACCTGAGCCAGGCGGACGATCAGATCCCGCTCGCTGCGGCAGGGAACTCCCATGGCCTGCTTGGCGGCGGCTGTGTCGCACAGCTCCCTGGTATAGGCGGAGGAAGCGGGCAGGATCTGGTGGATGGCCATGTCCAGCATGGTCCTCGCCTCGATGTTCACCACCTTGCGGTAGGATTCCAGGTGGATGAGATACCGGGCGCGGAACTCCTGCTCGTTGAAAATGCCATGGCGCACCACCAGGTCGATATTCTTATCGCTGACGTAGGCGGGCAGCGCCTCAGCGGTGGAGGGCAGGTTGCTCAGGCCGCGGCGGGCTGCCTCCTGCTTCCATTCCTCGGAATAGCCGTTGCCGTCAAAAATGACCCGCTGATGCTCACTCAGGGCCCGGGAGACGATCTGCTGCAGGGTGGCGTCGAAGTCCTCCGCCTTCTCCAGCGCGTCGGCAAAGCGGCCCAGCTGCTCGGCCATGATGGTATTCAGGGCAATATTGGGGCCCGCCACCGACTGAGAGGAGCCCAGCATGCGGAATTCAAACTTGTTGCCGGTAAAGGCCAGGGGGCTGGTGCGGTTGCGGTCGGTGGTGTCCTGGGGAATGGCGGGGATGCCGTCCACGCCGATGCGCAGGACGCTCTTGTCCGGCTCCTGATAATTGGTGCCGTGGATGATGGAATGGACCACCGCGTTCAGCTCATCCCCCAGGAAAATGGAAACAATGGCCGGGGGCGCTTCGTTGGCCCCCAGGCGGTGATCGTTGCCCGCATAGGCCACGGTGCAGCGCAGGAAATCCTGATATTCGTCCACGCCCTGAATGAACGCCGCCAGAAACACCAGGAACTGGGCGTTCTGCCGGGGCGTTTTGCCTGGGCTGAACAGGTTCCGGCCGGTGTCGGTGGCCAGCGACCAGTTGTTGTGCTTGCCGGAGCCGTTGACCCCGGCAAAGGGCTTTTCATGGAGCAGACACACCAGATTGTGCTTGGCAGCACACTTCTTCATGATCTCCATGATGAGCTGGTTGCTGTCGCAGGCGCTGTTGGCGTCGGTATAGATGGGGGCAAGCTCATGCTGGCAGGGTGCGCCCTCGTTGTGCTTGGTTTTGGAGAGGATGCCCAGCCGCCACAGCTGCTCATCCAGGTCCTTCATAAAGGAAGAGACACGGGTGCGGATGGTGCCGAAATAGTGGTCGTCCAGCTCCTGCCCCTTGGGGGGCTGAGCGCCGAACAGCGTCCGGCCGGTGATGCGCAGATCCTCCCGCTGGGCATAGAGATCCTTGGGCAGGAGGAAATACTCCTGCTCCGCTCCCACGCAGGTGATGACCCGCCGGGTTTCCGTATCGCCAAACAGGCGCAGGATCCGCACCGCCTCCCGGGACACCTCCTCCACCGAGCGGAGCAGGGGGGTCTTTTTGTCCAACGCCTCTCCGTTGTAGGAGAAGAAGCAGGTGGGGATGTACAGGCTGCCGTCCTTGACGAAGGCGCAGGAACGGGGATCCCAGGCGGTGTAGCCCCGGGCCTCAAAGGTCGCCCGCAGGCCGCCGGAGGGGAAGGAGGAGGCATCCGGCTCGCCGCGTACCAGCTCCTTGCCGGAGAACTCCATAATGACCCGCCCGTCCCCGGTGGGGGAGATAAAGGAATCATGCTTCTCCGCCGTGATGCCGGTCATGGGCTGGAACCAGTGGGTATAGTGGGTGGCTCCCTTCTCCGTGGCCCAGTCCTTCATGGCCTCGGCAATGGCGTTGGCGGTCTCCAGCTGAAGCTCCGAGCCGGTGTCGATGCAGGTGCGCCAGGCGTTGTAGACCTGGGCGGACAGGCGCTGCTTCATGGTGGCCTCGTTAAACACATTGCTGCCAAAAATCTCCGGGACGTTGATCACCGCACTCATAAAATACCCCTCTTTCCGCCGCCGGTGCAGGCAGCAGGAATTCACAATTTTACAGTTTGATTTTATGCTATAGTCCATAAAAAAACAAGGGATGAAACTGCGCAAAAACCGCTATCCCCTGTTTTTTCTTTTGTGGAATTGGCCGAAAGCCTCCAGCGCAAAAGGCCGCCCCGGAACCGGGGCGGCCACCGTTGGTTGGGTCACGCTTCCGCGTTTTCCTGGGACTCCGGGGCAGCGGCGTTTTTGGCCGCGTCGATGAGGCTTGCGAATTCCCCGGTGAGAATGCGGCGGATGTCGTCGTCAGTGCTGATGAGCTTCATGTACTGGCGGATGTTTTTCGGCTGGAAGATATCCGCTGCCCGCTCCACATTGCCGTAGGTCAGGAGCTTGAACAGGGCGTCCACCATCTGGTTGCGCTCCTGCAAATCCATGCTCATCAGCCAGCCGCGGATGGTGGCGTTAACGAATTTGGCGTCGGGGGTCAGCTCCTCCACCGGGATGAAGGACTTTCCTTCCACCTCCCAGGTGAATACGTCGTGCTGCATGATGCCCACCTGGGTGCTCTTGATCACCCGGTACGGCTCAGCGTGCTCCATGAGCATACCGATGATGGAGGACTGGGGCACAAAGGTATGAATGCGGGGCACCATTTCCAGATAGCCCGGCGTGGTGAGCATATGCTCCTGGAAGCCGGGGCCGTCGTTATTGTACACGCCCTGAATACGCTGCCGGACCTCCGGGCTGCTCATTGCCGCCGCGTACATGGCCAGGTTGCCGCCCTTGGAATGGCCGCAGACGGACATGGGCAGATGATAATGCTCATGGAGCATTTCGACATACTCCACCGCCAGGCGCTGGGCGGGCACCGCCTCCTGGAAGCTCATGTTGAAATCCTCTTTCCAGCCCACCAGGGTGTTGTCCGTCCCACGGAAGGCGGCGGCCAGGGTGCCGTCATCCAGCAGATTTGTCAGGGCGGCAAACTGGGTATCCTCCTCCGGGATGAATTCGCTGCGGAACCGGGCCAGCCTTACCCCGCCGAACCGATGGGAGGCGGCAGCAGCCTGGAGCAGCTCCAGCTGGTGGGGATTGCCCAGCTGGGCATAGTCCTCCCGCTGGCGCATGGCATCCCACACCTGGTTCATGGTCAGTGTGCCGTCGGTCACCAGCTCCTTCGAGTAACGGATATAGACCAGATTGGAGAAAATCACCGCGTCGACGGCATTGAGCGGATCCTGGGCAAAGGACAGATCCCCGCGCCACCTGATGTAGTCCAATACGTTGTTCATACATGTCACCTCTAATATTTATATCTTGTTTTCAAAGGATGATTGACAGATGCATGCAGGAAAATTATAATAGGAAAAATTGATTGAACCAGGAGGATATTCTATGAAAACCGCAATTTCCCGCCAGCAGGCGCTGGCGCTGCTGCAAAAATACAACCAGGAGCCGTTCCACATTCTCCACGCGCTGACGGTGGAGGGCGTGATGCGCTGGTACGCTCAGGAGCTGGGCTTCGGCGAGGATGCCGACTTCTGGGGCCTGTGCGGCCTGCTCCACGATGTGGACTTTGAAAAATACCCCGATCAGCACTGCCAGAAAGCCCCGGAGCTCCTGGCCGAAATCGACGCAGAGCCGGAGCTGGTACATGCGGTCTGCTCCCATGGCTATGGCATTTGCAGTGACGTTGCGCCGAAGCACCAGATGGAAAAGGTGCTCTTCGCCGCCGACGAGCTGACCGGCCTGATCGGCGCGGCAGCCAGGATGCGCCCCTCCAAATCCGTGATGGACATGGAGGTCAGCAGTCTGAAAAAGAAATACAAGGACAAGAAGTTCGCCGCCGGATGCTCCCGTGAGGTCATCCAGACCGGCGCAGACCGCCTGGGCTGGCCCCTGGAGGAGCTGATGGAGAAAACGATCCTGGCCATGCGCTCCTGCGAAGCCAGCGTCGCCGCCGAATGCGCCAAGCTGTGCGGTTGATCCCCTTGCTGCCCCCTTTGGGGGAAGTGCTGCGCAAGCAGCAAAAGGGGTGTCGTTGGTTTTTTTGAGCCGTTACCATTCAACGAACAACACCCCCTCAGTCAGCCCTTGCGGGCTGCCAGCTCCCCCACCGGGGAGCCAGGGTGCTGAACTTTTATTTTCCCGTGGAGCCGAAGCCGCCTTGGCCTCTCTGGGTATCAGAGAGGGAGGCGGTTTCCACGTATTCCGGCAGCAGGATGGGGGCAACCACCAGCTGGGCGATGCGTTCACCGTGGGAGATGGTTTGCGCCTGCGGGCCGTGGTTGTGAAGAGCGACGATAAATTCCCCCCGGTAGTCGCTGTCGATCACGCCTACCTTGTTGGCCGGGGCCAGGCCCCGCTTGCAGGCCAGGCCGCTGCGGGCATAGATCAGGCCCACATAGCCACGGGGCAGCTCCATGGCAAGCCCCGTGGGGATGAATGCGGTCTCCCCCGGCTGGATGGTCACGGCCGCCTCCAGGCAGGCGTACAGGTCCGCCCCGGCGGCCTCCTGGGAGCCGAAGGTGGGCAGCATTGCGCCCTGGCGCAGCTTCTTTACCGCGATCTGCATCATTTCATTCCCCTTCCGTCCCCCTGCCAATCCCGCCAGAGGACAATTTTTCCCTGGGCCAGCGAGGCGGGCACATCAATAATTCGCTGGTTTTCCGAACCCCGGAAACGCAGGGAGAGATTCTTCTTTGCCTCCACAAAGGGTCCGTCCACCAGCACGTCCAGATAGCTCAGGTATTCCTGGGTGATCTTCCAGTCCCCCAGGCGGCCGGAGAGGATATCCCGGTCGAAGAGATAGCCGGAGAAAGCCCAGATGCTCTTTTCCGGCATTTTTTCCTTTATCTGCCGCAGCAGCTCCACGATCGGCCCCTGGTTCTGGGGCTCAAAGGGCTCGCCCCCCAGCAAGGTCAGGCCCCGAATGTAGCTGGGGCGCATCATATCCAGGATCTTGTCGATGGTTTCCTGCGTAAAGGGCGTTCCGTAGTCAAAATCCCAGGCGACCTCATTAAAGCAGCCCTTGCAGTGGTGGGTGCAGCCGGAGACGAACAGGCTGACGCGCACACCGAGGCCGTTGGCAATGTCACAGTTTTTGATTTCCGCGTAATTCATTCACATAACTCCCATTCCGAAAAAACCGCCGCAGGGAAACGCGGCGGTTTTGGCTTTATTTTGACCTGTTCTTCAGGCCCTTCAATTTGACGGCGCACCAGGCGGCTGCCTTTTTCAGCCAGCCCCAGGCGGCGATCGCCCGTTTTTTGAGGAATGCTCCGGCAATGCAGCACCAGCGCCAGAAGGTACGCAGGCCGCCCACGGTCTTTCCCCAGAAGCGCTTGGCCCCCCGCCGGACCTCTGCCCAGTCCCACTGGCCTCTCTGGGGGCCGCTCTCGGGCTTGGGCGCATCCTCGTTGGGGAAATCCGCCACATACTGCTCCCACAGCTCCATATTGCCCCGCTTGGCCAGGCTGGCCTTGACAAACTTGCGCACCAGATCATAGATCACCGCGAACAGCGGCACACCGATGATCATGCCGGTCAGGCCCCAGATGCCGCCAAAGAAGATGATGGCAAACATCACCCAGAAGCCGGAAATGCCGATGCGGTTGCCCATGATGCCCGGGCCGATCACATTGCCGTCCAGCTGCTGCAAAACGATCACAAAGACAACGAACCAAACCGCCTTGATGGGGCTGTCGATCAGAATCAGCAGCACCGAGGGCACCGCGCCGATTACCGGGCCAAAGAACGGGATGATATTGGTCACGCCCACGAAAACGGAGATCAGCAGCGTATTGGGCATCCGCAGGATCAGGCAGCCCAGATAGCACAGGATGCCAATAATCAGCGAGTCCAGAATCTTAGCGTCGATAAAGCCGCCGAACATCCTGTCCATCACCGAAACCTCTTCCAGAATGGCGTCCGCCCAGCGCTGACTGAAAATGCTGCGGACAATCAGGGTGCTCTGCCGGGCAAAACGCTTGCGGCTGAACAGCACATACACGGCCACGATCAGGCCGATCACCAGGTTATACAGGTTCAGCACCACGCCATACACGCTGGAGCCGACGCTGGTGACCAGGGTGGTGATCTGGGGCAGGGTCTTGCGCACCCAGGCATCCGCTGTCTGGTACAGCTTTTCATAGCTGGTATTGAAGAATGCGAACACGCTGTCCATGGTCTCGTTGTCGCCGAAGGTCTCCTCGGCCCAGCCCAGGAAGCCTTCCAGCTTGGAGGGAACCATCTTGCCCAGGGCCACCAGGCTGTCCAGCACCCGGGGGACGATCATGGCGACCAGCGCGTAAACCAGCAGCAGCGCCGTCAGCAGGCTGCCGAACACGGCCATGCCGGAAGCCAAACGCTTCATCCCGCCGGGCAGATGCTTTTCAAGGAACCGCTCATAAGTATTGCACATGGGGCGAAGCAGATACGCCACCACACCGCCATATATAAAAGGGGCTAGAATTTTCCTGACATCCTTCAGTACCTGACCGATGCCCTGCAAACGGTACAGCACAAAAAACAAAATGACGCTCAGGCTGATCGCGCCAAAGCCGGAGAGCATCAGATAAATATATCGTCTCTTCTTGGGATCCTCCATTGTCCCCACCTCCCGTAACTCAATTCTTTACGGCACAAGTATAGCAGTTTCCGCATGGCAGTATATGAACAAAATGTGAATATTTTATCCCTTTGGGGTAAACTCCACCGGCAATGCGTTGCCTTTTCTTCAAAGTGTGATATAATAAAAACAATCAAACAGAGACGGAGAAAATATGGTTTTTCTCCCGGAAAGGAGCCTTTTATGCCCTATTATTACGGTTTTGACTGGACCTATGTCTATCTGGTGCTCCCCTGCCTGATCCTCTCGCTGTGGGCAAGCGCCCGGGTGAATTCGACCTTCAAGCGCTACTCCCGGCAGCTTTCCTCCCGGGGCATCACCGGCGCGGACGCGGCACAGCGGGTGCTGCGGGCCAACGGGATCGGGAACGTGCGCATTGAGCGGATCGGCGGCAACCTGACGGACCACTATGACCCGACCACCAACGTGATCCGCCTGTCCGACGATGTGTACGGCAGCACCTCCACCGCCGCCATCGGCGTCGCCTGCCACGAGGCGGGCCATGCGGTGCAGTACGCCCAGGGATACGCCCCCATCAAGCTCCGCGCCGCCATCATCCCCGTCACCAATTTCGGCTCCAAGCTGGCCATGCCCCTGATCCTGCTGGGCATCCTTTTCTCCTCCCTGGGCAACACCTCGGATCTCTTCATCAATCTGGGCATTGCCTGCTTTGGCCTTTCGGTGCTGTTCCAGCTGGTGACCCTGCCGGTGGAATTCAACGCCAGCCACCGCGCTCTGGCCGCCATTGAGCAAAACGGCATCCTGACGGACGACGAGCTTGCAGGCGCGCGGAAAACCCTGAGCGCCGCCGCCATGACCTACGTGGCTGCCACCGCCACGGCGCTGGCCCAGCTGCTGCGGCTGCTGGTGCTGTTTGGCAACAACAGAAGACGGAACGATTAAAAAGGAGAAACGATATGGCTTCCTGGATGGTTCATCTGCGCATTGCCGACCGGCTGCTGGACAGTCTGCCCGGGCTTTCCGCCGTGGATTTTGTGGTTGGCAACATTGCCCCGGACAGCGGCATCCCCAACGAGGATTGGAGCGAATTTACTCCCAGTGTGATTGTCTCCCACTTCCGGGTGGATCATTCCATTCCAAAGAACATCTGCATTCCGGCGTTTGTGGAGCGGTATTTCACCCCTGAGCAGCGCACAAGCTACACTCCGGCGCAAAATTCCTTCTTTCTGGGGTATCTTGTCCACTTGATGACCGACCATCTGTGGAGCGCCCAGGTGGGAAACGCCCTGAAGGAGCGTTTCCCCGACCAGTGGCAGGCAGACCGGCAGGGGCTGATTGTCCGCGCAAAAGAAGACTGGTATGACCTGGATTACAAGTATCTGCGCCAGCATCCTGATTTCCGTTCCTTTCGGATTTATTCCGGTGCGATAGGCTATCAAAACGTATTTATGAGTGAATTTGCCCCGGATGCCTTTGACAACCGGCGGCAGTACATCACCTCCTTCTATCTGGAAGAAAACGACCACGTTGACCGGGAATATCCCTATCTAACCGAAGGACAGATGGACGGGTTTGTGACAAGCGCCTGTGCGGAAATTCTGTCCCGCCTGAAAACCGAATACGGCATTTAATCAAAAACTCGCCTCCTGCTTGACAAAGGAGGCGGTTTTTTATATAATTTGGGTGATTTTCGATTGAATATAAAAGAAAAGAGAATGGAACAATGGAGCAATTAAAACAGCAATACGAGGCAATGGGAATTTCCTCCGCCGTTTATGAATACGGTGAAAAGGCACTGGCGCGGCTGAGGGAACGGTTTGATGCCATTGACCGCATTGCGGAATTTAACCAGGCCAAGGTGATTGCCGCCATGCAGAAGAACAATGTGTCCGCTGCTTGCTTTGCCGCCACCACCGGCTATGGCTATGACGACCTGGGCAGAGACAATCTGGAAAAGGTCTACGCCGACGTGTTCCACACCGAGGCCGCCCTGGTGCGCCCCCAGATCACCTGCGGCACCCATGCTCTGACCGTGGCGCTGAGCGCCAATCTGCTCCCCGGCGACGAGCTGCTCTCCCCCGTGGGCATGCCCTACGACACCCTGCAGGAGGTCATCGGCATCCGGGAAAGCCCCTGCTCCCTGGCAGAATACGGTGTGTCCTACCGTCAGGTGGATTTGCTGCCCGATGGAAGCTTCGACTATGACCGCATCAAGGAAGCCATCAACGAAAAAACCAAGCTGATTACCATTCAGCGCTCCAAGGGCTACGCCACCCGCCCCACCTTCTCTGTAAAGCAGATTGGAGAACTGATTGCCTTCTGCAAGGGCATCAAGCCGGACGTGGTGGTGATGGTGGACAATTGCTACGGCGAATTTGTGGAAACCATGGAACCCTCCGACGTGGGCGCGGACATGGTGGTAGGCTCCCTCATCAAGAATCCCGGCGGCGGCCTGGCCCCCATCGGCGGCTACATCTGCGGCACGGAAAAATGCGTCAGCCGCTGCGCCTATCGGCTCTCCGCCCCCGGCCTGGGGCAGGAGGTAGGCGCGAATCTGGGTCTGATGCCCGCCCTGTATCAGGGCTTCTTCCTGGCCCCTACGGTGGTCGCCAGTGCGGAAAAGGGCGCGGTATTTGCCGCCAACCTGTATGAGCCGCTGGGCTTCCGCTGTGTCCCCGGCGCGGCGGAAGAACGCCACGACATCATCCAGGCCGTGGAGCTGGGCAGCGAGGCGGGCATGATCGCCTTCTGCAAGGGCATCCAGGCCGCTGCCCCGGTAGACTCCTATGCCGACCCCCTTCCCTGGGACATGCCCGGTTACAGCGACAAGGTCATTATGGCCGCCGGTGCCTTCGTCCAGGGCAGCTCCATTGAGCTGTCCGCCGACGGCCCCATCCGTCCCCCCTACGCCGTCTACTTCCAGGGCGGCCTGACCTGGTATCACGCCAAGCTGGGCATCCTTATGAGCCTGCAAAAGATGGTGGACGCCGGGCTGGCAACGCTCTGAGTGCCCTGGGCAGTCCGCAATTGCAGACAAATACCCCCTGCCAACGCATTTTCAGCGCTGGCAGGGGGATTTTCATTGGGATCTTCGATTACAGCAGATCGTCGGAGACGCTGCACTCGGGGGTGATACCGGGCTGGTAGTCGCGGTAAGCCATCAGGCCGGAGCCCGCGGGAATCAGCTTGCCGATGATGACGTTCTCCTTCAGGCCGACCAGGTGATCCACCTTGCCCTTGATGGCGGCGTCGGTGAGCACCTTGGTGGTCTCCTGGAAGGAGGCGGCGGACAGGAAGGACTCCGTGGCAAGGGACGCCTTGGTGATACCCATCAGCACAGCGGAGGCCTCAGCCAGGTGGAGATCGGTCTCGCCCGCGTCGATCCGCGCCTGGATCTCGGCGTTGGCATCCTCATACTCAAAGGTATCCACCACCGCGCCCACCAGGAGCTTGGTGTCGCCGGGATCGTCCACACGGACCTTGCGCATCATCTGGCGGATGATGACCTCGATGTGCTTATCGTTGATCTCAACGCCCTGCTGGCGGTACACCGCCTGGACGGACTGCACCAGGTAATCCTGCACGGCCTCCACGCCGGAAATACGCAGCACATCCTGGGGATACAGAGCGCCGTCGGTGATGGGCTCGCCTTTCTGGACCACCTTGCCATGGGTGACCTTCAATCCCACGGAATAGGGCACCTGGTAGACCTTGACCTCGCCGTCGTCCGCCGTCACAGTGATGCTGCGCAGGGCGGTGCGGTGGGTCTCGTCGATGCTGACCACGCCGGTGATCTCGGAGATCTGGGCCATCTTCTTGGGACGGCGTGCCTCAAACAGCTCCTCAACACGGGGCAGGCCCTGGGTGATATCGTCACCGGCAACGCCGCCGGAGTGGAAGGTACGCATGGTCAACTGGGTACCGGGCTCACCGATGGACTGGGCGGCGATGATGCCGACGGCCTCGCCCAGGTCGACCTCCTTGGAGGTAGCCAGGTTCATGCCGTAGCACTTGGCGCAGACACCGCTTCTGGCGCGGCAGCCCAGAATGGTGCGGATATAGATCTTGTCGATGCCGTGGGCCTCGAACTTGGCGGCATCCTCGGGCATCATCATCACGTCCTTGGAGTGGAGCAGCTCGCCAGTGATGGGCGAGACCACATCATGGACGGGGTAACGACCGCGGATACGGTTGCCGAAGGTATCGATCACATCGCCCTTCTGGATCACAGCGCCCACCCAGATACCGTTGGTGGTGCCGCAGTTCTTCTCGCGGATGATGACCTCCTGGGACACGTCCACCATTCGGCGGGTCAGGTAGCCGGAGTCGGCGGTACGCAGGGCGGTATCGGTCATGCCCTTACGGGCGCCTCTGGAGGAAATGAAGTATTCCAGAACGGACAGGCCCTCACGGAAGTTTGCCTTGACGGGAATCTCAATGGTGCGGCCTGCGGTATCGGCCATCAGGCCACGCATGCCGGCCAGCTGACGGATCTGAGCCATGGAGCCACGGGCGCCGGAGTCGGCCATCATGTAGATGGGGTTGAACTCATCCAGGTTGCCCTGCAGGGCGTCGGTAACATCCTTCGTGGTCTTCTCCCACTGCTGCACCACCAGGCGATAGCGCTCGTCGTTGGTGATGAAGCCCTGGCGGTAGTAGTTTTCAATGTCTACCACCTTGCCCTCCGCCTGCTTGACCAGCTCATACTTGATGGCGGGGACGACCATATCGGCAATGGACACGGAGATAGCGCCCTTAGTGGAGTACTTGTAGCCCAGGGCCTTGATGCGGTCCAGCATCTCCGTGGCAATGGTGAAGCCGTGCTTGCGGATGCACTTGTCAATGATCTTGCCCAGCTGCTTCTTGCCCACCAGGAAGCTGACCTCCAGGTCAAACTCATGGCCGGGAACGCTGCGATCCACAAAGCCCAGATCCTGGGGAATCGGCTCGTTGTAGATCAGGCGGCCCACGGTGGCGTCGATGATGCGGTACTGCATTTCGCCGTCGATCATCTTGCCGTAGCGGACGCGGATGGGCGCATGCAGACCGATGGCACCGTCGGCATAGGCGGCGATGGCCTCCTCGGTGCTGGAGTAGTTGTGGACGGGGCGGAACTTGGCGGCAGCCTTGCCCACAGCGCTGGCGGCCTTGTTGGCAGCCAGGAAATCATCGGCGTCCACGATTTCACCCACGGGCAGATTGGTATCGCCCGCGTCGGTGACAAACACCGTCTCGGAGCCCTTCTCCGCCTTGCCCAGGCGGGTATAGGTCAGGTAGTAAGCGCCGAGGATCATATCCTGGGTGGGCACGGTGACGGGCTTGCCGTCCTGAGGCCGCAGCAGGTTATTGGCAGAGAGCATCAGCATTCTGGCCTCGGCCTGGGCCTCGGGGGACAGGGGCACGTGAATGGCCATCTGGTCGCCGTCGAAGTCGGCGTTGAAAGCGGTGCAGCACAGGGGATGCAGCTTCAGGGCGCGGCCCTCCACCAGGATCGGCTCGAAGGCCTGAATGCCCAGGCGGTGCAGGGTGGGTGCGCGGTTCAGCATGACCGGGCGATCCTTGATGATCTCGTCCAGGGCGTCCCAGACCTCGGTCTTGCCCTTGTCGATCATCTTCTTGGCGGACTTGATGTTGTTGGCCAGGCCGTCGGACACCAGCTTCTTCATCACGAAGGGACGGAACAGCTCGATGGCCATCTCCTTGGGCACGCCGCACTGATACAGCTTCAGCTCGGGGCCGACGACGATAACGGAACGGCCGGAATAGTCCACGCGCTTGCCCAGCAGGTTCTGGCGGAAGCGGCCCTGCTTGCCCTTGAGCATATCGGACAGGGATTTCAGCGCCCGGTTATTGGCGCCGGTGACGGCGCGGCCCCGGCGGCCGTTGTCGATCAGGGCGTCCACAGCCTCCTGGAGCATCCGCTTTTCGTTGCGGATGATGATGTCGGGAGCGTGGAGCTGAACCAGCCGCTTCAGGCGGTTGTTACGGTTGATGACCCGGCGGTACAGATCGTTCAGGTCAGAGGTGGCGAAGCGGCCGCCGTCCAGCTGGATCATGGGACGGATATCGGGCGGAATGACGGGCAGCACGTCCATGATCATCCAGCTGGGCTTGTTGCCGGACTCCCGGAAGGCCTCCACCACCTCCAGCCGCTTGACCAGGCGGAGCTTCTTCTGAGAGGAGGCAGTCTTCAGCTCATTGCGCAGCTGCTCGGACAGCTGGTCCAGATCGATCTGCTCCAGCAGGTCCTTGACGGCCTCTGCGCCCATTCCGGCCTTGAAGTCGTCCTCATACTTTTCCCGCATGTCCCGGTACTCCTTCTCGGTGAGCACCTGGTTGCGGGTCAGGGGCGCGTCGCCGGGATCGGTGACGATATAGGCGGCGAAATACAGGACCTTCTCCAGCACCTTGGGGCTGATGTCCAGGATCAGGCCCATCCGGGAGGGGATGCCCTTGAAATACCAGATATGGCTGCACGGAGCGGCCAGTTCGATGTGGCCCATGCGCTCGCGGCGCACCTTGGCCTTGGTCACTTCCACGCCGCAGCGGTCGCAGATCTTGCCCTTGTATTTGATCTTCTTATATTTGCCGCAGTGGCACTCCCAGTCCTTCTGCGGTCCGAAGATCCGCTCGCAGTACAGGCCGTCCCGCTCCGGCTTCAGGGTGCGGTAGTTGATGGTCTCAGGCTTCTTGACCTCGCCGTAGGACCACTGCCGGATCATCTCCGGCGAAGCGATGCCGATCTTAATGGCATCAAAGGTGGCATTTGCCATAAGTGCGCCTCCTTAGTCTTCTATCGTCTCGGCGTCGCCGTCTTCCAGATCGCCGAACACATCCATAATATCCTCAGGGCCATCCTCATCGATCACGAAGCCGGAGTCCAGCACCTCGTCGGTGTCTCCCACCACCGTGTCGCCGCGGTCGTCGGAGCTGTAAACGATCTCATCATCGTCGTCCTCGTCCTTCAGCTCGATCTCGTTGCCGTTTTCATCCAGCACACGGATATCCAGGCACAGGGCCTGCAGCTCCTTAACCAGGACCTTGAAGGATTCGGGCACACCGGGCTTGGGAATGTTCGCGCCCTTGACGATGGCCTCATAGGTCTTGACACGGCCCGTCACGTCGTCGGACTTGACGGTGAGGATCTCCTGCAGGGTATAGGCAGCGCCATAGGCCTCCAGGGCCCAGACTTCCATTTCGCCGAAGCGCTGGCCGCCGAACTGGGCCTTGCCGCCCAGAGGCTGCTGGGTGACCAGGGCATACGGGCCGGTGGAGCGGGCATGGATCTTATCGTCAACCAGGTGATGGAGCTTCAGGTAGTAGGGATAGCCAACAGTGACCAGATTGTCAAAGGGCTCGCCGGTACGGCCGTCGTACAGGATGGTCTTGCCGTCCTCCCGCAGTCCGGCCTCCTTCAGGGTCTCGCGGATGTCCTTCTCGTTGGCGCCGTCAAACACGGGGGTGGCGACGTTCCAGCCCAGAGCGCGGGCGGCGTAGCCCAGATGGACTTCCAGCACCTGACCGATGTTCATACGCGAAGGCACGCCCAGGGGGTTCAGCACGATATCCAGCGGCGTACCGTCGGGCAGGAAGGGCATATCCTCCTCCGGCAGGACGCGGGAGACCACACCCTTATTGCCGTGACGGCCGGCCATCTTGTCGCCCACGGAGATCTTTCTCTTCTGGGCAATATACACCCGGACGGACTTGGTGACGCCGGGAGCCAGCTCGTCGGAATTCTCCTTGGTGAACACCTTCACGTCCACCACGATGCCGCTCTCGCCGTGGGGCACCTTCAGAGAGGTATCGCGGACCTCTCTTGCCTTCTCGCCGAAGATGGCGCGCAGCAGGCGCTCTTCGGGGGTCAGCTCGGTCTCGCCCTTGGGGGTGACCTTGCCAACCAGGTAATCGCCGGAATGGACCTCCGCGCCCACGCGGATGATGCCGTCCTCGTCCAGGTCCTTCAGGGCATCCTCGCCCACGTTGGGGATATCCCGGGTGATCTCCTCGGGTCCCAGCTTGGTATCGCGGGCCTCGGTCTCATGCTCCTCGATGTGGATGGAGGTGAACACATCCTCGCGCACCAGGCGCTCGTTGAGCAGGATGGCGTCCTCGTAGTTGTAGCCCTCCCAGGTGACGAAGCCGATCAGCACGTTCTTGCCCAGGGCGACCTCGCCGCCGGAGCAGCTGGGGCCGTCGGCAATGATCTGCTCGGTGTCCACCCGCTCGCCGACCACCACGTTGGGCCGCTGGTTGATGCAGGTGCCGGCATTGCTGCGGGCAAACTTGGTCAGATGGTAGGTGGCGGTCTCGCCGTCGTCGTAGCGCACGGAGATATCCGTAGCGGAGACGGCAGTGACCACGCCGGGCTTGGTGGCCTTGATGCAGACCTCGCTGTCCACGGCGGCCTTATGCTCGATGCCGGTGGCAACGACGGGCGGCTCGGTAGTCAGCAGGGGCACGGCCTGACGCTGCATGTTCGCGCCCATCAGAGCACGGTTGGCGTCGTCGTTCTGCAGGAAGGGAATGAAAGAGGTGGCGATGGAGATCATCATACGCGGAGACACATCCACGTAGTCGATCATGTTGCGGTCCACCTCGATGATCTCGTTGCGGTGGCGGCAGGTGATACGGGCATTGGCCAGACAGCCGTTTTCGTCCAGAGGTTCGCTGGCCTGACCGACGTAGTAATCGTCCTCCACGTCGGCGGTCATGTACTCCACATCCTTGGTGACAAAGCCGGTGGCCTTGTCCACCTTGCGGTAGGGAGCCTCTACGAAGCCGTACTCATTGATCTTGGCAAAGGTGGCCAGGTAGTTGATCAGGCCGATGTTGGGGCCTTCAGGGGTCTCGATGGGGCACATGCGGCCATAATGGGTGTAGTGGATATCACGCACATCGAAGGACGCCCGGTCGCGGCTCAGGCCGCCGGGGCCCAGGGCGGACAAACGGCGCTTATGGGTCAGCTCGGCCAGAGGGTTGTTCTGGTCCATGAACTGGGACAGCGGGGAGGAGCCGAA
>ERZ857629.398-NODE-398-length-63107-cov-8.883334_pt1 | contig 63107 bp, 52 predicted proteins | sample MGYA00519700_ERZ857629 | MGnify/ENA primary metagenome ERZ857629 (study PRJEB31778, sample SAMEA3449351) | human gut metagenome | biome: human gut; feature: human-associated habitat; material: faeces | place: United Kingdom | collected 2010/2012 ... | reverse complement strand
ATAGCGGCCATGAGACGCGATTTAAAGCCCCATTAGGGCAAAAGCCTTATTTTAATAAAGGGGCTTGCCGCACGTCCTAGGGCGCTAGAATCGCTCTATCTCATGGCAAAAGAAAAGGGGAGCCGTTAGGCTCCCCACTCTTTAAAGGTCGAGCGTTTTAAATGCCACGCTCGCGTCTCGCCAACCTTGACCGCGCGAACCGTGGCGCGTCTTTTTGTGCTTGGCTTTTGCCGCAAGCAGGATAGTGGCCTCAATTCGCGCGTCTGATAGTGCGGTATGGTCTTCTGTAAAATCGTGTTCCTTATTGATGAATCGGTAAACGCTTTCCGCGCTAGTGGAAGGGTTGCCCGTGGGCGTAAATGCGCCCGTCTCTACGCAATACTTGAGATAACGTTTAGAGCTAGTAATGTTACTTGCATAGTCCCAAACGTCACGCAAACGCAACTTGTAAGGCATAAACCACGTGGCGAAACCGTTGGAATACGTGCGCAACGTATTGTTTAGCGCTATCTCGTCAAATCGGCAATTGTACGCCCACGAACTCTTTACGTTGCACTCTTTACAATCAGCCTTGAACGTGCGCCAAACCTCATTAAAGGACGATTCGACCCATTCGCCCGTCTTGATACCCTCAAGATAGGTAGGAATCTTGTCGGCGTAGTAAGCGCTTTTCATAAAGTCAATCTGATAGAACGTATCAGTGACTACAAACGAACGCTCACGAATAACGTTGTTGTCGTTGTCGCGGATGGTGTAGCCAAAGTCATACACCAAAGACGTCTCGGGATGGGCCTTGTTATCCTTATGATTGACAGTCGGGCAAGTTTCACAATCTAGAACACAGAAGTTAGCCATTTCAAAACCTTTCAACTAGGCTTAACTTATTACACTAACTAGTATAGCGGTTTTTATTGTTAAGTCAACTGATTATTACTCTACATATTTCCAACAAAAACCGTAGGCATAAGGTCTACGACCTTTTAGAGCTGCAATTATGTTACCGCGTCCGTCTTTTTTAGTTAACCATCTTTCAGCGTCCGCAATACTACCGAAACGTTTAAGTGGTTGCTTTGTTTCTTTATCTAGCATTAAAATAGGAACCGCCAAAGTAATACCAATTCGCTTATTTCTAGTACCATAATTTGAATTTAAATAAGGCGTTGACCATTCAAGATTAGAAACGTCATTATTTTTTGGATTCTCGTCTAAATGGTTGATTTGTTCCCAATGGTTTGGATTAGGTATAAACATTGTGGCTACTAATTTGTGCAACCGCCAGTAATGCCTTTCGCCGTGCGAACTTAGGACAATAGAGTAATATCCTTTTTTATCTAATTTTGGTTTCATAAAATCATTTATGTTTTTGGAATAAACTCTACCATCTGAATAAATAATATAATTGTGGTTATCAGGGTATTCTTTTGTCATTACCATAATGTTCTCCTTTCATCAAGTATAGTATAGCATAAAAACATAAAATTGTCAAGTTAGCCATAGCTAACTCAAGGTACCTAACTGTAGAGAACGTGTCGCCGTTTGCGTAGCAAACGCCGGGGTTGGTGCAAAAAGCACCAACACCGAAGTCATAATGAGTGGGCTATTTAAGTGCCGTTGTCCTCCCGACTAAGGTTAGTATAACACTTTCAGGACTTGCCGCACGCGAGAAAATAGAAAAAGTTTTTCTAATTTTTCTCTTGCTTTTGGTTGCGTGTTGTGGTAAAATCGCCGCCAACTATGGCGTAACGGAAAAAGGCACCCTAACAGGTGCCTTTTAAAATATCCCGTATGCGATTATTGAAAATACTAAAATACCAATAGCAATATCGTAGTAGCTTAAAAATAACGCCACGACAGCGGAAAGCATAGCGATAGCAATTAGCCACTGAAAACAATCGTACAGTCTCATTTGTCACACCTTAAAATGTTTCACGTGAAACATAGGGGAGCGTTATGCTCCCCTAATGCTATTCTAGCTCTTGGATAATAAGCGATTCGAGCGCGTCTAGTAGGGTAGTACTATCTTTAATACATACCGCCTTGCCGCTTGATGTATCGCGTTGCCATGCGTGAACATTGCCGCTTTCATCGTCAAACAAGATACCGCCCTTGTAATTAGATACGCGCCATTTGTTCGTGCCATGCTTTACAACGTGAACGTTTCGCAAGTCGATAGCAGGGTAGTATTTGCGCAGCCAAGCACGTTTGTTTTTGCGCGTGGCGCTATCGAATTGCTTAGACGTTTCGCCTTTTGCCAACCAACTAACAACTTCGACCGCATAACCATAGCCCTGCAAGGCGGCAAGTAAACCGTTTAGCTTCTTGTAGTCTCCTAAAGGCTTAGCGATTAGGTAAGGTGCGGCATTTTCTGCTTGCAGCATAGGCAACCAACCATTAACGTTGTACAAGTCGCAAATGGTACCATCGAGGTCTAGTATTATTGCTTTCATTGTTCCCCTTAGAATAGTAGGACGTGGGACGGTTGCCCCACGTCCTTTATTGTATCAAATGATCGTAATTATCGCAACTGAATAAATGCGTTTGCGGCAATAAGTCCGAACGTTAGCGCAAACATAAACCAACCCTGTACTTTGTCGGCTTTTGGGCGGTCTAGTTTAATGTTGCGCGTAACTGTAATAGCGTTGGCAAGTAACCACGTTCCTTGACCTAGAAAGTAGTTAACACCAATAAGAATCTGCCCAACCACTGTAAGGAATAAAACAACGTATTGAACGTTTTCCCACGTAACAATTTTTTTCATCTATCTGTATCCACTTTCAAGGAGGTTGGGCAGGGCGCAAGCCCTACCCTTTAACTAACTAAAGACGCTCGCCCTTGCAAATGTACTCAAGATTAACGTTGTAGTCGAACTCTTCGCCCAACTCACGCACACGCCAAACGGAACTGTCAAGCTCTTTAGAATCTTCGCCACAATCCATGCGGGCAGCAACGATAGCAGCGGCGAGATTTTGTTCGCTATCAGCTTCAACGATAAAGTTATCGTAATCGTCAAGCGGATAGTCCGCGTCAATACCGTTAACAGAAACGAAATACAACATAACAAACTCCAATTCTAAAGGCGGGCGGGGAATACCCCGCCCTAGCTATCAGAAACTAACGCGCCTTGTAAACATAAAGAACGTTAGTGCCGTTCGACTTGAATACCATCGTATCCACCTCAAAGACCTTAGCCTTAATCAGACGGTCGAAGAACTCTTTGAGAGTGTTGCGCGTATCTTTATTATCAAGCGTAACATAGGTGTTACCGCTATACCAATCACGAACCTTGCTAGTTTTGATAGCTCCAGAACGACCGCACAAATCGGAGAACGTGAACCATTCATCACGGTTTGCGTTAAGGAACGCAACAAGCAGGTCAAGAGCGTCCGCATGGGCATCGCTAATTTCGGTAGGCGCGGTACCAACCAAACCAGAAGTACCAACCGCCGCGCGGTAAAGAGCGTCGAACGCTTCGTCGCTAAGCTCAACGCCCGTGGCAAGGACGCGCGTCTTGGTAGTGTTGTACTTGTCGGTGTGAGCCTGAGCCGAGAGATTGAGAGCCTGATTGTACTGCTTTGCGTTAGACATTGCTAACTCCATTCCGTCCCCGTTCGGGCGGGCTAGCCCTTTGCTAGCTCCTTGCGCCCTCGCCTTTGGACAACTATTATTATGGGGTATGCCGCCCAGTTTGGCAAGTCATAATTTGCCGCACACAATTCCTCCACAACTTTCAGGATAAAATTATTTTTATTTTTCTCAAGTTTTTTCGATTTGACACTTGACAAACGTTTCAGGCTCGTGTATAATTTTCTGCCCAACTATGGGCTTTTGGTTTGGCGTGGCATTGTTTCACGTGAAACAATAAACCGCCCACCTAAAAGGTGGGCGGTTATTATCTGCTAAAGCATTTGCTTTAGCTTTTCGAGGTATTGTTTGTCCCGCTTGATACGCGTTTCAACATTATTAATTTCTAACTGTATCTCAGCTTTACGGTATGCGATAAAGTTCAGACAATCGTTAGCGTCAGTCATTCGATAAATGAATTGCTCAACGGTTTTAACCTCAGTTTTGTCTCCAGCGTATCTTTCAATTTCATGTTGAAAATAGTCACTATAAGCACGCTTGTAAACGCTGTGAGAGCTAACAACCTCAATTTCGCGCGAGCCAGTCTTATGAATGCCAAAATAGCCCAGATGCTCACGAACCCAGTTAGCGCTATAGCAAACGTTTGAATCACTGTAGCGACCGCCAAAAAGCTCATTAGCGGTTGCGGCGAGTTCCTTATAATCGTGCATAGTGAACTCATGCCCATCAACAAAAGCGTCAAGCAGAACCAGAGCCGTATTCAGCGCCTTGATGGTTTTGTCAATGTTGTTCATAGCGGTTTTTCCTTTCCTTGTTGCTTCGCTACGCTTATTATTCTAGCAGATTGTGACGGCTATTGCAACCGTCATAATTTCTACAAGTCCCAATAGGCGCGATACATTTGCATAGGGAACGCCCACGCTGCCGCTAGTAGGTTAGCATTTACAGCGGCGTTTGCATCCGTGGCAAAGAACCAAACCAGCGTTACAGCATAGACAATCCACGCAACGACCTCGACAACATCATACCACTTTGCCATCGTGCTATCCTTGAACATTGCTAACTCCTTTTGGTTGGCTCCTTGCGTTACATCTTTAGTATAGTGGAACCTTGCATCGAGCGCAAGAACTTTTTTTCTAGAAACTTTTTTGCTTTTGGGACAACTTTTTTCAAATTGACTATTGCCTTGCGCACCCTAGCGGGTGTATACTAATCTTGTCAGTTGGGAAGAACAAACCAAAGGAGTTTTCAAATGACCGACCACAACTTCACAAACCTGCCCGCACTCGACCTGCTTGGGATGCTTTACTCGGCTCAGGCGAACTACGCAAACGCCAAAAGCGACCGCGAGCGCGAGATAGTCCAAAAACAGAAGGCTGAAATTTTGGCGTCAATGCGAACCATCGTAGACGTGCTCAATCAGCAAATAGAGCAATTTTCATAAGTTCGGCTAGGCTCCCCTCGGGGAGCCTTTTCTTTTTGGGACTCGGGCGGCAAGCACGCCAAAAAATTTTTTTGAAAAAGTTCTTGACAAAGCTGAATCGCGGCATTATAATTTTCTGCCCATAAATGGGCTTTTTGTGATTAAGTTTCACGTGAAACATGCAATCGTTTTCAGATTGAAAATCAGATTCAGATTCAATTTTCAAATCTGAAATCGTTTTCAGATTGAATTTGAAACTTGATTAAAAATCGTTTTCAGTCTCAAAACCAAAAATGCGGCAATTTTAAATCGCCCTGCTTTTGCGTTGCATCGCGTAGCGCAAAAGTGCGTACAGTTTCGGGATTGTGGGCAGTGTGTGGAGAAAAATTTTTTGAAAAATCTCGTCAAAAACTCTTGACAAAGCTGTGTAGGCGTAGTATAATTTCGCGGCCATAAATGGCCTTTTGTGGGCTTCGCCCTTTTGTGTTGACAACCAATAGAGCAACTAAAACAGTTGCATCCGACCAAAAGCAACTAAAACAGTTGCATGATTGTGCGGCGCTTGGGTATCAGTTTCGGGATAGCTCTAATGTTTCACGTGGAACATTTACCGCACGTGTGAGTATTTGACCAATAGACAAAAAAAGTAAAGGTATTGCGGCAAGTGCTTAATAGATAATAAAGGCGCTACCACTTGGGTAACGCCTTTGCTTGCATTTATTTAGCTATGACTTTAATCTGTTTAAGCACCAACTTAATTACGTGCCAATAATCTTCTTTAGTGCGTTGCTTGTTGTCTAAATCGCCGTAGCAATACGTTTCTTCTGTATCTATCGCCATGTTTACGTCAATTTGAGTGTTCACGTAAAGGTTCACCAACCACAAAATATCAGCAACACTGTAGTCCGCAGGGCGTGGCTTTTCGTAAAGTGCTTCACGAACGAACTCCGCAATGGCTTTAATGTCATCTTCGTCCAACACTACCGAATAATCAGACGTGATGTAGACCTCAATGCTATCGTCCATCTTTGAACCCTTCTCTTGGTTGCTTTCCTTACTGAAAAGTATAACGCTTTAACCGCATGGGTGCAACTAAAAAGTTTCAACTATTTGTGTTGACATTAACATGCGGGAGACCTCGTGCCCCCGCTACGCTGTCTAGTATAAGGCAATACTCGTCCGCTGTCTAGCGAAAATTTCTATTGCATCAGATAAAGTTTTGCCCTATACTATCCATGTCGGGCAATATCGCCCGCCAGTCTGATTGGAGCCTAACATGAAAAAATCCGCTATTGCCGCTCTTGCCCGTTCTGCTCGCCCTGTGTGCATCGCTCACGCTACTACCAACGCTGGTCACGTTCTGAACGTCTGTGTTGCCGCTCACGGGGACGTTTTGACGTTCAAGGCCACTAGGGACGGCGCGCCCGTTCAGACCCTTTCAGCGGCGTTTGAGCGCCGTACACGGGTATCTGATAGCACGGTTGCGGCTATCGCTTCGCGTCTGGTCAACGTCTTGGAGGGCTACGACCGCGACACGATGGAGACGTTCGCCGACTCGCTGATAGGCGGTTGGGAGTATGATTATAGCGCTCACGTGGGCGCGGCGCTCGACCGCTTGGCGGCTGCGGATCTGCTTCGTTAGTTTATTGCACCCCCCCCCTACAATAAAATGGGGGGGGGTCGTTTTGTGTTTTGGCGGGTCGTTCGCCCAGGTGGATACCGCCCACGACAAATTACCCGCCTAAATCAAATTTTGAAATACCAAATTACCGACCTAAGAGGATTTTTCAAATTCCATAAAACGCAATCCATTACTCTTTATTTTCTCTATTAGGCATTCAACCTTTTCCGATTATGGCATTGTCCGCATGAAAAAATTTTAGCCAAACTATTGAAAAGCGTCAAATCTTTTGCTATAATATAGACAAAACTAACCATAGCGCCGTTCCCAGTCGGCTTAGGAACTATCCTAAATCAAAAATCCCCAATGAGGTGAATAGCTGGGTCTTAAACGTTGCGGATTTATTCTGCCGTGAGAGGTGTGGATGCATCATCACTTGCATCAGAATATTCTTGCAGCCAAGCGGTCTTGCGTTGGTTTATTAGTTTACATGAAACGAACGGTAACTCTACTGTGCCGCATACAGAGGGGATAGGATACTCTTGGAAAAGGTAGTACATCCAATAGGTTCCATACAAGGGGAGAGTGAGTATGGGTAATAGTGCATAATTTTCCATACACTTTTTCATAGGTCTAACTATACAGATTTTACTACAGGGCGCTCCGCTGCGCAAGACGCAGCGTATCGCATTAACCAATAGACTAACAAAAATGTTAGTGTTTTGACACTAATATAATGTTGGCACCCGTTGCCGTAAGCAACGGTGTGACAACCTATAGCAAGCACTGCAATACATGTAATGATTTATGCGGTCAAAATTTGCAGGTGTAACTATTTTATGGGCAAAAAACGGTAATCCCATTTGCCGCATACTTAAATATAATGTATATAGAAAAAATATTGAAAATTTTATAGAATACACTTGCGTTTAATCACTTTTTATGGTATAATATAATTGCAAATAAACCAATAGAAAGAGAAGGAGAGCAAGACATGGCACTTGACTACACATTGAAGACACAGGAAGAAAGACTTGAATGTGTGCGGAAAACCATCGAAACCACTTCTCAAGAGAATCTAGATGCAAATTACCTGCGTGTAATGACAGATTACCTACTCTTTTCCGCAGACAAGAATCAAACCAAAAAGGAAAAGAAAAAAGAACGTAGTATCATTACTAAAAATAGAGAAGCGACAGTAAACAAACGACAGATTTCTTTTGAGGAAATGGTTGAGAATATGGAGAATGGCGAGGACGGCATCTACTCACTCGTCAACAATGATAAGAATCAAATTTTAGATAACAAGGACAGTATTTCAGAGGAAGACCTAGAGCAGATTCCCGGTATGCGGGAATTCGATTCTATCATCACATCACTTAAACGTCAATTTCTGACAGCTACTGGCAAGCAACGTTATTATCTAAAGAAGCAGATTATCGAGACATATCAACAGATGTATCTTTTGAAGCAATCTGTGAAAGGTTGGCCTGCCAAATCAAAAGTATCTGCGCAACTTAAAAACATGGCGCATATGGACTTATCTGAAAAAATTTATTTTGACTCTCGTGGATACCCAGTTTCAGATGGAGTTATCTCATTGTTTAATCCTGTACACATTTCATTCTTGCTCACATATTATTCATCCATTAAGCAGGAATGTTATACTGACCTCAATTGCGACATGCACTGGGAGCTTCTAGACTTCGAGAATCTAATCGAACAGACGTTTAAATCAAAAGACCAGACAACTACTATGCTCTATGACCTATTGGTATGGAAGATTGACGGCAAATCAAATGACGAGATATGCGGCATGATGGAACAAGAATATGGCGTTTCACATACTGCTCAGTATTTCTCTACCCTATGGCGCAAAAAGATTCCAAAGATGATTGCGGAACAGGCACAAAAGAATTATGTTATGTGGTATTACACAAATGTGGAATACGGTCAATGGAAAAAATGCGGCAAATGCGGCAAAACGAAACTGGCGCATCCTTTATTTTTCTCTAAGAATAATTCCGCGAAAGACGGCTTCTATTCTACATGCCGTGAGTGCCGTAAATCTAAAAAGAAATAAACTTTATCTACCCACTTCTTCCTTCGCTTGGATGGAGTGGGTTTGTTATATAGAAAGGAGTAATATGGCAGACGTACCTATGAAGACATGCGCGAAATGCGGCAAAACCAAGAAGGAAACTGACTTCTACAAGATACCGAATACAGATGATAGATGTGACCTATGCAAAACGTGTCTCACAATGTATATCGACAATCGTAGACCAGACACTTTCAAATGGATTCTAAAAAAGATGGACGTGCCGTATGTTGAGAAGAAATGGGTTGAATTGGCTAACAAAAGCTATATGAAAAACCCTGCAACCTTTGGCCCAATGTCGGTTATTGGAACGTATCTTCGCACTATGAATATGGAGCAATATAAGAATCTGACATATGCGGACTCAGAGAAAATCAATAACGAGAAATTTCAGCAGGCTAGGAAAGAGCAACAGAGCATTAAAGGTACTTCTTATGACGAAGAGTTTGAAAATAAACTGATTGAAAAGCTAGAAGCTGGTGAAATCTCACAAGCAGAATACAACACCCTTAGTCGCAAAAGCGTTCTAGACCGCATCAATGAGAAGATGCGGCAAGGCGAAGAAGAGGTTGCGAGCAATCCAGATAGTGTAATGGATACAAAAGAACTTGAAGTACCAGAAAACACAGTAGACTCAGATGATATTAAGAAGAATCTAGACGTAGTGAGTGCGGCCAAAGATGTTGAGCAGGAATTCCTAGCTAAAAAAGCAGAGAAAGAAAATAAAAAGGGAGAGGAAAAGGCTGAGCCGCAAGATGAAGTTCTTGACCTTATGCCTGATGTGGCTTCTTCTCTTGGCGTTAATCCAGTAGAGAATATCAATAGCGCTCCGTTAGATATTACTGGTGGTATGCAGAATGATTTTATCCCAGATGCCGCACGTATTGATGAAGGTCAGATTACAGATAGTCTTACAGAAGATGATATTAAATATCTATCTTTAAAATGGGGTCTTCTTTATAAACCATCTGAATGGGTTAAGATGGAAGAATTATACCGGAAGTACGCGGCAGATTATGAATTATCTACAGACCGTGAACAGGTACTAAAGAATATCTGCAAGACAGACTTAAAGATGAACCAAGCTCTAGATGTAGGTGATATTAAGACCTTTAAAGACCTACAGGGAGCAAATGACATGTTGCGCAAGTCAGGTAAGTTCACTGATTCTCAAAAACAGGAAGAGAAAAAAAGAGATATTGATTCTATTGGAGAACTTGTAGCCTTTGTAGAGTCAAAAGGTGGAATCATTCCTAGACAAGATGACCCAATCAATGTGCCGCAAGACAAGATTGACTTTATCATCAATGATATGAAGAACTATACAGACAATCTAGTTAAGAATGAGCTTGGTTTAGGCAATCTTATTGAATCTTATATCAAAAAACTTGAAGAAAATAAGACCAAAAGTGTTGATGAAATTATTGCAGAGGGTATTAAATCTGATGAAAATAATGCGGTGACTGATGAAGAAGCCGCAGACTTCCAGCAGTTCCAGATTGAGGAACGCGAGGAAGAAGCTAAGAGATTGGCTGAGCAATATGGCACTGAGTAATTTATTGAAGATTGCGGCACATGATAAAAAAGGCGTTGCCGAGATTGACCCTAAGAAAATTGAAAATAATCTGGAAATATATCAACGTATTATTGCCTATTGGCGCATGTATCCAGATAAATTTGTAGATTATATGGCTTCACTTAATCCAGATAATAAGTTCAAATTTTATCCAACTCAACGTATGATTCTTCGTATCAATATGCGGTATAGAACTGTTTACGAAGTCTTTAGTCGAGGATTCTCTAAATCTTTTATGGCTGTTTTATCTCTAATGATTAAAGCTATTCTTTATCCTGGCTCTACATTAATTACTGTAGCAGATGCAAAAGGTCAGTCAGCAATGATTCTTTCTTCAAAAATGACAGAAATCTGTAAATTAATTCCTGCATTAGCTAGAGAAATCGTTTGGGATACGCGCGGGACACCGATGAAAACCACTCAATCTAAAGATGAAGTCACATACAGTTTTCGCAATAGCTCAGAGATAAAGAATATTAGTATGACAGCTGTCTCTCGTGGCGCTCGTGCTCAAGCCGTACTTACAGAAGAAGTTGCGACTATTACAGACCAGCAAAAGTACGAAGAAATCATTCAACCGATGCTCGTAATTTCTAGACAAGTAAACGGTAAAGTAGACCCAGACGAGACTTTGAACCAGAATGACATCTATGTTACATCTGCCGGATTTAAGGGTACTTACGCTTACGACAAGTTAATTGACGCGCTGTGTCGCATGGTATCTAGTAATGGATATGATTCTTTCATTCTAGGAGGCGACTGGAAAGTACCTGTAGTCGAGGGGTTACAGCCTGCGAATTATATTCAAGCCCAAGAGACAGGCAACTCGATGGACGAAATTGGCTTTGAACGAGAGTATAAACAAATTCTGTACTCTATAAATATTATGAATTGCTGGAAAATCTTAGTTAAGATAATCAGCAGCCAACTTTCATAAAGATGGTTCAACGACTATTCCGTAAGGAAGTACGCCGCAAGTGCGGTGGAAGTGTAATACAACTATATTTTGAAAGGAAGTGTTGAGCTATGATGAAACAAATCATTGTAGATAATCAAGTCACACCTTATTATATAACCGATGAAGGAAAATGTTTTAATTCCAAAACAAATAAATATTTAAAAGGACAATTTTCAAATTCTGGATATTTAAATTATATGATTTCTATTACACCATCTAATAAAAGAAGATTATATGCACATAGATTAGTTGCACAATTCTTTTTAAACGATGGTAAAGAAATATTAAAAGGCTTTGAAGTTAATCACAAAGATTGTGATAAAATTAATAATAATGTTGACAATTTAGAGATTATTACTTGCCAACAAAATTCTCAACATGCTTGGGACAGTCATTGCCATGCAAATGCAAAAACTGTTTATATGTATGATAAAGATTTTAATTGCATAGGAACTTTTTATAATATTGTAGAAGCGGTGGCTGAAACTGGTGTATCAAGAGGTAAAATTGTAACCAATGTTAATGCTAAATGTCCTACACTGACTACAGAAGGAAATTATTGGTCATACAATAGCAATCTTACTGAAAAAGATGTGATGAAACTTGAAAATACTGGTAAATCTAAAGTTGTTGTTCAATTTAGCTTGGATGGTGAGTATATAGCAGAATATTCATCCTGTGGAGAAGCTAAGAGAATTGTTTTTCCAGAAATGAAACGTGGTACTGGACATATCTCAGAGTGTTGTAGAGGAAAATTAAAACATTATAAAGGTTATATTTGGAAATATAAAGATGATATAGTCTAATCTATATAGCAATATATAGCAGAATACGTGTGCGGCCTAACGAACCGCATAGAATATAATTGGGAAGTGTGTGGTCAGGAACTCTAGACGGTGCTTTCTTCGATATGAATAAGTTTGACAAGCACAGGATTATCAATCTCGCCAAAAATGGATATGATAAGGGACAAAATAAAGACACGTTCTATGTAATGGGTGTAGACGTAGGCCGTCTTAATTGCCCGACAGAAATTGTAATCATTGAATCTTCTCCCGCAAGAACAACAGGAGTCAATGATAAGAAAATAGTGAACATTTTCACTCTATCTGAATCGCATTTTGAATATCAAGCCATTAAGATTAAACAGCTCTTCAATGCGTTTAAGTGCGAAGCCATTGTTTTGGATGCGAATGGCTTAGGCATTGGTCTGCTTGATTACCTCATTACAGACCAGAATGACCCAGATACAGACGAGCTTTTGCCAAACATGGGTATCATCAATTTAGACGATATTCCCAATGAGCAAGACCGCAAGAACTACAAGTCGTTTGAGAATGAGAATACAATTAAGAATGCAATTTGGATGATGAAAGCCAATGCGCCAATGAATACAGAACTTTATTCATACACTCAAACACAGCTACGCAATGGTAAGCTAAAGTTTTTAATTGATTCAAATACAGCCAAGAATAAACTTTTGCAGCAAGCACAGGGCAAGAAAATGTCTCCACTACAGCGCCAAGATTATTTGCGGCCATATGTTGCCACGGATATTCTAAAATCACAAATGGCAAATCTTGTTCAAGATAACGAAGGTGCAAATATCATCCTGAAACAATCCAATAGAAAGATTCTAAAGGATAAAGTTTCTGCTCTAATCTATGGACTCTATTGGTGTAAGCGCCAAGAGGACAGGCGAAATCGCCGCAATTCCAGAGATTTAAGTGGATTCATGTTCTTTACGAAACATTAGTAGGGTGCGGCCCATGCGGCCGTGCCCTATTTTTATATAAATTTTTTTTATAAAATTTTGGGCAAAAGTGTATTATTTTACACAGTGTAATTTTATATGGTATAGTAAGAAATTCCGAAAGGACAAATGATGCGTGATTCTTTATTAGAAATAAAAATATATAATATATTGAAAGACGCAGGTTTACCTTTTGAGGAAGAGTATGAATTTGAGGGGCTTGTCGGTAAGTCTGGTAGAAATCTTAGATTTGATTTTTGTATTTTTGACGATTGCGGTAATATTGATTTTTTGATAGAAGCTCAAGGCGAGCAGCATTATGTACCTGTCAGTCGTTATGGTGGCGCTCGTGCCCTCAAATATCAAAAGTATAACGATACGTTAAAAAGAAAATTTTGCTTGGAACATAATCTAAAGCTAGTCACTATTCCTTACTATGACGAAGGAAGACTTAGCTATGATTATATCATGAAAGCAGCAGGATATTAGGAGGTGAGCTTTGGCTACCGTTAAAGATAAAAATGAACGCGATTGCCGCATCATTTCAAATGGCAATAGCCAGTCTGGTTCTTTGGCATTTAATAAAATTAAGGTAGGGAACAAAACTCTCTCCAATGACGTTGTTCTAGATATTGGTCAAGTTATTACAGACAAATACTCTCGCCGCAAGAAATACACTAAAGAAGATGTAATTAAGGCGATTGAGCAGAACAATCTCAACGAACAGCGCAAGATTTCAAATTATTTCTTTAAGACTAGCGGTATCTATAGCCGCCTATGTCGTTATATGGCTTTTCTATTCAAATATGATTGGTTTATCACGCCAATGATATATGATGAAAAATTAAAACAAGATGGTAAATCTAAAAAGATAGTCGAGGGCTGGTACAAGTCTACTCGCTATCTTGAAAATTGCAATCTCAAAAAAGTATTTGGCGAGATTGCCCTAAAAGTTGTGCGCACAGGTGCCTATTATGGTGTGACTGTGCCGCAAAAGGATGCTTGTTTTATTCAAGAATTACCTATTTCCTATTGCCGCAGCCGTTATCAACTCAATGGTAATCCTGCGGTTGAATTCAATATGAAATACTTCGATGATGCTTTTTCCGATACTGCGTATCGTTTAAGAGTTCTAAAACTGTGGCCGAAGGAAGTTCAGAAGGCTTACCTTGCTTATAAGGATGGGAAGTTACCCATTGACTATGCTGGCGATACCAACGGCTGGTTTTTACTTGACCCATCGACAACAGTGAAATTTAACATCACGGGCGGTGACGCGCCACTGTTCATGAGCGTTATTCCTAAGCTGTTGGATTTGGAGGATGCGCAGGATTTAGATAAGAAAAAGATGCTTCAACAGATTTTGAAGATTATCATTCAAAAGATGCCCATTGATAAAAATGGTGACTTAATCTTCGATGTCCAAGAAGCGCAACAGCTCCATACAAATGCCGTTGCCATGCTTGGTGACGCTGTTGGAGTTGACGTGTTGACAACGTTCGCAGATGTTGACGTAGCCGACCTTGCGGACAAAGGCAATGTTTCTTCCGTAGACCAGTTAAATAAAGTTGAACGCACTGTGTACAATGAAGCTGGTACAGGACAAAACCTTTTTAATGCGGACGGCAACCTTGCACTTGAGAAATCAATTGCGAACGATGAAGCAACAATGTCTGACCTCATTTTACAGTTCCAGACATTTGCGGAACGTCTGTTGGCACCATTTAACAAGAACAGCAAGCGACTTTATTACCATGTCGATATTCTGCCGACAACGGTTTATAATTATAAAGACCTGTCCAAGCAGTATAAAGATATGACCTCTATCGGCTTCTCTAAGCTCTTGCCGCAAGTTGCTCTTGGTCAATCTCAGAGTGCGGTACTTATGACCGCATACTTTGAGAATGATGTTATGTCTCTCAATGATGTTTTCGTTGCCCCTGCTCTATCTTCTACCATGAGTAACGGTAGTAATGATAATGTTACAATGAAGACAAAACAACAGCAGACTCCATCTTCAGGAAATAAGGGCGGGCGTCCTGAAAAACCTGACGAGCAAAAGTCTGATAAAACAATCGCTAATAGAGAAGCGGAAGGATAGAATTAGATGCTAAGAAACAGGTCTGTGGCTACAATTGATAGCCCAGAATTCATTAATCTAGCGCCAGATGCTATCAACCCCGGCATTTCTAAATGTGAGATTAAGGTCATGTATCTTGGAAAGAATCGCAATGGTTCTTTCATTGACAAGAACACGGCCATCCAGATGGCGAACTCATTACCAGCTACACCAATTGTTGCAGCATACAATGAGAACAAAGAAGACTTTGGCGACCACGGTGAGGTACTTCACATTGAAGATGGGGAAATAAAATTCTCTTGTAAGACCGTTCCATATGGTTTCGTTGCTCCAGATGCGGAAGTTTGGTTTCAGAAATTCGATGATACGAACGAATTTGGTGAAACAACTACACGTGAATATATGATGACTACTGGTTATCTGTGGACTGGGCAATATCCTGAATTGGATAAGTGTATCAACCAAGGCCAAGGGCAGTCAATGGAAATTGATGACGTTGACGGCCATTGGACTACAGATAGCAACGATATTGAGTTTTTTATTATAAATGATGCAATCTTTACAAAACTTTGTATCTTGGGTGATGATGTAGAACCTTGTTTTGAGGGCGCATCTGTCACTAGCCCAGAAGTAAGCGAACATTTCTCTTATAATAAAGAGTTTTCGCATACTTTATTTGCTATGATGAATGAATTAAAAAGTGCGTTGACAAAAGGAGGGTCTATGCCAAAAGAAAACGTTGCTGGCGTTGAGGTAGAGCCTACTGCCACAGTCGAGGAAGAAGCTCCTGTGGTAGAAGAGTTTGCTGAAAACGTTGAGACAAACAAAGACGTTGAATCTAGCGAAGACTCCGCCGAAGAAACTTTTGCTAAGGAAGACGAGAAGAAAGAAGATAAAGAAGACTCCGATTCCGAAGATAAAGAAGATGATTCAGACGATTCAGATGATGAATCTGACGATTCAGATGATAAGGAAGATGAAAAGAAGCCCGAGAAAAAGCATGAGCTTGAGAATCAGGTTTCCGGACTTTCTGAACAGCTAAAGGAACTGACCGACAAGTTCACAGCTCTTGAAGCAGAAGCAGAAGAACTTCGCAAGTTCAAGGCAGAGCGCATTGATGCCGATAAGGATGCTATGATTGCCAAGTATCATATGCTCTCTGACGAAGACAAAGCGGATATTATCGCTGATAAAGATAAATTCACTCTTAGCGAGATTGAAAGCAAGCTCGCTTTACTATATGTACAGAAGAATGTTAATTTTGATGAAGAGGAAGAAGTAGATTCTACACCTCTTACTACATTCTCTCTAGACGATGAAACAATTGCGGATGATGCTGACCCAATGCTATCTGCTCTCCGCGAAGCACAAAACTACTAATAGGAGGATTAAATGGCTCTACATGTAGACCGCGCTGATACTAAGATTCAGCTTACAGGCCACGACAATCATTCGGTTGTCGAGCCTAACCACCTTTCTGCTCCCCGCAGCGGTGGCGTTTATGGTCAGCTCCCTGCTGATGACTCTATTGAAATGCTTGAACAGGGTACTTTCGTCAAGTACGATTATGCCGCTGGCAAGGTTAATTTCACTGGTGAAGGCCCTTGGATGATGGTCTTCAATGAAGAAAAGCTCTATGACGAGCGCAAGCAGATGCACCGTGACTACGCCATGAAGAAGTCTGACTTCTATGACGGCGTTATGACACCTCGTGTTTTCCGCATGTATGCTGGTGACATTTTCACCACCAATAATGTCAAGGCTGACGATTATGACCTCGGTGACGTTCTCGTTCCCGGTACTACTGGCGTTCTTGAGAAGGGCGCTAAGGGCGAAGGTCTAGCTGTCAAGGTCGCTAAGCTCACCACCATGCCTGATGGTCAGCCCGGCCTTAAACTACAAGTCATTGCTGAATAAGAAAGGAGTAAGATAGATAATGGAACTAATGAAATTTGACGAACTTAAAAAGCTCGCTCGTGCCGCTACCAAGAATGCTCCCCTTACTTTTTCAGTAAATGGCAACGAGGAATCATTTGACGTTGATACAGTCAACCGTACCCTTCGTGAACAGTTCAATCTACTTGCTGGCGATTATCGTCTCTTCCGTCGCAACGAGGTTGCTGTCTATGAACTAATTGAAAATACCATTGACGAGATTCTTCCCGTTAAGGTTATGCAGCAGTTTGAACAGTTTGCTGATGTTCAGTCCATCGCTCAGGGCGATAAAGCTGTCTTTAAGCTCCGCATCACCGAAGCCGCTCGTAAGCGTGCCAAGGCTTTTGTAACTCGTGTCGGCCTTGCTGGTCGTTATGAGACAATGATGCTTGATGGTAAGGAACTCGAAGTTGCTACTAGCGCTATCGGTTACGCTATCCGCATCGGTTTTGAGGAATTCCTTGATGGCCGTTATTCTTTCGCCGACTTCACTAACATTATGCTTGAGGGTGTCGATGAATACATTTACGCTGAAATTCTAAAGGCTCTTGCTCAGACTGTCGAACAGCTCCCCACAGCTAACAAGTACGTTGGCGCTGGCTTTGACGAAACAAAGATGGATGAACTACTTGCTATTTCTGATTCTTATGGTAATGGTACTTCCACCATCTACTGCACTCGTGAATTTGCTTCTACAATGAAGCCTGCTTCTGCTGATTGGGCTTCTGATTCTATGAAGGAAGAGCTTTTCCGCAAGGGCTTCTTTGCTGATTATAAGGGCCACCCTGTAATCATCCTCCAGCAGTCTATGGTTGATGAAACCAATACTGAGAAGATTGTCGACCCCTCTCAGGCTTACATCTTCGCTTCTGTTGGCGAAAAGCCTGTCAAGATTGTCTTCGAGGGTCAGACTGCCGTCCGTACTGTTTCTGATAATGACGATTGGTCAACCGACCTCCAGACTTACAAGAAGTTTGGTGTCGCTGTATTCTCTAATCCTTCTATCTGCTCTTATCAGAACACAGCACTAAAAAAAGCAACTCGCTAAACCCAACGCCAATGCCTGAACCAGAACCTCCCACACCTGGGGAAGACGAGGTAAATGCTGGCGATTATGATACTATCTCAGAAGCAATTGCAAATGTTCCCGCTGGTGGCACACTATTTGTTCCTGCGGGAACCGCTTCAATTGAAGAGCCTGTAACCTTTAGTAGCGATATTATAGTTAAGGGTAACGGCGTAGCTTTTGAAAAACCAGTAGTAGTTCAAGATGCGGCAGTTACGTTTGATAACGTTAAGCTGACTGCGGCTGGCACAGATGCCAACGATAAGACTGCTATGGCTATCAAAGTTAGTGGAACTAAGCCCTTCACTCTAAAGAATAGTGAAATTTCAGGCACTTCCCGCACAGCCCTATCTGTAATGACTTCAGACAAGATTGTTTTCGAGAATAACGTATTTGATGCTGGCGATAAGAATATCTATAACATGGTTGAGTTTAGCATCAGCAATGCACGTGACATTACAGATGTTACCTTTAAGAACAATACGTTCAAGGGCAAACTAAAGAATAATGGTGTAAGCCTTTATAATCTTGCCGAAGGTGCTACTGTAAACTTTGTGGGTAACGTGTTTGAAGATATTGACGTAAACAACAATCCAATCCGTCTAAGCAATCCTAAGAATGTTTCAGCAACCTTTAATTTTAAGGATAATACGTATTCATTCAATAGCGATACGCCTAGCGCAGATGGTTATACTGCATTTATGCTGCTACAGGATTATTCCAAGGCTGGCAGTACGCAAGATTTTTCTAAGTTCACAATTAACTTCGATAACCTTGTTCGTGGCACGAAGAAGCTCACGGAGAAGGGCGAGGGAATTGATAAGGTATACTATGTATATGCTGATACTCAGGGAATTCTTGCCGATGGAGTTAACGACCCCGTTGTTAATTTCAAATAATGAATTATTGGAAGGGGCGCTCTGCGTCCCTTCTTTTTTTAGATTTAAAAGGAGAAAATATAATATGAGTAATGAAGTTGAACTGATTAGCGATGATACACTAGTCCCTATCCGCAATATCGTAAACTGTGAGACTGGCTACATTCTTTCGTCTTCTGGTCGTTCACGCCGTCTTATTCCCGGCGTTACTATGCGTGTTTCCGCAGGTGAGCTACGCGAGCTGTTTTTCCAGCCCGGCGGTTCCATTCTTCTACAGAATTACATCAATGTTGGCAATAAATCACTTGCCGCAGAATTTGGTGTTCCCTGTGATGCACTAGAATATGATTGGACAGAAGCAGATGTAAAGAAGTGCCTGCTTACAGATGAAATTGATGTCCTCTTGGATGCGCTCGACTTTGCGCCCCAAGGTATTATTGAAACTATTAAAGATGATGCAATTAAACTTGAAATCAATGACCGTGCCAAGATTAAGGCTATTGCGGAAAAAACTGGTGTCGATATTGATGCCGCTATTAAGAATAAGCACGCCTATGATAATAATAGCGATACCAATGTTGCTGAGCAACCACGTCATCGCCGAGTTCAAAAAGCTGCCGAACCACGCAAGCGCCGTGTAAAGACAACTACTGAGTAATATGAAATAAGTAGGAGGTTTACACAATGCCACAAGATATAGATATTGATAAAGATATGGAAGTCATACCTCCAACTTCTTTTCAGGAGATGTATGAATTTTTCCTAGCTGGTGTTACCGATGATATGTTTATGGAACTCACCAAAGAGGATACTGAAAAACTGCTTGAAGAAATTCTGATTGCGGCAGTTCCTAAATTTGAATTCCCGCATTGGGCGCACCCATTTACTTTAGATTATGAAAATAAATGCTTTTCTACTTGTCTTACAGTAGAGGAAAAGACTATTATCCGTTACTATATGATTGCCGAATGGATTAGTTACCAGCTTGCTACTGTTGACCTTATTCGTCAAAAGTATTCAAGCTCGGACTTTGCATTTACTTCTCAGGCTAACCATATGCGCTCACTTATTACAATGAAGCAGGAATATGAGCAGAAAGCCTTTCACGCACAGCGTGTTTATTGTCGCAGGTATGTTGATAAGAATGGCCGTGTTCGTTCTTCTTTTGGTATGATTATGGAGCCTGTGAAATAAAATGGCGTTGATAGTAATAGATGATAGGATTTTAAACTATCAGGTAGAAAATGTAAAGGATAGTTTAGAACGCATCACAAATCAAATTTTTAAACTTCTACCTACATTTGAAGATGGTAAAGATTGGATTAAGCCATTAGACACATTGGTTGTTGAAATTACTGGCATGGCTCTTGTTACCCCTAATGCACCAAAACTTTATCAGCTTGTATACAAACTGCAAGGCGTGAAAGAGCAAGGCAAGGATATTGAATTTATGCTCTTTCGCCGCATGATTTTTGAAGCCTGCAATATCGCCAATGAGATTAGGGAGAGCCTATGAGTATACAAACCTTGGGTGCTCGTCTTAACTATTTAGGTGGCGATAACATGGGAAGAATTAACAAGTCTAAATATAGGTCTTTTCAAGCGGCTTTAAAGAATGACTACAATAAGAGAATGATTAAATTCAACAACCAGTCTTGGCCTTGCCTGATTAATTCCATGTCAGGGGGTTTGAAGGCAAATTATGACCGTAAATATATCTCCGTTGATTTTAAGAGCGGTCTAAAGGCTGGAGAAACTTTTGAATTGTTAGATAGTGGAACTCATTGGATGGTTTATCTTCCAGTTATTACAGAGACGGCTTATTTAAGGTCTGAAATTATTCGTTGTGATTATACTCTGAATGTTAATGGACAAGACTATTGGGTATATTTTCGCGGTCCAGTAGAAACAGACTTACGTTGGTTTATTAAAAATAATATAAATATCAACGAGCTTAATCTATCTGGTACACTTTATATTAAGAATGATGAAAATACTAGACAGTTTTTTCATCGTTTCACGCATATTAAGATTGCTGGACATACATGGGAAGTCCAAGTTACAGATTCTATTACAGTACCGGGTATTTTAGAGCTTGAAATCCAAGAGTACTATGATAATAGTATTGCTGAACTGCCTAGTATTCTTAAAGACGAGACTACGCCAATCAATGTTATTAGTGGTGCTACAACGGCAAAGCAAGATACAATTGTAGGCTATGCTATTTCTAATGAAGCCTATGACCCCAAGATTCACTGGGAAGTCAAGAATAATCCAAGAGTTAAAGTACTTGAAGAATATGAGAATGGCCGCATGTGCAAAGTTAAAATATATGCGGGTGCCATCAAAACATTCGATATTTGCTATGGAGATGTCTTCCAGACTGTAACTGTTGAATGGCAGAAGCCGCTAATTCAAGGGCCGCAAGAGGTTTATCCCTATGATACTCATACCTATTGGATTAAGAAACTTCCAGAAGGAGAAAGAGTTACATTCTTTATTGATGATGAATCTATGGCTAAGATTGTAGATTTTAATAATGATTCTTGCAAGGTAGATATTGTATCTGGTAAGAAGGGTAAATTTGTTATTCATGCGGCATATGGCGATGTTGAGACAGATTTACCAGTTAAGATTAAATCGTTATAAGGATTGGAGGTTACATGAAACACGTTGCTTCTAATATCTTACGAACTAATTACAAGTCCACTTTTCTTTCACATGCAGAAGACCAAGAAACTATTTGGCGCAAGCTTTTTGTTGAAAGTAGACCATACAGCGATATGCTGAAAAAATTACTTATTATCAATACGCCTGATTGTCTTGATAGAACTCAAGATCAGTATCAGCGTAAGATTGAACAATATAGTATTAAAGACTTGCATGATAATCAATATATTAAAGCTACTCCTAAGCTCTCTTTTGGAGAACACGAAGAAGTTAAATCTTATATTATGCTAGATTTTGATGATTTTTCTCCTTCTGAGAATCCTCGGTATCGTAATTGCGTTATCAGCTTTACAATTATTTCGCAACTTGATTATTGGGAATTAGACGATTATCAGCTACGCCCTTGGATGATTGCGGGATACGTTGACGGTATTATGAATGATGCACGTCTTTCTGGTATCGGCAAATTGCAATTTATGGGTGCGCAACAGCTGGTTTTGAATGAGTATCTTGGCGGTGTAATGCTACGATACTCAGCTTCACACAGCGAAGCAGATGATTCGCAAAATATTGATAATACCAAACCTGCGCCGCAAGATTTATAAAGCTGGTGCGGCATGGCAGAATTACAAGGAGATTTAGGTAAATATCTTTCTGGTATGCCAGTGATGGTTGCGGGAGCTAATGTTGCTGTCTCGCAACCATCTATTAAAGATATTTGCGCTTTTGGTGAAGATTCGTTTCTTATGTCTGTTGAGTTTTTTGTCAAGGCAAAAGAACTTGCCGCAGAAATGAAAAATGTGGGCAAAAGTCAATTAAGATATATGGACGATTTTCAAATATTATTAGTAATCATCCAACAGGACGAAACGACAAAAAGAAATGTAGATAATCTTTTTGGTTTAATTTTTCCTGATTATATAGTTGAATATGACGCTGGGTGCATTAATTTTAGGGTGCAGAAGAATGGTCCGATAGTAGGACAGCTTAATCCTATGAATTTTGAAAACTTTAGGGTTATATTAAAAGAGTTGTTTCTACCAGTAGGCGTTGATAAAGATGAAGAAGAATTTAACCCTGCTAATGACGCAGCTGCCGAGATTGCGGCCAAACTTCAACGAGGTCGTGAGATACGAAATCAGATAAAGAGTGATAAAGATAAGAAGAAAGCTAATAGTATCTTCGGTAATTATGCTTCTGCTCTTTCTATTGGTTTGGCAATTGATATTAATGTTATATATAACTATACTCCATTTCAGTTGTTTGATAGTATTAAACGGTATACAATTAAGATGGCATACGACTTATATCAGAAAGTCGCTACTACTCCTATGATGGATGTTAGTAAGATGGACGAACCTGATAATTGGATGGATGGTATTTATTGAGTATAATCGCAGTTTTGCTGCGTTTATATAATAGACATGGAAATTAGCGCGTTATGTTTCTATGACTAAGGAAAATGTATACAAATTCCTAAACGTAAGGAGAAATCTATGAATAGATTTGGTGTGCGTGAGATTTGTGATGTGGTATTTAAGCCCCTCACATCCGTAGACCTCGGTGGTCAGCATTTCGATGCTGGTCAGCCTATGCTTTACATCGACACAGCCAAGACTTCTAGTCTTGAGGGTGCCGCTACTACCGTCTACGCCCAGGGTAATTTTTAACTGCCCACTTTAATAGTAATATTAAAGTAAACACTATTTGAATTGCTGGAACACTTTATTTGACAAAATTATTATAATATGATATAATATGTTAAATAAAGAAATCAGCAGCGAAAGTGTGAATATTATGAAAGTTTGTTTAAATAAAAGTTTTCCTGAATTAAAAGATAGGTATTATATTGATGAATTAGGAAATCTTTATACTGATTATGGCGCGAAGAAAATGGCTAATTCTTTACATAACAAAGGATATATTGGAAATGACCTAATTAGAAAAGATGGAAGTCATAAATTATATTTACGCCACAGATTGGTTTTACAAACTTTTAATCCAATTGAAAATTATGAAGAAATGCAAGTGAATCATATTGATGGTATAAAAGCTCATAATTTTATTGAGAATTTAGAGTGGTGTACTAATCAAGAAAATAGAATTCACGCTTGTCAAAATGGATTAGCGGCTCATTTAAATGGAGAAACCAATCCATTCCATAAACTTACAGAACAAGAAGTGTTGGAAATGATTGATGATTTACAAAATCATGTCCCATATAGTATTTTGATTGAAAAGTATAATTGTTCTAAATCAACCATATCTGCGATTAAAAATAAAAGAAATTGGTCTTATCTTACTAAAGATATAATATTTACATAACGTTCAACGACTATCCCTGATTGGGAGTAATACCAAGTGGTATGAAGTGAATAGATTCCTAATTAATTGTAGGAATAAGATATAGTCTGGTCTATATTGTGAAATATAGCTCAAAGCATTTGATGTAACGAATCAAGTGAAACATATACGGGCAAAGGTAATCCTCGTCTTATCGCTTGGGACGGCGAAAAGACTTTGACCTTCACAATTGAAGATGCTTTAATGTCCCCTACCAGCTTTGCTATGCTTTCTGGTGCTGGCCTAGTCCACGGTAAGAAGACTGGTGATAAGAACCCTATCTATGTCCATGCTACATATGATATGGTTGCTGAAACTGTCAACGATAAAATCGTTGCCAAGCTAACCGATGAAGACCGCAATGGTGCGACCCTCATTGTTACAAAAGAAGCTCCTATCTATCCTGTTACACTTGACAGTGCTGGCGCTCAGGCTAACTATCTTTCCGCTGTCACTGATAAGCAGGTCTTTACTGTAGATGGTAAGACTCTGACTGCTGTCACTCTTGGTGACCACGGTGAAATCGCAGCTGAGGGCAAGACAATTGCCTTTGAACTTGGTGCCGATGAACCCGGTGACTCTAAGCAGGATGCTGCTGTTAAGGCTGGTGATACTGTACGTATTGACTGCTATGAGGTTCATTACGATGAAGCCTACGAGATGCAGATTGATGCTGAGAACTTCGCTGGTTACTATTACATCGAAGCGTCTACCCTCTTCCGTGATGAAGAGACTGGCGTAGACCTTCCTGCTGAATTCGTCATTCCTCGTGGTAAGATTCAGAGTAACTTTACGTTCTCTATGGCTAACAATGGCGACCCAAGTACCTTTACATTCACTATTGACTGTATGCCTGCATACACCAAGTTCAATAAGAAGAAGAAGGTTATGGCTACACTACAGGTCGTTGATAAGACTGATACAACCCACAACTACAAGAACAAGAATATCCTTGGTCATGATGGCCGTACAAAGGATTCCGATGTTGATAGTTGGTATTCTAAGTCTGTCTTCTCCGAAGTAGCGGGGGAATAAAGGCCGCAACGTCAACTGAATCTGCGGCTGGCGAACAACATTCAGACGTAACTGCCAAGGCAGTTGATTCGACTACAGAGACTACCGTAGCTGAAACCATTCCCAGTGTTTCTAAGCTAAAGAAGTCTGTAGCTAAATAAGCTAAAGGGTGTTCCTTAACTGGGACACCCTTTTTCTTTTTAAATAGCAATAATATGTAATTGCTATTTGCAATATATATTAATGTTATTTAGGAGGTAATATGAGCGGTTTTAATTGGCGCGCAGTCCAAGCATATAATGGCGGTAAAGAATATCTTGCATATACTATTGCAAGGGGTCAAGCCGACATTGATGATGATACTATGCACCGCATCATGAAACGCCAAGTAAGTACATTTACTCAAAGGTTTAATCAAGTAAATGGAACGAAATATACTGGTAGACAGATTAAATCTTTAATGGACAATTGGACTTCAAATGGTGGTGTAATAGGTAAAAATATTGATGCCGCTATGCAGAATATTGCAAACTTTGACAGTAAAGGCATTGCTAAATCATATAGTACCTCTGGTGATATTTTTGTAGACGGCATTGGTTTGGCAAATGCTGGTACCGCATTTAGTGCATCTGTACAAGATTGTCTAGAACATGTATCGAGTGTTACTACAGCTGTCAATGAAGCTGTTAATAATATTATTTGGACGCTTGCATCTAACTATGAGTACTTAGTTGCCGCACGCCTAGTTGATGCTTATTATACAAATGGAAACGTCCCATCAGACTTACAGGGTATTCTAACAGATGCAAGTATCAGTGCTGGAATGATTAAAGAAACTGACACTAAAATTGTTCTTGCAATGGAGAAAGTGCGTGAAAATTTAGATATTCTTGCTTCTCTTAGCAATGGTGGCGCTGCGGATATTCAAAATAGCTTTCAGTCTGCCGTAGATTCTATTGCGGCTGCTTTCAACTCTATTGGCGGCACAGTTCATGAAATGGCAGAAGCGCACGCAATCAATGTTGCGGCTAATGAGGGTCAACAACTTATCATGGAAAATGATGAAAAGATAAAGCAGATTGTATCTGCCGCAGATGGTAAGTTTTATTCTAATTGGACAGCTCAACAGATAACAGAAGACCTTGAAGGTAAAGAATCTAAGGAAGATGTTCATATCTATTGGAATAAAGGCGGTATTGTTCTTGAATTTGGCGGCAATATCAAGTTGCGTGAGAGTGCGCCGTTTCAAGATAGTGGCCCCGGCTCTCGCGCTCTGGGAGTTGAGGGATTTGTTGCCAGAAGTATGACGTATCAACAGTTGGCGAAGAAGTTAAACGCTTTTGCGCCCGGTGCTGGTCAATATGGTTATAGTCTCGTTGGCGCTCTTGGTACCACAGTTGATGCTATGGATTGGTATAACATTCGACAGGCCGCAGGTGCTTTAAGTCTGGTTGATGCTATCGCAGGTAGCGGTATTGAAGGAGATTATTCAACACTGCTTATCGTTAACAATAAAATATTTTCTATCTATGACATTCTTAGAAAGATTTATGATAATTCAGACACTATTTTGAAGTATGGCGGTAGCAAATATTACCTTGTCGAAGGTTTTGATTTAGGAACTTTAAGAAGTAAGGTTATGCCGTCACAAGCAGGAGATAACGTTTTCCGCATGGCATTAAATCGTAATAAACTCGCTTACAAAGTGTTGAATAATACTAAGATTAGCATAACTCTTAACATGGGCCGTATATTTACGCCAGATATTTTTAAATCTTAGTTGACATAATTTTAAAAGTATGGTATAATATAACCATATAGGTATAGAGACAAAAGGAGATTTTATGGCAATTCTTTTTGAAGAAGAGACAGCTAAAAAGCTGACCTCACAGGACATGTATGACATTATCCATTTTGCGGCGCAGTCTGCTGAGGATAATGGTTTTGTCAATCAGTTTGTTTTTGAACGTGCGCTATATGCGTATGCGGCAATTATTGTCTACCCTGATCGCAAAGAAGAGCTTGGCCGCATGGTGTCAGACAATATCCTAGACGCTTGGGATGCTCTTCTGGCTGACGGCACTATTGCAGATATGAATGAAAAATTTGCGGTAGATATGGATGCTCTCGGTCAAATTGGCAGCGTTTGGCTTGATGATTATATTAAGTATCTACAGTCTGCTCGTGGTATCTTCTCAGTATTCCAAAATTTTAGTGGTGATATTGTTGAGTCTACAGTAAATCGCTTCAAGGACGCTTTTAATGAAAATGATGCACAGACAGTTCTTGATATTGCTGACAAGTGGGGCATGAATAACACTCCGAAGGATGAAAGCGCTCTAAAGGAAAAGGTCAAAGTTAAAGCTATGGCAACTCCTGAACAGGTCAATGATGCCATTCAAGCTGCTACAGATTATTTGGCTACGATTCCAACAAAAGATGAAGAAATTAAAGAAGATAGTGAGCAAGAAGACGGCCCACTATTCGAGCTTTAGTACAAAATTCAATAATTATTATGAGCCTACTTTTATATAAGGTAGGCTCTTTTTTATGCCTATATTAACGTTAATAAAGATGTAAAAGGAGGTACGATGGTAAATCGTAAAGTTGAGCAGGAGGTAGGTGATTACCATTAGTAAATATTCAAATACTATTGAGTATAATTTACGAACTACATTAGACCGCTCTGGTTTGACTCAATTGCAGACTGAGCTTAATAAAGTTTCTGTTCAATTGAAGGAAATGCAATCTCAGAGATTACTTGACCCTTCTCAGGTAGATTCATCAATCAGCACAATCAACAAATTTAAAAGTGCATTGAATTCTAGCTTCAATTCAAAAATTGGTATGCTTGATATGTCAAAATTTGTTGGACAATTGCAAGAAAGTAAAGTATCTTTAAATAGCTTACAAAATTCTTTTGCTTTAACTGGTAATACTGGCAAGGCTGCATTTGCTGGTGTGTTAGGACAGCTTGGTAAAATTGATACCGGCATTAAAAGTACAAGCTCTATGGTTGACAAAATTTTTAACACAATGGGTAATACCGTGCGTTGGGGCATTATGTCAAGCGCTTTTAATGGTGTAACTGATTCCATTCGTCAATCCGTTGAATATGCAAAAGACCTTGATGATTCGTTGACACAGATTATGCTTGTTACTGATTATTCGCGCGATTCGATGGTTCAGTATGCAAAACAAGCTAATGAAGCTGCTAAGGCTCTTGGTTCTACGACTGTTGCTATGACAAACGCTTCTCTGGTCTATAGTCAGCAAGGCTTTGACCTGAATAAGTCTCAACAACTTGCTGAAATGTCAACTAAATTAGCAAATGCTTCTCAGCAAGATACTTCTACAACGTCAGACCAAATCACAGCATATATGAATGCTTATGGTCTTGATGATAATATTGATAAACTTAATGCGGCACTAGATTCTTGGGCCAATGTAGCAAATATTTCTGCTGCTGACGTTGGAGAACTTGCAGAAGCATCACAGAAAGCTGCATCAGCAGCAGCTACTCTTGGAGTTTCTACAGATCAACTTAACGCCCAAATTGCAACTATTGAATCTGTTACCCGAGAAGCCCCAGAACAAATTGGTAACGGTTTAAAGACACTTTACGCACGCTTTTCAGACCTATCAATGGGTAAAACCCTAGATGATGGAGTAGACTTAGGAAAAGTAACTTCTACGCTAGATAAAATTGGTGTACAGGTTTTAGACGGCGATGGAAAAATGCGTGGCGTTGGCAATATCATGGAAGACTTAATGAAGGTTTGGGATTCTATTGATTCTACACAAAAAGCTGCCGTAGGCCAAACGCTTGCTGGTAAATTCCAACTTACACGTTTTGAAGCATTGATGAACCGTGCAGATTTATATAAGCAATATAAAGCTGGTTCTGAAAATGCTAATGGTACACTTGATGTAATGAATGAGAAGTATGTTGATTCATTACAGGGAAAATTAAATAAATTACAAACTACCTTTGAAGGCATTATAAATAGCCTTGGTGATTCTTCTGATTTTTATGGATTCATTGATGGATTATCTACTGCATTAGATTTAATGCAGAAATTAGTTGATTCTATTGGCGGTGGCTCTGCTGCTCTAACTTTACTTGGTGCTACTGCTACTAAAGTATTTAGTACAACCATGTCTCGTGGTATTGCTTCTATGATACAAAACCATCAGGTTAATAAAACTCGTAAAGTGAATGCGCAGACGAGACAGCAAAAATTGCAGGAAATGGGCTATAATCATATTGAAGAAAATGAATCTACAAAGCCCATTATGGATTTTGTCAATACTGGTATTAAATATCAACCAGACATGAATGAAGGTCAGGCTAAAGAATATAATAGTATTCTTGACAGTTTAGTTACATCTGTGCAAAAAGTAACTACAGAAGAAGATAAGATGCGTGAAGCTGTTGAAGCTACTAACATTGCTATGAGAGCAGCCTTAGAGACTTCTTTTGATTATCTAGAACTTACGAGAGACGAGAATGGCGTTCTACAAATTAAGCCAACCGATGTATATGACATAGCGATTAGAAATAGTCAAGATAAATTAGGTAAGCTGGGCACTAATGAGTTGAAGCAAATTACTGGAGAACAGGCACTTAAAAGTGGTGCTTATAGTGCTAATCTAACTAGAAACCTAAGTACGATAAAGGCTGCAAAAGCAGAAGACGCAACAGCTGGTACTAAGACACGGGCAACTGCTGCTATGCAGACAGCGCTTGACAGGGGTAAAAGTCTAGTAAAAGAGTTTATGGGTACTGATAACATTTGGGACGATCGGTTCAATGAATATGAAGAAAAAATTGAAGACCTCAGAAACCCAATTCAGCGGTTAATTGTTAGTCTAAGAGAACTTTCAAAAGTTATTAATGAAGATAATTATAATTTTGATGCAGCGATTGAGACATTGGAAAAAGTACAGAACGCAGCAAACGGAGCAGCCGAAGCAGCTGACGTTGCTACAAAACAGCAAAATGCAACTCGTAAAGAAGACAGAGTGCCGTTATCTAATGTTGGAGAAGCAGCACAGCAAAATAATAAAATGCAAGCTGCGCAAGAAGAGCTGAAAACTGCGCAAGGCCGTGGTGAAGGCTTCAACGAAGGTATGGATTTACAAAATGATATTCAGCAAATTGTTCAAGCAACTTCTGCTATTGGTCAACTTGGTTTTGCTTGGCAATCTTTCCAGAATTTAGGCTCTATTTGGGCGAATGCAGATTTAACAGACGGTGAAAAATTAGAATCAACCTTTTTAAATCTAACTATGGTTTTACCGAATATTATATCTGGCATTACTATGCTTTCTGATGCGTTAAAAGCCCTTGATGGTTCAAAAGCAATGTCTTCTTTGCTAGATATTTTTAATGGTATTAGTTCTTCTATTACTAATATGACAAGTATTCAAAATACCTCACATGTTTTTGAATATGTTAATGATGAATTAACATATTTGGATGATGGAGCGCAAATTGCATCTGAGGGTATTGAAGGTTTGTCGGCAGCATTTGCGAGCGGTTCTTCTGCTGGAACTAGTTTTGGTAGTGTAATTAGCAGTCTTCTTAGTTCAATTAATCCAGTTACTCTTGCGCTTACAGTAGCAGCTGTTGCTATTGGTGGATTAACATTTGCCATGAAGAAACATGCAGAAGAAGAGCAAGAACGCATAGACACCATTAGGGATAATGCAGAGCAAGCTAGAAAAGATTCAGAATCTATTAAGGATTTAACATCTTCTTTTGATGATTTATATTCACAATATCAAGATGGAGCTGATAATTCTGATGCCCTTTCTTCTGCTGCTAAAAATATAAATGATGTTATTGATGACCAGTCTTTAAAGGTTGCAGCAGCTTCTGGCAATTGGAAAGAATATGCTAACAGTTTAAGAAAAGCACAGGTCGCACAACTTAATCAACAAAATAAAGATTTATGGGCTGAACGAAATGAAGACGCTTCTGCCGCCAATGATAGCTTTAATCGTATTGATTTTAAAGAGATAAAAACAAAAGGTACTTATAAAGATATTACTTCTGGCAATGCCGCTGCAACAACTGGCATTGGTAAAATGATTAAAGCATATGGAAAAGATTTTTCTGATTTATATTTTAATAATTCGACTGGTACTGTTTCAGTAGATAAAAAGCTGAATGATGAAGAAGCCTATAAAGAGCTAGAAGCATTTTTAACTACTTATAATCAGCATCAAGAAGAATTTTTATCAAAACTTTCTGCTAATGATAAAGACCGTATAGAAAAATTCGTGGCATCTGCTAAAGAGCAAGTTAATAATGAAAGTGTCCAGTCTGTTCGCACGAATGACCAAACTCTTGGAGCTAATTATGCTGAAATATATAAAGATGATAAATCTTTTAAATATCAGGAAGGTCAGACGATTGAACAGTATACCAATACTGTTAAGCAAGCTCTTAAAGAACAAGGAATAAATGCTTCATCAACTTTACTTGACGCTTTCGTACAAGGCATGATGCAAGGTGATAGCGATTCAAGCAAACAACTTGCTGCTGAGCAAGTTAAAGAAACTTCTCAAAATACTTTTGAAAACAATATTAAGAATAATTGGGAATCAAGTAAATTATCATTTAATACAGACCAATTAGCTAAAAATCCTCAATCAATGGATATGACCGAGGGGCTAGATTTTTCAAAATATAGTAAAGAAATTTCATCTACAATAGCTCAAGCGGCTATAGACCAAGTTAATGAATCTTCTTTAAGTGACGAAGATAAGCAAAAGCTATTATCTAGTATAGACTGGTCAAACAGTATTTCAGATATTTTAGCAACTATTACAGAAGCGGTTGATACTGGAGATGTAGAAACAGCTTTGAAAAATAATACAGGCAAAAAACATAGCAATGGAGAGCTTGCTGCGGGATATGAGGATAATACTGATTTAACCAAACATCTTGAAGATGAATATGACGTTTCTAATGATGTAATAGATACTTATAAGCAACAGATGGAAGCTACAACTGATTTAGGAAAAACTAAACAGAAATTAGCTGATGAAGTCAAAAAAACAACAGACGAATTTGGTTCTGAATCAAAAGAAGCTAAGCAAGCACAGCGTAATTTAGATAATTATAATGACTCTGCTGATGATACAGCTGCAAAAACAATACAAACCCAAAAAGGCCTTGATAAATTATCCGAATCTTTTGAAGATAACTATAAAATTTTAAAGAGTGGAGATAAAACTACTTTATCATATGTTCAAGCATTGACCGAAACAAAAGATGCTTTGGCAGATGTTTTAAATACTTCTTCTGAAAATATCTCTAATGATTTTGTAGAGTCGCATTTAAACGAAATCAACCAATTAGCAAATGGAGATTTATCTGCTCTCGATTCATTAAGAGAAGCAGCCGCACAAGATTATGTTGTTAAAATCTCTCAAGAAGGAAATCTGACCCCAGAAAATTTGGAATGGCTTAAAAATCAAATCACTCAAATTTCTGGTATGAGCATTGATGTTGGTTCTTCATTAAATGACCAAGGTTTTATTGATGGATTAAACGATATGCTTGATGCTGGTACAATGACTGTTGACCAAGTAAATTCTTTATTTGGTATGATGGGATATGACCCAACTATCACTTGGAAAACTGAACGCAAACCAGTGTTTGATTTAAGTAAATATTCCATTAAGCTACCAGACCCACTTGGTGAAATTAATCTACCAAATATTAAAATTATGGGTGACGTATCTGTTCCGCAGATTAGTGGTGGCTCTAATACAAAAGGTAAAAATGCCCCAACAAAAGTTGGTGGCGGTAGCGGCTCATATTCTGGGCACGGTTTATCAGCTCCATCAGGAGGCGGCTCTAAAGGTGGAGGCGGCGGAGGCGGCGGAGGAAGTGGCTCCGGTTCATCTTACACTGCAAAAGAAAAAAAAGAAATTGACAACGAAGTTGATTTGTATGAGCGCGTCAATACAATTCTTGAAAAAGTAAATAGCCAATATGAACAGCTAAACAAAGAGCGAGATAGACTTACTGGTAAAAAATTAGCTGAAAATATTGCTAAAGAGACAGCTTTATTGGAACGTCAAATTGCTGTTCAAAAAGAAAAGCAAAAGATACAGGATAAAGAAGCCGCAGACCTACGTAACGAACTTTCATCGTCTTTTGGCGTACAATTTGATTCAGAAGGATATATTGCCAATTATGCAGACGTATATAATCAATTAGTAAATAAAGTTAATGAACTTGGAGCAAAATATCCAACACTTACTTCTGATGAACAGGAAAAAGCGCTAGACAAAGAATATGATGCCGCAGAAAAGGCATTAGATAAATTTAACACTAAATATAAGCGATATGATGAATTATTTAGTGGAGATATGGAAGAAACCAAGAGCACTATTGAAGACCTTAAAGATTCAATCGAAGATTTACGTATCGAAGTTTTAAAGACTCAAGTTGAAGCTCTCGATAATCTTAAAGACATTCAAGAAAGTCTCATTGATTTCGACCGTGCATTTAATCGTGGTATCAAACTAACGCCTTATCAAGAAGCAGCCGATAATGTCGCCAAGCTCGGCAAATACTTTGATGTTGCGACTATGAGCGTTAACGAATATTACGATAATCTTATCAAGAAGCAAGAGGATGCCGCAAATGCCGCAGGCATATCTGACGCATATAAGAAATGGTCGGCAGGCCGCGTAGATGAACTCAAAGCCGCTAAGCAGCGTGCGCTAAATGGTGACAAGAGCGTAGACTACTACGGCACTGGTTATTTCGATATGTCTATGAAGAATCTAACTGATATTAACGCTCAGATGAAGCAGTTTGAAGAGACTGGCAAATCTGATATTTTCGGTGAGAATTCCGCAGACCTCTATGACGTAGCTAAGACAGTATATGAACAGGCCGCGGGACTTGCTCAGGACTACTGGTCATTAATTGAAAGTCTACATGACAATGTTATGGATATGATTGATGATATTAGCGATAAAATGGATAGGCGTAAAGACCAGTATGAAGCCATCACAGATGAACTTGAGCATTGGTTAGATATTACAGAACTTCTACATGGCGAAGAATCTTATGATGATTTAAATACCATCCTTGGCGCACAGCAGAATAATTACAAAGCACAGCTGAATGAATTAATGCAGCAACGCGATATTTGGAAAGATATGCTTGGCTCCATGAAAGAAGGTTCTGAAGAGTGGAATGAAGTATCTGACAAGATTAAAGATGCTACTTCCGATATTAACGACCTTATTCAGAATTCTTTAGAGAATCTACAGAAGCAGTATTCAAATACAGTTTCAAAGATTACTAAAGCATGGGGAACCAAAGCTGTCGGCACTGACCTTGACTGGATGAATACGCAGTGGGAGCTAATCAACCGCAACGCTGACTATTATCTCGATGATGTTAATAAATCCTATAACATCCAAAAGCTACAGAGTAAGTATCTTGACCTCTTGGATGGTTCAAATGATTTAGCTATCCAGCAGAAGATTTCAGCGCAAATGAAAGAGCAGCTTGAATATTTGCGCGACAAGACTAAGCTATCTGAATATGATGTAAACTATGCAAACGCACAGCTTGAAATCTTACAGAAGCAAATTGCGCTTGAAGAAGCTCAGCGCAATAAGTCTCAAATGAAACTTCGCAGGGATACTCAAGGTAATTATTCATACGTTTATACAGCGAATGATGATAATGTTCGTTCCGCACAGTCTGACCTTCTAGATGCACAGAACAATGCTTACAATATGTCTAAAGACCAGATGAAGCAAACCCAGGCAGATTCACTCTCTGCGCTACAGGATGCTCAATCTACAGTCAATGACATTTGGAACAATGCCAACCTGTCTCTTGAAGAGAAGACCAAGAGGACACAGGCAATTATTGACTCGCTCAAGGAATATCTTGCAGGAACCAGCGAACAGCTAAGCACATCCCAGAAGAACATTATCAATGACTTCATCGGCATGTGTGATATGCTCACTGGCGAGAACAAAGATAATCTACAAGATGTATACGACCAGATTGTCAATGGCAGTACTGATGCTTTTGACCATATTGATGCACGTTGGTCTACTTCTTTGACCTCTTGGTTACAGAATATGGACCAGTTCAAGGCCGACACTGATAAGATGCTTGGTGATTTGACGCAAGCTGGTAAAGATTATGCGGACGGCACAAAGACAATTGCAGACCTAGCTAAAACTAATTTTGATGATATTTCCAATAGCATTAGCGGCACAACGGATAAGACAAAAGAACTTGCGGACAGCACAAAAGAATTTGTCAACATCCTTAAAGATGTATCTGGTGAGGTCAAAAAGACCGAATCTACGATGACTGATTATGCCAATCGTATTACAGATGCTAACAACAATATGCAAGCATTTAAGCAACTCGCTGATGAAACTGCTAACAAGCTATCTAAAAAAGAGCAAGAAAACGCCAATCTAAGTGAAGCTCTAAAGCAGGCTGAGCAAAAGAACTATAACTATGAGCACTATGGTAACGCTAACGGTCCTTCATCTGGCGGTGGTGGCGGTGGAGCTGGCTCTAATGAAGATACTGCTTGGGGCATTGCTAAGGCGATTTGGACTTATGGTTGGGCTTCTGGCTGGGGCAATGACCCTGTACGTTCCAGCAAGCTGACTGGCGCATACGGTACAGCTTTTGCCCGCCACGTTCAGGATATTATCAACCAATACTCTAGGTCTGGTAGACTTGTTGATTACGGTTCTATGAAATATAGTTCCAAGAATCTAATCGGATATGATACAGGCGGATACACGGGTTCTTGGTCTGATAAGACCGCAGATGCCAAGAATGGTAAACTTGCATTCTTACATCAGAAAGAACTTGTTCTTAATGCTACAGATACGCAAAATATTCTTGCGGCAGTTGAATCTGTAAGGTCTTTTGCGGACAGTCTTAAATCTACAAGTCTTGCGCAGTCACTTTCTACTGCTCTTGGAGCTGTGAGTGGCGCGAAAGCAAATAACGCATCCGAGACAATTGACCAAAACGTACATATCACTGCTGAATTCCCAGCTGCGAACAGTGCGGCAGAAATTGAATCTGCGCTTATGTCACTGAATGACAGAGCGGTTCAATACGCTTATAAGTTCAGATAAACATGGGCAAAATTTTATAATCGAATATTTGTGGTTTTGATATGTCTTAGAGCATAATTTTATGAACGGGAGAGCTTTATGTTCTCCCGTTTTTTATTTGGATTGAAAAGGAGTTTGACAATGGCGAATCTACAGGACGTTGTTCTTGAAGCTGTGGATACAATTGTATCCAATAGAATAGAACAGATAGCTACGGATAAAACAGTTACCGCCACTGTCGCTGGCTGTACTAATTCACTTACAGGTGAATATCTTGTTTCATATAATGGTGGCAAATTAAAGGCATATGCCCAAGAAGGAAACACATATACTCAAGGTCAATCAGTGTATGTCCTTATCCCAGAAGGTGATTTCACCAAGAAAAAGAACATCGTAGGTGTTGCGCAGGCAGCAGAAGATGATAATAATATCAGTTTTGTATCTTCGGCCATTAGTAATTACAATCTCATTGGCCGCAATTGCCTTAGTGATAAAAATAAAGTCACGCCTGCGGGACTTCGTTCTTACAAAAAAGAAGATTACAAAGTTCTATATAAGAAAGATGAAGATGTAAGCGGCTCTAAGCCTAAGTTCTTATCTATTGATACTCAAGAGCTAGAGAATAATATTAAACAGGCCGAAGCGGTGCTAATTGAAGCGTCTTTCCGCACGTCTTTGCCGCGAGAGCATAAACTTACAAAGACTGGCGAATATGGTATCACTTTTATCTTAGCTTTTAAAGACGGAGACGCTACAGATGATAAAGGTCAGGCGTTAGTTAAAAAGCTATCGTACACTATTGATAGTAATAGTATGACAGGTTCGCCGCTTCAATATCAAAGTTATTTTGACCAATATCAGATTTTCCCAGTAGACGTTGAGAACTTCTTATATATTGACCAGATTATTTTCTATTGTAAAGATTTCGTAGAAACTACTGACCCAATTCAATCCCAAGATAGACCGATTGGCTGGGGCGATGATATTTTCATTAAAGACGTTGAATTTTATGGTCTAAGGAAGATTAGTGCGGCCAATGGTGACTATCAGATGCACCTATCTATGCCCAAAGGCTCAACGTTTAGAAGCATAGCTGAGAATTCTTCTCTAAGCGTTGTTGGCACACTTCGCCATAAGAATGAAGACCTTTCAGGCGATGCAATGTTTTACTGGTTCAAAGAAGATGGACGAGTGACCGCAAGCTCAAAAGACTATAAGATGTATGGTGGCGCGGGTTGGTCTTATCTTGAAGCTAAGGGCAATAAATATAACTTTGCTACTACTGGCGCAGAAAATCGTGCCTATGAAAATAAATATATGTGTGTTTGCGTCTATAAAGAGCAGATGGTTTTAAAAGACTATTTTGTTCTATATAATGAAGCCGCAAAGCGCGATATTGAAATTACTTCTTCTCTTGGAGTAAGTTTCAGTTTCGACCGTGGCGAACCTACATTGACTTGTCTCTTGGATGGCAAAGATAAAAGTTTTGAAGCAGGCAAGGCAAATGGACACCCTGACAGTTACTTTAGATTTGTTTGGTCTAAGGTTGACGATTACGGCCAGACATTATCGTTCATCGAGACGGTAGAAGAGCTGAAAGCTCGTTATGAAGAGGGCATAAAACAAGGCATCGGATATAATAATTTATCTGCATTGAAGAATCAAATGAACGCGCTTGAAGGCGCGTCTTGGGATAAGAATATTTTAACGTATCCAGTTAAAGGTATTGATTCTAAAGCTACATTCAAATGCGCAGTTTATTTGCGCGACAGAGAACCTACTGGCGAAGAGACTATAGAGGACATTGAATATGGTATCGGTACGGCAACGATTACATTGAAAAATGCAACTGCCGCAGACCCTACAGATTATTATATCACTATTGAGAATGGCGACCAAGTATTTCAGTATAGTGAATCTGGTGTGTCTCCTGATGATGACAGATATGAAGACCCGTTAGAGGTCAAGCCACTTACCTGCCATTTCTTTGACCCTGCTGGTCTTGAAGTCAATAAAGACACATACGATATTAAATGGCGAGTGCCATTAACCGATTCATTGATTACCATTCCAAAAGAAGGAATGGTTTTAAATCAATCTAATCAAAAGATTGAATATTGTACATCACAGATTTATCCTATGGCGATTGCCGCAAATTTTGATTATTCCGCAGTTTCTAATCAGATTGAAGCTATCGTAACATATCAAGGTGTTACATATAGTCAAATGACAGATTTCTTATTTACAAAAGTTGGCGAGAACGGTACCAATGGTACAGATATTGTAGCCAAGATTTCACAAACATTCAAGAATCTAAAGAATAAGATGCTTGCGCTCGTTATTGACAAGAATAACAAAGTAGAATGGAATACAGGCCAAGCTATTTCACAGCAAGTTCTACAGTTCCAGCTATACCAGCGCAACGAGAAAATCAATGATGATTCTACTGTCTCTTGGTCTATGGGCTACGGTCAAAGCAAATATATGAGCTGTAATGATGGTGTTATATCTTGGGACACTACAGATGCGGCCAAGCGTAAGTTCATGAACCAAATCGTTAAAGCACAGACAACTTATACGGTTGGAGATACTTCTTATAAATATTATGCTTTCTATGGTATCCCAGTAATTAAGAAGTATGCGGACAATGATATTCAGATTGATAAGACCTTATTATTGAAGTCTATTACATATAATGCAGATGGGCGCAATCCTCTATATAATAAGAATCAAGGTGTTACGCTTGTTGGTACAGGTCTTGAAGATTTATTTATTGAATGGATTGCCGAGGGCGGCGAGCCTTCAAAGACCGGTCAAACATATGATGAAAATCCGCTAAATGCTTGTTTTAAAATTATTACAGAAAAGAATACGTCTAACGGCGTGCAAAAAACCGCACGCACAAAAGGATTAAGTCAAATTTATATTCTTCCTAATGATGTATATGATGGTGAATATGGGAACAATTTAGTTCACTGTAAAGCCTACACATCAGAGAGTGCGGCCAATCCTGTTGTTGAGCTATATATTCCTATCTATATGTCATTGAATATATATGGTCTTAAATCGCTTAATGACTGGGATGGAAATCATCTTGAAATCAATGAAGATGAAAATTACATCCTTGCACCGCAAGTTGGCGCTGGTGAGAAGAATAAGAATAACCAATTCACTGGCGTGGTAATGGGAACCTCAAAGACTTATGATTCCAATGAATCTCAGATTGGTTTAATGGGCTTTTCAGAAGGCAAGCAGTCTATTTTCTTAAATGCTAAAGATGGTTCTGCTACTTTTGGTTTACCAGAACAGCAGGCATCGCAGAATAATCATTTTGAGGAAGGCCGCATTAAGCTAGTTCCAGGTGGCGAAAGTTACATCGGTGCATGGCGCATCGGTTCACGTGCGCTATATAATATCGCAAATGCGGAACTTGATGAAGAAGGTAACTTTACCGAAGCTACTGTAGATAGACCATATACAGACTATCCTGTAAAAGATTCACAATTCTCGATTCCATCAGATAAGCAAGGTCTTATCTTAGGCGCTAATCCCGCATACATTTCAGTCAAGGGCAAACCGCTTACAAAACAGAATTCAAATATTGATTTTGATGGAGCAAATGCCGCACTTGCAGAAGGTGATAGCCTTGAAGTAGAAATCGACCCACGCAAAGATTCAACTTTCTCAATCTATAGACATTATAAAAAAGATGATAAATGGCATAGATACCCGCTTGTTGGCATCAATCAGTTTGGTCAATTCTATACTAATGCTATTCAAGACCAAGAGTCTTCAATGGGCATTGGTAAAATTGGTGCTTTTGGCAAACGTGCGCTTGACGCTAAATACATTGGCGCTCAGTTCGGTTGGTCTGATACGAATCTATTTAAATTCTTTGTTGACGGCACAGTTGGGAATTCTGAAAAAGCAACTACTGACCTCTATCTGTCTACTGGTACAAACGTAAACAATGAATATCCAAGAGGTTTCAATGTTTATGGCAAGCATGTTAGTCTTTATGCACCAGATTTAGGAAAGGAATCTGCTGATAGCTCAACACATAGATTACATATTGATTCTGAGCAAGCGATTCTTGGACATGAGAATTCTTATCTAAGGCTGTCTGCGTTATCAGCAGCAGATGATACTACAGAAGGAAAGACAAAAACATCTGTTTTATATCTTAATAACAATTTTGAGTTTATGAATCCAAAAGACAGAAAAACCACTATGTCTACTGGCGATTTTACTCTTTCCGCTATTGGTACGCCAAAAGATGATAATACAGATAAAGATGGTAATTATACATATGCCATTGGCGGCAATTTAAGACTTAATGCAACTAATTCAATTACGAATATTGCGGATAAAGATTTTCAAATTAAAGCTGGCGAAGATTATCTGATGTATTCAAAGGCTTTCTCTTCTGTTGCAAATAACGAAGAGGGAACTTTTACTATTGGCGCAAATAATGCTAAAGCAGTTTTGATATTAAATAATAATACAGGCCAAGATACTACACTTATCGGCGAAGGTCTTAAATTTAACGCTTCAAACAATGGTGTTAAAATTGTAAGCGATACTTCACCAAATGGTATTAAATTACTTGCTACTGCTATTAAAGATAATGAAGCACAGGGTGGCGTAAGTATTAGTCTTGTGCCGCAGTCTGGTGGCAATGGTGCTTTTTATATTAGGTCTGGTACTGGTACTATTCAGTCTAATTATGACAATGTTCCGCATGTCGGCAAACGAACTTATGTCAGTATTGGCCATGGTGTTGTTTCAAATTGGGGTGTATTCACAGGTACGCCTGATTCACAGTCAACTACATCATTAACTGCTGAACGAGATATACGCAGTATTAGTGGTTGGAACTACAGCAATGAATATTGCTATAACAATGGTTACGCACATTGGTGCATGGGAGCCAATAGAAGCTCGTCAAAAATTTCAGACCACTTAGGTTGCATTTATGATTTATTAAATAATTTGCAAACACAGATTAGTAATGAAGTAAGTGCTCGTCAAACGGGAGTACAGCAAGCCAAAGATGCTGCTGCTGCTGCTAAAAGCGCTGCTAAGACAGCACAGGAGACAGCTGATAGTAAAGTTGATACTAAGACTTATAATAATCACATGCACCAATTTAAGGTTATGCGTAGTAAGGTACGTATTGACGGCAAAGAAAGTGCTAATGAATACATTTATGGTTTATCTACTGGTTCTGGATTCTTAACATCACGACCTATTTAGTAGATTATAAAGATTAAAGGAGATAAAAGGATATGAACGAACTAGAAGTACGTATGAGGGTTCATGCTCTCGCTAAAGATATGATTTATAATTTTATGGCAAAGAATGGAGTCAGTGCTACTGTCATGGTAGATGCTCTTAATTCCGTTCTTGTCGGTCTTTATCCAATAGCTCAGGGTGAAATGCTGCGAGCTATTGATATGGATACTGCGGCCAAGGCTCAACAGCAGGCCCAAGAAGTCAATCAAGCAGAGCAAAAAGCCACTCCAAAGGAGAAGGAAGTTAAATAATGGCGGTAAAATCCTTTATTAAAAAGGTTGGTCAAAAGGCCAAAGATGGTTCACTTACTTTGCCTTACTCTGAATTTGGAGTTGGCTTTGATAACGTAGTGGACACTCGTAGCGGTAAAGGTAATTATTCTTTAGCTCAATTTTTTGACAATTATATGGACTACATGAAAAATACAACATTTGTGTATACTGGTAAAACTCAACCTACTAATACTCATGTTGGTATTTGGATTGATACAAGTTCTTCTAACCAATAGAAAGGAAGAGTGAAATATGGCAACAGTCGTTAGTACGCTGTATCCTCCTGTGGTTTCAACGTTTCAAAATGCTTTCGTAAATACAGAAGATGCTGTTGTGTATTTTACTCTTTCTTCTTTTAATTCCGCATCTGAGATTAAGCACGTGCATGTCAGTTGTGTAAATCAACTTAATAATGAGAATGCCTTGAATAAACTTTCGGGCATTCTCATTGAAGATTTACAATTCGATAAAGTAAGCGGTATGTATTATGTAACGATACCTACCGCTTATATTGAAGGCAACGCTTTCAATACAAATCAGTTCTATAAAGTTCAAATTCGTTTTGACAGCTATAATGGAACTGATGAAGTGCCTATCAATGATGAAGCAAAGAAGAATAGTTATCTTTTATCACATACACAATATTTTTCAGAATGGTCTTCTGTATGTTTAATTAGACCTATTCACCAACCTAAAATCTATCTATCTGTATTTGAAAACTATACAGGCAATTCATATATGACTTTCAATAAAGGCTTGACGCAGATTGCGGGAGGTCTTCTTTTCGTTACTAAAAACGAAAGTGGCGAAGAAGTTGTATTAAATACCGAGACTGAGACACTTGAAGCATATCAATTTGATATTCTAGATGATTCAGATAATGTATTATTCTCTACGCCTACAGTCTATACTGGTGAGAATCTTAATCCAAATAACATTGTTTATAATATTGATTTTTCATCTTTGAAGAATAGCTCAGATGGTTCAACCTCAGACCCTGCCAGCACATATTACGTGTGCCGTATCACTTGCCGCACAAAGAATCAGTATCAGCTTACTAAGGAATATAAGTTCCAAATTGGCGAATATACTGGCGCGGACGAATGGCAACCGATAATAGCCGCAGAAGTCGATGATGAAACAGCTTCAATTAAGGTTTCAGTTAAGAATGAATATTCTTTCAGTGATGGTGTATCAGTATATGTAAGACGTGCATCTAACAAGGATAATTTCAAAGAGTGGGAGACAATCTACAGCGCAAAGCTACAGCAAATTGATTTTTCAATCGTAGATAATACTGTAGAAAGCCTAACATGGTATCGCTATCGTGTAGAAGCTCTTACTTCTACTGGAATGTCAATCGCTAAGCCTACGATGTCAAAAGTAGTCTTGCCGCAATTTTATGATGCTTACTTCTCTCGTGGAGACGAGCAATATGCTGTTAGATATAATTATCAAGTTAGTAGTTTTAAGCCAGTGGTCAATCGAGCTAAGATTGATACTCTTGGCGGCAAGTATCCTAAGTTTGCGGAAAATGCTGTATTAAATTATAAGCAATTTAGTATTTCCGGCATGATTAGCGCTGAGTCTGATGTTTATTCTGAGTTTGCAAATAAGACAGAGCTTATTCATCATAATAACGATACTCTTAAAGATTTATATTCTGAATATAAAGACGAGACTGGCGTTGAAGATTTAATTCGTAACGACTTTAAAAATTGGCAGAAAACTGGCGGCAATCAATATCCTAGCTCGCCTATATCTGGCGTTACATCACAGGAATATCTAACGACCACAACAAACGATTGGCTTTACGAGCGTGAATTCCGCGAGAAGCTAATTGCATGGTTAAATGACGGCGAGCCTAAGCTATATCGTTCTATGGCAGAAGGTTCGATGGTTGTAATGGTAACTGACGTTACTGTAACACCTAATGCTACCGTTGGTCGCAGACTGTGGAATTTTTCGGCTACGGTTTATGAAGTCGAGGACGCTTCTTCTCTTGACACTCTTGATACTCTTGGTATTTATAATCGTAAAATGATTGGCTCTATCAGCGGTAGCGGAAAACAAGAATCAGAAGATGACCCTAAAGATTATATCGAAGTTATTAAGCCTGCGCAGATGTATAAACTTACCGTTACCAATAACAATGATATTAGAAATGACATTAACGATGCTTTAACAAAGAAGTACAGCGGTATTCTTTCAGGCTCTAAGGCAGAAGATATTGTTCTCAAGAACGTGAAGATTTATTATCATTCTAAACCTCGTTACTATACGTTCCAAGCTAACTCGGATGGCCTAACGGAAGTAACTGAGAATACCAATGGCATCGCTGAAATGTTACGTCAGAACCAAGTTCAGCGAGGATATTATTTTGGTGTTATTACTCGCGGTAGTGACGGCAATCATAATATTTTCGTTAATGAACGTGGATATTATCAGATTCCAAATAAGTTAGATGTTACTGGTCTTTATTTCCAAATTGGTGATGTTGTCACAATCGAATATACGCTTTGCTATAAAGAACGTTCTAGTGCAAAAGAAGCTGTATCTGGTGCATCAATTGACCGCACGCTTGTAGGCCAAGAGAGTGGAGTGTTTAAGCCTAATGCCTATCTTGGCAATAAGATTAGGAATAAATACAACTTCATTCAAATGAATGGTGATGTTATGCTTTCTAGTAAGCGCATGAAATACTGGAAGGGCATTTGCTTAGATGTTACTCCATATGCGGTTGCAAGTATTAAATATCATAATGAGAGTGAATATAAGAACTATCTCGTTGGCGGTACAGGCGTATTGCATATGCTTAGAGATGTTCCAGTAGATAATATATGTTTCTTGGGCATCCGTATGAAGCTCACGGATAAGAAGAAATATCTTCAAGAGAACGAATTCAGACTTGATTCATCTGTTGGCGCGACAGCTGCGACAGCACTTAACTGGTTTACCGTTGTAGATAGCAGAGACACAGAACAACCAGTTTCAGTTATTCAAGACGAACAAGAGCCACAAAATACCTTTGGTGAAACTTGGAATCCTATTGGTATGGCTGTCGGTAGTGCAATGTACAATTCAAAAGAGGAAATCAAGAGCCCTATTTTGAATACAGTATACAATATCAACAATGAATTGAAACTATATTATAACTATCAATGGTATGATTTTGCATTTGCGTCAATTGATACCATTGATGGAAATGTATCAACTGAGCGTATTGGTATTGCCGCCATGCCAGTAGAAGGTATGATTAACTATTATGGCACTGTAATGACCACAAATTATCAATAGGAGGGAAAATGAGAAGGACATATCCTTATTTGAATGACAGCTTTTATGAAGATGCCAATAGCACTTTAAAGCGTCGAAACTTTCTCAAGACTATTGATAATTTCGTCAATCAGAAACAGTATGTGCGGCTAACCCTTCTCAATTGGAACGAAGAACCGTTAAAGGAGATTCAAGGCGTTATTGCATCTGGTAGCCTTTCTAAAGACGGTTCTTCATCTATTAGACGTACTTGTTCATTGACCGCATCAATTAGTAGTGGAGAATATGATATTGAAAATGTATCATATGATTTTGCAATCAATAAGAAAATCTTTATTGAGATTGGTATTGAAAATCATAGCAACAAATTTCTAGATTATCCTATCTTATGGTTTCCGCAGGGTGTTTTTTTTATTGCAAATGCTAGTGCATCGTCTTCTGTTTCATCTGCGGTGTCTTTACAGCTGACGCTGAAAGATAAGATGTGCGGCCTATCTGGTGACGTTTCAGGTACGCTGCCTGCCGCAGTTATCTTTGACGAAGTAGATACACAAGACGCAAGTGGCGCATACGTTACCAAAAAAGTACTAGTTTATGATATTATCAAAGAGTTGGTAAATCATTATGGCGGGGAAGATTTAAACAATATCGTTATTGAAGATGTACCTCGCCGCATTAAAAGAGTAATGAAATGGACTGGCTCTAATCCGCTGTATCTTGTTCCTAAGCAAAGTGGTAGTGCTGGTGTTGTATGGTATGCGGCGTATCTTGACAGGCCAGACAATCTAGAAGATGGTACGATTGAGATTTTAAGCGGTCAAGATTGCGGTTATGTCTATGATGATTTTGTCTATGACTCTGAACTATCTGCCAATCTTGGTGAAAGTGTAACATCTGTATTAGATAAGATTAAAAATTATCTTGGTAACTTTGAATATTTTTATGATGAATTTGGCGTATTCCATTTTAGAGAAGTTAAGAATTATCTTAATACTACGCAAGCTACTACTTTAGTCAACGATATGAAGAAGCATGATTACCTTGTAGAGACAACGACAGGTAAGAGTGTGTATACTTTTAGTGATAAAGATAATATTATCAGTATCAGTAAGACACCTCAGTTTAACAATATCAAGAATGACTTCATCATTCAAGGAAAACGTCAAGGCACGAATAGTCAACAGCAAGTAGATGTTCGTTACCATCTTTGCATTGACCGCAAGCCTTTACCTATTTCTTCTGACGAACGCGGTAATAATTATTATAATACTTATTATAATCTACTTCTTTATACAGAAGAATCGACACAGGAAATAAAGGCCGCATTTCCAGCTGTGTATACGACTAAGAATGATTTCCCTACTATTGGCGAATTCAATACAATTTATTTTGATGCTACAGATAAGTTTGCTTACTATTGGAAAGATGATACATATAAGTCTTTGAAATGTTCGGCATATTATCCAGCAGTAAACACGCTGTCTATTGCGGTGGTTGCAGAAACTGGTTCTACTGAGACGAAAGAAGAAGAATCTAAGCCTGTTCCAGTTCCAATAGTCAATGGTGGCTATTTGGTTAAGGACTGGCGCACAGAACTTTATCTTGAAGGCATGTTGGCTAAAAAGAATGGTATTGATTCTGGTAATTATTATGCTAAAATTGATAGTATTGCTGGTTGGCAAGGAAACGTTCTACAATATGCACATAATTGTAGAATAGATACAGATTACTATTTTGAAGAGTTAGATGCGTTTTGGCCACAAGTCTATGACCTTGTAGACCAAAAGTTTATAGGTGAGAAAGAAAATGCGGAACTGCTTACATCTGCGTTGACTGATGGTAATTATTTCTTAGACTTTATTGATTCTTCAACATCTGATTTAGGTCAATTCTCTGTTTCTGCTATTGGCCGCAGAACTGATGCTGTGTCATCTGATACGGTTAATTGTCTGTTTGCGCCTGAGATTCCTAATATTGTATTTATTAATGCTGATGAAGATGACAAGGGTAGAACGAAACAGCAAGAATGTGAAGATAACGGTATGCCATATACTCAAGTACGTGGCGAGGTCTTCTATAATCTTGCTACTGGCGGTTATAAGAATGGCGCATTTGACCAAGTGAAGTATGAATTATATCTTCATACAACTTATCAGAATTCAGTGTCAATTACTGCGTTGCCAGTATTCTATCTTGAGCCTAATTCTAGGATTGAGCTAAATGATACTTCTACGAATACATATGGCGACTACAATTTAAACACGCTTTCTATTCCTCTAGGGCCGGGCAATACAATGACCGTCTCTTGCAATCAGTCAATAGAAAGATTCTAGCAATAGGGCAAAACCGTATAATCGGTTTGCCCTATTTTTTATTGTATATTAGGTATATTTTTTAGAGATAAAAGGAGGGAAATTGGCAGCCACAAATATTGGTCAGTACAGATATGCTGGTGCAAGTAGTAATTGCATTACAAATATTAAACTGCAAAAAAGATATGTTGATTCTAATGTTGACATTACTGGTTTAGATGAACAAAATACTGGTTTTAAAGATGTTGCTATTATTCCCGATGGCGATACGTTTTCTAAAGGTCAGGATTATTATTTGAAAGTTACTATTCCACAAGACATGAATTATGCTATGGAATTTACAATTAAACTTGTGAAAAATACAGATACAGACCAAGGCGCTTATCAGTATATTAGAACAGTTAAAGTTAATGCTGGTGGGGACGGGACTAACGTTTATAATGTAGCCTTATATGAAAAGAATGATGGTAGTATTAACGCTATGATTCCTCTTGAGTATGGGAAAAGTAATATCAATGGCGCATTATATTATAGAGAACAAGATAAGAAATATTATCTTGGCACTGGCGGCGTACGATACGAACAGACTGATAAACGTAATATTGTTGCTCTTACAACATCTTGGAAAACAGATGTTAGTGAACGATATGGCTTATTTGAAATGATTTTTAGGCCAATAGAAGAAGGCTTCGTTGCCGTGGTATTGTCTATGACAAGACAATCAGAAGATTACAATATTCAACATACTACAAACAATGGTATTATTTATGGTCGTATGCTAGACCTTGAAAAAACTACGTGCGAGTTATATAAAGTAAACAACCTAGTCAATAGTATGAATTCAAATGCAAACTTAGATAGGATTGGTGTTTGGGGTCACTCTGGTTTAATGATGGCTATTAACGGTGAAGAAATTAAAATTGGACCAAGTGGATTCTATGAGCTATCAGAAGTTCCTATTTCTTCTCTTGGTGTAGTCGCTCGTGATTTTAATGATTCTTTCACAGTAGACTATGAATTCTCCAATCAAGACACAGAAGAGGTAGGTGAATAATTTTGGACTCGCTTTATGCTTCACATGTAGGCAAATCTTTTGAGATTAAAGCTGCTTTTCTATCAGTTCAAGATATGATAGACGCTTTCAGTATGGCTGAGAACTATAAATCGGTATGGTATGGTGAACACGCTATTATTTCATGTAAAAATAAAAACCATCCCGACAACGGTAAAGTCTTTATGCGTGGCTTGGATTATCAAAATTCAATGGGCGGCGCAATTTATAAATTTCAAATTATCGGCCCATCAAGTGGAACGCCTTTCTTTCAAGTAGACACAATTGACAATGTAACGAATATGTCAACAGCTGCACTTGAAGAAAACACTTACCGCAGGTATCCCGTTAGTCAAAATACTGACGGCACAGTTGTCACCAACTGGAAGCAAGATGCCAACGGTAACTGGTATGACGCTGGCGGTACGCTTAAAAAAGATTTCAAATTCAATATCCAAAACCGCACTCTTGTTCCCGGTAAGAGCGGTGAAATTTTCAATGATGATATTGAATATACGTGGATCAATATTCGCAAAGACGACGAAGATGCGGATTCTTGGTTCTATGTAGGCATGAAGTTTCCTTATACCGTCATTGACTATAAGGCTCATGCAGTTTCTCAATACGATGCGGCGGGTAATATCAAGAAAGACGCTGATATGACTTCTATCAGCCGCATTGATGATGCTTCGCATCCTTTCTGGGAATATTGGGATATGGGTATTCCCAAAGGCTTAAAAGGTGATACTCTCCGCAATCTCAAAGTCATTGAAATGACCGAAGAGCTACGCAGCAAAGTCTATGCTACAAATAATATTGTAATTGATTCTATTACTGGTCTTGCGACAGTCGGCAAATCTGGTTATCCTAATATGGATGATGATATTGCAAAGCATCGTCAGATTGTAGTATATGAATTATACATTTATGATAAGCAAATTAATCCAGACCCTATCCTAATTTATCTTGGTGATTTCAATATCATTAAGAATATTACTCTTGATGATAAAGGCACTTTAATAATATCTTATACTCATAATGATAATACTGTATTTGAAAAGAAAATTAAATGGGTAACAGGTGTTGCTTTATCTACTGGTGACGGTGCCGAGGGCGGTCATTTTGAAATGACCTTCAATAATGATTCTCCTGCATATACAACAGACCTTACATGGGTCAAAGGTCTTGAGATTCAAGACAACGGTGACGTTATCGGTACGTTTGCTGGCACTAATGGTGGCACACTAGCCAATAACGGCAAGAACAAAGTAGGCCACATTCGTTGGATTAGCTCTGTTACGCTAGATGAAAACACAGGTCATTTCGTTTGTTCTTTCAATGATGGCACTGCATCTGTAGATAAGCACCTTACTTGGGTTAAAGATATTACAATCAACCAAGAGAGTGGTCAAATCACACTTAACACGACTACTGGCGATAAAGTAAGTGCGGCCAAGCTGAAACTGCTAACTGCCGCACGTGTCAATGATATTGGCGAAACTACTCTTGTTTTCAATACAGGCGAGGAAATCAATCTCAAAACCTTAGACGGTGGTGAGAATTATAAGATTACCACAGTCAAATCTATCTATATGAGTACTGGCATCAGTGACGATAAGAGTATCTATGTTAAATACAATAGCAATCCAACTCCTGTCAAGGTTAGCGACCCAATCAATTCAATTGAGCGTCTTGTAGTTCGTCCTGCGGACTGGCATTTATTTGTCCTATATAGCGACCCTTCACATCGCGTCAAGGTTGCTACAGATGGTTGGATTTCAAATAACGATGCAATGAAGTATGATACTTCTATTCCTGATTATGGCGTAAATGTATACTGGAAAGACCTCGGCACAATTAAAGACCAGGCTGGTATTCTAATTGGTTTCAATATCACCAAATCACAGCTAACTGCCGCAGGTTTTACCGATGCTGATATTGTAACGTATCTTAATCGTGAATTCCCATTCGGCCTTACTGGTGCGCAGAATCAACCCGGCGGTCAATCTAACCTCGGTAAAATTGTGACGTATCAGCCGCAAGACGATGCCAAGAGTGATAAAGAATTCTATGCGTTTGACTATAATTTAAGCACGTGGTATTACCTTGGTAAGATTGCCGATACTGGTATGCGTGATGTTAAACTAATGGATGAAAGTGCGGCTAGCTATGAGAGTCTTAAAACATTGACAACAGAAGGTCTTGCTTTCCTACAGAATTCTGTCACAGTTTCAGATAACGCCATTCCTTCCTATTGGTCTAGCACCTATAAGTTTGGAGCGTAGATATGAAACTTGAACAAATTAAAGGCCCATTTTCAGTAAAATCAAGCCATACATTTAGCGCTGGTGCTGGTAATTCTTATGTACATATCGGTATTCAGATTCCAAAGCGTCAGCCTATTGCGTATTCTGAATACCGTGCTTTAAACGAGGGGAAGGAAGAAATTATCCTTTTCCCGCAAATTCCTGATTATGATGTTACTATCACTACGAATGAAAGTGAATTTTCATATAAGGTAAATGAGACGGGCATTCTAGAGCTTGATGGTAACTTTGGTTCAAAATTAAAGTTTACTTTTGAGAAGAGTATGCCGCCAGAGACAATTGTAGACATTATCTGTAGAGATGCTAATGAATAAGGAGGTAGTAAATGGCTAAAGGTAATCCAAATGATTCTACGATGAAGAATAATTTCGTAGCCAAGGTATATGACCCAACATTAAAAACTTATAGGCCTATTTATGTTGCGCCAGATGCTACCGACAACAAGCGCGGTGAAGTTTGGCTTTCAGACGCGACTGACGGCACAGATAGTGCTGCCACTGGCGTAGTTGCTGCGACACCAAAAGCAGTCAAAACTGTGAATGACAATGCCAATAATAAGCTAGATAAGACAACTGCTAGTGCGCAATCAGTTAAATCACCTACAACCTTTTCTGGTAAAGTTACTGGTAATGGTGGGTTTGCGGGCAATCTTACTGGTAATGTTACTGGCAATGCCGATACAGCTACAAAGCTAAAGACCGCACGTTCCATCAGTGTCAAAGGCGGTAACAATGGTGGTACGGGTAATGCTAATTTTGATGGTTCTGGTAATATTTCTATTACTATCCCTTCAATTGATGCAACAAGTATCACTGGAGTGTTACCATTAAATACAATTCCTCAAGGTGCGCTAGAACGATTAGTTCACGTTGCAAATAAGGCCGCGCGTTTTAAGCTGACTACTGCACAGGTGCAGACTGGCGATAGTGTTATTCAAAACGATACAGGCGTTATGTATGTTGTCGTTGATGATAGTAAATTAAATGTGGATGCTGGATACCAAGAGTATAAAGCGGGTACGGCACTTGAAGCTACTCATGCGACAAATGCTGACAATGCCACAAATGCTGCTACTGCTGGCAAAGTCGGTCATAAGTTAACAGTACAATATGTTAATATCAATAATCTTGGCGCAACGATTGGTAATGCAGAGACGTTTAATGGTTCTGCTGATGTTATCGTTAATTCTTATAATACCGTCTATAACGATTTTACAGGTGCTTCTGCTTCTAAGGCTGGCGTACATGGTCTTGTTCCTGCTCCTGCTGCTGGAAGTCAGAATAAGTTCCTGCGCGGAGACGGCACGTGGCAAGTCGCTGGTAAGGTCACTGGCGTTAAAGGTAATGCCGAATCTAGTTACCGCACAGGTAACGTTAACTTAACTTGTGCTAATATCGGTGCTGCTGAAACCAATCACAATCACGATACCAGCTATCTAAAACTTTCTGGCGGTACATTAACTGGTACACTGACTGGACAAACGATTAAGCCTAGTGCCAATGGTTCTTATGCTCTTGGTGCGTCTAATGCCAAATGGAGCTATGTCTATGCCAATAAGTTTGTCGGTAATTTGACTGGTAATGTTGAGGGTAATGCGACAAGCGCTACTAACGCTCAGTCGGCAAATAAATTCAATAATACGGTTGCGTTAAGTGGCGATATTACAACATCTGCGACAAGTTTCAATACGGTAAGCCCTATTACTATGGCTACTACTATTGGCAATGGTAAGGTTACATCTGTCAAGATTGCGGACAAAGCTATTACTAATTCTAAACTTGCGGATGATGTTGGTACAGTTTATGTCGGCACCGATACGCCAACAGAAGAACATATCAAATTATGGGTTAAAATTTAATACAATTTTGGGCAAAATCCTGTTACGGGTTTTGCCCTTTTTTCATATAGATATAGAATATAATTCTGAGAAAGAAAAGGAGTTTTATGTGAATAGGTTTAATGAATTGACCTCTCTAGGGGTGGGGGGGGCTACTGCTGTAGCTTAGAATCTATAAATCAATTTGATATTATGATTTTAGATAACCTCCCAAATAAGGAGGTTGAATAATGAGTAACTTCGTAAATCTAATGGATATTGTATATCCTGTGCATAGTATGTATATCACCACAAGTTCTGTTTCGCCTGCAACATCTATTGGCGGTACTTGGACGAAAATTAGTGGCGGTGCATATTTGGCCGCATATGATAGCACTACTGGCTATATTGGTAGCAAGACAATTTCTTATAATCAGATGCCAGTACACAGTCATGCTCAATACGTTACTGCAAATAGCGGTAATCCTGCTATTGTTCGTAAAGACTATGGTGCTGACTCTGGAGGTGCTGGCGCTTCGCAATACCCACAAGGATGTAATACTGGCAATGCTGGAGCAGGACAAGACTATTACCCTTATTCATACGCTTGCAAAGTATATGTAAGAACTGCTTAAATCTAAAATCATAATATCTAAACGAAAGGATATTATGAAAGACTTAATGACTAATCACAGTCATTGGGGGGGGGGCTACAGTAAAGTAGCTCCTTCTTCAATGGCTGTTCTGGACATGGTGATTCACTATGTCTAACTTTGTAAATCTTCTTGATATTATTTATCCAATAGGAAGTATATATTTTAGTTCTTCCAATATTTCTCCAGTTAATAGCATTGGCGGCACATGGGTACAAATTAAAGATGCTGTGCTTGCGGCAGGTGGCTCTGAATATTCCGCTGCTATTGGTAGTTTTGGTGGTAATAAAGCTATTACTATCAACCAAATGCCAGAGCATAATCATGATATGCACTTTTCTACCGCCCCGACTACCCTTTCTCTTCCAAGCAATGTCGGTAACTGGTATTGTTACGATAGAAGATGGGCTTGGACACAAGAAGGAAATAATAGTCCTGTAGTAAACAAGGGGGGGGGGCAGGACTACATTCCGTACCACTATTCAGTTGGTGTGTGGAGACGTACTGCCTAAACTCTTTAAAGGAGTTGGTCTATAATGTCTAACTTCGTCAATCTCATGGATGTCGTATATCCCGTTGGAAGTATTTATCTTACTGTTAATAATGTATCTCCTGCTAGTTCCATTGGTGGTACTTGGACTAAGATAGAAAATTGTACGTTAGCCGCGGGTGGAAGTACATATGGCAATGCAGGCGTTTATAATGGTACCGATACGATTTCTACACTGGAGATTCCAGACCACCAACACCAAGTAGTGGCTTGGAACTCTAGCACGGCTTCATATTCAAATTGTGATTTTTGGAGAACGAATGCGGGGTCTGGAGCAGGGTGGAATCTTTTATCTTATGCTTCTACTATTGGCGGCGACACCGGATGGAATTTGTGGACTTTAGGTACATGGAGAATTGATGCGAACGGGAATCTGGTTAAAGAGCAGAAAGCACATATCCCATATCATTACTCTCTATATGTGTGGAAAAGAACAGCCTAAGAAGATTTATAATATTCTTTCTATTTAATTAGAAAGGATATAAATGAGTAATTTTGTAAATCTATTGGATATTGTATATCCAGTAGGCTCAATCTATCACAGCATGAGCGCAACATCACCCGCATCTACAGTTGGTGGCACTTGGACTCAACTAAAAACTTTCTTATATGGGTCTACAACTGCTAAACAAACTGGCGGTGAAGCAACACATACATTGACTGTTGATGAAATGCCTGCGCACGCACATACAGTAAGTATTAATATTCAGCACGTTGATGGTCTTATTACATCGGCTGAAAGTTTAACATCTGGATTACAACAAGGTGGACGTAGAAGATACTTTGATACTACCTCAGTAGATGGGGGGGGGCAAGCACACAACAACTTGCCGCCATACACGACCTGCTTCATTTGGTACCGAACAGCTTAAAGCTAAGCGAGGTGGCGTATGTCTAACTACGTTAACCTCTTGGATATTGTCTACCCAGTTGGGTCAGTATTTATTTCAAACACGTCAGTCTCACCAGCAAGTACAATCGGTGGGACATGGACAAAACTTGACAACGACACGTTCATTTGTTGCGGCACACCGAACGCAACTGGCGGCGCAAACTCGATTAGGCTTACAATTAATGAAATGCCGTCACATAATCACAAACTTGCTGGATATGGCGAATGGCTTGGCGGCAATTCACAAAATTATTTCAAAGTTGCACTTAATGGTGGAAGAAATTGGAACCCACCAATGGATTCAATGGAAAGCGTTGGCGGTAATCAACCATTTGATAATCGCCCAAAATACAGAGCATTTAACATCTATTTCCGCACAGCCTAATTTATTCGAGGGAAACTTTATGTTTCCCTCGTTTTTTTTTATGGGCAAATTCCTAAAATCAAACATAAATTATTTTCATATTATATTAGATTATGTAGAGAAGAAGGGATATTGCCGAGAATGGATGCTTTGTCGCAACTGGTATCGCAATACTCTTTCGGGGCTATTGTTATTCTGGTTGTAACTTTAGCTGTCGCTTTTAAATTTTTAAGTGAGCTATTGGAATATTTTTATGGTAAGTTACAAAAATTTTTCAATTATCAGACACTTAAAGACAAAAAGCACTCTGAGATTGTAGAAAGCATTGCATTATTGCAGGCAGATATTAAAAATCTTAGTCAAGAGATTAGCAATCAATCGAATGATATTAAGGCACTTAAAGAGCATGAAAAACTTACTCTTGAGAGATTGCAAGAAAACTCTCGTAGTTATATCATTGACAAGCATCACTATTTTTGCTATGAAATCAAGGCTATTGATGACCTCAACTTAGAATCTTTAGAGCGCAGATATTTATACTACAAAGCGGCAGGTGGTAACTCCTTTATTGACGGCCTTATGGAAGAGATACGCGACCTACCTAGAATCAATCTTTCCAACCCACAATTTGTTATAAGCCAGAAGAACAATGAAAGGAGCGAATAAATGAGTCAAGAATTAAAAGCGGTTACAGTCAATTTAAAATCTCTTGACCAAGACATTCAAGACCCTATCGTGACTGGCGGCGCAGATGCGAACGGTCGTACTTTTCGGATTATTTTTGACCAAGAAGCTGCTGCGCAATGTGTTGCAGAGACAAAAGTTTATTTGAGCTGGCGGCACATTCAATTAGATATAAAAGGATATAATGTTTTTACAAAAACACATGAAGACCCCATCGTGTGGGAAATTAAATGGCCGCAAGCTATGTTGCATGAAGGAGATGTGCTTTGTTGCATTGAATTAGTTGATTCTGTATCAATTGCTTCCAGTACGAATTTCCTTGTGCATGTATTATCCGACCCAAATGATGGTTCTGCATTTGTCGTTTCTGATGATTTTAGTGCTTTTCAAAATGCTGTAATTAATCTTGCTTCTATTGGTGATAAAATGGAAAAGCAGATGGACGAACAGCGCAAAGAATTCAAAGAATGGACAAAAGAAACAGAAAAAATTAAAAAAGTCGCGGCTGACGCATATGACAAAGCCGTTTCCGTAGAAAATAAAATAGACCAAATAACTATTAATGCAGGAGTTAAGATTCAAGAGTTTTAGTTATATGGTTTATTTTATACATATAAAAATTTTTATACTCGATAGAGAGGGGTTATAAACAAATGGCTGATGCAGAAAATGCAAAAAAGATTAGTTTTTTTCACGGTTCTGAAACAAAACTAAATGACAGCATTACCGCTGGAACTATTGGTACAAATAGTGTTGTTATTTCTACAGAAGACAATATGATTTATGTAGATGATTCTAAAGTGCCGCACACTCTTGGTAACGCTAAGTCAAAAGAGGCTCACACTGTTCAACTAGGTGTTGGCGGGAGCGTTGGCGGTATCAAGACAGGCGATATTATTGAAGCTGGTACTGATTTAGACACGTTAATCAAAAAAATTATTATGAAGCGTGTACCTGCCGCATATACTGCGCCTAAAATTTCTTTTGCGGTTTCCAAAGGCTCTCAACCCGGCAATTATGAGGTTGGTACCGTACTTACCGCGACCATGACTGCGAATTTTACAAAGCAGGACGCAGGCGCTCTTACTGCGATTAAAATTTCTGATGGTACTGTTGATGTACTTGAAGGTTCTACTAGTCCACTAGTCTTATCTGACCATTCAATTACAATCGGAGAAGGTACTACTTCTTTCAAGGCTATCGCTTCTTATGCCGAAGGTGCAATCAAAAAGGATAATCTTGGCGATGATTCTCCAGCTGGTCATATTACTGCTGGCTCTATTACATCAAATGCGCTTTCTTATATTGGAAAACGAAATGCTTTTTATGGCACGGGTGTAGGTTCTGTACCTGAGTTAAATTCTGCAATTGTACGCGCTCTTACTGGTAAATCTCTTAACCCCGCGGCGGGTACCAAACTTACTATTAAAGTTGCTCAAGGACAACAGTACATTGTTTTTGCTTATCCTGCAACTCTTCGTGATGTAAGTCAAGTTAAATACGAAGAAACCAATGATATTGGTATGGCTTCTAGTTTTACCAAGCAAACAGTATCAGTTGAAGGTGCTAATGGCGCTAAAGCAGCTGATTATAAGGTTTATAGTTACGCTATGGCTGCACCCGCTGCTGCTCCAATGACATTTACGGTAACTATTTAGGAAGGAGTTATAAATTATGGCTATTGATAGCACAAAATTATTAGTTGCCGTAAAAGCGTATTCTCGTGGTAATGCTCTTCCACTTGACGCTTCAAGTGTTCATGAAACACTGGCGGCCGCACAGACATATGCAGATTCGGCCATCGCTTATGGCGGTCAAGTCATTACCGCACTGGTTGATGGTGAGTACAAAGCATATATGCTGCAACCAAAAGCCGAAGGTACGGGCTTTAATCTTTCTCCTGTTGGAATTGATGGTAAAATTGACCCAACAAAGGTAAAAGAGTATGTTAAGGTAGTAGAGACTCTTCCAGAAACTGACCAAGAACAGGGTGTTATCTATATCAATACTACAGATAACAAAGGTTATATTTATACCGGCTCTGGTTTCAAAGTAGTTTTTGAACAAGTTGAAAATCTTAAATCAACCATTGAAGCTATTCAGGCTAAGTTAGATAGCCTGACTGGTGAGGGCGAAGGTTCTGTTAAGAAAGCCCTTGAAGACGCAAAGGCTTATACCGATACTGCGGTCGCTGGCAAAGCTGATAAAGCAACTACTTTGGTAGGATATGGCATTGCTGACGCTTATACGAAAGAAGAAGCTGACACTGCAATCGCTTCTGCTATTGCAAAGGCAGACCATCTAAAGCGTGCTATTGTTGAGGCTCTTCCCAGCGTTGATGAAGCTGACGCTAATACTATTTATATGGTTCCAGTTGATGACCACTACGATGAATATATTCTTGTCGTTACTGGCGAAACTAAAAAATTTGAAAAAATCGGCGATAGCAAGGTAGACCTTTCCGGTTACGCAACCAAAGATGAAGTAACAACTGCTAAGCAGGCTGCTATTGACGCTGCTGCTGCTGATGCGAAAACCAAAGCCGACGCTGCGCAGGCCGCTGCTATTGCAGAAGCGCAAACTAAAGCCGATGCCGCTCAAGCTGCCGCTATTGCCGCTGCTGTTGAAAAAGATACTGCAACCCTAACAAGCGCAAAAGAATACGCCGATAGTCTTGCTGCTAACTATGAAAAAGCTGGTGCCGCAGCTAAGGCTCTTGAAGACGCTAAGACATATGCGGATACTCAAGATGCTACAACGCTTGAACAAGCTAAAGCTTATACAAATGGTCAAATTTCTCCCATCCAAGAGAATTTGAATACTAAGGTTGATGCCGCACAAGTAAAGACTATTCTTTCTGAAAAAGTTGGTGATATTGCCGAAGGTACTACCATTAAGCAGTATATTGACACAAGCGTAGGTTCCGGTGGAACTGCTAGTGCAGAAGCAATTGCAGCAGCAAAGAAAGAAGCCATTGAAACTTCTAAAACTTATACGGATAACGCTTTGACAATTGTAGAATTTTAGGAGTTAAGATGGCTGTAGTTCGTGTATATACAACTGTGTCCGCAAAATTAAATAAATTACCAGTTAGCGATGGAAATTTAGTTTTTGTTTCCGATACACGTCACCTCTATTTAGATTATAACGGTCTACGAATTAAATACAATTGTATCCAAGAATTTCCTACAGACAAAGATAGAGTTGATAAATTAGCGCCAGTTGAAGGTTATTACTATGTAGAAGAAACTGGCGTAATGTGGCGTTATAAAGACGGGTGGAAACAGCTTACTCCTTCTAATTTACAAACCATAACTTTTGGTACTTCTGTTGAAGATTTTCCAAAAGAAGGAAAAGAAACTATGATATATATTGCTGATAAAGCAATTTATAAATGGAACGCGGCCCTTCATACATATATGTGTGTTGCTAATAATACAGAATGGACAACTATTTAAAGGAGACATGAATGAGTCAAGTTAAATTTGTAGCTGCTACTCTTGCTGGCTATCAAGGTCTTGAAAATAAAGACGCTAATACTCTTTATTTTGTACAAGAAGAGCAGCGCATTTACAAAGGAGATACCCCATACTCTGGTGGTATTTACGAAAAAGTAAGCGCACTTCCTACGCAGGGTAAGGTTAACACCTTATATATTGTAGGCGACAATGGAGATAATGTTGCCTATTGGGACGGCACTAAGTATATTCAAGTTGTTAAACCGACAACTGTTGCTGCCGACCTTTCTGCTCTTACTCAGCGTGTTACTACCGCTGAAAGTAATATTTCTGCCGCAGATGAAAAATTAACAGTTATTCAAGGCGAAGGTGAAGGCTCCATCAAGAAAGCCGCTGCTGACGCTAAGCAAGCTGCTATTGATGCCGCCGCTTTTGATGCTACTGCTAAGGCTGACCAAGCTCTAAAAGATGCCAAAGTTGATACTACCGCTCAGGTTGGCGCTGCTAAGACCGAGTTACAGGCTAACATTGATAAAAAAGCAGATAAAGCTACTACTCTTGCTGGCTACGGCATTACTGATGCCTATACGAGTGGTCAAACCGATACTAAGATTGCAGAAGCTGTTGCCAATGCACATCACCTAAAGCGTGAAATTGTTGACACTCTTCCCGATGTTGCTACAGCTAATGAAGACACTATCTATATGGTTCCCGATGCTGGTGACACTGGTGCCGCAGGTTCTAACAAATCTGTCTACACCGAATATATGCTCGTCAACGGTGCTTTTGAACGCATCGGTACCTCTGATGTAGACCTTAGCAACTACTTCACTAAAGAGGAAGTAACTGGCGCTATTGGCACTGCCAAGACCGAAGCCGCTGCTGACGCTCAGACCAAGGCTGACGCTGCAAAAAAAGCTGCTATCACTGCTGCTGCTACAGATGCCACCACAAAGGCTGATGCGGCTAAGGCTGCTGCCATTACCGAAGCTGGCAAGAAAGCTGACAAGGCTCTCGAAGACGCCAAGACTTATTCCGATGGTCTAGCTAAGAACTATGCTACCGCCGCACAGGGTGCTAAAGCTGACTCTGCTGTTCAGGCCGCAGACGTTGTTTCTGGTACCGCTAACGGCACAATCTCTGTAAAGGGTACAGATGTTGCCGTTAAGGGGCTAGGTTCTGCCGCTTATGCAAGTACTGGCGATTTTGATGCTTCTGGCGCTGCTACTAGCGCTCTTTCTAGCGCTAAGACCTATGCCGACACTAAAAAGAGCGAAGCTATTGAAGCTGCTGCTGGTGATGCTACAACCAAGGCTAATAAAGCTCTTAATGATGCAAAAAAATATGCTAACGGCCTACTCGAATGGGGCACGCTCTAATTTAAATTAGATTAAGGAGATTGTATGTCTGCGGATATTAAATTTTATACAGGTGTACAATCAGAATATGATGCTCTTGGATTGGATAAAATAGACCCGAATGGTATCTATTTTCTTTCAGATTCCAAGAGCATCATGAAAAATAATATCAAATACGGCAGTGGTGACGTTAAGGTTGCCACTGCTTCTGCCGCAGGTATTATCAAACCCGGCACTGATTTTGATATTACCTCTGATGGCACACTTACTCTTTATAAAGCAATGTCTGTTAATAGTTTTTCAAACAATAGCGGCACGCTTGAAATCGGTTCTTCGCTTTCTTCTTCAACATTCTCTTGGAGTTTAAGCAAGCAGCCTTCTAAACTGACAATTACAGCAAGTAACCAATCTGCTGATGTTGATAAAAAACAAACTGGCTCTGCACTTGTTACATTTACAAAACCTTTAACTGCGACAACTACGTTTACACTTACTGCCACTGACGCGCGTAATGCCACATCTTCAAAGCAGTCTACCATTTCATTCTTAAATGGCAAGTATTATGGTGTAAGCAACATTACAGATATTTCTCAGATGGATGCGGCCTTTGTCAAAGGTTTCACTAAAAATCTAGTATCTGGCCGCACAGGTTCATGGTCTGTTACGGCAAATGCGGGACAGTATATTTACTTTGCTATTCCTGCTTCTTTTGGAACTCCTGTATTCTATGTAGGCGGTTTTGAGGGCGGTTTTGACAAGGTAAAGACTTTCGACTTCCAGAATTCAAGTGGTTATACTGCTTCTTATAATATCTACAAGTCAACTAATGCTGGTCTAGGCACTACTACGGTGGAGGTGAGATAATGCCAATTCAACTTATTGATAAAATCAAGCAAAAGAATAATGGCACTTTCAAACTCGTAGATGCGTCTGACATCAATTGGGATATTAATGTTCCAAGCGATAAAGTCCCAGCAGATTATGTTAAAAAAGATGTAATGGATTCTGCAATTGCAGATGCAGTTGCCGCAGCGCCGCACCTTAAACGTGTTGTCTTAGCCAAAGGCTCTACTTTACCTGCTGTTGGTGAAGATAATACAATCTATATGTTGCCTGATTTAACTGAATCAGATAACGAATATACTGAATACTTTTGGGTAAATGATAAATTTGAAAAATTAGGCGGCTCTAAAACTGACCTTACAAACTATCCGTCCAAAGATGAAATGACTTCGGCTATCAATTCTGCCAAGAATGCTGCATCAACCGATGCACAATCTAAAGCAGATAAAGCTCTTACGGATGCAAAAGCATATACAGACCAAGAGAAAGCAAAGTATCTTCCTCTTGCGGGCGGCACTCTTTCTGGCAAAGTTAAATATGCGGCTAATCAGTCTATCAGTGATGATAATGATTTGGCAACAAAAGTATATGTTGATGCAAAGGTAGCAGGTGCCAAGCCAAATGATATGTTAACCCCTTCTCAGATTACTACTGGTACGGAAAACGGCACCATTAAAGTCAAAGACAAAAATGTTTCAGTGTTCGGGTTACTATCTGCCGCATATCATAATGCCGAGGATTTCTTAACCCCAAACGATTTAACTTGGCATTCTATTGCGTAATATTCAGAAAGGACGTGAGCAAGATAGCAAGAGTAAAATTTATCAGAGATAAAGAACCTAATATCAAAGCCCTCACCGCAAGTAGAAAAGTGTTAGATGGTGCGCTATATATCGCTACCGATACTGGCACTATGTGGATGGGTACTTCTACGACCTCTCTGATGCAAATTAAAGATAATATCAATACAAATACAACTTACAATCTGACCAAAAGTGGCAGTACAATTACTCTTAAAGGTAGCGATGGTAGTTCTGTTTCTGTAACAGACTCTAATACTATTTATAGTAATGCAACGGCATCTGCCGACGGTCTTATGTCTGCCGCTGATAAATCTAAACTTGATAGCATTGCTACTGGCGCAAACAAGATTACTGTAGATTCCACATTATCTGCTAATTCTACCAATCCAGTTCAGAACAAAGTAGTTAAAGCAGCACTTGACGGTAAGTCTAATACTGGTCACAAGCATGTCAAAGCCGACATTACTAATTTTCCGACCTCGATGCCTGCATCTGATGTTTACGCATGGGCAAAGCAATCAAGCAAGCCTAGCTATTCAATGAGTGAAGTTACTGGTAGTCTTGACGTTAGCCGTCTTAGTGGCACAATTGATTCAACACATCTTCCTAGCTACGTAGACGATGTTCTTGAATACGCTTCTTTTTCTAAGTTCCCGACAAAGGGCGAAAGCGGTAAAATTTATACTGCTACCGATACGAATAAAATCTATCGTTGGAGCGGCAGTGCATATGTAGTTATTTCAGACACAATTGCTCTCGGTACGACTCATGCTACTGCCGGCTATGGTGATGAATCTCGTGCAGCATATAATCACTCTACAAAGACTGGTAATCCTCATGGCACAACAAAAGCCGACTTGGGTCTTGGCAGTGTTGAAAACAAGTCTTCTGCAACCATTCGTAGCGAACTTACCAAAGCGAACGTTACTACTGCTCTTGGCTATACACCTCCTACTTCTAATACTATTTATAGTAATGCAACGGCATCTGCCGACGGTCTTATGTCTGCCG
>ERZ857629.397-NODE-397-length-63153-cov-5.135472_pt1 | contig 63153 bp, 60 predicted proteins | sample MGYA00519700_ERZ857629 | MGnify/ENA primary metagenome ERZ857629 (study PRJEB31778, sample SAMEA3449351) | human gut metagenome | biome: human gut; feature: human-associated habitat; material: faeces | place: United Kingdom | collected 2010/2012 ... | reverse complement strand
GTCCGGCATGTTTATGAAAAGACAGGCTTTTTCACGCCGCCCTATGAGACAGTCTCCAGTCTGAAGGCGCGGCTGAAAGATGCATATGATGAAGTGCGTGTAGGAAACCTGAAAAGTATTGCATGGTTTAACTGCCGAAAATCAAAATAAGGAGCGATATGATGAATCGGATGACACCGAAGAGAAAGCGAAGCGCCACCTTCTGTCCCCGGTGCAGCAGAAAAGAAAATTACGAAGCATATCTATTTTAACCCTGAGTCAAACGGCTTTTATGGAGCCTATTGGCCCTGTGAAAGCTCAAGCTGCGCGGTCATCGCCATGATCGGTTCCGCATGAAGTTCACGCCTGAGGATGTTGCCGGAATGAAGGCCTCCGGCGGCCCCTACTGCGGCTGCGGGTATAAAAAGAAGAATAAATAGAAGGTGACAGCAAATGAAGTACTTTGAATTCGGACAAGAGAACCTGGAACTGATGGTGATGCTTCACGGCGGCGGGGTATGCTATCGCGGCGCGCTGCCGGTAGCGAAGGAGATGGCGAAAACCTACCATGTGGTGCTGGTTGCCTACGACGGTTTCAATCCCGATGAGCCGGAGACGGAATTCAAGTCCGTACCGGACGACGCCAGACGGCTGGGCAACTATATTGTGGAGCACTACGGCGGGAAGATCGATATTCTCTATGGCGTGTCCTACGGGACGTTCCTCCTCATGGACGTTCTGGCAGACGAACGCCTGACCATCACCACCACCATCGCCGACGGAATGCCAACCATGGACTACGCGGACATCAAAAACCCGGTTTTGCAGGATATCTACATTTTCTTTCTGACCGGTTTTTCCTATTGGCTCATTGGGAAAGCGGGTCCTATTCGGAGAAAGATCGTCTGCAAGATGATGAATCGCACGGAGGAGTCCTTTGACCGCATCGTCTACCATGATGCCACGTGGCAGAGCTGAGTCAATCAGGACAAGTGCATGATCGGGCGGCACCGGAATTTTGAGCTTTTCAAGCGGACGGATATGCATATCTGGCACGGCATCGCCAGCTCCACAGAAAAGAAACTGGCAAAGCACATCAAATCCTGGCAGGACAAGGGCTATGCCTTCACCTATAAGGTCTTTCCCAACATGGGCCACGGTACGCTGGCGGGCGAACACCCGCAGGAATTTTCAAAAGAAGTTCAGGCGGCACATCGGATGAGCCTGCAAAAGGAGAAGCCATGAGAGACTCTGAATGACCACCCCGAATACAAAGACGAGGCGGGATATCGGAGAAATATCTGATTTTCAAAAGGAGCAACTGACTATGAAGTATTTGATATTCGGTGCGGGCGTTCTCGGCTGCAATCTGGCCAACGATCTGTTCCGTGCAGGAAAGGATGTCACGCTGCTGGCAAGAGGCCCATGGGCAGAGGAAATCCAGAGCAATGGGCTGCGGATCAAAAATACACTTTCCCGCCGCATGACGGTGAGCCGAATTCCGGTGGCGACAGAACTCTCCCCGGAGGACGCCTATGATGTGATCTTCGTGGCTGTGCGCTATACGCAGATCGAAACGATCCGCGAAACTCTGCGGGCGAGTCGTGCGAAAACGATGATCTTTGTGGGCAACAATGTGCGTGCTTCGGAAACGGCGGCGCTTTTGCCGGAGAAAAACGTGCTGTTTGCCTTTACCAGTGCCGCCGGACACAGAGAAATCAATTATGTGGACTCGGTAGACCTTCGTAAAATCACCATCGGGCCGCTGCTGGGTGCGCCGTCGCGGGAAACACTGATTCAGGAAATCTTAGCAGGCACGAAGTATAAAGTTACATACGAGCCAAATATGGAGGACTATCTTTTGTGCCATGCGGCCTTTGTGCTTCCGGCGGTTTTCGTCTGCTACAAGACCGATGGCAATCTGAAAAAGCTGAAAAAGGACAATGCTTACCTGAATCGGCTGATTGACGCCAATATTGAGGGCTACCGGGCCATTCAAAACGCCGGGCACGAAATATTACCGAATGCGGACAAGGAATTTGAGGATACAGCATACCGCAAAACCTGCTTTCGCTTTTTTAAGCTCATGTGTGCAACGGCTTTAGGGAAAATCTGTGCGTCCGACCATGCCATGAACGCCGCGGAAGAAATGAGTGCGCTGAATCGGGACATGAAAGCGTTTTTTGATGCTGCCGGTGCAGAGTACCCGGTATGGCAGGCACTGGAAGCGGAGTGTGGGAATTACTTGCAGGGAGGTGTATCCAAGCCTCCAGCCGAGGCTATATGCTGGGCTACCACGACCTGAAAGACCCTTCTGTCAGCGGATTTTTCCGCTTTTTTGCAAGGGCCGGCGACGGAATGATGAACATGCAGATCGTGAAGATCGGATTTGAACAAATAATATGATCGACATTATTTTTCATGACGAAACAGGAATCGGCCCCTGTAATCCCGGACAAACAGGCGGCTTTGAAAATGCGGCCGGAAGCGGAGAAATTCACTATTATCGGCTGTTTGACGGCGTGGGTATCATGTTGCTGCGGCTGGAAATAGAGACATATACAGAGGTGCGTACGCAGGTCGGTGTGCTGGAAATCAATTTCTGCATCAATGGCCGTTTTGAAACCAGCTTTTCCATGCGTGATAGCGTTCTGCTAAAGCCGGGGGATATGGCTATCAGCTGCTACGACGGCGTTCACGGCAGCAATTCGGAATCCCGTTTTCCGCTGGGCTACTACGAGGGGATTTGTTTGGAGGTAAACCCAGAGGCGGCCAGCGGTTGGATCGCGCAGCATGCCCCGGCGTTTCATGTGGACTTTTCGGCACTGAAACAAAACCTTCTTGAAGGCAAATGGTATATGGTAGGTTTCGCAGGGTCGCGCTGCGAGCATGTATTCCGGGAACTTTATGAAAGCGCATTCTACGCGGAGCGCACCTATTTACAGCTAAAGGCGCTGGAATTGCTCATGCTCCTGGAGCGTATTCCGCAGGAAACCGGAGCGGATGCCTATTTTTCCTCTGAGCAGACCGAGTTGGCGCACCATCTGCGGGATCATCTGCTGACCAATCGGGAGGGATATGTATCCCTTGCCCAATTGGCCGCAGAACATGAGATGTCGGTGTCCCATTTGCAAAAGCTGTTCAAGCAGGTCTATGGCGTACCGGTTTATCGATATATCAAAGAATATCGTTTAGAGCAGGCGGCGGTGGAGCTGGTTCGGAGCAGCGCACCGGTTACAGAGATCGCACAGCACGCCGGATATGACAACGCCAGCAAATTTTCGGAGAGCTTCAAAAAGCGGTACGGGAAGACGCCGTCCCGCTATCGTGCCGACAAAAACAAACGACAAAATGGAGTATAGGAAACAAAATGGAGTAGTTTGGAAGCGCAAAGCATGTTAGAATGCCCGGCAGTTAGATCACGCTAACCAAAGAATTTCAGGAGGTATGTATGAAAAACTGTATGAAAAAGAAATTTGCTGCTTTTGCGCTTTGCTTAATCTGCCTGCTGTCGGCTGTCGGCTGCGGTCAGGCGAAACCGGATAGCCAAACGTCGCCAACGGCCGATCAGAGTGCAATGGCCGATGATTATTTGACTACCATCAATGGCACATATGTGGAGCTGTTCCCGGAGCTGTCGAAACCCGAGTACCGAACGATCTGGATCGATGCCACCACGCCGCTGGTAGGCGCGGAGAATGCGGAGGCCACCACGGATATGCTGCTGGGGATGTGCATGGCGGAGCCTTACGGATCGGAAGCTGTGGAAAAATATGCGGCGGACCCGGACAGTATGGCCTTCAACTGCTATTTTCTGGGCGGCATTGACAAGTTTGTGATGGATGGCCATACCATTACGGGGCTTGATGAACAGGGACAGCAGGTTTTCTCCCACACCTACCAGCTGCTGGATAAGGAGAACGAAAACGGCTTCATCTTCTATCAGAGCGAGGATGAAAATTCCGGCCAGTTTACCTATTTTGCCTTCTCGCCCGACACCATGGAAACCACCTATCATCTGGAATTCCGCTATGCGGAAGATCTGAACGATCTGCAAAGCTGGTTTGAGGGCAATTACGCCTACTGGAATGCGGCGGCCATCGCAGAGGACTATGATCAGGCAACTATGGAAAATGTCATTGAACTTTTCGCCACGGAAAATTTGTCTGAAGCAGAATAAACGACACATGCGCACCCAATCATGTCAGGCGGGTGCGCATGGCAATATTACGGTAAGGATGTGATTTGATTGAAAAAACGATCGGACTTTTCCCGGCTGATGGGCTATGCAGGCGGACATCGAGTATTCACCTATGCTTCACTGGTGCTCTCCGCTGTCAGCGCACTGATGGCGCTGATCCCGTTTCTCTATATCTGGATGATCCTGCGGGATGTGCTGGCTGTCGCACCTGACTATGCACAGGCGGTGAACATTCCGCACTACGGATGGATGGCGGTGCTGTTTGCGGTGCTGTCCTATCTCATCTATGTGGGAGCCCTTCTTTGTTCCCACTTATCCGCCTTCCGCGTGGCGACGAATCTGCGCCTTGCGGTAACAAAGCATCTGGCAGAGTTGCCCCTTGGCTTCACGGAGCGGTTTGGCAGCGGACAGTTGCGGAAAATCATTCAGGAGAGCACCGGCGCGGCGGAGACGTATCTTGCCCATCAGCTGCCGGATCAGGCGGGTGCCATGGCTACGCCGGTGGGACTGCTGGTGCTGCTGTTCGTTTTTGACTGGCGGTTGGGGCTTTTGAGCCTTGTCCCTGTATTCCTTGGCTTTGCCATCATGTCGGCTATGACCGGGAAGCGGATGGCGGAAAAAATGCGCCAATACGGGAACGCCCTTGCGGCTATGTCGGGCGAGGCGGTGGAATATGTCCGGGGCATTCCGGTGGTCAAAACCTTCGGGCAGTCGGTGTTCTCCTTCAAACGATTCAAGGCGACGATTGATGAATACGAGAAATGGGTCATTTCCTATACAGAGGATTTGCGCGGCCCGATGATGTTTTACACGGCAGCTGTCAACGGCGTGTTTGCCTTTTTGATCGCAGGTGGACTGCTGTTTACCAGAAACGGCGTGACGCCGGAATTTCTGCTGAATCTGGTGTTCTATATCATCATCACGCCGGTGATCTCCCTGACGCTGACGAAAATCATGTACATGAGTGAGAATAAAATGGTCGTTGCGGACGCACTGAGCCGTATCGACTCTGTGCTGGATGCAGCCCCCGTGCAGGTGAGCAGCAGACCGCAGCATCCGCGGGATGGCTCTGTCACCTTGCGGGATGTGCGTTTCAGTTATGACGGCAAGACGGATGTCATCCAGGGCGTTTCCATGGACATCCGTCCGGGACAGACTGTGGCGCTGGTTGGCCCCTCAGGCAGCGGCAAATCCACGCTGGCCAGCCTGATCTGCCGGTTCTTCGATGTGCAGAGCGGCAGCGTGTCTATCGGTGGTGCGGATGTACGGAATATCCCCAAGGAAGAGCTGATGGATACGGTGGCTTTCGTGTTCCAGAACAGCAGGCTCCTCAAGGGCAGCATTCTGGATAACGTGCGTCTGGGAAACCCCGCCGCCACGGAGGAAGAGGTTCTCGCCGCACTGAAAACCGCCCAATGTATGGACATCATCGAAAAGTTCCCGGAAGGTATCCGCACCGTCATCGGCAGCAAGGGCGTCTATCTCTCCGGCGGAGAGCAGCAGCGTATCGCCATTGCCCGCGCTGTGCTGAAAAACGCGCCGGTGCTGATTCTGGACGAGGCCACGGCCTTTGCCGACCCGGACAACGAGGCCAGGGTGCAGGCGGCGTTTGCGGCGCTGGCCGAGGGCAAGACCGTCATCATGATCGCCCACCGGCTGTCCACTGTGGCGGGTGCTGACTGCATCTATGTGGTGGAGGACGGAAAAATTGCGGAATCCGGCACCAAAAACGAACTCTGCGCTAGAAATGGACTGTTCGCAAAAATGTGGCACGAGTATCAGTCATCCGTGCAGTGGAAGGTTGCAAAGGAGGGGTAAGTCATGATCCAAAAAATTCAAAGAGCAACCGCCAGCTCCCCAGAGGGCGCACGCGGCCTTTTGAAAGGCATACTGGCCTGCGCATTTCAGAACCTCGCCTTCATGCTGCCCACCAGTCTGCTGTATTTTCTGGTGCGCGACATGCTGTCCGGCGCCACCTCCGGCAGAGTGGCTTTCTATGTGGCCGGCTGCGTTGTCTGCTTTGCGCTGATTTTCCTGACCACCTGGTTTCAGTATAACGGAACCTTTTTTACAACCTACAAGGAAAGCGGCATCCGTCGCCTGAATCTGGCGGAGCGGCTGCGGAAGCTCCCCCTGTCCTTCTTCGGCAAGCGTGACCTTGCCGACCTCACCAGCACCATTATGGCCGACTGCGAGGTACTGGAGAAAACCTGCTCTCACTATATTCCCGGCTTGTTCGGTTCCCTGATTTCTACGGTGCTGATCGTGCTGAGTCTTCTGGCCTTTGATTGGCGCATGGCGCTGGCAGCCCTTTGGGTAATTCCGGTTTCCGTCGCCATTCTTCTCGGCAGTTACAAAATCCAGGATAGCGTGCAGACCAAGACCATGGCAGTGAAAATGGCCTGCGCCGACGGGATTCAGGAATATATCGAAGCCATCCGCGACCTGAAGGCCAGCAATGCGGAGCATTCCTATCTGGGCGGTTTGGCTCAGAAGATTCGCGCCGTGGAGAAGCAGACTATTTCGGCGGAGCTGACCAACGCCGTGTTCGTCACCTCGGCCGCTATGGTGCTGAAGCTGGGCATCGCTTCCGTGGCGCTGACAGGCTCGGTGCTGCTGATAAACGGCAGCATTGATGTGCTGACGCTGTTTCTGTTTTTGCTGGTGGCCTCCAGACTGTATGACCCCATGCAGGGCGCACTGCAAAATCTGGCGGCAGTCATCGCCATGCGCACCAATGTGGCACGGATGAACGAAATTCTGGACTATCCGGTGCAGACCGGCAGCGAACATCTGACCAACCGGGGCTGCGACATCGTGTTTGACCATGTGGGCTTTGCCTACCAGTCCGGCGAAACGGTGCTGAAGGATGTATCCTTCACCGCCAGTCAGGGGGAGGTCACGGCGCTGGTTGGGCCTTCCGGCGGCGGCAAGACTACGGTTTCCCGGCTGGCAGCCCGGTTCTGGGATTACCAGAAGGGGATGATCAGCGTGGGCGGCATGGACATTTCTAAGATTGACCCGGAAAAGCTCATGAGCCTGTATTCCATCGTGTTTCAGGATGTGACCCTGTTCGATAACACCATTCTGGAGAATATCCGCCTTGGCCGTAAAGATGCCACGGACGAAGAAGTTCTTGCGGCGGCGCACCTTGCCAACTGCGACGAGTTTGCGGAAAAGCTGCCGGACAAATGGAATACCGACATCGGGGAAAACGGCTGCGCCCTCTCCGGCGGTGAGCGACAGAGAATCTCCATCGCACGGGCGTTTTTGAAAGACGCACCCATCATCCTGCTGGACGAGGCCACCGCCAGCCTGGACGTGGAAAACGAGACCCTCATCCAGACGGCTCTTTCACGGCTGATCCGGAACAAGACGGTGCTGATTATCGCCCATCGGATGCGTACCGTAGCCGGGGCAGACAAAATCGTAGTGCTGTCCGACGGCGTGGTGGCCGAGCAGGGCGCACCCGATGCGCTTTATGCCCGGAACGGCCTGTACACCCACATGGTGGATCTCCAGACCGAAAGCCAGAACTGGGCCATTTGACCCAACGGTTCATAATCATCACGGATCGAATAGGAGGGACTGATAGGCTGTGGCTAAATCATAGAAGCCACTGTTTATCAGTCTTTCTTTTGTCATGGCTTTCTTAACTGTTGTCAGATTCGCACAATACCAGTGTCCTCTTCGGCAGTTTGCTGCCATGTTCGCATAGTATTCGTGTACTCCCATCTTTATCAGATTTCTTTCCTTTGTTCTTGGAAGTTTCCACTGTTTCCATATGACATTTTCTGTTCCAGGCAGGGAACCCGGTTCACCTGCCCCCCCGGTATCAGATCTCATCTGATACCCGAACCGCTGTCACGAATCTTACTGCACTTCGATCTGCTTCACTTCGGGCTTCTGCTCGATGGCTGCATTCTTATTGGGAACCGTCAGCGTGAGAACTCCGTTCTCATACTTTGCATGGATTTCCTCAGGCTTTACATCCTCGCCAATCTGGAAAGCCCTCTGATAGGAGGCCTCTCTGCGTTCACGGCGCAGATACCTTCCTGTCTTCTCATCCTTCTCGTCCTTGTTCTCCGAATGAGAAGCACTGACCGTCAGAACACCATTCTGCAGTCCGATATTGATGTCCTTCTTGTCAAAGCCGGGCAGATCTGCCTTTACCACAAAGTTTCCGTCCTTCTCCAGAACATCCGTCTTCATGGTGTTCTTCTGCATCAGCTCATTCATCTGATGGAAGGTATGACGCAGTGCTCTGTCATACTTTCTTGCTTCCTTTCTGTCATGGCGGTCAATACTCTTGGCCGTCTCCACCTCGTCCTTCGTCGGCATTGCTGCCAGCGCAACCATGTCCTCAAACGGATCATACCAGTCATCGAAATCATCAAACATATCATCAAAACCATTCGTCCAAACCATAGGCATCAACATAAGTCATTCCTCCTTCTGTCAGTGGGGAACATCTCCGCGATCGCCGCTCCTCGGGCGATCCCTTCGGGATGATCTCTTTGGGGATCCTTTCTTTCTGTCCCCTCTGAACAATTATTGTTATATAACAACTAGAACACGTAGTCAAGTCCCTTTTGCGAAGAATCTGTGAAGTTTCGGGATGGAACAAATGCTAAATTCTATGCCGAGATAGGCATAAAAGTTTGTTGCGGGCTTGGGGAAAACGGAATGGGAAAAAAGAGAAAACGCCCCTATCCAAAGGAAGTTTCAAGTTGAAAAGGATATCAGAATAGTGTTACAAAAGAAAAGATCCAAAAGCACTGAAAACACAGTGTTTTGGACCTTTCCACTCATAGGATTAAACTGGGTTTGAATACCATCAAACGCATGATGCTCTATCTAACCCTTCACGCTTCCCGCAGTTAGCCCTTGAACAAAGAACTTCTGGCAGGAAATGAACACAATCAGAATAGGAATCAGGCTGAGCACAGACAGTGCAAACACATACCCCCACTGAGTGAACTGATGCTGTCCAAAGAACCCTGATATGGCAATCGGAAGTGTTCGTTTCAAGTCATCATTGATCACCGTATTGGCCCAGGGAAACTCCTCCCATGCGGTAAGAAAATTGAAGATGGAGATCGAGGCAATGCCCGGTTTGGTTAGCGGAACGATGACATGCGCATATACTGTAAAGACACTGCCACCATCCATATATGTTGCTTCATCCAGTTCGATCGGTACACCTTCCACGAATCCTTTGATCATAAAGGTCGAGTAGGGAATCACCCAGGCAACATAAAAGGGGATCAGCCCCCGGATACTGTTGATAGTCTTGAGCTTCACTGCCAACTCGTACTGCGGCACGATCATTGTAGTGCCTGGAATGATCATAGTGAGAATAATGAAAGCAAAGAGTGCTTTACGTCCCGGAAAACGGAATCTCGCGATACAAAAGGCGAGCGCTGAAGACACTACCGCAGAGATGGCAACGGTACAAACCGATACAACGATGCTGTTTATGAAGTTTCCCAAGAACTTCTTCTGACCTAGGATATATCCGTAATTCTCCAACGTGATTTCGTTCAGCTTCGGAAGGAACTGAGGCGGATATTCATACAAGGCACCATTAGGTTTCAGCGAAGTACTGATCATATAGAGCATTGGCAGAACAACGATCACCATTCCAAAGATGAGCAGGACATACATCAAAGCCTGCATACCGTTTTTCTTCGTCATCTTCATTTCTGCTACTCCTTATTCTGCATCAGACGGAATTCCAGAACGGCCAGGATCCCAAGTATAAAGGCGATAATAAATGACAATGCTGCGGAATATCCGAACTTTCCGGTGCTGAATGCCTTGTAATACATCCAGGTGAGGACAACCTCCGTATCATGACCGGGTTTTCCATCGGTGATCAGTTTGGTTGACGTATAGACGTTAAAGCCGCCAATTGTCAGCATGACCAAGGCGAACAGGACGGTCCCTCTGATTCCGGGAAGGGTCACATATCGGAACTTCTGCCAGGCACCTGCCCCATCCAGCGAAGCGGACTCATATAGTTCCTGGGGAACCGCCTGCAGTGCGGCTAGGAATACCACCATGTTCCAACCAATCCCCTTCCAGATACCGAGCAGCATGGCAACCGTCATTCCGCCCCAGCGGCTGTCAAGCCAGTGTATATTGGAACCTGTCACGTGAATCACATGGGTCAGGAAATAGTTCAGCAAACCTTCCGTGTTAAAAACATATTTGAACACCAGCGAGGCGATGACCCAAGAAGTAATCACCGGGAGATAATAAGCAACACGGAACCCGATCTTAAATTTGGTGATCGAGTTAATCAAAATTGCCACAAGAAGTCCCAGAATCATCTGTGCCGGAACAGTAATCAGAGTGTATACCATCGTATTTGCAAAAGATGTTTGAAAATACGGATCTGTGATAACGCTTTGATAATTGGACAATCCAATAAATTCCTGACTCAGAAAAGATCCAAAGTCCCATTTGAAAAAGCTCATCCAAAACAGGCGAATGATCGGATACACCGTAAAAATACAGAAGATCAGGAGTCCCGGAAGCAGAAGCAGTCCAATCTGAACTTTGCTCTTTCTTTTTAATTTCATGTCGTTTCCTTTGAAAATTTACAGGGACAGAGGAGAGGTTTCTGTCCCTGTATCGAATTCATCCGGTCGGGGAAAGATCATTCCGCCAGCAGTGCGTCAACCTTTTCCGCCAAATCGTCCATAGCCTCTTGTGCGGTCTGCTCTCCATTCACGACTGATGTGACAGATGCCGTGAGCTCACTGTCAATCTCTGACCAGCTTGCAACGGTCGGACGAGACTTGGCCGTCTTGAGCTGTTCGATGTACGGCGCGAAGTCTGCATTTTTCACCGTATCCGATTCCAGCGCTTTCTTGTTGCAGGGGATCTGATCACATTTAGCCATCTCTTCCTGTGCATATTCGCTTGTCATGAACTTCATAAATTTCCATGCCGCATCCTTATTGGCAGTATTGAACATTCCTATGTCCTCACCGCCGAGAACAGAAATGGATCCGCCATCCCCTGCGGGAACCGGAGCGGTCGAATACTTGAAGTCCGGATATGCGCCTGCAAGCTCCGACACCTTCCATGGGCCTTCCAGAAGCATCATGTATCGACCAGTTCCGAATCCATCTGTCATCGGAATATCTCCACTATTCCAGCCGGTAATATCTTGTTCCTGGTAGAGATCTGCAAGCATCTGAATTGCCGCTACCGTCTCCTTGCTGTTGAGATATCCGGTAGCCTGTGTTTGCTCTTCATTTGTCAGAGACCCGCCCATACTCCAAATAAACGGACAAAGATTCCATCCCGCGAGGCCGGGCTCATCATAGCCCCAGACCTGTTGTCCCGCATCATTAGTGCCGGAGAGCTTCTTACAATCCTCAACAAACTCATCCATCGTGGCAGGTGCCGTAAGTCCAGCCTTTTCAAACGCTTCGGTATTGTAATACAGGATCTTTGTGTTGGTGTTCAAAGCAAGTCCGTAGCTGTCACCACCGATCTGCGCTGTCGTCATTGCGCTTTCCAGCAGGCCATCTGCCACATCCTGAAAATCACTCATTTCCTGGTTTAACGGAACCAAAATTCCCATCTTCTGGAATTCCGGCACCCATGCGCTGTCAAGTCTTGCCACATCGGGAAGAGTATCGGACTGCGCACTGATCAGAATCTTATCATGCAGGTCGGCCCACTCATGAGATACCGCATTAACCGTAATCCCCGGATTTTCCTCTTCAAATTTTGGAATCAGAACACTTGTTAAGGTTTCATTTTCCGGTGACTGTGCGCTATAATGATGCCAGAAATTAAGAGTGACCTCCTCGGCAGATTCTGTCGCAGCAGCGGTTTCTGCTGACTGTGCTTCATCCTGTCCTGTTGCCTCTGTTGTTGCTGAATTCTCACTGGAAGCAGTGGGTTCAGATGATTCCGGTGATTGACCACAGCCTACTGCTGCCAGGCACATAGCTGCTGTAAGTGCAATTGCCGGTATTTTTTTGATTTTCTTCATGTTCATTCCTCCTTCAGTATTTTTGCTTCATATGGCTTTATCCTGATCATCAGGTTCCCCTGATAATTCACCTTATCGCCCAGTCTGGCTTTTTCTCTCCAGCCTTCTTCTGTGACCGCTTGGAATATTTCTCCGGTCAACAGATCCCGGTAGTCTGCCACACACCGCACGGGAAGAGTGACTACCTGTTCCTCTTCCGAAGCATTGATGACCGTGAGAATGGTTTCCTGCAAATTGATCCGAGAGAAAGCATAGATGCGATTTTCGCAAACATCTGCGTAAAAAGCCCCGTTACGGATCACCGGCTCTGAATGCCGAATACGGATCAATTTCTCATACCAGTGCTTCAAATCCGAATCCTGAAAATTTGATTCCCAGATCATGCACCTTCTGCAATCCGGATCATTCTCACCCTCCATTCCAATTTCGTCTCCATAGTAGACAACGGGTGAACCAACAAACATCATTTGAAGTGCCACAGCCATTTTCAACTTTCTTCGATCCCCTCCACAGCGAGTCAGAAATCGTTCTGTGTCGTGAGAATCCAAAAGAAGATACATGGCCCGGTCCATCTCTACCGGGTAATTTGAGAGCATCTTTTCTACTCTGTCATCAAATACTGAGGCATCAATGGTTTCCATCGCAATAAAATCCCGTACCGCATCCCGGAACACGTAATTCATTATGGAATCCATCTGCGCTCCATTCATCAGCCGTAATCCGCTTCCCCAGGTCTCCCCGATCAGAATCGTATTCGGATACCTGTCTTTGAGCAGAAGTCTTGCCTCCTCCCAAAGTCCCTCATCCACTTCATCCGCAACATCCAGCCGCCACCCATCAATGTGGAATTCCCGGATCCAATAGTCCATGACATTCAGGAAGTAGCTCCTCACTTCAGGATTCCCGGTGTTCAGCTTTGGCATATACTTATAAGCGCCAACACACTCGTAATCATGGTGTGTGATGTCAATGGGGAACGTCGTCAGATAAAACCAATCCCGATATCCAGACTTCTCACCGTTCTCCAATACATCCAGAAACGGTGCAAAATGAACACCACTGTGATTGAAGACCCCATCAAGAATGATTTTCATTCCTTCGTCATGTACTGCATTCACCAGTTCCCGAAAATCTTCATTCGTACCAAATGCCGGATCAATCTGGAAATAATCCGTGGTTGCATACTTGTGATTGAAGTCACCAAGAAAAATCGGATTCAAGTAGATGCAGTCTGCACCAAGTTCCCGGATGTAATCCAAATGATCCAGAATTCCCTTAAGATCTCCGCCCATGTAGTTTTCCCGATTCGGAATAGTGCCCCAGGTTTCCACTCCTTTCGGATCATTGGATGGATCTCCGTTTGCAAATCGCTCAGGGAAAATCTGGTAAAAAACCTGCCCCTGTGACCATTCCGGTAAAGTCACAATGCCGGTTCGGTTGGCATACAGGAATTCAAAGTAACCACTCTCCGGTGAATTCTTTTGAAATCCTTCTGCTGTCAGATAGCAGATTTCCTTTCCTTCGGTCAGTTCAAAATAGTACTTCTGGTACCGGGCTACCTGATGGAAACAAAGTATTCCCTGATAATAATCAAACAGGCTGTCACGATACAGAAACCGCAGTGTTTGCGTCTTCTCCTTTTCTGGTGCGGTTCTGGCAAAGTAGTGAATTCTGCATTCGCCCACATCGCTTTTGGCGGTTCGCAGTGTGACAACCAGCGTCCGTCGATCAATGAGATAGATGTCGGGATAGGTACCGGTATGTCGAACTGCTTCCAATTTCATTGGCCTCACTCCCTTCTTATAATTCTTTCGGACGATTCTCGCACAATGAGCTTCGTCCGGATAAGCTGATGGCGTACCATTTTCTTTCCACGCATGCATTCCATCAGCATCTCTGCAGCCTTTTCTCCAAGCTGATAAGTGTCCACGTCGATGGCAGTAAACGGCGGATCCATATATTCAGCCAGAGGATAGTTATCAAATGTCACAAGTCCAGCATCTCCGGACACCTCAATTCCCAGTTCCTTCAGTGCCTTTCTTGTATGGAAAGCAATCTCATTGCTAGTACAAAGGAATCCTTTGTTATGCAGGTCCCCAACCTCTTTGACAAGCCACCTGCCAAAATCTTCATACTGGTGATGTGCCATCACCACCTGCTCCTTACACCTGCATTGAACCGCCTTCCGATATCCTCTCAAACGGTTTCTGGAAAACACGGTCTCGTCATCATCTGCAACCAAAACAATTTCCGGGTAGCCGGAATTCAGCAGCGCTTCCGTTCCCTCGACCGCTCCCTGCTCATTATCTACATCAACCCAGGGTACTTCTTCCGCGCGGCGTGTCGGCTCGCCCATCACTACAAATGGAAATTCCGCCTTTTGCAGAAAGGATATCAACCGGTCATCCAGACTCGAGGACGGAATAATCAGTCCGTCCACTTTCTTGCCTTGCACCAGTTCCAGAATCTGTGAATCACTCTGACCGTTGTCATTCACAATCAAAAGGTTGTAAGAGTGATCCTGAAGCTCTTTCTCAATAGCAAATACGCTGCGGTTGAAAAAACTGTTGGAAAAAATTGTCTCATTGCTGGCGTTCATCACAAGCCCTGCGGTATTGGTAACACCGGTTGCGAAACTCCTTGCACGGGCGTTGGGGTGGTAATCAAGTTCCTTCATTGCCTCCCGGATCTTAGCAGTCACTTCATCCGATATCGGTGCTGTCCCGTTGATTACCCTCGAAACTGTTGAGGGTGAAACTCCCACTATCTTTGCAATATCCTTGATCGTTGCTGACATATTCCCTCTCCATTCTTTGTGCAACCGTTTGCACGATTGTGAAAAAGAATTGCCCCTTCGGTGGGGCTTCTCAGTTGATGCAACCGTTTGCATATTGTTATTATTGATGATCTACAGTTTTCTGTCAATCTTCATTTGTATTTTCATCAATATTCTCAACTTTTCTCTCATCCATTTGTTGAATCCGACAAGCCACAATGGATATTTCGGCCGTTCAGACCAGACCTTCCGCAAGACAGGACTAATGCACTTTTGCAAATGATCGTATTTGTCACTCAGACTTATAACTACACCGTATCGCACAATATTTTTAGCTAGACCACTGTAGTACAGTTTACCGGGCATGAAAAAAGCCCTCAAAATCAACAAAAACGTTGATTTTAAAGGCTTTTCGGGCATGGGGTGGACGGGGCTCGAACCCGTGACCTCCCGCGTGTGAGGCGGACGCTCTCCCGGCTGAGCTACCATCCCATCTGCACGCACCTGCCGGAAAACCGTGCGAACGAGATTATTATATACCAGACTTTCCAAAGTGCATACCTGTTTTTTTATTTTTTATTTTCTTTGCCCTTTTCTCATAAAACTGCCCATTCCTTTGTGCGTCCGGCCTCCTGAATGGCATCGATAAGCCTTATGCTCATCACCGCATCGCGGACATGAATGTAATTGTCCGTTCCCTCTTCCAGCGCCTTGTAAAATCTGGCGATGAGCTTTGCATGACTTGCGCCGTAGTAGAACTTGCTTCCGGGAAGACGTGCATCCCTGCACAGCTCCTTCCTTATGCCATCCTCACGGACGCGGTACAGCACGTTGTCCATGATGGCAAACTTCGCCTGTTCCAACTGTACACAGATCTGCACGCCTTCATTCTTGTAATTGGCGTTGGTCGCCATGAACAATCCCCTGGCCCCGTTCTCATAGACAAGCTGTGCCGCCACCGTATCCTCTACTTCAATGCCGTAGTCCAGCAGCTGGCTGACGCTCGCCCGCAGACTTCTGACCGGTCCGCCGAGAAAATACAAAAGATCCAGCGTATGCACAGACTGATTGATCATACAGCCTCCACCGGCTGTTTCCCACCTGCCGCGCCATGGCTTGCAGTCGTAATACTGCTTCGGTCTCGCCCAGGGCACAAGACCCCTGGTCCCAAGCACCTTCCCATACTCCCCGCTCTCTATGATGTTCTTCAGCATCTCAACAGACTCGTTCAGTCTGTTCTGCAGACAGATGCCAAGGTGCAGCTCAGGGTGTTCCGCCTCAAGTTCGGCAAATTCCTTTGCCTGTTCCGTGTTCAATGCCACCGGCTTTTCGCAGAATACATTATACGCCATGCTCCGCACAATACCTCGCGACCGGATAATGCAGGTAATGCGGCAGACAAATGTGCACACAGTCCGGCTCTGCCTTCCGCAGCATTTCTTCATAATCTGTAAAAAACGGTATCCCCTCCGGAGCTCTTCCTGCTGCTTCCGGATCAATGTCACACACTGCGCACAGCTCGATCTCCGGGTTGTCCGCAATGGCGGCAAGATGAACGGGCGAAACATCTCCCAATCCGATCACTGCTGCTTTTCTCATGTTCTTCCCTCACTTTCAGCGGCAGTCAGCCGCCGTTTTGTCCCCTTATGCCGCACGTGCCTCTTACGCGCGAACCGGGAATTTCCCCTCTTCCTCGATGCGCTTGTTCAGCTCGGCCGCATATCCCTCCAGATCCACCGGGTTGCTGACTGTACGGTTTGTCCATGCGGAAAGCTGAGAAGCGTTTGCAAGATTTACTCCGTTGATTCCGTCAGAGCCGGGAGCCAGAAGCGGAGTTCCCTCGATGATATGGCTTGCGAAGTTCTCCATGACCGTGATGTGCTGATAGCCTCAGCCGTCCAGATCAATTTCCAGACGATCCGTGCCAATGGCGTCGTGTGTACAGGTGATGAAGCATCCGGTTGCGCCGATACCGATGAGACCGAATCTTACCTTTTCCATAACTACTCTCTCCTTTTTCTATGTACTTATAATTGTTTCCTTTTCCCATACCATTGGCTGTCCGGATGCAATTTGTTGGACAATATGTCCAACAAAGGAAGCACTACGCTGAGTATAGCATGTCGTTTTTGCTTTATTGATTGCTTATGTTGCTTGACGCATTGTAAAAATTGTCATAGATTGGATTCGCAATCCGACCGTTTTACCTCTAATTTCACAGGGGTTTCGCTGTTTTGTCAGCAGGATTTGCAAGCAAAGAAGATATGGCAGAAAAGAAAATTCATCCGTTCACCGTGCGTCAGGAAATGCTTACCCACAACTACGAAATTTTTCGTTATCGGGATTCTTATCTGAAGCACGTGGAGCTCCATCAGCCCCGAATTACGCAGGAGCATGGACTCATAAAATAACCCGCAATCAGACACCCTGCCTGTGCCTTCTCCGGTGGAAGCGCTCCGCCTTTCTGCTGAAATCACACAGGGCCCAGACAATGCTCATTCCCGCTGCGATTCCAAGCGCGACGGCAAACGTCTTCAGGCCATAGGAAACCGCCTCGTCTGCATGCCCGCCCGCAGCATTCAGCATGCAGTAATAGAGTGTGCTCCCCGGAATTAACGGAATCTCCGACAGGGCAAAAAAAGGCGTAGACGGCGCCTTGCAGATGCGGGCCAGTGCTTCTGCATATAACGCCGCCGCAACGCTCGCAGCAAAGCTCGGCACGAACATGCCGCTCCAGATCTGTCTGCTCCCAAGATATGCAAGCCAGCACAAAGCTCCGCCAAATGCCGTCAGAAGCAGGTGTTTTCTCCGGATCCGGAACATCATTCCAAAGCCCACAGAGCCCATACCGGCCATAAGCAGCTGAAGAAGCATTCCTCTCATCATATCCACCTCGCAATTCCGATCGCACTCATAATGCCAAGCGCAAGCACGCCTGCAAGAAGAAGTGCCTGCGTCAGCCGGAGTGCCCCGGAGATCGTGTCGCCCAGAAGAAAATCCCGGATCGCATTTGTCATCATAATCCCGGGGATCAGGAGCATGATGTCTCCGATCATCACCTGGTCCACATGAAGTCCGGGAAGGATTCTTCCCGCAAGGCCGACCAGAATGCCTGTCAGGAAGGATGCCAGAAACGTATAGACCGTATCGTTCATGCATACCGGGGCAAAATATACCTGAAGACAGCCGATCAGAAGTCCTACCAACGAGGCCGTCAGTCCGTCCATCAGGTTTCCGCCGAAAAAGATCGTAAACGCTCCCGCTCCCAATATGCACCCGGCAAGCAGTTCTTTTCTGCTGATTCTCTGCGACGTGATCTCCCGAAGTCTCCTCCTCAGTTCCTCCACAGGAAAAGGCCGGCTGCAGTACGAGCGGCTCAGCTCATTGATCTCATCCAGTCTCGTGAAGTCATTCGAATTGGCCGACCGGATTCTCTTTGTTTGCGTCAGCATCCTGCCATCCGGCATTTCCATCGTGATCACAATGCTCGACGGAATGACAAATACATTCATTGCTGCCGCCCCATAGGCATAGCCCATCCGGTTCAGCGTATCCTCCGCGCGGTAAATCTCCGCCCCGCTTCCAAGAAGCGCCTCTCCCATCTCCAGAAGCACCGGAAGTATTTCACATCTGTTCTGCGCCATTGCAGTCCTTTCCGCCGCTTTTCGCGGCCCGACATCAAACTATCATAATTCATCTGTTCTTCGAATGACAATACAAAGGTTCTGCGTGGTATGATGTGAGTGTTTGAAAACGATCAATTTGGAAAGGACTGATTCTGCCATGAAAATCACTCAGGTAAAACTCGGCACCATTTCTGTCCCGCTTCGCGTGCCCTTCAAAACCGCACTGCGCACAGTGGATGCCGTCAATGATGTCATTGTGGAAATTCTTACGGACACCGGCGAAAAGGGCTACGGAGAAGCTCCGCCGACCGGCGTCATCACCGGCGATACAACCGGTGCAATTGTCGGTGCCATCCGGGACCACATCGCTCCGAAGCTGATCGGTCTCGACATCGACTGCTTCGAGGATGTCATCCGCACCGTTCAGAGTGCCGTTGTCCACAACACCTCTGCCAAGGCAGCCGTTGATATGGCTCTGTATGATCTGTACGGCCAGCTTTACCGCATCCCCGTCTACAAGCTCCTCGGCGGAGCAAGAAAAACCATCACCACCGACATCACGATCAGCGTGAACTCACCGGAGGAGATGGCACGGGATGCCTGCGATGCGGTTGCCCGCGGCTATGACACGTTAAAGACCAAGGTCGGAATCGATCCTTCTCTGGATGTAGAGCGTCTTGCCGCTGTCCGGAATGCCGTAGGCCCTGACATCCGGATCCGCATTGATGCCAACCAGGCGTGGACTCCCAAGCAGGCCGTCCGCATACTGGATCAGATGGAGGAAAAAGGCCTTGGACTTGAGCTCGTTGAGCAGCCGGTCAAGGGAACCGATTTTGACGGTCTGAAGTACGTCACCGAGAACAGCTTTGTCCCGGTTCTTGCCGATGAGGCGGTCTTCAGCCCGGAGGATGCTCTCCGCATCATGCAGCATCACGCTGCAGACATGATCAACATCAAGCTGATGAAGTGCGGCGGACTCTACAACGCACAGAAGATTCTCTCTGCCGCAGAGGTCTATGGCATGGAATGCATGCTCGGCTGCATGCTGGAGGCCAAGGTCTCCGTCAATGCCGCTGTGGAGCTTGCCTGTGCGAAACAGATCATCACCCGCATTGATCTGGACGGTCCGGTTCTCTGCCGCGAGGATCCGATCCTCGGAGGCGCTGTTTTCAACGAAAAGGACATCACCGTCAGCGACGAGCCGGGTCTTGGCATTCACGGCTTTGAGGAAGGCCGTCTGACCTACCTCGATTAAAACATGTGCCGACACATGCACTGAAGTACAAAAGGGAGAAGCCGCTCGATGGGCTTCTCCCTTTTTCATTTTACAATTGCATTCTGCCGCAGGAAATCCGCCCACTTCTCATAGGCGGATGCCTTCAGATGCACCCCGTCTCCGGTAAGCTCCTCGCGTAGGTCTCCGTTCTCATCGCAGACGGCAGGATTCATATCCAGATAGAAAATATCCCTTCCGTTTGCCAGCGTCGCGATTGCCGCATTCCGCTCCACGAGATTCACATTGTTCGTCACCGGATCTGATGAGGAAAATGCCTTGCTGACATGCATATTTCCCTGAATATAAAGGATCGCATCCGGTTCTGCCTCCCGGATCATCTCCAGCAGTGCCTTATACTTCTCCACATACTTCACCGTGGTCGGCATGCCGATTTCATTGATTCCCATGGAAACATAGATCTTTCCGTACGGATGTGTCTCCAGAACCTGCTGCAGCGTCTGGGAGTCCTCCCACGTACCATGCGTATACAGCGGCAGACTCTTGTCCAGAACGTTGTAAACAGAAAGAGATTCCTTTGCCCAAAAGCTTGCGACATCCTTCAGCGAGCTGTAATCCCGGAATCCGTCTGTTCTGGAATCTCCGATAAACAGAGCATCCGAGAAATACGAATCGTCCGGTACGCTCTGCAGATAATAAAAGGTCCCGTCCGGTGCAAACATTCCGCTCGTCGCCGTCTCAAACACCGTCCCTGCCGGCGCCTGATACGCCGTGTTCGTATTCCCGTAATCGGTCGCCGGTGCAACCGGGTTGTTCACGCCGTCCGGGATCGTATAAACCACCGGCTCCGTTTCTTCGGAATCCGCCGGCTCTGTCTCCGGAATCGTCTCAAAGCCGGGATGACTCTCCCCGGCAGCAGCTTCCTCTCCGCCGGTTCCGTCTACTTCCGTTTCTCCGGAATCTGTCGATGCCATCTCCTGTACCTCAGAAGAAGCTTCCTTCCCCGGCTGATCCATGTCATTCTTCGGTTTTTTGCCGTACATAAACACAAGAAACGGAATCAGCGTAATCAGAAGCGCTGTCAGAAGCGGCATCTGCCGCAGATAATTTCCAACCTGTCGGATGGGTGCTTCCGCAGGTCTGTTCTCATTTTCCTGATCTCTCAAATTCAATCTCCGCCGGGGATCTGTCCGCATCGTCAGAAGCGGTTTCACCCGTTTTCCTTAATAGCTGAAATACATAAAGCGATTGCCCGCAGAATGAATGCTGAAATACATGCTGACCCAGAATAACACGGCCAGAAGCGCTGTCATCCATGGCTTTCTCCGGTACCGGAGGATGGTCCGATAGACCGCCGGAATACACAGCACCACCGAGGCCGCGAAAAAGGGCCAGTAGATTCCCAGATACTTAACAAAATCCCCGCTGTTTATGACACCAGTGCTCCCCCGCACCGGAAACAGTCTGCCGAAATACACGCCGATATCCGCAAGCTTCGGAATAGCGAAAATCACCCACGTCAGCGGAATGACAACCAGCACATGGATTCTTCCCACCACTTTGGAAACGGTCTCGCTTTTCGACAGAAGATATTTCTCCGAAACAATGAGGAAACCAAGGACCAGCCCCCACACAACATAATTCAGTGTGCCGCCATGCCAGAAGCCTGTCACTGCCCAGACAATCAAAAGGTTGCCGATGGTTCTTGCCGTCCCTTTTCTGCTGCCTCCGAGAGGAATGTAAATGTAGTCCCGGAACCATTGTCCCAGCGTTGCATGCCAGCGGCGGTAGAATTCGCCAATGCTTCCTGCCGCATACGGATGCGCGAAGTTTTCCACAAACGGAAAGCCGAGCATCATTCCGATCCCGGCCGCCATCAGAGAATAGCCCCAGAAATCATAGAACAGCTGGAAGGAATACCCGTACGCTCCCAGCCAGGCGAGCGGCGTCGAGATACTCTCAAATCCGATCTTCGAAATCTCATTCCATAGAATCCCGATGCGGTCCGCCAGAAGCACCTTCATGGAAAAACCGATCGTCAGAAGAATCAGTCCGTCCTCAAACAAGGCAGGCGTCACTTTTCTTCTGCTGAGCTTTCCGGCAAAGCCATCCCGGTAGCGCATAATCGGCCCCTGCGTCACCTGCGGGAACATCGAGAAATACGCAGCTGCCTGAAGAAAAGACGGCTTCCTTCGAATTTCTCCCCGATACAGATCCGCCTGATAGGCGATCATCTTAAAGATATAGAAGGAAAGTCCCACCGGAAGAGCAAAAGAAAAAGGAAGCACCTTTCCGGATGACAAAAGAGCAAGAATCTTGCAGAGGATAAGAACCGCCGCATCCAGCGCAACCACCGAAGCAAATCTCGTCTTCTCCCCGGTATCCCAGACTGCGCAGCCAACCGAATAGTTGATCACCATCAGCGCAATCAGAAGAATCAGTGCAAAAAGTCCTCCGCCCGAGTAAAACACAAGGCTTCCCAAAAACAAAATAGCATTCCGGTTCTTTCCGGAGGTCAGGTAAAATACACACAAAAAAACTGGCAGAAAAATTCCAAGGAACTGCCAGTTTGAAAAAACAAGGATGTTTGACATATCGTCTCTCTACTGTTTCTGCTGCTCACCTGCAGCAGTTGTTTTCTTCACCGGATCCTGATTCCAGGTACCAATCAGCTGCTTCTCAATGGCAGTGATGGCATCCGTATTGCCTTCCGCATAAATAATCCGCCCGGATTCCATATAGATTTCCCGACAGGAATCGTTCACGGTCTCCACCTCGGCCTGATAATTCGGCCCGGTAAATACCGTTCCGTCCATCTGATTGGCAACACTGTCATAATAACCCTGCGCTTCCTTGCTGTCCGAAAAGCGGACATAGCAAACCGTGTAGGCATTCTCCGCATCCGTTGCAAGATACGCATCCGACAGACTCACATAGGAGCCCGCCGTCTTTACCGATTCCAGAGTATCCTGGACCTGAAGGCCGTTGTCTTCACAAATCTTCCGGAATTCCTTGCCGGTAGCAAGAAACTTCATAGAGCTGCAGCCAGTCACCAAAACCAGTGCCAGAGCTGCTGCCGCTGCACACCTGTACGTTCCAAATTTCTTCATTGATCCAACGCCTCCTTTCTCCAAAATGGATACTCCTCTATTATAGGCTTTCTTGCCTGCAACATCGAGGTTTTTCGCAAAAAAGACAAAATCTTTATGCCTCTGAGCGCTTTGTGCTTTTCCTCAGAATGCTTCGTCCCTGAATCAGGCTGATTCCGCTTCGGTACTCCGGATTCTCAATTCTCCGCAGCAGAATATGCACGCTGCGCCGGATCATGCCATTTAAGTTGATGTCATAGGTCGAAAAGAAGGGCTCCATTCCGCTCTCCTCTTCATAATTATCAAAGCCCGCAATGGAAACGTCCTCCGGGCACCGAAGTCCCATCTCCTTCAGTCTTGAAAGAAACAGCTCAGCACTCCGGTCGCTGCTGCAGAAGAATGCGGTCGGAAGCTCCCCTTTGGGAAGAACATAGTCTGAGGACTCATAAAGCAGCCCCGTCTCCGGGTCCCGGTCATTGATCTGCCAGACGGGATCATACTCAAGCCCCTGCTCCATCAGAGCCTTCTGTCCGCCAAGGTACCGGTCATCAATGCTGTTCGTCGAAAGAAGCGTCCCGACAAAGCCAATTCGCCGATGCCCGAGCTTTATCAGCTCCTCCACCATCTGCTGACTGCCCAGATAATTGTTGGAAATCACGCTGTCATTCTTCCCCGAAAGAGACAGGGTATCCATAAAGACCAGCGGAAGGTCCGTCTCCTCCTCCAGCCTGCGGACATAGCTTTTGTCAAACGAGCCCAGAACGAGCACTCCGTCCAGACGCTGCTTCCCAAGAAGTCCCGGTGCGGTAAGGTTCTCTTCCTCCTCCCTGGATACCATCTCCAGCAGGCAGAAGCATCCTTTTCCTGCAATCCTGGTGGAAAGATCTCTGTAAATCGTCCAGTACATGGACAGCCGATCCGTATAGTAACGCGCTGCCGTCACTACTCCGATGGTATAGTTCAGACGGGTCTTCCGATCTTCCGACCGTTTCCGAAGATACCCCATCTCCTGTGCAGCCCGGCTGATCTGCGCCCTCGTGGCATCGCTGACTCCCTTCTGGCCGGAAAGTGCCTTGGAAACCGTGACAATGCTCACCCCTGTTTTCGCAGCAATATCGCTTAGTGTGATATTCTTACTCATACCTTTTGCCCAACGTGCTCTGCCCCGCTCCTTCAGCGAATCGGAGGCGCCACGCTCTCTCTTTCTACAAGAACACTGTCCACATACCAGTTCATTGCCCGGTTCGGCGACTTCCGGTTCCGAAGCAGTGCCTGTACCGCCTTCTCTGCCATTTTTACCATATCCACATGAAAGGTTGTCAGCTTCTTCTCCAGCGGATCCCCATACAGATAGTCATCATAGGAGGTCAGTGAGATGTCCGTCGGTATCCGCAGATTTCTTGCGCTGAGCGCCTCCTTGAGAATTGACGCCGCATAATCACTGCTGCACGCAAACGCCGTCGGCAGTCCTTCCGGAAGCTCCACTCCTGTGATCGCTTCATTGTCTGTGCGCCGATCGTTCAGAATCCATTCCGGATGAAGCGTCAGCTGATTGTCCTCCAGACACTTCCGGTATGCAAAAAATCGTTCCCGGATGTTTCCGGATGCCTCCATTGTACCGACAAAGCCGATGTCACGATGCCCATGATCGATCAGATACTGCACCGCACGGTACATCCCGATTCCATTGTTGGAAAGCACAGAGCTGCAATTATAATCCGGATCACGAAAATCCAGAAGTACGGTCCGCCCCTCAGCCTTCTGCATCAGACGGTCCAGATACGTTTTCTCAATTCTGCCGATGATAATCAGCTGATCCGCCTGCCCGGATTCCAGACATCTCGGAAGCCCAGGCTTTGCCGCCGTCTCTTCCTCCCTGTTCAGAATTTCCAGGGTAGAATACATTCCGTACTGAGACAGACAGAAGGCAACCTTCTGATACATTTCCCAGTAGAAGGACATGCCGACACGGATGTAACGATCTGACACAAGAACTCCGATCGTTTCCTGCGGATTGTCCTTTTTCTCATAGCGGGACATATCATAGCCGCACTCACTGGCCGTCTCCAGGATCTTCTCCCGCATCTGTCTGCTGACGCCCTTACGGCCGGCAAGAGCATTGGAAACCGTTACCGTGCTGACCCCGGCCCTCTGCGCAATATCACTTAATTTGACTGAGTTCCTGGACATACTGCACTCCCTCCGGCTCATCATGGTATTTCATCCTGCGGCTCAGAACACCAACGGCTTCCTTTACCATCTCTTCGTCATCCGGAGCGATTCTCTCCCCGCACTCCGGACCCTCTCCGCAGACAATCAACCGGTCTGCCTTCGGCGGCGCGGAATCCGCAGGGCAGCCGGCACAGAACAAGACATCACATCCCGAAGCCTCTGCCTCCGGAATCGTGTAAAAAACATTGTCCATCCCATAAACAGGCATTCCGCAAAGCTCCGAAAGCGCGCTCCAAAATCCGTACTTTCTGTCCCTGTCCGTATCCGTTGCCTCCGGCAGGATCAAAAATCCCGGTTTTTTTGCCCCTTCCTTGATGAGCTTCGCCGCTGCATCATACATGGAATGGTAGACATCCGGCGTTACATAATCTGCCCGGACATATGTGCTCCACCCGCCGACTGTCACGACAGGAAGCATATAGCTGTTCCGAATGCGTGAAATTTCATCGCCGGTCCATGCCCCGACAAGAAAAATTCCTTCCGTCTCCGCAAGAACCCGCTCTTTGGATATCGCAATCCCGCAGCGCTGCGCTTCCTTCTCGAGAAGCTCTGTCAGATGATTCAGCCTTTTTCTGCAGGACGGCGCAGTATGCGGAAGCACCATGATGGCAGCATTTCTTTTCTCGACAGGCTGTTTCTGTCTTCCCGTCTCCCCGCGATACTCGTATCCAAGCTCCTCTGTCTTCTGACAGATTGTCTCCCGCAGCTGCCTGCTCACCCCCGGCTTTCCGGAGAGCGCATTGGAAACACTGACAACGCTGACACCAACGGCATCCGCAATGGTTTGTAGGTTTACACTCTTTTTCGGTCTCATCTTATCCTGCTTTTTCTCCATCTGAATCAGGAAACAACAATGAAATTATACCTATTTTCCCCTGCGACAGCCACAGTCTTTACCAGTATTTAGTTTTTTTTAACATGTTTTAGCAGGTCAGACAGAGCTGCCGAATTCGTAGCGATAATAATCCATCACCAGCGACACCTTCTGATTGTCCTCAAAGCTGTTGGTCAGCTGATTGACGGGATAGGTAACCGGCTTATCCTCGAGCACCTCCACAACTCCAAGCGCCGCCTGATAAGCCATCCGCTCCAGCGCCTCTACGGTAAACGCCGCAGTATGCGGTGTCACGATGACATTGCTCATGTGCAGAAGCGGATTATCCGCCTTCGGCAGATTTCCCTCAAAGACATCCAGTGCTGCTCCTTTTATTTTTCCTTCCCGCAGGATTCGGATCAGCGCATCCTCGTCGACCACTTCGCCTCTTCCGGTATTGACGAGATATGCGGTAGGCTTCATCAGAGAAAGCTCGCGTTCTCCGATCATATGTCTTGTGGAGGCGCTTCCCGGCAGGTGAAGCGAAAGGAAATCCGCTTCCCGGATCACCCTGTCCATATCCGGGACCAGCGTTGCATAATCCAGCTTCTCCGATGATTCAATATGCCGGTTATAGCCAAGAACCCGCATGTTCAGGCCATAGGCCGCCATCTTCGCTACCTGTGTCCCGATGTTGCCCATGCCGATGATTCCAAGCGTCTTCCCGGATACGTTTTCTCCAAGGCGCTTTCGAACCTCCATGTTTCCTTCCTTGAATTTATTGTTGTAATCAATGGATCCCTTCGCCAGCATCAGAATCAGACCGATCGTGTACTCCGCCACCGCTCTCTTGTTGGAGCTTGCCGCATTGGTCACCTGAATTCCCCGCTTCGTTGCTGCTTCCACATCGATGCAGTCAACCCCGACGCCGTGCATGGAAATCACCTTCAGCTTCGGGCACTGATCCATGATTTCACCGGTCAGATGTGCGTTTCTCGTCAGGATTCCATCACAATCCTTTCCCTCACGAACCAGTGTTTCCGGATCAATTCCGGTTCCGTTTACCACTTCAAAACCATGCTCCTTCAGTAAATCAATCCCTTTTTCATTGATGGGTTCTGTCACAAGTACCTTCATGGCTTCCTTGCTCCTTTCCGCTCTTCCCGATCTCAGACATCATATTTCCGGTAATTCAGTGACGCCTCGATGAACGCAATCAGCTGGTTCAGTCCAAAGACCGGCACCCCGCTTTCCTTTGCGATCACATCCCCGAACGGGGCAAAATTCTGGCACTCCAGAACAATGGCTCCGGTGTCAGGATATTTTTTCATATGCTCTTTTGTCATCTGCCGGATGCTCTCGCGGATCTTATCCGGATCTCCGCTCTCGTGATTATAGATAATGAGCTCGTTAAACTCCGACTGCTCCGGAAGATCACTGACGCAAATGTTATAGTCACGGGAAGACCAGCCTGATTTCTCAAACAGCGAGTCCGTCATAAACTGCGCCCGCTCCGAAAAAATACCGATCTGCTTCTTCCTGCCGATCATGGAGGCGATCATCGGAATCAGCGTCAGCGTTGTGGTAAAAACAGGAATGTCCACTGCATCGGCAAGCTCTCTCTGAAAGCCTGCAAGGAACCCGCAGCAGGTCGTAATCGCACGGCAGCCATCCTTTTCCAGCTCCCTGGCCGCCTTGCAGAATGCCTTCAGAAGAATTTCATCCGCATCCCTTGGAATTCTGTCCCCCTGAAAAACATCACGTACCACCTTGTAGCAGACCGGGAAATCAAAGGTCGCTGCATTCCCCGGATCTCCCGGTATTCTGGGAAACTTTGTGTCCATCATCAGAACTCCAATATCCTGTCCGTAAAATGTTCTTCCTCCGCGAATGTTCATAGGCTTCCTTTCCTGCTGCCATCTGCAGCACCGTACCGAGAATTCCGTCCTGCAGACTCCCCGCACGCAAAAAGGGCAATGACTTCCCGGGATCACCTTACACCCGGGCGCCATTGCCCTTGCTCTCTGTATTTAACTGATAGTTAACGATAGCATTCCTTTCCGGATTCTTCAAGATCCTTGTCCGCTTCTTTCCTTGTCTCCCCCCGCTGTCTCTGGGATAATAAAGATGATCCGGTCTGTTCCGGATGCGATTACAAATTTCGAAAGGAGCCTTCTATGTGTACTGCTGCTACCTATCAAACCAAAGACTTTTATTTCGGCAGATCACTCGATTACGAGTTTTCCTATGGGGAAGAGCTTGTCATCACACCAAGAAATTTCACCCTTCCCTTCCGCCATCTCGCGCCTCTTGAGAAGCACTATGCCATTCTCGGCATGGCTCACGTTGCGAATCAGTATCCGCTTTACTACGACGCAATCAATGAAAAGGGCCTTGGCATGGCAGGACTGAACTTTGTCGGAAATGCCGCTTATGCCTCCCCCACGGACGGAGAGACCAATGTTGCGCAGTTTGAATTCATTCCCTGGATTCTCGGAACCTGTGCCACTCTGTCAGAAGCAAGAACTGCACTTTCCGGCATGGTCCTTGCCTCCACTCCGTTCAGTCCGCAGCTTCCTGCTGCGCAGCTCCACTGGATCATCGCCGATGCCTCCGGCTCGATCGTGGTCGAATCCATGGCAGACGGACTTCACGTTTATGACAACCCGGTCGGTGTTCTCACCAACAATCCGCCGTTCCCGATGCAGCTCTTCCTTCTGAATCAGTACATGGGACTTTCTGAGAAGCAGCCGGCCAACACCTTTGCTCCGGATGCCCCGCTCGAGGCGTACAGCCGCGGCATGGGAGCTCTCGGCCTTCCCGGCGACCTCTCCTCCGCGTCCCGTTTTGCCCGTGTGGCCTTTACAAGAGCGCATTCCCTCTCCGGGGACTCCGAATCCGAGAGCATCAGCCAGTTCTTCCATATACTTGGCTCTGCCTCACAGCAGCGCGGCTGCTGTGAGGTCCGTGAGGGGCATTACGAAATTTCTCTCTACACCTCCTGCTGCAATGCGAGCAAGGGAATCTACTACTACACCACCTATGAGAATCACCAGATCTCCGCAGTCGACATGCACCGTGAAAATCTCGATTCCTCAGAGCTGATCTGCTTCCCTCTGATCCAGGGGCAGCAGATTCATTTCCAGAACTGAATACGGAACGCGCCGCCAGGCGCACATCGCATAAGGAGCATCTGTCGGTACGACAGATGCTCCTTTCTGATTCGCAGAATGATGTTCTAAGATTTCGGCCACATACGGCCCGGATTTTGTTTTACCACAGCTTCTTCTGCGCATCCTCCGCACTCGCGAACGGTCCGGGAATGACATGGAGATCACGATGGCTTCCCAGATAATCCCGGTCGAAGGTGATCGGTGTTCCATCCGGATTCTCGTACGGCTGGTTTGGCTCAAAGGCTCTTCCAAGCGTCTCTGTATTCACCAGGTCACAGCGGAAGTCCCCGAGGAAGTCATACAGATTGGTCTTCAGCTTCCAGTCACCATCTGCTGTCATTTCCACATCGACTGTCACCTCATGGTCATTGTCTACAAGGTTATGCTCTTCCTTTTTGCAGGCCTTCGCTCCGTCAAAATAAGCATTTCCCTTTACCCATACCGGGAGATGACCAAAGTGCGCTGCTTCAAGCTTGCCCATGTCCGGAATTTCATTGTCCATATCAAACTGAGCAATCCACTCCTCATACGTCGGATACTCGTCAAAGACGTGTGTTCCGACCTCGCGGTTCTCCTCGTCCTTTCCTTCGCTGCTGTCGCGCAGCACTTCTACGGGCTTCGCCGGCCACTTCTGTACGAAAATATTATTATAGAAGCGGTCATCTCCGTGCAGGATGGTCATAAAGCCCATGACCTCCGTGCGGTGCGGCATATGATACGGCGTATAGCGCCAACCGGTGCCGCCGCCCACCATCGTGAAGGAGCCGCAGATCAGGTTGTGCACCATGGCAACGCCCTGTGTCGCAATCCGGAGAGAATCGTCGGAAAGAAGAACGTTGTTATCGATCAGAGTCGGGCCGTGTCCAACCTCTACAAAGATATCCTGGCTCATCATGCCGCCCTTAAGCTGACGGGCAAATTCCGGCCGCTGATTATCGTGGAGCAGGTTCTGTGTGATGCGGGTTCCCTGTGCTTCCCAGTCAGTCCAGATTCCCATCGTGCAGTGATGAATGTGATTGCGGCGCATCGTCACGTCGATTGCCGCATGCATCTTGATGCCGGCAATCTCCGCACCTCCAAGCTCCATCATATTGTTGATGTGATGGATGTGGTTGTCCTCAATGATGCTGAAGACACCGCCCTGACGGCCGATGATTCCGCCCTGCTCACAGTGATGAATGTTGTTCCTGCGAATGATGTGGCTTCCCACCTTCTCCTTCAGCCAGCCATGGTACTGTCCGCGGCAGACTGCGTCACGCTCCATCTGCGTCGGGCTCTTCACATGATGTCTGGTAAAGAAATGATCGTTCTCCGGGTCATAATACTTGCCCACTGAAATGCCGGCACACTTGCTGCCCCAGATTTCGCAGTCTTCAATGATCCATCCCTTGGACCAGTGCGGTCCGATCATGCCGTCCTGATAAGCCGCAGGCGGAGCCCAGGTCGTTGCAGCCTTGTTGATGTTGAAGCCGCTGACCGTAATATAGTCAATTCCGTTCTGCTGCGGGAGGAAGCACTCCCGGCGGACCGTAATCTCCACATTCTCCTTTGTGGGATCTGCGCCCTGGAAGTTTGCATAAATGACCGTCTCATTGGTCTCTTCATCCTGCTCGGAATACCACTTCAGCTTCGATGCCTCCGGATTCCAGGAGCACTCGTACACTTCTCCTGCCTCACAGACCTCCAGAGAGGTTGCCTCATACAATGCCTGATCATTCAGCCAGACACAGCCGGTATGCTTGTCACGCTTTGCAAAATACCAGTCACCGAACACATACGTCGTGTACGGATTGTAGCTGCCGAAAACCGTGTTGTTTACACGTGTCACCCATACATTTCCCTTGTACGGCTTCCAGTCCTTCACCTCTTCCGCGCCGGTGATTTTCGCACCCAGAGGCTCTGTGCTGCGATAGGTGATGCGTGCCTCTTCCGTTCCTGCATGAACCGGCTCCACATACTCACGATAGGTACCCGGCGCAACCAGAACCTCATCTCCCGGCATTGCCGCCTTTGCCGCCTCTCCGATCCAGCGGTACGGCATCTCCTTCGATCCGTTTCCGTCGCGTCCGGCATTAATGTCCACATAAATTTTCATCATAACACCCCTTTCCCCGTTTTCCGGGCTGTCATTTTTATTTACAACATAGCCTTTTTTCATCTCTTTCGCTTGCTTTTTTTTGCGCGATCACACGCAGAATCTTGCGAACTTGCAAAGGCATTCTCCGAAATAAAAAAAGCTGCAATCCGCACCTGTTTTTCCGATGCGAACCGCAGCTCTTTCAGCAGTCATGGCTTGATAAAATTTTGTCTGTACAGGCCTTGTCTGCCCGAATTTTGTTTATGCATTCTTCTGAGCGTTTGCTCTCTTCTGAAGCTCTGCTACGTTCGAGTCCACTCTCTTCTTGGAAAGAGGATAGATGAACTGAAGCGCCAGAGCGCACAGCAGATAAATCACTGCCGGGAAGAAGGTGGAAAGATTGTAAATTCCGTTTGCAACCTCCTGTGTCTGACCTGCTGCCAGGGAATCATAGCCGATCCAGCCAAGAGCCCATCCGGAAAGTCCTCCTGCAATTGCCTGACCGATCTTTCTGGAGAAGGAGTAGATGCCGTAAATGGTACCGTCATCGCGGGAGCCGGTCTGAACCTCTACGTCATCGATAACATCCGTTACAAGAGCCCAGCACTGTGTCTGGAAGAAGTACATGCCAAGCATGGCGAAGAATGCGCCTACAACGAAGGCCCACACATTCTGAATATGAAGGATACCCATGATCAGATACAGAACTGCCGAAGCAGCCATACCGGCAACGCCGCACTCCTTTTTACCAAACTTGGTTGCAAGCTTCGTGGAGAACATTGCCATCAGGACGATGCAGGGAAGCATCAGCAAAGAGAAGATGGACAGTGCACTCGTGTTCTTGAAGTAATCCGCAAACAGATAAACATTGATGCCCTGGCCCATCAGGGATGCCAGCAGCAGCAGAACCGCCGAAACGATCATTCCAAGGAGAGCGCGGTTGGTGAGGAGTGACTTCAGGGTCGCACCCACCGACTTCTTCTCTGTTGTCTTCGGAACATATTCCACACGCTCTGTCGTCATGAAGTAGCAGAGCAGGTAACAGATGACTGCAATCACCGAGAATGCTCCGGCTACCAGGGAAATTCTTCCTGCGGATACCACCTGGTTTCCGGCTTCATCCGTGTAGTAAACCAGCGACGGAGCCATAACACCGATCAGGATGCCGGCAAACGTACCGCCAACGGAGCGGAACACCGACAGGGAGCTGCGATCCTTCGGCTCACTGGAAATAACCGATGCCATGGAGCCGTAAGGGATGTTGATCGAGGTGTAGAAAATCGATCCCCAGAGAATGTAGGTGACGAACATATAAGCCACCTTTGCTCCATAAGGCGCGTTTACAAGGAAGGACTGATACATCAGGAACGATGCCAGTGCCACGAAGCCGCACATCCGGAGGATCCAGGGACGGATACGTCCGTTCTTGGTGGGCTTTGAGCTGTCAACAATGCGTCCCATGCCGATATCGGTAAATGCGTCGATGCAGCGTGCAATCAGGAACATGGTTCCTACCATTGCGGTAGAGATTCCCATGACCTTGGTGTAGAACACCATGACATAGGTGCTGGCGAAGATGAATGAAAAGTCATTTGCCAGGTCACCGAACATGTATCCGACCTTATCACGGATACCAAACGGTCTTACTTCTTTTGCATTACTCATGATTGATCCCCTCTTTCTGTTGAAGCAGCCAGGCTGCTATATGCATTACGCTCTCTTGATCTTATTGAGCTGAGCATTCAGATCCAGCAGCTCTTCTCTCGTATACTTCTTGCCGCCGCCCGCGGTTCCCATCAGGTTGAGCATGCGCTTTACGGAGAAGCCTCCCAGCATCTTCATCAGTCCGGCACCGTCGACACCTGCCTGCGCTGCAGCCTGCTCGCCGCCTGCGTTCTGCATGATGCCCTTAAGCAGAGCTCCGATAAAGACCTGTCCTTCCGGAACCTTCATAATGGACTCGATGGTGTCGTTGATGTTGTAATATCCATCCGGCATATCAATGTCGAACCAGTTGATCACTTCACCCTCTTCTTTCAGGCGATATGCCTCATTGAAGGTGTCCACCTTGCGGATCTTACTCTCATCCGTGCAGTCTCCGGCCTTTGCCGTAAGAACGCTCTCACCCTTGTTCGGCACATCGAAATAGAAGAAGTGTACGTCGCTTGTCTGCCTGCCAAGGCTCTCGCCGTTTACAAAAAGCTCAACCTCCGGCTGATTGGAGTAAACCGTGACCTTGGTGGTGTCCTCCACACGATCCACATAACGCTTGCCGCAGATGTGTACGAAGGGATCCTCGGAAAGCCATGCCTTATAAGCATAGAAGGCATCCTTCTTATACTTGCGGTCGAAGGTCACAAGGCCCTTGTGGTTCATTCCGTTCTCTCCGCCCTCTGCACGGGAATCTGCAGCGAAGTCGAACATGTTCCATACATGAGTTGCCCAGATGAACGGCCTGCTGAACAGCTGCTTGATCAGCTCCTCATGATAATAAGCCTGATACTCTTCCGTGTAGTCGCCCTGCACCGGATTCGAGGTGTGCCAGTTCAAAGCCTCACAGCCGTACTCACTCATACCAACAGCGCGATTCGGATACTTCTTGTGGAACTCATCGAAGAACTCTCCGTTCATATCGGTTGTTCCGCCGTACCAGCCATAGTAATGGTTATAAGAAAGGACGTCCGGAATCTGAACATAGGTCGAATCCATGCTGCACATGGAAACAACGGCCATGGTGGTCAGTCTGGTGGGATCCAGGCGATGGCACAGATCATTCAGAATGCGATGGTTCTCCAGAAGGTCCTCATCCTCTGCATTGCCGCCCATGGTGATCTCATTGGAAAGTCCCCATACAACGATGCAGGCATGGTTGTAATTCTGTGTGATCAGCTCGGTCATCTGCGAAATGGTATTCTCACGGCCGTTCGGCATGTGTTTGGAGATATACGGAATCTCAGCCCAGATCACCAGGCCCTTCTCGTCGCACAGATCATAGAAATGCTGATCGTGCTGATAGTGTGCAAGGCGAATGGTGTTGGCACCCATCTCAAGGATCAGGGCGATATCCTCCTCATGATCCTCAGGGGACAGTGCATTTCCCTTCTTCGGACGATCCTGATGGCGGGAAACACCATGAAGCGGATAGCTCTCACCGTTCAGAATAAAGCCCTTCTCCGGATCGATTACATAGCTGCGGCAGCCGAATCTTGTGATTCTCTCATCCAGTGCCTTGCCGTTTCTCTTCAGCGTTACAACAGCGGTGTACAGATGAGGGTCCTTGCGGCCATTCCAGAGATGTACATTCTCAATAGTGAAGCTCTCAGACATCTTGTCAGCCGGTACCTCTGCAGATGCAACCACCTGATCGCCGTCTTTGATGACATACTCCAGAACATCATCGTGCTCTGCATTCGTAACAAAAACCTGAACCTCAACCTTTGCATCCTTGCCCTCTACCTTCGGGGTAACCATGATAGCCGGTCCGCCATAGTAATCGAGGTCAAAATGTGTCTCCGAAACTCCGACTACGTTCACGCTTCTGTACAGGCCGCCGTAGAAGGTAAAGTCAGCCATCTGCGGATATACGCGGTCATTGGCAGCGTTGTCTACTGCAACCACGATCTCGTTGTCGTCCTGAAGAAGATCGGTTACGTTTACTCTCCAGGTGGAGTAACCGCCGTCATGACGTGCTGCTTCTTTTCCGTTCACGTAAAGAACTGCGCTGGAATTTGCTCCGTTGAACTCAAGATAAAGAACCGGGAAATCACCAAACTCCTCTTTCTTCATCTTCTTTGCATAATAGCAGGTTCCGCGGTAGTAGTCGTTTCCGCCGTCCTGTCCGTCGGTTCCATTCCAGGTGTGAGGAAGATCCAGTACCTCCCAGTTTCCCTGTGCCAGTACGGAAGAGCCCTCCGCAACGGAAACCGCATCCTTGGTGAAGCTCCATGCTGCATTGATGTTCTTTCTTTCTGCCATTCTCTTCTCCTTTCTGAGAATAAATTCATAAAACACTATCTGAAAGGCAGTGACTGCCTTATGCCCGATTTCATTGCTGCTCCTTTGAGGCGTTTTCGAATACGCTTTTCGGAGTCGTTTTCCGAGCTGTTTCTGATAATCAGACTATAGCAATTCTTCGGTGGCCTCTCTTGTGTGATTTTTTCTGTTTTGGTAAAATTTTTGTGTTATTTCTGGTTTTGAAAAGATTATTCCAATTATTATCTGCCAAGGGAGATGTGTTATGGGTCTTTCCGATTTGTCCATACGGGAGTTCTTTCCGTTGCTTCAGCAGGTTCTTGCCGACACCTTCAATATCGAATCCTTTTTGATGGAGCCTCCCTATTTGAACTATGAACGCTTTGACCGGGGACTTCGGAAAATGATCTGGGGAGACTATTCCACCGAAAGTCCCCTTCTGTCACTTTCTGCCGACTCCCCCTATCAGATCCTTGTGCTCGAGAGCAGCCTCGGTTTCTACAATCTTGTCTTTACCGTCGATCACAGGAACCCTCCGCTGCTTGGCGGCGTGATGCCCTTTCGTACCGAGGCCATCACGCAGTCCGCAATTCTCCGGCTTATGAATGTGAATCAGATTCCGCCGCAGCACCTGATGCTTATGCAGAAGTTCTACTCCTCACTCCCTGTCGTAGATTTATCGAAGCTCATCCTGCTGCTCCAGCACACGATCGCCGCCATTATCCCCGATTTCGCGGACAGCTCTGTGGAATATATTAATTATCGGGAAGAAAAGCATTCTGTTCATTACAGCGAAGAGCGCTTTACCCGGTTTTCCTCGGACTATTTCGAGGAACTTAGCAGTCGGCTCGAAGACTGCTGCAAATCAGTCGTATCCGGCGATCCGTCCCGCGCGCTGGCTCATATGAAGGCACTGAATGATTTTGCCTCTTCCTTCGGAGGCAAAACAATTTCCGATCAACAGCATCTTCTATTCGGCATGAACACCTTCCTCTCCTCCCGCATGCTGGAAACGCCGGTACACCCTGCTCATGTTTTTGAACAGCTTCAAGCGTTTGAGCTGAAAATCACGGAAACAACCTCCATGAACGAGCTGAGTCACCTCCCTTTTGAAATGGTACGCAAATACTCCATCCTGGCCCGCAATTACGCCTACGACAAATACTCGTTGCTTATTCGGAATGTCATCAACTATATTGAGCAGCACCTATCCGGCGAGCTGACGCTTTCTGTTATCGCTGCCGAATTCGGAAAGAATCCCTCCTATCTCTCCACAACCTTCCGAAAGGAGGTAGGGGATACCCTCACCAACTACATCAGCAAACAGCGGATCCAGGCATCTCTTCGATACTTCAATACCACTACTCTGAGCGTTGCAGATGTCTCCAGCGCTGTCGGAATTCCGGATTTCGGTTATTTTTCCAAGTTATTTCGCCGTTTCGTCGGCGTCAGTCCGCGGGAATACAAGAAAATGCTGGACAAATAAAAAAGCAGAAGGCCTCCATCAAGGAAGTCTTCTGCCTTTTCATCTGCCGCGCTTATGTCCGCCAATCTTATGTCGGCTGCGCATTCTCTTTTATCTCGCAATGAGGCTCGTCATAATGTCCTTGCCAAGAACCGCCGATGCTGCCGCAATGGTGTTCGGATTCTCCGCCGTCATGAACCAGGTATATGCCTGCTTGGCAACACCGTTTGCTCCAATGAGACCATAATCCAGACCCTGTGCAATTTCACCCATGTCCGAACGCTGACGGTTGATAATAATACCGTCGATGTGCTGGTTCGCGTTCGCCTGATTGATGGCATAAACCACATCTGCCGCCTGAAGAAGCTCGTTCGATCCCATCGCTGCGCTGGAGGTAAAGCCAACCTCACTGAGAACAATCGAGCGAACCTGTCCTGCCGGATTCAGGAACTGCTTCTGACACATGAAATCTGTCAGTACATCGATGTTCGACATCGTGATGTAACGGGATGCCTGCGTATGGGTCACCTGAGGCTTCGAAATCAGCGTGTTGGGCTCATAGAGCGGGAAGTTGTACGGATGGCTTGCCAGAGACCAGTCAAAATTACCCTCTGCCATAATCTGTGCATTCAGCTGCGTCAGGAATTCTCTCGAGCCGTAGTGAAGTGCCGGATTATCTGACTGCCACTCCTGATCCGTTGCCGCATAGATTCTTGCATTCGCATTCTGAGATTTGATTCCATTGTAAAACACACGAAGCTCATCCGCATAAGCCTTGGCAAAGCCGGCAAGACCCGCCGCAGGATCCATGTAGTTCCACTCATTGCGGGCATTGACCTCATTGCCGACAATCCAGTTATCTACGGTTCCGTGTCCGGTTCCGGAATAGCGCTGTCCAAGGAATGCTGCAACCGCCTCCAGCTTCTCGAGGCCGGCCTGATCCACGGTGTTAAACATGTAATAGTTGGCACCGACTCCTCTGGAAAGCGGATGAATCAGAATTCCGCTGTTCGCTCCGCACAGAAGAATCAGATTTACCTGAATGCCTGCCGCATTCATTGCCGGAACAATGACATCGTACTGCCCGACAATGCCGGCGTTGAAGGAGTAGTTCTTCCCATTATATGTGTAATTGACTCCGCCCCCGGAGATCATATCTCCGACCGGAAGGTTGTAGCTGATCTGATGAACTCCCATTGCCTTCAGGGTTCTGGTATCACGGATCGTCTCAGCCGCCGGAAGAAGTCCCTTCTTGCCAACGTCATGCCTTGCCTGTGTATGCGTGGCAGCTGCTTCCGGGTTCAGAATGTACATATCATTGGACAAATCCTTCAAAGCTCCAGAAGAGATGCCTACAACCGTAAATTTCTTATACAGCATGGAGGCTGCCGTATTGTTCCCAAGCGGAAACGTGAAAACAGCGGTTGCACCTGCAGGAGCCTTTGCAACCTCTGTGCCCTGTACGCCGGCCATCACCGGATCCTGTGCGTACAGATGATAAAGACCATCATCCGTAGCAGCAGTTCCCGAGGTCGTGACAACCACACTGCCGCCCTGAATCACAACCGAATTAATCGTTACGCCACTTACCGCCTTGGCTGCCGCCGTTGACTTCGCAGCCCTTGACGAAGATGCCGCGCACACCGGAAATGCCGAAAATGTACCGACCGCCAAAGCCGCCGCTGTCAGTAATGAAATAATTCTCGCCTTCATAAACAATCCCTCTCATAAGTTTAATCTGACCTCTTCCTGCCGGATTCCGGTCCGAAGCTTCACATCAGCACTCCTTTTCCACTATCCGGCGACAGAATTGACTCTATTATAAGTACGAAAATCTTCCGAAAGGCAGTGGCAAGCTTTTTGCAAATTCAGGCATTTTTATTGTCCATCGTCTGCATTCAGTCGGATTACGCAGGCTCACAGATCATATCCGTAATTGCCTGTTCCGCGATGAATTCCGGATCACCGTCCGGACAAATCCAGGATTCGATCCGTTCCTTCGGCAGAATCAACGGCATCCTGTCGTGAATTCTTCTCAATTCCTCCGACGGCTCTCTGGTAAGAACCGTAAATACCGGATATCGGAATTCTTCCCTCTCTTCAATCCGGTACAACCCTGCCAGATAGGTGACATTGGATCCGACAGGCTGAATGGCATACCGGCTGCCGGTCTGTTTGCTCCCATCCGGCTTCCGGATATGCTCCCATTCGAAATAATACGATGCCGGAATGATGCAGCGGTGCTTCCTCCAGTCCACGGAAAAGGTTTTCTTCTCACCGACAGACTCTGACCTTGCATTGACAATCGGATGATCGATGCCGGGGACATGATACCCCCAGACCATCGGATAAACCGATTTCTCTCCTCCCGGGCCCGGGGCGATCACTGCCGCAATATCCGTCGGCCGGATCTCTCCGGAAAACTTAAACGCTCTTCCCAGCTTCGTAACCATGCTCTCTTTCAACCGGGAACGGCTGACCGCTTCAATGTACGGCCGAAGCTCCGGCGACAACTCCACATAATAACGGGTGCACACTTCACTGCTCCTGTCTGTCTCTCTCTTCATACAAGGCCATCGTATACCGAACATTTGTTCTGGTCAACCGTACATTTTCTGTTTTACTTTCTAGTCCCCCAGCAGAATCCGGGTATGACTCCCCTTCTCCCTGTCTTTTCGAACGATGATCTGTCTCCCGATGCGGTTTTGCAGCTCGGTCACATGAGAAATGATGCCGATCAGCCGCTCTCCACCCTCGGTCAGTCCCTGCATGGCGTTCATTGCCTGGTCCAGGGTGTCCTGATCCAGAGAGCCGAAGCCCTCATCAATAAACATGGTGTCGAGACGAATTCCGCCGGCATGGGCCTGAATCTCATCCGACAAGCCGATTGCCAGGGACAGGGATGCAAGGAAGGATTCACCGCCGGACAGCGATTTTACACTTCGCACGGAGCCGTTATAGTGATCGATGACATCCAGATCAAGGCCGCTCTGGCTTTTGCTTCCCGCAGCGCCGGCATCGCTTCGTTTCAGATCGTACTGACCGCCCGACATAATTTCCAGGCGCTTATTGGCCCGTCGAAGGATCCGGTCAAATAAAGACATCTGGACAAAGGTTTCCAGCTCTACCTTCGCTTTTCCCTTTCCCACATTTCCGGATGCCGTAAGCGCGAGCGCATTGATCTCTTTGCAGCGCTCTTCCGCGCCTGCTGCCTCCCTGCTGTTCTCCGTTATTTTGTCCAGACAGTTCTGATTGATCTGCCTGCGTCCTGCAAGCTTCGTTCTCAGATTCTCATTTTCTGTCTGGCGGGAGGTGTTTTCTCCAAGGAGCTCCTGGTCCTTTGCAAGATCATATGCCGGAGCTTCTGCGATCTGCTGCCGCAGATTCTTCATCTCGCCGTCAAGAGTCTGCAGCTCTTCCGCCTTCTTCTGAAGCTTCTGTGACGCTTCGTCCATTGCCGCCTGCAGTCTCTGTCTCTCTGCCCGAATCTCTTCAATTGCCTTCTGCGCCGCTTTCATAGAATCATAAGAAAGTCTGCTTCTGATCTCCCCGGACGTCTGCTGCGCAGACGTCTGCTCTGCTTCCAGCCTTCCTGCTGCCTCACGGCACCCGGAAAGCTCCTCCTTCTGCTTCTCCAGCTTCCGGGTCAGATCCGGAATCATCTGCTGCTCCAGGTCGGTACGGCGTTTTTTCCTTTTCTCAAGCTGCAAAATCTTCGATTCGCATTCCGCAAAGCTTGTCTCCAGCACAAGCTTCCTCTCCGTCGCCTGCTGCCTCAATGTTTCCCGCCGAACCGGTTCATCCTCTCCGGCCTCCGCTTCCAGTGCCTTCCAGGTGCTCTCCAGGGCAGCTTTCTCACCGACAATGGTCTTTTCTTTCTCCTGCAGCTCCCGTGCCGCATTCTCCTGCTTCTTCTCCCGCTCCGGGATTTCCTTCTCCAGAGTTATCCGTCGCTCGTTCAGCTGCTGCTTTCTCTGAATTTCCAATTGTAAAGAGGCAAGCCTGTCCTCGCACGCTGCGATGGCCTGCGCCACAAGCTCCGCGCCTGATAGATCCTGATTGCCAGACAGCGACTTCCTCTTTGCCTCAACATTCTCCTGCGCTCCGTCCACCTTTGCCTTACATCCGGCGTAAGCCGAGGACGCTTCAGAGGCCAGCCGCGAAGTCTCTGTCAGCGCTTTCTGTGCCGCATCCACATCCGCCTGCGTCGGAGCGTCTGCCGAGGTGTGTGCCGGATTCGGGTGAACGGTTGATCCACACACCGGGCAGGCACAGCCCTCCTCCAGCTGCTCCGCCAGAATTCCGGCCTGCTCACCGAGGAATCGCCGGTTCAGATCATGAAATCTTTCCGCCGCCGCTTCTGACTCCCTCTGAGCCCTTTGTGCGGATGCGGCTGCCGCATTCCGATCCGCGGCCAGCGCCTCCAGATGGGCATACGCATCTCCAAGCTCTGCAAGGCTGTCCCTGCGGAGCTTTGTTTCCTTCTGCTCATTTTTCTGTTTCTCAAGGAGTGCCGGAATCTCCCGAAGTCCGGTCAGCTCCGCCTTCTCACACTCCGTCTCCTCCCGAAAGCTCTGAAGAGACGCCTGCTGCCGCGCAAATATCCGCTCTGCGTCCGCAAGCTCCGACGCCTTTTTCTCCGCAGCCTGTACCTCATCGATCAGCCGGGTCACGTTCTCAAGGCGCTCCGACAGCTTAGTTCTCTCATTGCATGCCGCATTCAGCTCATCCGGCACAGAATCCAGTGCCTTCCGTTCTGCCTCTGCCGCATTCTTTTCATTAAGAAGCTCTTCCCCATCTTTCTCCAGAGACGCCTGCGAATTTCTCCTGTTCTCCAGCTCCTTTTTCAGAGACTCCTGCAAGGCAAGCGCCTTCTCCAGCCGCTCATATTCCGGAAGCTGCTGCTCCAGGACCGCAGCCCTTCCATCCAGTTCGGAAATTCTTGTCTCCGCCCTGTCGGCTGTCTTCTTTTGCTTCTCCAGCTCCAGCTTCTCGCCGTCCAGAACGACTCGGCGCTTCTCATCCGCCTCCAGCGCTTCCCGGTTTTTCTGCGTCGCCTGCGCCGTCGCAATCTGACTGTTCAGCCGCGCAGCCTCCGCCTTCAGAGAACAGCTCTCCGCCTCCTTCTTCTCCAGCTCGCAGGAATCTGCCTCCAGCATCTTCCCAAGCAGCGCAAGGATCTCTTCCGTCGTCTTCCCGCCGGGTAGGACCTCGCTCTCCCAGATGGCGGCCGTCTCCTCATCAACGGACGGATCCACATCCTCCACGTATTTCAGAATGCTCTTCTGATAGTCATCGTAGAGCTTCCATGCTTCCCTGGCCTCATTCTTCAGCTCCTGCTCCAGCAGATCATAGTTCTGCGTCCTGAAAATACTGCTCAAAATTTTCTTGCGAGCCGGCGTATCCGCAAGAAGAAGCTTCAGGAAATCCCCCTGTGCAATCATCGCGATCTGCATGAACTGATCCTTGTCGATGCCAAGGAGCTGTGTGACCTCCGCCGTGACATCCTTATCACCGCTCACCATTCTTCCGTCGGGAAAAACAATCTCCGCCCCTGAACTTTGCTTCGTAAAACCGTTCCCTCGCTTCATCGGCCGCTCATACTGCGGATTTCTCCGGATGCGGTAGTCCTGATTCCGGCAGCGAAAGGTCAGCTCCACATAGGTGTCTGTACCGGCCTCTGCATAGGCGGAGCGCAGCATATTCCGGTCACGGTTCTGATCGCTGGCTTCGCCGTACAAGGCAAAAACCACCGCATCGAAAATCGTTGTTTTCCCTGCCCCGGTATCTCCGGTGATCAGGTACAGGCCTTCCCTTCCAAGCCCGTCAAAATCAATGGCTTCCAGCCCTGCGTAGGGTCCGAAGGCCGACATCACCAGTTTCACAGGTCTCATATGTCCTCCCCCCAGATCCTGCGGATCAGCTTCTCTGCCGTCTCCTTCTGAAGCAGCGACATCTCCCGGCCGTTCTGCATCTGATACAGATCACCGAGAACCTCAATCGGCTCCTTCTCTTCCTCCCCCTCTTTTGCCTCAATCCTCACGTCCGAGGAGGTACGTGCATTGTCATACTCCAGAATCATCAGATTCTCGTAGAAGCGCCTGCGCAATCTGGAAAGCGCATTCGGCACATCGTTTTCATCCGTTAAAATAACGCGGTAATAGTCATCCCTCTTCCGCCCCGCCGTAAATTCCGGCGAAGTCACCTCCTCAAAGGTTCCACGGACAGTCCGCAGATCCCTTTTGGCCTCCAGAGGCAGCAGATCATACGTGACCTTTCCCTTCTCTTTCAGCTCTGCAAGGGTGATGCTCTTGTTCTGTTTTTCCTCGGAAAAGGAATATTTCAGCGGCGATCCCGCATACCGGATCGTATCGCGGCCAATCCGCTGCGGACCATGCAGATGTCCAAGTGCCACATAATCAAATGCATCAAAGGCTGAGGCGTCCACGTTGTCGAGGCCGCCTACATGCTTCTCCTCCGAATCCGTCTCCTCCGGGCTCTGGCCGCCTGCCGTCACAAACTGATGTACAACCGCAAGATTCCTTGCGCTCGGATCCACACCCGACTTTTCAAGAAGAACACGCATCGCATCGTCATAGCTGCCAATCTTCTCCTCCGGCCAGGCATTTCGGACAAGCGAGGGATGGATATACGGAATCAGATAGACGTTGACTGTCCCGTAATCATCCGCAATCCGGACCGGATGGAGGATCCCGTCGAAACGGGGCGAGATGTAGACCTGACTCTCCCGGAGAAGCCGCCCCGCATAAGAGATTCGCTCCGCGGAATCATGATTCCCGCTGATCAGAAAAACCATAACGCCAAGCTTCGTCAGTCCCACCAGAAAATCGTCAAACAGATCCACCGCCTCTGCCGATGGTACCGGCTTGTCATAAATATCCCCCGCAATGATAACCGCGTCTGCCGCGGACTCCTTCGTCCTTTCCAGAATCTGCTCCAGAATGTACCGCTGATCCTCCAGCATCGGAAAACCGTTGACCCGCTTGCCGATGTGAAGGTCTGACAGATGAATAAATCGCATGAAGTGGCCCTCCTGAGTTCTCTCATTCCGATGTATATTATATCAGCTGCCGCTGTTTTCTCTGACGGGAACATGAAGGATTCCCTGACAAAACACAGATCTCCCGCTCCGGCAAAACTTGTCCAGAACGTGCCAACATCTGTCTTGCACCTGGTTTTCCCCGGCAGTATAACAGTTCTCATCAATTGAACAGGAAATGCGATGAACAGAACAAGTCCGCCCCTGATTTCTTTTCAGAGAGCCGCCGGTTGATGCGAGACGGCAGGAACGCCCGGGCAGGATATCCTCTGTGAGCAGCACACCGAACACATGTCAGCACGATGTATGGACATGCAGTAAGTGCCGCCGGATCGTCCGCCGTCACCGGACAGCCGTTGTTGGAACAGATATTTACAATCCAAAGGCGGGTTAAGGGGCTGCGCTCTGCGCAGCAATCAAAGTGGTACCGCGGAAGCATCATTCAGGCTTTCGTCTTTGCAGGCTTTTGCAGAGACGAAAGCTTTTTTCTGTTCAATTTTCGTCCCCTGCTTCTTACAGCACAGAAAGGAGTTTTATTATGAACAGTCTTGTCATCCTGTTGATCGCTGCCGCTGCACTTCTTGGCGGCTATCTGCTTTACGGCAGATTTCTTGCCGGAACCTGGGGAATCGACCCCAAGGCCAAGACACCGGCTTACCTCCACGAGGACGGAAAGGACTACGTTCCTTCCTCGAAGCTGACCGTCTTCGCGCATCAGTTCTCCTCCATTGCAGGTGCCGGTCCTGTCCAGGGCCCGATCCTTGCAGCCGTTTTCGGCTGGGTGCCGGTTCTCCTCTGGCTCCTCGTCGGCGGTGTCTTCTTCGGCGCCGTACAGGATTTCGGTGCCCTGTATGCCTCCGTCAAAAATGATGGAAAATCCATCGGAATGATCATTGAGAAGTACATCGGCAAAAAAGGAAGACGCTTCTTCTCCCTGTTCTGCTGGCTGTTCACGCTTCTCGTCATCGCAGCCTTCACCTCCATGGTTTCCAGCACCTTCAACGGCTTCACTGCCGCTGCAGACGGAACGGTAACGCTGAACTACAACGGCGCAGCTGCCGCAACCATTTCCATGCTGTTCATCGCAGCGGCCATGATTTTCGGTCTTCTGCAGAAGCGATTCTCCATGAAGGAGGGTGTGAAGGCCGTGGCTGCCATCGCTCTTCTTGCCGTCATGTTCGCACTCGGCATGAAGCTTCCGTGGTACCTGACCGCCTCTCAGTGGAATTTTGTTGTCATGGCCTACCTGTTTGCAGCCTCAGTCATGCCGATGTGGCTTCTGATGCAGCCCAGAGATTACCTGACCACCTTCATGCTCCTTGGCATGATCATTGGTGCCTTCTTCGGTGTTCTTTTCGCTCATCCGGATATGAATCTGAATGCATTTAACGGCTTTGCGGTTACTTCCGCAAGCGGAAGCATCAGCTACCTGTTCCCGACCCTGTTCGTCACCATCGCCTGCGGCGCGGTTTCCGGCTTCCACTCACTGGTTTCCTCCGGGACCTCCTCCAAGACGATCCGCAATGAAAAGGATATGCTGTTCGTCGGCTACGGCGCTATGGTTCTGGAAACCCTGCTTGGGGTCCTGTCCCTGATCATTGTCGGTGCCGTTGCTGTAAACGGCAACGTTCCGGACGGCCTGACTCCCTTCCAGATCTTCTCTGCGGGTGTTGCAGGCTTCCTGGAGAGCTTCGGTGTTCCGAACTCCGCCGCCAATGTATTCATGACCATGTGTGTATCAGCTCTTGCCCTGACCTCTCTGGACTCCGTTGCCCGCATCGGCCGCATGTCCTTCCAGGAGCTGTTCGCCTATGAAGGCGAGGGCGAAGCACCTTTCTGGCAGAAGCTCTTTACCAACAAGTACTTCGCAACCGTTGTCACCCTGGCTCTTGGATATGTCCTCTGCCTCGGCGGTTATCAGAATGTCTGGGCACTGTTCGGCGCAGCCAACCAGATGCTGGCAGCACTCGTACTCATCAGCATCGCAGTATTCTTAAAGGCAACCGGCAGAAAACACGCCATGCTCTACTTCCCGATGACCATCATGCTCCTTGTCACCTTTACGGCAATCATTCTGAACGTTGTCGGAAACGTAAAGGCCTTCGCTGCCGGCACCGGCACCTTCCTGGTCAACGGCATGCAGCTGATTGTTGCCTGCTTCCTGATCGTCCTCGGCGTACTGGTCGCTGTCACCTGCATCCGCAAGCTTGTCAGCACAGTCGCAGGGAAGGCAGAAGCCTGATCCTGTTAAAACAAAGATCCTTTCCCAAAGCGCAAGATGCGGCAGATGGCTGCGTCCTGCGCTTTTCTTATTTTCTTCGTTTCCGTTCCGGATGTGTTAACATAATGCTGCCGGCGAAATGGACCGACAGGAAAGGAGGCCCGGATGAAAAACAGAACCTACATCGCAATCGACCTGAAATCCTTCTATGCCTCCGTGGAATGCCGGGAGCGCGGCCTCGATCCCCTGAATACCAACCTTGTTGTGGCAGACGAGAGCCGGACGGATAAGACCATCTGTCTTGCCGTCTCTCCGTCCCTCAAAAGCAACGGAATCCCCGGAAGAGCACGGCTGTTTGAGGTCAGGCAGCGCGTCCGCGAGGCTAACGCAGGAAGACAGCACCTCGCTCCGGGGCACCGTCTGACCGGCTCGTCGTATTTTCTCTCCGAGCTACAGGCAAATCCGCAGCTTGCGATTGACTTCATCATCGCCCCGCCCCGGATGGCACTCTACATGGAGTACAGCTCCCGCATCTATCAGGTTTATCTTAAATACATCGCCCCGGAGGATATCGTAATCTACTCCATCGACGAGGTGTTCCTGGACATCACGGATTATATGAAGATCTACGGGCTCGCCGCACACGACCTCGCCAGAAAGATCATTCTGGAGGTTCTGGAAACCACCGGCATCACGGCGACCGCCGGAATCGGCACCAATCTCTTTCTCTGCAAGGTGGCGATGGACATCGTCGCGAAGCACATCCCCGCCGATGAAAACGGTGTCCGAATTGCGGAGCTCGATGAAATGAAATTCCGACGCGAACTATGGTCTCACCGTCCCCTCACGGATTTCTGGCGTGTAGGCCGCGGAATTGCCCGGAAGCTGGAACAGCACGGAATGTATACGATGGGCGATGTCGCTCTCTGCTCGGAAAAGGATGAAGACCTGCTTTATACACTTTTTGGAAAGAATGCGGAGCTCCTCATCGACCACGCATGGGGCTGGGAGCCCACCACCATTGCAGCAATCAAGGCCTATCGGCCAGCCTCCGGCAGCCTGAGCTCCGGTCAGGTTCTGCACTGTCCCTACGAATCCGACAAGGCAAAACTTGTCGTCCGCGAAATGACAGATCAGCTTGTTCTGGATCTGGTGGAGCAGGGTCTTGTCACCGATCAGATGGTTCTCACCATCGGTTATGACATCGAGAATCTGACCGATCCTGTCCGGAAAGCCGGATACCACGGTGAGATTGAAACCGACCGCTACGGAAGAAAGGTTCCGAAGCAGGCACACGGCTCCATCAACCTTGACAGTTACACCTCCTCCACCCGCAAAATCATGTGTGCCGTCTCCAGGCTGTTCGACCGGATCACAGACAGCAATCTGCTGATTCGCCGCATGTATGTCGTTGCCAATCATGTTCTGCCGGAAGCAGACGTACCGAAGAAGAACGCAGAGCCCGTCCAGCTCGATCTCTTCACAGACTACGCCGCCGAAGAGGAGAAGAAAAAGGCCGAGGACGCCGCACTCGAGCGCGAACGAAAGCTCCAGGCGGTCACACTCGAGATCAAAAAGAAATACGGCAAAAACGCCATCCTCAAGGCAATGAACCTCGAGGACGGCGCAACCACCAAGGACCGCAACGCACAGATCGGCGGTCACAAGGCATAAAGAACAACTCTGCGATTTTCCCTGGAGCCGAAGTCAGCCAAACCCGCGCTTCAGGGACAGATAACTTTTCCGGAAAGGGAGCTTCCGCAATGAGCACGAATCACAGCATGAATCATAAATACGACGAGATCATAAACCTTCCGCATCACGTCTCAGAAACGCGCCCCCGGATGCCCATGTCCGATCGTGCGGCACAGTTCTCTCCCTTCGCCGCCCTCACCGGCTACGACTCCGTCATCCGGGAAACCGAACGTACCTGGATTTCTGCGGAAGACCGCCACACATGATCACCTCAGACCCTGTCCTTGTTATAAACAATATTCCCTCTCTCTCCCCTGGACGGATCCACCGCCTTTGCAACCAGTCCGGTGGTTCCGAGAAACTCAAAGGGAATGTCATCCGTTCTTCCTGCCTTGATATCTTCACAAACCCGAATGACATCCGCAATCAGCTCCGGATATCCGTTTCCATCGCCATGGGAAAGAAGAACGTTATCGTATTTCCCACTGACCTTTTCCAGAAGAGCCTTGAGCGATTCTTCATACTCTGTGATGGTCGTAGAATAGTCGTCATATACAAATGTGAATAAATTGCAGGCATCGCCGGTAATCAGGAGGCGCTCCTCCGGAATCAGCATGACAACCGAGCCCCTGGTATGTCCCGGGCAGGCATAAATTTCAACGCTGATCCCGCCAAGCTCAAACCGGTCTCCCTCCTTCAGATTCTTGATTTCCGAAAGCTTCATGGTCGGAATCAGATCCTCTTCTCCGGCTTCATAGGGCGGCGTGACCGTGGAAAAACAGCTTCTTCGGAACGCATCCGTACCATGTTTTTCATAAATATAGTCATCCTCGTGACTCATATAAACGTTCTCAAACTCCGCTGCTCCCATGGCATGATCCACATGTCCGTGCGTCACAAGAACAATAACCGGCTTATCGGTCAGCTGCTCCACGCAGGCCTTCAGACTTCTGATTCCGCTTCCCGTATCAATCAGCGCTGCCTTTTCCGTGCCCTCCACCAGATACATCAACTCGGTTGCGAACGCATAAATTCTGGTAATTCGCCCTGTTACTTTTTCTGTTTTAAAAACAAGACTCTGATTCATTGCCCCGTATTCTTCCTTTTCCCATATTTCCCAAATCACTCCCGGGGCAGCCCCGGGAGTGATGCAATTCTTATCTTGCTTTCTTATCAAAACACATACGTTACGATGCTGTGCGCCGGTACCACCGTACTGGCAATTTCATCGTGATACCGTAAAACCAGCGGATAATCCTCTTCGTTCGGATTCATGGCAATCGCAGCGATGCTGCCGTCCGGATTCACAAACGCGCACACCTCCAGCTTATCGGTGTAAATTGAGTTGGCGATCCGAACGGCTCCCGGTCGAACAAATTTGCTGAAATGCCCCATATAATAATAAGAAGAGGAATAGTGAAGCTCCTTCGTCTCGTGGTCCATGACCACCGGAGCCTCCCCTCTCCAGATTCCGGAATCAACACACGGAAGCAGGAATTCCCTCTCCGTTTCGCTCAGTGCACTTTCATCGCAGCCGCTCTCTTCAAACCGCTTCTTAAAAGCAAGCTGCTCATCCATCCAGTGATCCGGCCGCCCGGTGTCATCCAGAATCATATTCCAGTCAACCCAGCCACCGGCCCAGTGATTTACGTTTCCGATGATGTCATGGGCATATTTTTCCCCCGAAGTATACGCGCAGCAGCCTGGCCCTACGCAGGCCTCCGTCGCAAGAATCAGCTTATCCGGATACATCTGATGAACTGCGTCCAGGGCACTGAAATGATCTCCGGCATACCAGTGAACCGCCACGCCGTCCAGCGCCTCCTGCGCCGTGTAGTAGCAGGATTCCCAGCCCTGCTCCGCACGTGCCTCGTTCTGAATCGTCACTCCCCAGATACGGATGCCCTCCTTCTCATATTCCTGCAGGAACCGGACAAAATAGTCCGCCCACACCTGTCTGCAATCCTTCCGAAGATACCGTCCCTTGTCCATTCGGCCGTTTGTTTTCATCCATTTCGGAGGACTCCACGGTGAGGAAAACAGCCGCAGCTCATCACTCAGCTCCAGTGCCTGTCGGATCAAAGAAGCTCCGCATCACTGCATTTCTCTGTGCCTCGTCCATTTTCTGCAGATTCGCCGCGCTGGCCTGCGTCATCGCACCGCCAAAGCCAACGATCTCCTGATAGTGAACCTGATCATACACATTGAAAATATTTGCCTCATTGGCCTTGTAGCCCTCTTTGTCCGGGCCAAAGGACAACGGCTCCTGTTCCTTCAGCAGCTGATTGTGATTGTAGTCTGTCAGATAGACATGAATAAGCTTAGACATGTAAACACCCCCTGTTCTTCCTGCTCATCCCCAAGAGTAGCTCTGTTATATCTGCTAATTATAAGTGATTTGACCAGACAGAATCTATAACTTTTTATATTTTCGTTTTGCTCCGATATATTTATCTACCATAATATTGTGCAGACGCAAATATTTTTCGTGCATATTGTTGCAAAATCATCATTTTTCTTTTCTCCTTCTCTTCGTGATGAAGTATAATCTCAACATAACGTTTTCAAACAGAGCGGGAGAGAAAAAATGGAGCAGAATACCAGCAATAATTCGTCGTGGTTCATCATGATGAGCGCCGTAAAACAATACTATCAACTTGGGTTTTCACAGGAACAGATCGCCAGGAATCTTTTTATTTCCAAATCTACGGTTTCGCGACTTATCAAAAAAGCAGTTGATCTGGGATATGTTGAAATCAAAGTCAAAAGCTTCGGAGAATTTGATGAACTTCTGCAGGAAACACTTGAAAAGAAATACAATATAAAATGCTATGTTTTACCAACACTGGTAAACCAATCTAATGTCCGGCTCAATGATGTTTGTGCTTTTGCTGCCCAGAAAGTATTTTCTGCCATTGAGGATAATGAAATTATCATTCTTCCCTGGGGTAAAACAGCAGAATATCTTGCTGCAAATCTGAATATTCCTTATAAGAAAGATGGCGTAAAGCTATGTATGATGAATGGCTTTGTCAGCGGATCCACCGATTCACTGAAAGCCATTCATATCATCGAGAAGTTATCGGATATGCTGGGGGCTGAGGGATATATTATGCCATGCCCTCTGATTATGGGGAATAAAGAAACCAAAGATATCATCATGGAGGACCCTTCTATAAAAAAAGTCAACTCACTGATTCGGGAATCCTCCACCATTGTTTTCTCCGTTGGACCGTTTGATATGAGAAATACGTATTTAAGCGAATTGGGAGAAGATGTAATAAAAGAATTGATGAGCCTGCAAAATGCAGCTGGAAATCTGGCCGGAAGGACCTATGACATAAACGGCAGAGAATTTCAGACAAACTACAGCTCTCGTCTGACCGGACTGCCACTGAGAGATCTGAAAACAAAGCAAAAGCGAATCTGCGTTGCTGTCGGTAACTATAAAGCCAAAGCGATTCTTGGATTACTACGAGGCGGTTTTATCACCGAACTGTATACCGAGTCTGAAACTGCACGAGAAATTCTCCGTGAAGAAGCGAAACTATCATAACGCCAGTTCTTCCCTTCCGAAATTCTTACGGAAGGGAAGAACTGTCAAGCGGGAATTGGATTAATCCGGTATATGCTCCACAATTTTCAAACTGTTTGAAGTTCCAATTCTCGAAGCGCCTGCATTAATCATCTCCATAAACTGCTCATATGTGCGTATTCCACCTGCGGCCTTTACCAGCACATCATCACCAACGATGGATTTCATCAATGCGACATCCTCAACCTTTGCACCACTTGGTCCAAATCCTGTAGAAGTTTTGATAAAATCCGGCTTGACTTTTTTAGCGATTTGGGCAACCATCTTGATTTCCTCTTTTGTCAAATAGCAGTTTTCAAAAATAACCTTGGAAATCACACTGCTTTCACGGCAGATCTCTGCAATCCGTCTCATTTCCTCTTCAATATAAGAATAATTTCCTTCCTTTAATTCTGTGATATTAATCACGTAATCAATCTCATCTGCTCCGTTTTCAATGGCATCCTTGACAGAATAAACCTTTGTCGCCAAAGTCTCCTGCCCCAACGGAAATGCAATTGCCGCCCCAACATGCACATCCGTATCCTTCAGAAATTCCTTACATCGCTTCACCTGTGCCGGATTAATCGCAACCATCCGAAAGTGATTTTCCCGGGCTTCATCACATAATTTCTTCATATCTGCATCGGTTGCATCTGCATGCAGGTTTGTGTGATCTATCATTCTTGCGTATTTTTCTTTATTTGTCATAATAGGCTCCCATTTGATGGTTTATTATCCTTGTGCTATTTCAATTCTCTCACCGTCCGGACCTCTGAAGAAGAACCATTTCGCACCATTTTCAAAAAGCTTCGGATTTTCCAGAACCACATCTGTATCTGTGATATATCCGTGCAACTTAATAAATTCAAAAGCCTCGTATACATCATCGGTCGTTATTGCAATGTGGTCGATCGGCCCGTCATCGATCCTCGACATGTACTCGACTGGAGATTGCACCAGTTCAAGGATCAAGTCATTGTTCTTTACCAGAGCAATACTTGATATGCCAATCTCGTCCTTATTTTGTCCTTCCCACTCCAACGTAAAAGAGAGCACGTTAATATAGAATTGTTTGGATAATTCAAGATTCCTTACAAAAATACTGGTATGTGCCTGCCCTGTAAATCTCATTCAACCTACCCCCGTTGAAATTATCGACCTCTTCTCTTCTTCAATTGGTCAACGATAATGGCAATAACAATAACGCATCCAGTAACAACCTGCATAATAAAAGTATTGATACCAAACTGTGTTCCAACATTGTCAATGAGAATGATTAACAATGTACCAAGCATTGTTCCAAGAACAGAGCCCAACCCGCCTGATAAAGACGCACCACCAAGAACAGATGCTGCAATTGCATTCGTTTCATATGCTTCTCCGGCAGTGGGAACTGCACAATTGATTCTTGCTGCCAGAAGAATGCCCGAAATTGCATACAGAAGTCCCGCCATGATATATACCTGGTAATTTACTTTTCTTATTGAAATACCATTAAGCCTGGTAACTTCCTTTCCGCTGCCGAGAATAAACAGGTTCCTTCCATAAACCGTATAACGCAAAACCAGAAACATGATAATCGCGATTGCAATCCATACAATTGACAAATTCGGAAGAATTCCAAAGCTGGAGCTTGCAAATGAGCTAAACTCTGGCTTAAGTCCGGAAACTGTACCTCCATTTGAATATACTTTGATCAATCCGCGAATAATCGTCTGCGTTCCAAGTGTTGCAACAAATGGCGTAACATTAAACTCGTGAACAAGAACGGCGTTCAATGCACCGCATAGAAGTCCGGAAATGAGTGCCAAACAGATGGCTGCCGGAATACTCAATCCCCATCTTCCCTGTGCCATGGTAACCACAAGTGTGGACATACCTACAACAGCACCACAACTGATGTCAATCCCACCGGTAATGATGATGCAGGTTTCAGCGATGGCTATAATGCCAATAATAGAGCTCTGCTTCAGAATATTAGTAAGATTATATGCTGTAAGGAAATTCTTTGTTCCAACCGCAGCTATCAGAAACAGGATGGCTATAATAACAATCATTGAAAATTCTGTCCGTCTTAAAAGCGTCTGTTTTACGGAACGTTTATCATTATGTTTGTTTTTCATTCCTGTAATCCCCTTCAATCGTTATAAATAGTAGAGGCGTATTTTAATACGTCTTCTTCCTGTGTGGTCTTTAATTCATCGCTTTCAACCGTTCCGGCGATATGACCTTCGGACATCACCACAAGCCGGTCTGCAAGTCCCATGGCTTCAGGAAGATAGGAAGATATGATAATAACTCCTTTTCCCTGTTTAACCAGACTTTCAATGATTTTATAAATTTCCTGCTTCGCACCAACATCTACCCCAACCGTCGGTTCATCAAAAATCAGAATTTCCGGGTCTCTGCATAATAGCTTTGCTATAACCACTTTCTGCTGATTTCCGCCGGAAAGATTATTTACCAGCTGATCTATGCCTGGAGTTTTCACGGACACCTCTTTTACATAGTGTTCCGCTCTCTCATTTTCTTTCTTCAGATTTACAATGTTATGCTTGCTTATCATGTCATAAGAACACATATTAATGTTCTGTTTCACTGACTGCATGATTGCAAGACCGTCCGTATGCCTGTCCTCTGTCAGGAAACAAATTCCCTTTTTCATGGCGGAAAGCGGAGAATGTATCGTTACTTTCTCTCCCTTGACATAAAGCTGTCCTGAATTAATCTTATCTGCTCCAAAGATTCCTCTCATCAGTTCACTTCGCCCTGCTCCGACCAATCCGAAGAAACTGAGAATTTCACCTTCATGAAGTGTAAAACTGATGTCATGGAATTTCTCACCATCCAGATTTTCCACTCGCAAAAGCTCCTTACCACAAGGCTGATGCTCAATTTCATAAATATCATCAACCTGCCTGCCGACCATCTTGGAAATCAAATAGTCTTTGTCAACCTCCAATACCGGCTTGGTTTCCACGTAGGATCCGTCCTTCAAAATAGTGACGGTGTCGCAAATTTCCATTACTTCTTCAAGTCGATGCGAAATGTATATGATGGCGATTCCATTTGATTTTAATTCTCTGATAAATTGAAAAAGCGTATCGACTTTTTCATTTTCCAACAGCGCTGTTGGTTCATCAAATACCACAAGCTTGATCTTGTCATGAAGCGCGATCTTACTGATATTGACCATTGCCTGCATCGCTACCGGAAGTGATACAATCGTAGCATGCGGGCTAATCCCAAGATTAAACTTGTCAATAATTTTCTGGCTTTCTGAATACATCATTTTCCAATCGACAGTCCCGGCCTTTGTCTTTGGATAATTGCCAAGAAAATAGTTCTCCGCAACAGAAAGATGCTTTGCAATATTGACATTCTGATAATTCGCGTACAATCCCATGTTCATTGCATCAATAGCATCTTTGGGCTGCTTCCACTCTTCGTCGCACAGAACCTCAACCTTTCCGCTGGTCGGTGTTTCCACCCCCATTATGCACTTGATAAGCGTCGATTTTCCCGCACCGTTTTCCCCCACAAGTGCCCGGATTTCACCCTGCTTAATCTCAGTCGTTATTCCTTTTAATGCTTGTACGCCAGGATACGATTTTTTTACATTTTCGATTCGCAGCAGAACTTTTGATTCTTCCATATGCTATAACCCCTAATAATATGGTGATTGGCACAGATTATGCCAATCACCATTTTGACAAAATCAAGTTCTAATTACTTCTTCAGAAGAGTAGGGTCAAGAAGAGCTGCAAACTCCTCTTCGTGCATGTTCTCGGTGGTAACAGGAACCGGAGAAGTATATACAATCTGCTTGCTTTCCGGATTGGATCCGGTCTTCCATGTTTCTACCGCATTCTTCACGCAGTTGTAGCCCTGCTCGTATGCCGTCTGAACAAAGATACAATCGATGTTTCCTGCCTCAAGTGCTGCCACTTCTGTCGGATCAGAATCCACACCAATGGACGCAACCTTGTCAGCGATACCTGCATTCTCGATAGCCAGAGCTGCTCCGTCACCGGACACATTGTTGCAGCCATAGACACCTACAAGCTCTTCCCCATAAGCAGAAATCTGATTTTCTACATCTGCCTGCGCCTGCTGAAGGTCATTGTCATTGTAAAGAGTATCCAGAACCGTGAACTTCGAATTAGCTTCCACATATGCTCTGAAATTATCCATTCTCGCCTGAACAGCAGGATTCAGATTGGAGTTGTGAACAGAAATGTATCCTTCTGTATATCCCATCTCTGTCAGTTTATTGACCATCCATTCTCCGGCAGCATCGCCGATCTCGCCATTGCTGGTGCAGTAGAATTCATTATATGCATCAGGCGTGTCATTTCCGTCTACATCCAGCAATCCGCAGTTAGCAAGATTTACAATGATTCCCTGGTTCATAGCCTCTCTTGTAAGCGGGCTGGTTGATTCCGGAATCTGTGTAGCAGTTACAATTGCATTCGGCTTCGCCGCGATCGCATTTTCAAGTGCACGGACATAGGCCTCTGTCTCTGCTTCCGTTGCAGGTCCGGCTACAGAGAAATCGATATTGAGATTATATTCTTCTTCCATGTCGGCAACGGCATTCTCTATTCCGATCTGGATATACTGCCAGAAATCAGACTCTGTTGAGCAGGTGACCCAAATCAGCTTAAAATCTTCCTTTTCTTCTGTTTCAGCGGTTTCACTTGTATCTGCTGCAGCTTCTGCCTTATCTTCAGCACTGCTTTCCTCTGCTGCTGTACTTGTTGTCGCAGGCGAGCTCGTGGAACCGCCGCAGGCTGCCAGAGATACTGCCATTCCGATTGCCATCAGTAACGCTGTTAACTTCTTCTTCATAATTCTTTCCCCTTCCTGGTAATACAAAATAAGTTTGTGTTTGCAGCCTGTCGGCCAAACAGGCTGCCAATTATATATGCATATATTATTTACAACATGTACGTGTTTCTTCAGTGATTTACAAATTTATAAATGGATCAATGATTCCATCTATTTCATTCATTGTTGCTTCATCAATATTCCACTCAACACTGGAAAGATTGTCCTTGACCTGAACTACCGAAGAAGCTCCATTAATAATGCTTGTCACTTCCGGTTTCTGTCTCAGCCAGTTTAAAGCCAGGTGACTCATAGGTCTGCCCAATCTGTCGCTGATTTCTCTTAGCTTTTCTGCAGCCGTCCAGTATATCTGTGCTTCCTCTCCGCTTAACTTAGGGTTTGCCTGACGGATATCATCCTCCGCAAGATGAATTCCATCCTTAAACTTTCCTGCAAGAAGCCCTTGGAACAACGGACTGTACGGAAGAAATGCCTGCCCGTACTCCCGCACATTCGGAAGAACTTCTTTTTCTGTTCTGTAATCAAGCGGTATCCCATGGTAGCTTGTCGGATTACGCTCGAGCATATTGTACAGAGATTGCTGACAGTCAACACTTATGTACTGCATCATCTTACTTACGTCGGACTGGCTAAAATTACTGAGGCCAACATAACGGATTTTTCCAGCTTTCTTCATCTCAGCCAATGCTTCCGCGGTTTCTTCAATCGGCGTATTGGGATCCGGCCAGTGCAGCTGATAAATATCGATATGATCTGTCTGCAGTCTATTGAGACTCTGATCAATTTCCCACAACAAGCTTTTTCTGGTCAGATTATTGAATGTTTCATGCTTGTCATTGAAAAGCAGACCGCCTTTTGACGCAATAAGCACTTTATTTCGTATCCCATTATCCTTTAAAATCTGACCCAGCATTCTCTCAGAATGTCCCCAGCCATACACCGGTGCAACATCAAACAGATTTATTCCACCTTCATATGCGGTCATAATGATATTCTCTGTTTTCCGATCATCGCTGGTTTCAAAATCCCCGCCAAATCCCCAACAGCCGATCCCCAGTGCTGATATCTTTTCTGATATCCGATTTACCTTTTTATAAATCATCGTTATTCCTTCCTTTGGCTGATCTGTCAGGCCATGTCTGTCAATACTTCTGGATTCTCTTAGAAATACTTGTCCACCGCATTCTTTACAATTTTGAGATCTCTTCTCGCCAACTCAACCGAATCGCCCATTCCACTGAAATTCGGATCAAAATATACATTTTCAAGAATAAGCCATCCATCAAAGTGACTATCACCAAGAATCTTCATCTGAGCATCGAATTCACCATCCCCTTCTCCGAGCAACCGTCCGCCGTTAGGTCCTCCATTGGCTAACGTCCCAAAACCATCACAAAGATGTATCTCATCTCCGTTGTAGGGGATTAATTCCGGCAGTTCCTCTTTCCCATTAAGCTCATCAAACCAGTATAAATTAAAGGAATCGTAGAAATTATTGACATTTGGCATATCAACTTCTTTCAGAAAATGGATCACTCGTTTTGCCGATAAGGTTGTTTCTACTTCTACCGTCAGGTTATATCCCATTGCTTTTTCTGCTGTTTCTCGGACGACTCGCACTGCCCGGTCAAAAGATCCTTCGTCTTCATACCTGATCTGACTTTTATGAAAAAACGGCAGCATAATCTTGGAGCATTCCATATCAATTGCAGCTTGTATTGTCAGATCTATGGATTTGACCGAATCTGCATACTCCTGTTCAGCTGTATTTCCTTGACAACTGATAAACATAATGTCATTCGCAACAACGCTCATGAACTCTATCCCGTATCTTTTGGCATCTTCCTTATAGCTGTCACGAATGAGTCTGCTCGTAAGATAATATCCATATGATTGCCTGCCACATTCCAACTGAAGACCTTCATAGCCAGCTAATGCCGCTTGTTTTACAGCATAAAGTCCGTATCCCGGAAAGCTCCATTGCGTAATTCCATATTTCATGACATTTCACCTATAACATAGAGTCCAAAAGCTACGAAATAATTGCTTTTGTTGCGCTTGCGCCAATTCTGGTTGCGCCTGCTTCCAACATGGCAAGAGTTTTCTCTCTTGTGCGGATTCCTCCAGAAGCTTTAACCCCCATCTCAGGTCCAACAGCTTCTCTCATGAGCTTGATATCAGCAACCTCTGCACCGCCCGTAGAAAATCCAGTAGATGTTTTTACGAAATCTGCTCCGGCAGCTTTCGCTGCTATACAAGCCTCTTTTTTCTCTTCATCGGAGAGAAGACAGGTTTCAATAATCACTTTCACAAGTGCGCCCGCAGCTGCCGCAACGACTTTCTCAATATCGTTCCTTACAAAATCCCAGTCATGCATCTTTGCACGTCCAATATTAATGACCATGTCGACTTCTTCTGCTCCGTCTTTAACTGCCTGCAATGCCTCGAAAGCCTTTGCTTCTGTAGACATTGCTCCTAACGGAAATCCGACTACACAGCAGGTTTTCACGCCGGAATCCTTTAATTCCTCTTTTACTGCTTTTGTCCAGCAGGTATTGACACAAACGCTTGCCGTATGAAATTCCTTTGCCTCTTTGCAAATGCTGATAATCGCTTCTTCTGTTGCATCCGCCTTCAATAATGTATGATCAATTTTTGATGCAAGTTCGTAATCCATAATAAATCCTCCTATCTGTTCTTCCGTTCCATAGCCTGATGGGCCTTTTCTACAATATCTTCTGCCATCAGATGCAATTCCTTCTGAAGATAATCAATATTTCCGACCTCGCCAAAACGATCATCCACTCCAACCTTCAAAACCGGACAAGGTTTATTTGCACAAACACAATCTGTAACAGCACTTCCAAGCCCGTTATTCATAAATGCATTTTCCGCCGTTACACAGCATCCGGTTTTGTTCACGCTGTTTACAATAATTTCCTCATCCAAGGGTTTTATAGTATGAATATTAATAACCTCCGCATGGATGTTGGCCGATTCCAGAATTTCCGCCGCTTCCAGTGCTTCTTTCACCATAATTCCACTCGCAACAATCGTTACATCTGTTCCTTCTTTTAATAGAATTCCCTTTCCAAGCGTAATATTTTCTTCTCCGTCAAAAATCTTCCACGCTTTCTTTCGAAAAAGCCGGATATATACAGGCCCTTTATGTTCTACTATCTGAGGAAAAAGCACCTCAAACTGGTTGCAATCAACCGGTTCCACAATACACATGCCCGGAATATTCCGCATAATCGCCATATCTTCAAAGCTCATATGCGTTCCTCCGTTCAATTCGGCACCAATTCCCGGATCGCTGCCGACCATTTTTACATTCTGTCCGGCATAAGCTACGGATAAAGTAACCTGATCGCAGCATCTTCTGGATGCAAACGAACTAAACGTATGTGTGAATGGGATTTTTCCCATTGCCGACAAACCTGCTGCTACTCCGATCATATTAGCTTCCGCCACCCCAACATTGATCGTCCTGTCCGGAAACAGATCACGAAAACGGTTGGTGGTGGCTGATGCCATCAGATCTGCCTCGACCACACAGATCCTGTCATCCTCAGTTCCATATTTGATCAGGGAATCCGAGTATGCTCTTCTAAGTTCTTTCTCCTCTCTCTGCCACATCACTCAGATCACCTCCTCGCTGTCAATTCTTGCAATGGCTTCTCTGCACATTTCCTCTGTAATGTTTTTGACAGAATGACTGCCTACTTTGTTTTCACAAAAACTGCAGCCCTTCCCTTTGATCGTATTCAGCAAAATCATCGAAGGCTTTCCTTTAATCTTTTTTGCCTCATCAATAGCTTCCGCAATTTGTTCGACATTATGGCCATCGATACTCTGTACATGCCATCCAAATGCTTTCCACTTGTCAAAAAGAGGATCAAGTCCATTGATTTCTTCGATCAGACCATCTATCTGCATTTTGTTATAATCGGTAAATGCAATAACATTGTCCAGTCTTCTGCTCGCCGCAAGCATCGCGGCCTCCCATACCTGACCTTCCTGACTTTCTCCATCTCCAATACAGGTATAAATATAAGAAGGAAGTTTTTGCATCTTCGATCCGATTGCCATTCCAATCGCACAGCTGAATCCCTGTCCTAATGACCCTGTAGTCATATCAACTCCAGGCGTCCTCTTCATATCACAATGACTAGGGAGGAGGGTTCCCGGTCGATTAAGCGTATGAAGCAACTCTTCCGGGAAATAGCCTTTCATAGCCAAAGTCGCATATAATGCAGGTCCGGCATGTCCTTTGGATAAAACAAATCTGTCTCGTTCACGCAGCGTTGGATTGCCAGGGTCGATATTCATAGAATGAAAATACAGCACCGAAAGGAGCTCGCATAAATCCACTGATCCGCCAATATGTCCAACCGTCAATTCCCCGATTTCCATAATGACTCGCTTGCGTATCTCATTTGCTGTTTTACTTAAATTTTTTATTGTTAATGTATCCATACATGCACCCTTTATTTATCCTTCCATCTTGGATTATCGATAATCACAGGCTGCCCATCTCGCTCAATCAGCAGTTTCCGAAAGCCCTTTGTCCGTATCGTCCCGTAATCGTGCCCCGCATCTGCCCGAAAAGCATACATTGTAACAAATGGTTCGTCCGAACTTATGTTAATACTTCGATGAGCGTATCCTTTAGGGACATAACATATGTCTCCAGCCAAGACTTCTATTGCCTGCCAGTCACCGTCTTTGTTCTCAAGCATGATATAGCCATGCCCTTTCAGACAGTGATAGACCTCTGCGGTATTAAGAAGATTGTGATAATGGCCTTTTGTGAAAAAATACTCATCTCCTACTTTTCCAGGATTCAGAATAGAATATCCAAACGAAAGATCGCCTTCTGTCTGTGGAATATCCAACCCGTGGTATTCATACATAAGCCGATTGTTCTCCGAAAGCATCTGCTCGTATGCGTCCTGATCAAGGTACATTCCCTCCATATCGCTCAAGTATCTTTTCATCATAGGAAACTGGTCAGAAACACCCGAGAAAATATCGAAGCTTACACTGCATCCTCTTTCCCAATCTATAGGTTTTACAGAATTGAAGTTCATTCATGCCTCCTGCTACATTGACATTTTGTAATAAATGTCATGCATTGCATAATAAGTAGAATCGAAAACATCCTTCATTTTGTCATACAGCAGCCGATTGGACTGGTCCGGTTCCTGTGTGTCATTTTTCCAGGTAAATTTATCTACCTCACCAAAATCTTTTATTACTCCGCTTCCGACTCCTGCAAGAACTGCCGCACCAACCGATGTTGCCTCATCCCTGTAATTCATCGTATTCAGTCTGACATCCATGATATCCGCCAAAATTTTCAGATTACTCTTTGATTTAACCAAGCCTCCGATAATTGCCATCTGCGATATGTCTGAGTAGTCCTTATAGATATCCAGAATCAAGCGCATATTATAAGCGATGCCTTCTATTACGCTTCTGACCATGTCGTTATGTGTATGTTCCATCTTCAACCCGTAAAAACCACCTTTGGCGTAACCATCCCACCTTGGACACCTTTCACCACAAAGATAAGGAACATAGTACAATCCATTGCAGCCAGGGGTCGCGCTTTCTATCACCTTATCAATATAGGTATATACATTTCCGTTTGGTTCCTGCGCTGCCAGATATCGTTCCAACCCACACAAATTATCCAACATCCATGTATAAGATGTGCCTGCGCATTGCATCGTTCCGTTTGTCGAGATCAAACCAGGAATCGCGTGCGGCCAATTTACCAGCTTCATATCTTTATCAAGAATCAAATGATCCGAGATATGTCCAATCCATGCTGACGTTCCCATACAGCAGTATGTCGACTCACTGCTCACACACCCAGCGCCAAGCGGCCCTGCACCTCCGTCACCTGCACCTACGATGACAGGCGTTCCTTTTTTCAGCCCACACTCAGCAGCTGCCTCTTTTGTAATTTCACCCGCAATTCTTGTACTTTCTACCAGATCCGGAAATAAATCCCGAGATAAATCAAGTGCATCCAGTATCGTATCCGACCAATCAAAGGAATTAATATCAAATGCATTTGTTCCCGCTGCATCTGAATAATCTGTCAGAAATTTCCCTGTCAGCTTATAAACCGCATAATCCTTTGCTTGAAGGAGCTTATATGTATTTTTAATAACTTCCGGCTTGTTTTTTCGAAGCCACAGAACCTTTGCAAGTGTGTACGAAGCTCCAGCCCTATGACCTGTTGCTTCAAAGAAATCCCTGCTTCCAATTGCTGCATTGATCTCACGTTCTTCATCCTGCGCCCGCATATCGGCCCATATGATCGAATCATGCAATGGCTTCCCGTTACGATCTACTGGCAGGCATCCCATCATCTGTCCGCTGAAAGACACCGCTGCAATTTCAGAAGAATCTATTCCATCTATCAGCATCCTCGTAGATGCACAGATCGCGCCCCACCAATCTTCCGGATTTTGTTCCGCCCAATTATCCTGGAAATAATGAGTTTTATAACCACTGACTGACGACTTGATCAGCTGGCCGTCTATCGTAAAAAGCGTGGCTTTATTTCCAGATGTCCCCAAATCATGAGCCAACAGATATTTCTGCATTTCCATCCCCCCTTCTCCTTGTTTTTACTTTAAATAGATCATACGGCATATTGTCTGAAATAAATCCCATATTCTGTTCTAGTTTTAGAAACTATTCCACTTAACACAGTTCGCCGTTCAACAATATATCTCCAATGCTGTATGTGTATTTCGTTTTCATTATGCTCAGTGCACAATATCCATCTTCTGATTTTAAATTCAAACTGTTCTGCGTAAACATTTGCCGCTTTTTTCTGTAAGTTTCCATCAACATTGCACTCATTGCACTTACAGACCTTAGACTTTTCTATATAGATGAAATTATCCACAAACAATCTCATCCAATCTTTATGGAGTTCTCCCAGTATTCAAAGGGACCTCCTCCTGCTATACTTCAAGCAACAAGTGCATATCTGCGTTCCTTTTCTTTATCCGGGCCTTCTCTATCGGCTCCGGCCATCTCAAATTCTTCTTACTCTGATTCACATTAAT